>Ga0308170_10003450_pt1 | contig 12932 bp, 12 predicted proteins | sample PhyBR2_2_FD_202136 | JGI IMG/M metagenome (GOLD analysis project Ga0308170, IMG submission 202136) | Phyllosphere microbial communities from UC Gill Tract Community Farm, Albany, California, United States - DLSLSB.R2 | ecosystem: Host-associated > Plants > Phyllosphere > Unclassified | place... | reverse complement strand
TGCGTCCTCCTCGCGCTGTGCGGTTTCGGCACGGGCGGCAACTTGCCCGTCGACGGCGCCCTCTTCCTCGAGTTCATCCCCAACTCGCACAACTACCTCCTCACGTTCCTCTCGGTCTGGTGGGCCATCGGCCAGGTGCGTCTGCTCTCTCGACGTCCTTGCTGTTGGCTGCGCGAGGAAGAGAGAGCTGACTCTCTGCGCCCGCTCAGGTCGTCGCCTCGCTCATCTGCTGGGTCTTCCTCGCCAAGTACTCGTGCGACGCCGCTCGTGTCGGCATCGACGGCTACAGGTGCACGACCGAGAACAACGTGCGTTCGTTTCCCTCGTCGCAGGGCAAAGGCGGCCGTCGTCGTCGAGAAGAGGCTCGTGCGCGAGCGCAAGCTGACCCTTCCTCACGCCCTCTCCACCCCCTCCTCTTCCCTCTCCTCTCTCCTCGCTCTCACTGCATGCAGCAAGGCTGGCGCTACTCGATGTACACCCTCGGCGCCCTCATGCTCTTCCTGTGGGCGATCCGCTTCTTCGTCTTCCCCATGCACGAATCGCCCAAGTTCCTCGTTGCCAAGGGCCGCGACCAGGACGCTGTCGCCGTCATCCAGGCGATCGCCAAGATGAACGGTCGCGAGGTGCATCTCTCGGCCCAGGACCTCCACCGCGCGGCGGAGCCGTACTTCAAGAAGGAGGGCGACGGCGCCCAGGTCGCCGCCGGCTTTACCACGTTCGAGCTCATCAAGATGTCGTTCAAGGTGCGTCGTCTCGTTTCTCGATGCTCGCCGAGTGCTCCTCTGACGCTCTTCTCGCAACAGGAATGGGATTCGCAGCAGTTCAAGATGCTCTTTGCGACCCGCCGCCTCGCCTGGTCGAGCTCGCTCCTCATCTTTATCTACGCCGCCCTCGGCTTGGCCTACCCGATGTACAAGTGCGTCTATTCCTCCTGTTGGGCCCTCTGCACTTGGCTCGACACCGCTGACTCGGCCTCGTCGCCCTCTCGCAGCGCCTTCCTCTCGGGCTTCCTCGCCGCCAAGGGCGCCGAGAGCGGCGACACGTCGATCGACTATGTCTACGGCGGCTACACCTGTGCGTCCTGCTCGCTCTCAGACCTCTCGAGCGCTCGCTCTCGTCGTGCGCGCCCAGCTGACCTCGTCCCGCCTCCTCCTCGACACAGACCAAGCGGCGTGCGGTGTCATCGGCTCGGTCGCTGCTGCTGCCCTCGTGCAGTGGGGCCCGGGTGGTCGCAAGTTTGCGATGGCCTTCTTCACCGTCGGCGCAGGCGTGAGTCTCCTCGTCGTCCTCGTCGACTTGGGAAGGCCAACGGCGCTGACGCCTTTCGCTCTCGCAGGCTTTCCTCTTCGGCCTCACCGCCGCAAGGACCCAGGCGAGCATCAACGCGCTCACGTGCATGGCGGCGCTCTTCCAGAACGCGTTCTACGGTGTCCTGGTGCGTCTCGAGCTTTTTTGCGGAGGGAGGCCTGAGACCCTCTCCTGCTCGAGCTGACCCGACTCCTCGCAGTACGCCTACGCTCCCGAGGCCTTCCCGACGCCCGCTCGCGGTACCGGCGACGCGCTCGTCAGCACTGCGTCGCGCGTGACCGGCCTCTTTGCGCCCATCATTGCCGTCTACTCGCCGGCGGCCGACTCGCCCAACGGCCCCGTCTACACGGCCGCCGCCATCTTTGTCGCTACCGGTCTCTCGATGATGCTCCTCCCCATCGAGACGCGCGGTCGCGATGCGTGCGTCCCTCTCGACCTTCTCAAGTTGCCTCACTCGTACCCCGGCTGACCCTCTCCTCCTCCCACGCTCACAGCTTGTAGAGAAATCCTCTGGCGCTATGCGCTCATATCTTGTAGAACTCACCCTCGCAGGCGTGCGAGCCTGTTCCCTCCCCTGTCCGGCTCATACACGCCCTCGCACTCGGTTTGTCGTAGACCTCTCGACGTCCTGCGCTGTAAAGGTACGGTTGCCATCGAGCTCTGTTGTGCGCCGAGCCTCGAGAGAACCGTTAGAAGCGACTGGCCCGACGGTGGACGAGCAGCGCTTTCCGAGCGGCTCGAGCGCCTCAGCGTTCGCTGGTCTCGCTCGCCTCTTCCTCCTTCTCCTTCCTTGCGCTCTCGCTCTCTTGCTCCCAACGCCCTGCACTGCAAAGCTACGAGTACGTCGCTATGTTCTGTAAAGTAGAGATGCGAGTACGTCGAGAGCAGCCAGAGCAGGTCCAGCTAGTTGAGCCGCCCGAGCGCGCGCGTTACTATGGAACGATCAGCAATTTACTTATCGTTCCATACAAATGCTCCCAGAGGCGCTCTCGGCTCGAGAAAAGGCACAGACGACACAGATTTACTTCACAGACAAGCTCGAACCGATGCCTCGCACATACTCACCCGCGCCGACCCCTCTTGCGCGAGCGCGGCGGCGTCAGCTGCCCCGGGGACGCCTCGCCGACCTCCTCCTCCTCTTCCTCTCCCTCGTACTCCTCCTCGTCGTCGAGGGCCGGCTCGTCCTCGCCGCGCTCGTCGATGATCGCACCGAGCGCGTCGGCAAAGATGGCAGACAGCGCGGGAGCCTGCGCGCGGACAAACGGGTCGAGGGTGGGCGGGGGACGAGGAGGGGGAAGGAGAGCGACGTCAGCGGTCGGCGCTTCCTGCAGGCCGGCGGGTGCGCGTTCGGGAGAGAGAGAGAGAGAGGACGCACAGGCAGGTACCCGAACGGCGACCGCGTCGCGCCGGCCGCGATGTCCTCCAGGACGGCGGGGAGCATGGGCCCGCGCAGCTTCTTGGCGGCGGGCGGCTGGAGCTCGCCCGTCTGGGCGACCTGCGCCACCTTGGCGAGGAAGTCGATGCCTTCGTCGCCGCCGTGCGACACGATGTAGGCGCCGAGGAGGTTCGTGGTGACCTCGAGCGCGCGCTGCGTGACAAAGACGGGTGCGGTGCGTCAGCGGTCCGAGCCTCTTTCCACGCCTGCCGGCGAGAGAGGCAGAGAGAGAGAGAGAGAGAGAGAGAGAGAGAGAGAGAGAGAGAGAGAGAGAGAGGTGGACGCACGATGCGCTCATCGCGCTCTGGGAGCGTCCCGCGCCTCGGAGCCGTAGGCGGCCGGGTCGCCTTGAGCTTGTCGGCCTCGCGCTTTTTGTCCCTGCGCTCCTTGCGCTTCTCCTCCTCGCGCTCCTTCTTCTTGCGCTCCTTGTCGGCCTCGGCCTTGCGCTTCTTGTCCTCGCGCGCCTTGGCCTTGTCGGCCTTGATCTGGTCGTCGCGCGCCTTCTTGACCGCATTGGCGCGCGCCGCCTCGACCTTCTCCTCGGCCTCGACCCGCTCGCGCTCGAGACGCTCGAGACGCTCGTCCTCGAGCCGTTGCTGCTGTTGCGCAAGAGCGGCGAGGCGCGCAAGCTCGACGAGGTCGGTCGGGGCGCGAGCGGTCGCCGTCGCGGCGGCCGAGTGCGACGACGCTGCGGCGCCGGCGGCGGCGCTGCTGCTGGCCGTCGAGGTGGTGCCGGCGGCGCTCGAGCCGGCGTGCGGCTCGCCCGACTGCGCCGATGGGCTGCCGAAGCGCGACGCGGTGGGCGACGGCGTGACCGGGGCGAGCGACGACGAGCGCGAGCGGTGGCCGACGAGCGGGACGACCTGCGCTTGCGGGTGCGGGTGCTGCTGACCGAGGCCGAGAGCGAGAGGGTGCGCCGCCTGGTACTGCGAGAGCGACGAAGTGGAAGGAGCGAGTCAGCGCCCTGGGTTTGTTTTTCGAACGAGCGCGAGAGGAGAAGAGACGCACTTTTCCGAGCAAGATCGAGCGGTGGTCCTTGTTGGCGCACATGCCGTCGATCGTCTGGCTGAAGAGGGGCGCAAGGTCGGCCGGGAGCCAGTCGGCGCCGCCGTCGGAGCCCGTCCTGGCGTCGAGCGCGCTGACCGACTCGACGAAGACGGTGCGCAGGACCGCGCGCACGCCGTCGTCGGCGAGACCCTTGATGGCCTGCTCGAGCTGGGCGCGCGACGCCTGCACGGCCTTGAGGAGGCCCTTGGCCGAGCCCTCGGCCCACATGCGCGACTGGCCCCACGAGAGGTCGAGGAGCGAGTCGAGGCCGAATTCGACGGCGACTTGGTCGAGCGGCGTGACGATGCGCTTGATGGTCGACAACGCGGTGCCCTCGGCCGAGGTCGACAGGGGGAGCGCCTCGCGCAGCTGCTTGGAGCGGGCGAGGCGTGCCGGGCGGGTCGGGTCGTTGGCGCGCAGGCGCGAGACCTCGCGCAGGTCGCGGTCGTAGAACGCTCGAGTCCAGAGGGCGAACCAGCGAGTGCTGGCGCGGGTGGCCCACCGGCCGGCGGCCGTGACCTGCTGGAGGCGGGTCGCGAGCGCCGTGACGGCGCCTGCAGGCGAGCTCGCGGCCTCGAACAGGCGTGCGAGAGCGGGCGCGACGGGTGCGGTCGGGTCCGTGGTGCCCCTCGTCATGAACTCGTCCACGGCGAGCGCTGTGCGGGCGTCGGGCGGGCCGGCGACGAGTGCGGGGAGGACGAGGGCGCGCGGGACCACGACGGCGGCGGCGGGCGGGGCCGCCGGTTGCGCCATACTGTCGCCGAGAAGCTGTTGTCGACGGCGAGCGAGTGCAGACGGGTGCTCGAGGTGACGAGGGCGAGAGAGAGAGGATGGCGACGTGCCGAGCGATGAAGTCGGTGGCGCCCGCGCGAGAATCGCGTCGCGACTCACCTCCTCCTCCACAGCTTGCGTCCTCGAGCTAGCGCCTTGCAGCCACGCTACATGGCTCCTCGTACCCGCTCGAGCACCGTCCGCCCCGCCTCGACCCGTCCCGCCACCAGCGCGCCGGCTCCCCTCCCCGCCTCGTCACTGTCCCAGTCGGCAGCCCACCCGGGCCCATCCGCCTCGCAGCTCGAGCAGGGCCTCCTCCCGCACGTCTACCAGCTCACGCCCGCCGCCCTCGCCAACCCCGAGTACCGCCCTCTCGGCGACTACACGCTCGACCTCCTCCAGCGCTTCAACGACGCCGTCGTCCTCACCGGCAACGAGCCGGTCTACGACCCGCAGGCGACGTGGAAGGACCGCTGCGCTCACGACGAGCGGCACACGACGCTCGCCGGCGCAGTCTGCAACGGCGGGTGCGGCGCCCGCATCTGCGTCAACTGCGTCCTCGAGGGCACGGGCAAGCACGGCACGGTCGTCGGCGAGGTCGAGGTCGAGGTCCCGAGCAAGAGCAAGAGCAAGAAGGGCAAGGGCAAGGTCGAGTACCGGAAGAAGAAGCAGCGCGTGCCGTGCAAGTGCGTCCTCTCTCCCTCTCTCCCTCTCGCTCGCCCTTCGCTCGCTCGCTGCGAGGCCAAGCCTCCTCTAGCACGAGCGCGCGCACTGACTCGGCGTCCCTCACATCTCGCCGTGCAGGTACACCGACCTCGAGCCGCAGGCGCCAGCGTGGACCGTCGAGTTTGGCTTCACGCCCGAGGTCCTCGGCTGGATCAGCATCAACGCGACGCTCATCGCCAAGTCGCCGCCGAGGGGTCCGGGTCTGCAGCTTGCGCCCGTCCTGCGCGCGCGGGCCGAGGACGGCGACGCCGAGCCGCTCTCGAGCGAGGCGCCCGTCCACTTGCGCCTCGTCGACGCGCTCCAGCGGCACGCCCTCCTCGGGCGCGTCATCCCGCGCTCGTCGATCACGGATGAGCACGTCCGGTACTCGCTCGAGCACAGCGAGCCGATGCTGGTGCGCGCGGCGGCGGCCGACTTGGTGCCCGAGTCGCCCTTCGGCGCCGCGCTCGCGGCGTGGCACTGGGACCCGACGAGCGACGTCTACAGCGGCATCGTCAACAAGCCGTTCGACGTCGAGGACGCTACGACGGGCAAGTTGATCGCCAAGCAGATGGCGTTCCAGGACGTCCTCGACGGCATCAACGAGGGCAAGCCCTGGCGCATCAAGGCGCGTCCCTCTCTCTCTCTCTCTCTCTCGCTCGCGCGGGGCAGGTTTCTCGTTCCTGACATCGTGCATCCTTCTGTGCGCCGCAGGACGTCGAGCAGAGGCGCGGCAGCCGGTTCGACAAGCGCATGAAGGAAGTGGTGCGTCGACTGCTCCCTCTCCTCTCTCTCTCTCTCTCTCTCTCGCTCTCTCTTTGCCCGCAGCGCACCCAGACTTACGTCAGTCCTCGTCGCCTTGCTCCTTGCAGTACGAGGCGTCGCTCCCGTCGCCGCTCCTCCAGAGCTTCAACTCGAAGTACAACCTCTTCGCGCGCGACTACTTCCCGGTCCCGGCTCCTGGAACGACGGGCCCGTACGCCTACGTCGCCGGTCCGGGAGGCGTGACGCCTTGGCATTGTGCGTCCTCTTCCCCTGGTCTCCTACCGAGCCCTGCAGCTCGATCGTGAGCCGCACAGCTGACCCAGCTCCCGCCTCTCCCTCCGTCCCTTGCCTCCTCCCTCGGCCGTGCGCTCACCGCTCGCAGCAGACTGCTCGGCAGCGGTGAACGTGTCCCTGCCCGTCTTCGACGAGCAGGCGTCAGAGGCGGTGTGGGCCTTCATCCCGTGGTCCGAGTGGCCCAAGGTGCGTCTCTCCCTCTCCCTCTTGCTCTCGCTCTCGCTCTCCCCTTCGCTCTCGCTCGTGTTCACCCTCAACTGACGCTCGGTCTCGACTCGCTCGCAGGCGTGCGAGGTCATGGGCGTGCCCAAGAACGAGGTCGACACGTCGCGCTTTGCGGTCGAGCGCACGCTCAAGCCCGAGGACGTCAAGCCCTTGGTCGACGCCGGCGTCTCGCTCTCGTACTCGTTCCAGTGCGCCGGTGACGTGGTGCTGATCCCGGGCGGGTGCGTGCCTTTTTCCCTCCTCGTCCTCATCCTCCTCCTCGTCGACTTTCTCGTTCGGCGCCGAGCGGGTTTGGCGCAGGGCTCGCTGACTCTAGTCTCTTGCGTCCCTACCTCGCAGAGCAATGCACATCGTACGTCGCACCCCCCCCTCGCCCTCTGTCTCCCTGCTGCCTCGCGCTCGCCGACACGTGCTCTCTCCCTCTTCCTCCCCCCCTTCCTCTTACTCCTCGTCCTCGTCGCCGTCGCCCGCAGGTCATCACGCTCGGCTCGTCGTTCAAGATCGCGGCGGATTACCTGCACCCGCTCGAGATGCGCCGCGTCAAGGACCAGGAGTCGCAGCGCGCCATCTTTTACGTCTCGAGGATCACGGGCGGCGTGCGACCGAACTCCGAGGTCGGGCAGACGGACCTCGCCAACGTCGACGAGCACGCGCTCAGCGCCGTCGCCCACCTGGGCAAGACGTTCGGCGGCGAGGTGTACCGCCACGACGACTCGGACGACGACGACCTCTCGCAGTCGGGCGAGGGGGAGGGCGGCGGTGACTCTTCGTAGAGCGACCGAGTGTGCGACGACGACGGTGCGATAGCGACGAGCGAGTGTATGAGGCGCGAGAGCAGAGAGCGCGAGTGGCGGTCCGACACCGAGCGAGAGGCAAGAAACGTTCGACGAGGGCGTTCTGGAGGGCGAGGCCGCCGAGGCGCGAGCAAGGAACATGCACTCGTCGCGACGAGCACAGTGACGAGACCAGAGTGCGAGAGCTAACTCGACAAAGCGAACAGGAGAGAGAGAGAGCGAGAAAGAAGGGGGACGCAGCACTTGGGCTCGGCTTGAGCGTGCGAGACGCAGGCGGCCTGAAGTGCTTCTCAGAACGCCGCGCCGCGCCAGGGAGGACCTCGTCCGAGTGCAGCAGGCCTCGAGAGCGCGTCCAAGCCCTGTCGTCGTGTCAGAGTGCCCAGTCGAGCAGGTCGAACAGCGACTTGGGAAGGTCCGCTCGGACCTCGACCTTCTCGACGCTGCCTTTTCCTCGCTGAACGCCTCGCTGTCGATGGCCCAACGCTCGACAGGCTCGCTCGGGTCGCAAAACAGGTTGGACCCAGCAGGTGAGGTCGGGCCTGACGTCTGGGAACTGCCGTCGGCGACTCTGGCTTCCTTTGCTACATGTACCGTATGCACCCACCTTCAAAAACCGACGTGGTTCCGTCGTCCATCGGCTAAGACATCGGTTTTTGATTGCACTTTGCAACGTACCGAAGAGCCGGGTTCAATTCCCGGCGGAACCTTAGGCTTTTGCTGCCGCTGGACACGAGCCCGGCGTCGTCTGCGGTCTCCCTTTTTAGCGCTCGCGACTGCGCACAGTAGCTTTGCACACGAAATCCAGCTCTGGCAGTCGTCGCCCACCGGCTCGAGCTGGCTCCGAGCGCTAACAGCATTCTTCCTCATCTCGCTCCTCATCCTCCTCGGCCTCGTCCATTCGCGCCCTCAGGAGCACCTTCCACAACGATAGTCAGCGTCGTCCTGCCTGTCCCTCGTCGTGCTGTGAGGCGCGTCGCTCGCCCTCTCGCTTGGGACTGCCATTCGTTGCGCAGCGCACTGACCTTCTCCTGGCACCTCGCGCAAGAGCGGGCGCCTCCTCATTGGCGCCCTTATTCCGACTCGCTACAAGTGGGCTCTGCACGTCTTTGCAGTGTCGGCCCTCCTCGCTACGTCCATCCCTCGTGCGTCCTCCCTCCTCCTTTCTTGAGTTGACCGTCTCAAGCGACATCCTCTCGTCGCTCGCTCCTCCTGACTCTCATCTTCTGCTACACGCTCCTGCAGACACGCCCTGGAATATCACTTTTCCCGCGAGCCGCTCTAGCCAGCTCGACCGCTCCCGAGGCGAGGTCAAAGCGCGAGCGCAGTTGGCCCAGTAGTCCAGATCCGGATCCGCCGCTGAGGCTCGATGGCACCCGGCGGGCGCTTTGCACTTGCTCAAAGAGTAGCGAGCATCGCAGTGTAAGCGACTCGGGATGGGCTACCAACTTTTGACTGAGCGAGCCACAAGAGAAAAGCGCTGCACCCGGTCGCAACCGCCGCCGAGCGGGGGACGACCAACGGCCTCCTAAACGCGCGCTTAGATCTTGCTTCCGTGTGCTCAGGCAGACCCGCTCGCACTCGCTGACGCTCGCTATGGTCGTCAAAAATCCGTCGCACTCGATGGCGGCGGCCGGTCGGAACAAAAGGGCGAGGCCCGGCTCGAGGGGGCGCGAGCGTGCGGGGTTGGGCGGCGCGAGCGCCAGAGTGAGAACGACTGCAGCACTCGCTGCTTGTACTGCAGACAGGGAACTGCGAGCGAGGCGACGCCGGGCGCAAGCCTTACGCTCGAGGGTGGAGCCTCGCTCGTCGCGCTTCGAGGAGCCGGGCGGGCAACGCGGCGAAGGCGAGGCTCGGGCGCAAGCGCGCAGTGCACAGCATCGTCGAGCGCGCGAGCAAGGGCTGCCGGGGGCAGCCACCAGGGCGAGGCGCACTAGTACTCTGCGCGAACGAGATGGAAGCCCGCGAGAGCAGCGACGCTCGACGAGGAGCGGCCGCGCGAGCTGCGATCGCAGGAGCGAGCGCCGACTCGCGACGCTCTTCGTTCTGCTTACTTGGCCCAGCCGGACGAGCACGTCGACGAGTCGACGACGAAGCCAAACACAATTGCGCAGATCGACAAGTAGCCGAGCTAGCCGAGGCCGAGTCTCCGCAAAGGGAGCGAAGCAGTCAACATCGTCCTGCAGCGACCACACCGCGTCCCTCGCATTGCCCGTCGTCCCAACGACGCAGGCGAAGCGTATCGACAAGCAGCACCCGCTCGCAGACTCGACCCGCCCCCACTCGCCACGCCGCGAGCGCGCCATCACACCACCGCCATCATCTTCATCTCGCGCCCGCGGCAAGCCCCGCCAACGAGCGCTCGACGCCGCACCGTCCTCGACACATGGCCAGGACGACGTCCACGAACGCGCACGTCCTTGCGAGCCCGCGTCGCCGACCTCGCTCCCCCACCTCGCGCTCGACCTCGGCAGCAAGCATGTCGGGCTCGACCCGCGCCAGAGGGCAGCGAGGGCCGTGGCAGCGGGCCCCGAGGCCCTCGCAGCCGCCCACTCGCACCAGCAGCCGCCGAGCGCAGCGCGTTGTCCCACCTAGCCCGTCCTCGAGCTCGGCAGCTCGGCGGGTCGGCCGCCCGCCTCGCGCTCGCACGGATGCGCCAGCCGGTGTGAGCGCGCGCAGTGCATCAAGCCGAGTGCTGGGTGCGCTGCGACGGGCGGGCGGGGCGGCGTGAGGGGCGGGAGGGGCAGGAGGTGGTCGAGGAGATGAGGGCGGCCTCGGACGAGGCGGTGCAGTGAGGGGAGCGCGAGCGGCGAGTCGGGGCGAGCGGCGCTGTCGCTGGGCGCAGGCGGGCCGCAGACGGTGCAGCAGTGCACTGGTGCAGCGGCGGGGCGCGCAGTGTGGTGAGGAGGGAGGAAGGGCGGGGGTTTCGGACGCGAGTGCGTTCTGACCGCCGTGTTTGGCTCGGACGCGGCGGCGCCGGCACCTCGTCTCGTCCTGCACCACCATCTCGCTACCGCCACGCAACCGCCTAGCCAGATGTCCCACCAGTCCCCCACCTCGCCCTCGGCGGCTCCCGAGCCGCCCTCGAGCCTCGGCGCCGACCCCGGCGTCGACGACCTCATCTCCCCCTCGCGCACCCCTCCCCTCGCCGACGCCGCAGCCAGCGGCGTGGGTTGGGCTGAGGTGGACGAGGCTCCGGCCTCGACCGCGCCCTCCCCCCTCCCCTCGACGCCGGCCGGACCGGCGTCGCTCCCCAAGTTCCTCGACACGCCCGTCGTCGCTCCCTCGGGCGACGAGCTCTCGAGCGCTGCGTCGGGTCACAAGACGGCGTCGCACAAGTCCAAGCCCGTCTTTGTCGCCCGCATCGGCGGCCTCGCGCACTCTGCCCGCTCGCCTCAGCGTGCGCCTGCGCCCGTCGAGAAGGTCGGCGGCGCGACCGACAAGGTCGCCTCGGTCGAGCACCACGCTCCCGACACGATCAAGACGCTCCACAACGGCGCCGTCCTGTTCAAGCCGACGTCGTACGTCATCAAGCCGACCGTCGCCGCCCGCGCCTCTGGCCGCACCGTCAAGCTCGCCGGCGGCGCGCAGGCTAAGCACGTCGACCCGGCCGTCAAGCGCGACTACAACGTCGTCAAGGCCGGCGTCGCCGACGTCCTCAAGCGCAGCAAGGTCGTCGCCAAGCAGAACGGTGCGTCCACTTCCACTTCCACTTCGAGCGAGCGCGAGCGTGAGCGTCTGCTGACCCCTGTACTCGCTTCCACGCTTTGCAGGTCCCGAGGAGCAGCGCACCAGGTGCGTGACGCTCCCAGCCTTTCGATTGCAACCTGTCCTCACGCTGACGCCCCACTCTCGCAGCATCGCCGCCGCCCTCGTCGTCGAGAAGCGCCCGTTCTCGGCCTTCGCGGCGCTCCAGAAGCGCTCGCCGTCGCGCCTCAAGTCCTCGACCTCGTCGACGGCGCCTTCGTCGAGCAAGCTCCAGTCGCCGGTCGGGCTCGACAAGCAGCGCCCCAAGTCGACCGCGCCCGCCCGCCGCTCCCCGGGCTCGCGCCGCCGCCGCCGCCGCCGCGGCAACACCAAGGTCAAGCCGTCGGCGTCGCTCGACAAGGACGGCGGCGTCTCGTCCGACTCGCTCAACGGCGACAAGGACGCCAAGAGCGTCGAGGTCTCGCGCGGCGCGGCGCCGCAGACGCACGAGCCCGCTCTCGCCGCGACGGCCGCCGCGACGGCCGCCGCGCCCAAGATCGGCGGCGGCCGCGACGCTCGCTCGACGGCGCCCAGCTCGACCGATGTCGGCCCCAACGGCGGCTCGAAGGCGTCGCACCTCTCGACGGCGCGCGCGACGGGCGCGGCGTTCACCAACACCGACGTCGCCGAGCACCGCGACATGGTCGACCTCGACCTCGACAAGCACGACGAGTACGAGATGACCTCGTGCTCGTCGCCGTCGGGTGCCCGTCCCACCTCGACGCGCGTGCCGTCGACCGGCCCCTCCCGCAGCGCCGCCTCGCGCACGGACCTCGCGCCGAGGGTCCTCAGCCGCCCGACGAGGATCCCGCGCACGCTCTGGTGGCGCCTCGTTCTGTGCGAGGTCGAGGCCAAGTACCGCCCGCCGCGCAAGAGCGGCGGCCGGCGCGCGCGCATGAGGTCGCGCTGTGCGCGCTCGGCGTCGTACCACGACATGCACCGCCTCTCGTCGTCGTCGAGCTGCGCCTGCTCGTCGTCGTCGACCCTCCACCACGCCTGCCCGTCGTCGGCCAAGGACGAGTCGGCCTCGCCGCGCGCCAAGGTCGAGCACGAGGCCCCCTCGTCGTTCTACAAGGTCGGCGCTCTCGCCCGTCGCACCTCGTCGCCCGCCCTCTTCCTCGTCCTGTGCGCCATCACCGTCATCGCGAGCGCGTTCGTCGCCCTCGTCTGGACCAAGGTCGAGCCGCTCACGCGCACCGGCGCCCGCCCCGGGCTCGTCGAGGTCGCGCTCGCGATGGTCCCGCGCGCGTGCACGCCCGCCGGCCTGCTCGTCGGCGCGCCCTCCTCGCCGCAGCACGATGCTCCTAGCCTGCTCACGGGCCATGGCGGCGCGACGGTGCCGGCGGCGGCGCTCGAGCCGGCGACGCTCGAGGCCTCGGTCTTCAAGGTCGAGTTCACGAACAGCGCCCTCCTCATCACCGTCGCCATCGCGTCCCTCGCGCTCTGGAGGGCTCCTCGTCTTCCTGTCGTCCGTCGCGCCGAGCGCGAGGCCGAGAAGGTCTCGATCACCGTCACCAGTGCGTCCGCTCCTCAAACCTCTTCGTCTCGCTGTCCGAGTCACTGACGCTCCTCTCGTCCTCTTGCATCGCAACAGCACTCACCGGCAAGGAGATCTCGATCGACCTCGACCCGGTTGACTCGGTCGCCGCCCTCAAGTCCAAGATCGAGGACAAGGAGCGCATCCCGTACGACCAGCAGCGCCTCTTCTTCGACGGCCGCCAGCTCGCCGACGACTGTATCCTCTCGCAGTGCGGCGTCGGCCGTCACGCGACGCTCAACCTGTCGCTGCGCCTGCGCGGCGGCGCCAGCGCCAGCAACCCGCCCGCGGCGGCTTCGGCACGACC
>Ga0308170_10003446_pt1 | contig 12937 bp, 25 predicted proteins | sample PhyBR2_2_FD_202136 | JGI IMG/M metagenome (GOLD analysis project Ga0308170, IMG submission 202136) | Phyllosphere microbial communities from UC Gill Tract Community Farm, Albany, California, United States - DLSLSB.R2 | ecosystem: Host-associated > Plants > Phyllosphere > Unclassified | place... | reverse complement strand
TACACTACCTCGTACCCTCTTGCTTACCAGCTCGAGACCCTTCCTCGACGGCAGCAGCGACGATGAGCACAAACGGCGCGGCGGTCGTGCCGTCCTCGCCCGATGCCGGACCGTCTCAATCGCCCCGCCAGTCCACGTCCGCATCCCCCTCGCGGGAACAGCGCTCCCCCCGAGCCTCGCTCGACAACAGCAATAAAACGGACGAGGATGAGGAGGACGATGATGCGAGCCCAGAGGACAAGATTGCGCGGCTCGAGGACGAGCTGGCGCAGACAAGGCAGGAGAAGGAGGTGCTGCGCAACCAGTACAGCTCGTTGTTGGGCAAGCTGACCGCGATGCGCAAGAGTCTCGGCGACAAGCTGCGCGAGGATGCGGTGGGTCATGGCCTCCCTCATTGATGTGGACTACTGGGCACGAGCATGAGCTGACGGGCAGGAAGAGCTGGACCGCCGCGAGAGCACAATCACCACGCTCCAGTCCGAGAACGCCGCGATGCAAGAATCGCTGGAGAACCTACGCGCTGAGCTCGTGCATGCGAACAACGAGGCGGCGTCGCTGAGCGCCCAGCTGGCGCAATTGCGGAGTCAATCCGACTCGTCGTCGTCGGACGTGTTATCGCTTACGCGCGAGATGCGGGAGTTACGGGGCGAGATGGAGCGGCTGAGGATAGAGCGCGAGGAGTGGGAGGTCGAAGCGGGGCGGGAGAGGGAGCGGAGAGAGGCGGCAGAGGACGAGATGGCCGCGATCGAGCGGCGGGATATGGAGGCACAGCGGGAGTATGAGCGGGGCAGGGAAGAGGCGGCCGCGGAGAAGCAGCGGGCGGATAATCTCCAGGAGGTGCTGAGCGAGTTTCAGGCGGGTGAGCGGGTCGAAGGAATGGCTGCTTTGGACTGTGAGCTGACTCCATAGCGAAGGACAGCGAGCTGCGGCAGGCGACGTATGAGCTGGAGACGCAGTTGCGGAGCGCGGCGACGGCACTGTCAGAGTATAAGCTCCGCGCGGCGAATGCGGAGACGCGGCTGGGCGAGCTGGGCAACGATGCGTCCAGAAGTGCGGCGCTGAGCAAGGAGTTGAAGGAGAAGCAGCAGATCATCGCCAAGCTGCGGCATGAGGGTGCGTCGGCGGCCTTGTGTTCTTGGGTCGTGCTCACTCGCAGCTGTCGTCAACAACGAACACCTCACAGAGGCTCTGCGGCGGCTGCGGAAGAATTCGTCAGATAACAACGTCGACAGGTGCGTCGGGACCACGCATGGCGTGGCGTGGGGCAGGGTGCTGATTCCAGACGCCTCGTCACGAACGTCCTTTTGTCGTTCCTCACCACGCATCGGGCCGACTCGAAGCGATTCGAGATGCTCTCGCTGTTATCGACAATCTTGTCGTGGGACGACAACGAGCGCGAAAAGGCCGGGCTGCAACGATCAGGCGCGACAGGCAAGGCCGGCTCGAAGGCGAGCTCGGAGAAGGGCAAGACGAGGACGAAGAACGAGCGGAGCGCAGAGGAAGAGGCGGCCATGAACGAGGCGAGTCGCCCCAAGTTCATCACTCGTTGTGCTGACCCGCAGTCATTCAGCAACCTGTTCGTCGAGTTCCTGCTCAAAGAGGCCTCGCAGGGCCAAGGGCGCGCGTCGGTCTCATCGCCTTCGAACCCGACATCACCCATGCGCTCCCCGCCACCTTCAGGAGGTTCATTGGCCAACTGGTCGCCGACGGGGACGTCGGGGACAAACACTCCGCAGAGGCGTCCGAGGGGGTTATCCAGTAGCTCGAGCGTCTCGGGATACGGACAGGTCCCGCCGCCGATTGGACGGAAGAGCAGCTGGGGGCTGCAGCAGGCGTTATCGGGCGAACGGGCCGGTCAGCAACAGCAGCAGCAGCAGCAACAATAGCAGCAGCGGCAGCTTCAGCACATATCAATAGCATATATGTAGAACGGTAGATACAGGTCGGTTCTCGCGTATGCAGACGGGAAGATCTGTGCTTGCGGGCGCTGGTTATGGTGGTCTATTCAGTCGAGCTGGCCATGCCGCTGCATGTGTCTATTGCTGAACTGGCCAAGGACTCCTAGCCCATGCTATGTTTATCGCTGGTATCTACAATCCCGCCCTGCAGAGTGGTCCATTGTGGATTCCTCGTCCTCGTTCACCTTCGCACAACACACATTACTGTTGAACCCCCATGACTCCGTCGCCCTGGGCAGCATGGATTTTGAAACTGCTCCCCGCCACTGAGCCCAGACATGCCCCTCGATCTCGCCCGATATATCTCGCCCAGCGCACCACCGTCTGGCCTCGGCACCAACGCATCTCGCCCGACGCCTACTCGTTCTTGTTGCCCGCCTTCTCGGCCTCCTTGATTGACGCCGCGTCGGTCTGCGGGCCCGAAGCCTTGCCCTGCAGCTGGTCAAGCAGTCCCGGGGCGGACTTGAACGGCCGCGAGAGCTCGGCCTCGGCCTTCTTGCCCCACAGGTGGAGCTTGGCCTCGTTGGACTCGAGCGCGCCCTTGACGGTCATGATGCCCTGGATGAACAGCGGTTGCGTGTACTTCATGTATCCGTGCTGCGGTCAGCGGGCGCTTTGGGGACAGCAGGCAGGCTTGGGCGGGGCCAGCGAGGCACAGGATGTAAAGCAGGGAGTAAGCTCGAGCAGACACGCACGAGGAAAGCCATGAACGCAATACCGGTGAAGAGACCCTTGATGGCCTTGCCGGTCTGGTCGAGGTCGTAGTCCTTCACCGTCGTCTGCACAAGCTCAGGCTTGGCATCTGGGTTCTGGCCGTCAGCGCTGCGCGAGCGATGTCGCGTAATCGACGTACCATGGCCGAAGGGGGGTTGACGTATTTGAGGACCTTGAGGTCGTTCTTTTTCTTGATCTGGGCGTCAGCTGATCGAGCGAACCCAAAGAAGCCGAACAACTGACCACTTGGGTGATGTACAAGTAGATCAGCACGGCGATGACCTGCGCCGAGACGTAGGCGATCCGGAGGTAGTTGACGAAGACGGGGTCGTCCATCGGCAGCTTCTTGGCGACTGTCGCGTGAGCTCGGAGACAGAGGTATTAGGGAGCAGCTCACCCTGCATGGCGCCGAGAGAGATGACGAGGTTGCTGATGGCGGGGTTCATGGCGGGCAGGGGGAGGGCTGTGTGATTATACAGAGACTAGAGAAGTGAAGAGAGTGCTCTCGAGGGGGTTGACTGTGGAAATGCGTGGAATCGTGGAAGAGCATGCATGACCCGTAACCGGTGACTGTACAAAGTGCCACACTCACGTCAACTCGCCTCCCAGCCAATGATAACTCCGGATAATCCCGGAATCTGCCGCACGCGCGCTCTCACCCGACTTTCAACAACCTACACCTCCTAATCCACCTCTCCACCCCTCACCCCCACATCCCATCACCATGCGCTCCGCCCTCCGCTCCCTCCGCCAGTCGGCCCGCAACGTCCGCTTCAACTCGTCGTCCTCGTCGTCGCCGGCCCAGAACCCCCAGGTCCAAAAAGCCGTTGAGAACGCTCAGAAGGCCCTCGAGCAGACTTCCGCTGCCGTCCGCCGGGTCGCCGGCCCCGTCGGCGACAAGGTCGGCAACGCCCTCGGCGGTGCGTCTGCCGATGGTCCCGGTGAATGAGCAGAATCTGACCGCAGGCTACCGCGAACCGATTGTGTACAACGCCAAGGTCGCGGGCTCGCTGCTGCGACAGGTGTACCAGGCGGAGAAGATGGCGTTCCCGACGAGCTTGAGCACCTGGGCGCGGGCGTACGCCGAGGTCTACCACACCGCCACTAGCGGCGCGTTCTGGAAGCAGGTCATTAGCAAGGGTACCTGGGCGGGTGTCGGTGTTGCCGTGAGTTGCGTGCGGATGCGTCTGGGAACGGTCGCTGACCTGTTTTTTCCCGACTTTTACTTGCACCCACCCACCCACCGTTCTCACTCGCAACCATATCGTCCATTCGTCACACCCGTTTGCTCGCCGATATGTCGGTTTCTTTCCCCCAACAGGCGCTCGAGGCGTACGGTATCTTCTCCATCGGCGAGATCATCGGCCGACGAAACCTTGTCGGCTACAGCCTGCACGAGTAGGCGGGGATCGGCGGTTGTATGGGAGTGAGCGTGGAAGAGTCACAGCGTCAGGAGCAGGAATGAGCTGTGGGTTGGTGACATTGGATTGGCGGGAAACGATAGACCTGGTCTGGCGCGGTCCACGCCCGCGGATGGGGCGAAAAGCATCTGGGCGCCAGACAAAAACGCATATAACATGGCATGGCATGCTGTATCTCAAAGCAGCCGGGCGGGTGACGACGGCGGAACAAGGCGTCATAGGGCTTCCTGAACTCTGCCGGCCTCAGTCAGGCACTCGTTCTTCACGTTGGACCTCGGCGCAGGGCGTACGGCGCCTTCTGTCTAGGGCTGCTCGAGACGATTTCTCTCCCGTGGGATCCTTCTCGTTTGAACCGAACACCCCATATCCGCGGCCGTTAAGACAAGGGCACAGACACAGCGCACAAGCAAAGGATCACGCTTGAGCCCGACATGCGAGATGGCGATACATGCTGAATGATGATGTTGCTGCGGTGCTAGTAAACAGTGTACAACCCCCCCGCCCCGTTTGCGTGCTTGAGCTTGACCGTGGACCTCGGCGTTGCCGGCTGCGCTCGTGACGCTCCGTCCTCACGGCGCCGAGTCGGACGCCGGCGCATCCGGCGTGACCCTCACCGACCGATCCTGGGCGAACCCAAAGCCCGTCTTGTGTTCCTGGTCGCCGGCCTTCCACAAGCCTTCGAGGTTCCACCGTTCTCTGCCCTCCCACGTGAAGAGGTTGATGCTCGTCCGGATAGACGGCAGCTGTACCATCGACCAGTCCGTCTCGTCCGGCACGCGCGGCAATTTCGACCGCTTCGTGCGCTCCATATCGGGCGACACGGGGTTCTTGTACAGCTGGCATCAGCTCCGTCCGACCCCGTCGCCGACCGTATGCACTCACCCAGAGACGCAGGGCGCGCTCTGCCCGGCCCACGATGCCCTTCCCCTTCCCCCGCACCACGCCCGTGACGATCCACTCCCACTTCGGCCCCACGCCTGGCGCGCCCTCGACCTTGACAATCTCCCCCTCGCCCGTCGTCGCCAGCCCCGCGTCGCTGGTGCGCATGAACCGCACGCTCGACGGGTCCAGCACGAACGCGGCCTCTTTGCTCGTCATCCACGTGTGGATCGCCACGAGCGCATCGGGCGCGCCGGCGGGCAGGGGCTGGATCTTCCGCTTGGGCGCGGACGTGGTCGTCCGGTCCGGGTCGTAGGTCGTAAAGACGGGTTGGCGGGGTTGCGGCGCGCCCGACGTCGACGTGGAGGTGGACGAGGTGGTGGTCGATGATGACGGCTCGTCTGATTCGTCCAGGTACCATGCGTTCTTCCTCGCAGCGGCGAGGGCGGCCTGGGGGTCGTAGTCTGCGTCGTCGAAGGTCCGTTCCGGGAAGGATGGGCGGGTGGGGCGGTCCAGCACCGATGACGATGAAGAAGACGACGACGAGGGCGCAGCTGACTGGGCAGCAGAGGACGGGCCCGGTGCAGAGGCCGCCGCTGGCGTTTCGTGCTCGATGACAGGCTCATCGACCAACCGCGGACCGGGGGCGAACCGGTTCGTGGTTGAACGGGGATACGAAACCTGCGCCGAGGTCGACACGCAGCGCAGATGTTGTACGCGGCTCAGGCCAGAGACGAACCTGCTGGGTCCAGCACGCAGAGCCATGGTGTGGCTGAATACGATGATCCAAGAGGAGTGGAGTGAGCGAATGGTGAGATGACGGTCGAATTCTGAAATCAAGATCAAGACTGCTCAAAATATCTTGCGTCACCTGGCGCCGTATCATCACCTTCCCGGTAAAGTCTGCACACCTTGTCACTCTCGTCCAGTCGCCCTATGCATACACGAGCGCTTCACCATATCGGCTGCCTGGCTCGCTGGCGGTCGTTCATGTTTGCATAGATGCGTGCCCAGTATCGTACTACGTATACTCATCTTCGACCTTTTCTCCGCCACGATGCCCAACGAGTCCAACGCACCGCCTACAACTTCGCCCGAACCTTGTCTCCCTCCCCGCCCTCGGCCTCCTCGTACATCTGGTCAATCTCGCGTTTGAACTTCTTCGCAGCGATATTTCTGCCGTCAGCCTCGAGTGCATCAACCCGCCAACCCGTACTCACCGCTTGATTTTGAACGTCGGCGTCATGACCTCGTCCGGGAACGGCGTGATCATGAGATGCACGCCCTTGATCATCTCGAACCCATTAAGTTTATGTCTCTTCGCCGCCTTCGCCAAGTTCTTGACCACGGCGCGCCGCACCCGCTTGTCCTGCACAGCCGCCTCGATGGCGAGCAGGTCGTTCGCGTTGATCCCGCTGCCCAGCACTGACGTGACGAGGCTGCTGGCCTGTGCGGGGTCAAGCACCGCCAGCGCGACGAGCGACGACCGCGTCGAGTCGCCGTGGACCATGAGCGTGGCGAAGAGCGGGTCGAGGGCGTACATCCCCTCAAGCTTTTCGAGCGCGACGTACTCGCTTCGGGTCAGCCCTTGCACACGACACACACTGCATGGACCGCCGACTCACCCCTGACTGAGCTTGACGACGTTCTTGATGCGGTCGACGATCTTGAGCCGGCCCTGAGCATCGATCTCGCCAACGCTAGTAGTCAATACTCGGTCGCCTCGCTTGGTCGTCGTCGGTCACTCACTCGCCCGTGTGCATCCAGCCCTCCGAGTCGATCGTCTTGGCGGTGTTCTCCGGATCGTGCAGGTATCCAGGGAAGATGTTTGAGCCTCGCAAACATAGCCTACAAGTCAGCCCGCCATCACAGATCCGACCGTGGCTCCGCGACGTACTCTCCACGCGGGTTCGGCTGGTCCTCGCTCGTGTACTGATATCAGCATCGCATTGGCCCCGCTGAGCTGACCACTCACGCCCATCTCCTTGACATCGACAAGCTTGATCTCGTTACAAGGCTGGATCTGACCACAGGTTCCGACCGCCCCAACATCCCACGGAATACTACTTGTCAGCCAGGTCAATCAAAGCATCGAGCACCACGCACCCTTTCGTGCACGTGCCGACAGTCTGTCATGTCAGTCATGAAGCGTCTAAGAACACACCTCTGTCATGCCGAACTGAAGTCAGCCTTTGCGATGTGCGGGGACATGACGCGGCACTCACCCCTTGCACCACGTCACAGCTGAAGCAGACCTTGAGCAGCTCGTGCACGTCGGCCGACAGCGGGGCCGCCCCGGACGAGATGAAGCGGAGCTCTCCCCCGAGGAGGTTGCGAATCTGCCCTCAGCCCTCACCGCACCAATGATAAGCGGGACGGCGTACCTTGCGGAAGACTAACGCGTCATAGAGCGAGTGCTTGACCTCTCCCGTTTTCCGCCAGTTGTCGAGCTTGGTGTTGATTGCCCGGGTAAGAAGAGCGCCCTTCAGCCCGCCGGCATTCATCTGCGTCTTGACAGCTGCGTGTATTCTTCTGTCAGCTGGGCTCGCAAACGTATTGCCTACCTGTTGTACACCCGAGGCACCCCCGCCATGAAGTGCGGCTTGAGGATCTGTGCATCTTCCAACAGCTTCGTCGTGTCTCCCGTGGTCAAGGCGATGGTCCCGTCTCCGTAGATGACGAGAATCTGCAGGAACCGCTGTTATGAGCACCACGAGCCTGAAGGTACCAACGCCGGCATACCTCGTAACTGCCGTTAGCTCCTGCTGAAAAGTTTCGAACGGACTCACATATGACTCAAGGGCAAGTACGACAAGAACCTCCACTCCATATTCTGCAGCTCTTCCGTCGTGCCGAGCGAGTTGGAGATCACCGCCGTCGTGAGGTTCTTGTTCGTTAAGACGACGCCTTTTGGGTTGCCTTGGACGTGAGCTGAGCTCGATAGGACAGGACCACACGGAACCCACCAGTCGTCCCGCTCGTGTAGCTGATCGTCAAGACCCTATCACGATCCAGCTCCTGCTCGCCGGCGACGCCCTGGACTGGCCCCGGATCGCACCGCACTCCCTCTCCCGATCCCCACTTCTCCAGCTCGAGCATACCAAGCAGCTCCACGTCGACAGACGATGCCCATTGCTGCAGGGTGTGGCTTTGCTCCCGGGTCATAGCGTCCATGCAGACGACAACCCGCAGAGACGGGCATTTCGGTGCGATCTTGAGGAGCGAGGGGATGTGGTTGGCCGCGGAGAAGATGATCGACAGTGGGCAGTGGTTGGTACTGGCTCGATCAGCCTCACTTGGACTCTCCCATACACAAGCGACTCACATGAACTGCGCGACGTCCGGACCCAACGTCTCGTACAGACTGACCGAGACGAGCCCGTACGCGTGACACGCCAAGTCCACCACCTGCCACTCCTCCCTGTTCTGCGACCATAGCCCGACGGCCCATCCCCGCCTCGCGCCGTTTTTGACCCGGTTGGAGGCGCCGAAATGGGGCACACCGGGGTGCGTAATCTCGGGAGGGCTGACTTCCGAGGCGGGGATCTTGTGCGATCGCAGTCGCCCGCTGCGCTCCAGGGCGAGGAGCGCCGAACCGAGAGCGGTACGCCGGGCCTGTACCGTGGCGTAAGTGGTGGGGATGAGGTCGGCGCCATACGTTGGCGCCTCGACCAGTGCGGACGGGACGGCAGGGAGGACGGCCCGGCGGAGAAACATGTTCCTGTCGGGATGTCGCGAGACGGCTGCGTGTGAGCATATCGGACCAGGCGTCGAATATGGTTTCAGCTCACACTGCTCAAAGACCTCGAAGAGTGTCTGCGGCTGGTCCGGCGCAGTCAAGATCGATCGGTCCCATGCTCCTGCTTGTCAACCAGGCCTGTTCAAAAAAGATCTTCTGGGTCGCTTACCGCTCTTCCATACGCCTAGACGAGTCAGTAAAAGTCGGTCACTCACACATCGCGGCGCCCGGCACCTGCTCACCTGTCTCCCCAGCCTTCTTGCTGCCTGGGACCTCCTACAGAGTCAGCCAAGCCTCGCCAGAATGTCGGCAGCGGTACATACCACGCTCTGGTGCGCGACGTCCAGGTCGGCGGGGTAAGGGAACAGCGGCATGTCGTGTGATTTCGAGATCTGTGAGTCGCTGTGCGTGTGGGGTGTATGTCTACGCTCTAGACTCTCTAGACTGGTCTGAACAGGGGATTGCTTCAGTTGTCAAGTCACAGTGACAACGACGATGGTGAGGTGACAGGCCAAGGCAAAGACACCGATGACAGCGCGCGCGCCCGCCCCTCGGCCGCTGCATCCAGTCCGGTAACTTGGGTCCATTTTCAACCGGCACTGTGAAGAAAACCCTGTTTTTCCGGACAGGCTAACGCTCGTCTGCCCGCCCGCCTGCCTGTCTGTCTGCCTGCCTGCCTGCCTGCCTTGCCTGGAACCCTGCGGCCTAAAGGCTAATGCATCAAGCCCGGTACGGACTGCAGTCGCGTCCTGGGCATACGTCGAATGCATGTACTGCTTGTTGTCACGCAGTCATCGAGGCCACAGCATCTTTTGGGGCAGGACCGGCTCATGATCAGTAGCCGGTCGGCCGCCGACACCAAGCCCATCCATCGTCAGCATCGCATCCCTCATCTATACCAGCGTCAGAGGTGTGTGCATATACATGGCAACATGATTGTAATCTACGGTACACTATTATACTACATCCCCTTGCACATCGCGACGGCCCTCAGCCGAGGTTCTGTCCGTTTATCCCAGAAATAGCCCCGGCCTCCATCAGCCCCTCCCAGATGCTCCCGTCCATCTGCAGCAGGCTGTTCAGAAACGCAAAGTCGTCCGCCGTCTGCGCACTCATCCCGAACGTCGGGTCCGTCGTCGCCGTGGGCATGTGGCCCGGGAACGGGATCTCCTCGACCGACTTGGGCGTGTGGCCCACAAAGTTGAAGCTGGGGTCGTAGGCGTACTGCTCGCCTGCGCTCTGGGCGTCGCGCAGGCCGTACTGCGCGATGAGCGCTCCGAGGCGCTTCTCGGCTTGCTGCCCGAGGGGGTTGGCCTTGAGCTCGGAGAGCCCGTCGAGGATGACGAGGATGTTGGTCGCGCATTCTTTGACGGTGCTATCGGAGTATATGCCCATGGGGAGATGGCCCGATGACGCCGTCGGGCGCTGAGGCGGGTTGCGAGGGTCGTCTCCTGGCCAATGCGGGAGCGACGCGATATCCGGCTGGGTGTCGCGCGCGGTCCAGTGCCGCACGGCCCGCAGCACCGGGATGGCGTACGAGGTGGCCGCGTTGAACAGGTTGCCCGCCATAAATGAGACGATGATGGGCCCTTGCTTGGATTTGACCAGTGCCTTGATGAGCGGTATCGTCTCCATACACCGCTTGGCGTTGTCCAGGCATGCGGCGTACAGCCGCTTGTGCGGGCTGGGCGAGGACGCCGTGATGTCGCTGACTTCGAGCCAATGCCGGAGGAGGTTCGCCGCGATGTGGCCGGTGGCCAGCGCGAGCACGAGCGATTGCGACGCGTTCCGGCATGAGACAATGTCGGTCGGGTCCAGATCTTCCACGGCCGGAACCGCGAAGCCCTGCTGCGGCAGGCGGACCTCCCACCACGCCTGCAGCTCGCGGTACAGCAGCTCGCACTCGCTCAGCAGGATGTCCGAGTCGACCGTGCCGATCCTGCGCAGGTACGCCTGCACGCGCGGGATGATGTCCGCGATGTCTCCCATGATATGCCGTAACCGATACACCCTGTCCAGCTCCGCTTGGGACCGTATACGCAGCACGCGGAAACTCGCGTCGGGCTGCTTGGATGCGAGGTTGTGCGGCGCAGGGAGGTCGAGCACGACGGGCCGGTCGATGGGTATGGGAGTCATATCCGGTCGGCAGAGGTTGAGCCGGGTGCGGGCAAAGGGATCCGGTGTGCCGTAGAATTCGGACCACCTGCATGTCAGGTCTGCGCCCAACGCGATGCGTGTGCGTCGACGTGTGCTCACTTCTGTATCGACACGAACGCCAGTCCCACGCGTCGCCAACGGTTCCTGTCCTCGTTGCTCAGCCCAGACCACGCCGGAGTGCTCTCGTCGAACAGGCCGAATTTGAGCCCCGCCGAAATAGCAGGCATCGTGAACTCGTGTGGCCTCGTGCCCGCGCCCCCCGCGCCGCTGTATACCGCGTAACACATCAGGCCGACGAAGATGTCCAGGTCGGCGACCGTCTGCGGCACGTCGGGGATACAACCCTGTGCGAGCGCGAAAAGGTGCTCCGCCTCGCCCGGCGGCCGCGGTATCCGGTAGAGCGGATGTCCTTCCCCCAGCAACGACGACGGCAGCGCTAGCGTGGTGTATAGAATGCCGGCCGTTGCGCGGTCGATGCCCTGCCGAGCGATGGCGCGGTGCCAGAGCGCGAGGATGTCTCCGCCGAAATGCCATAACCAGTCGCACTGGCGTGAGCACACCACCCTGGAATACACCCCCGCGACCCACCTCGATCAGCAGGTACTCTAGCAGGATTTCGCATGTCGCGCGGGGCGGCAGTGTACCGATGAACCGGTCCCACGTCTCCCTCTCCTCCGGCGTCGCCGGCGTGTCCGCATGCGTGTTGGAGTATTGTCGCCGAGGAGGGGAAGCAGATCTGCGATGTGCATTGCTCGGCGAGCCGGGGGCTGATCTCCTGGCAGGTCGAGGCTGAGACGGTTTCCGCGAGGGGCCGGGTGCACCAGATGTCGAGGGCAGCTGGCAGTCGGACTCAGTGCCTCGCAGAACGCAAGACGAGCAGGGCTGGGCGTGAGCGCGCGTAACCAGGCGACCGCGTGGGAAGGCCAAGGCCGGACGCCCTACGTACCGTCTCCTCGTTGCATCGTGATTTCCGTTGCCGGCTGTGATGAGTAAGCTGGACAGATGCATGTACATGTACGGCCGGGTCAGAGCTCACCATGGGATGCAGCTCTCCCGTACGCGTGGCGGTGCCATTCTGGCTGTATGTATGCGAGAATCAACTCGTGAAAACAAGGCAGGGAAGGGCGATGGGCATCACACCGTCATTGCCTCGGGCATGCATACAAATTGAAAGCCAAGATCCCAGTCCCGCACGGCACAATCGATCGCAAACGCGTCTATCGGCATGAACACTTACTCCAACAGGCAAGGGGGCGTTCATGTCAATCATCACATCTGCCCCCACGTGCCAACGCGGCCGACTCTTCTCTATCTCAGCTGACGCCCCCAGCACACCGTCCGGCCTCAGGATACGGCTACGACGTCGAGGCTGACATGACATGTTCGACTTTTGAGGTGAAGGTGAACTGCCGAGGCACGGTCAGACATATGGTAGTGCACACAACACACGCAATGGCTACTTCTTGCATCTTCTTCGCTTTCGCTCCGCTATGTCATACAATATGATTCGCTCTCACTACAGGTGTCCTGGCATTTACTTGCGTCCACCCTTCTGTCCCTCAACGTGCGGGTCGGGTCCGTCGCTGAGCGTCAGTTCAGACCTGACAGAGGGGCGAACAGCACTCACGATCCTCCGAAGCCGTGCTCCGAAGAGGTCCGCGGGTCGGGGGATCCGTCCTTCTTCAATCCTCCATGCTCGGAAGGCTTGTACTTCTCGCCGGACGAGCCGCCGGAAGCCTTGCCGCCCTTCTGGCCCTCGACGTGCGGGTCGGGTCCGTCGCTGTTATAAGCGCGAAGAACGAAGAGAGCAGGAGCGTAGAAGACGGGATGTGAGGAGGAAGACAACTCACGATCCGCCGAAGCCGTGCTCGCTAGAGACCCGCTTGTCGGGGGTTCCGTCCTGCTTGAGGCCGTCGTGCTATTGTTAGCCATGGAAGCGTTGGCGACGAGGACGGGTGGAGGCAGCGGTCACAAGGGCCAAGTGGTGGCAGGGGCGATTGCGGAGATGGTGGTGGAGACATGCGAGGGCACTACCATACTCACCTCGGAGGGCTTGTAGGTAGACATTG
>Ga0308170_10003443_pt1 | contig 12939 bp, 10 predicted proteins | sample PhyBR2_2_FD_202136 | JGI IMG/M metagenome (GOLD analysis project Ga0308170, IMG submission 202136) | Phyllosphere microbial communities from UC Gill Tract Community Farm, Albany, California, United States - DLSLSB.R2 | ecosystem: Host-associated > Plants > Phyllosphere > Unclassified | place... | reverse complement strand
TTTCAGCTTCCTCCCCTTACTCGGCCATTTCGAAAACTTGCTCTCATCCTATCTCGATCGACTTCCGAGAGACCGCACCGACAGGATCGACTCCCGATATGTTCACGCAGGGTGCAAGGCCCGATCAAGAGGGATGGGATGCAGCGAGGGCTTCGAAGATTGGCGGATTAGCTATTGGAGTACCTGGAGAAATTCGAGGATTCGAGGCTGCTTACAAAGCTTGTGGAGGAGGAGTGAGCTGGGAAAGGATCTTCCAACCAGCAGTCGAATTGGCGAGGGGATTCGAGGTTGGAAAGGAACTTTCACGAAGGTTGAACGCTCGATGGACTGGGAAAGATGAAGGACCAACTATCAGTGAATGGATGAAAGACGAGGAGGACTGGATCAACATGTTTGGAAATGATGGGGAATTCTTGCAAGAGGGAGAAATCGTTCACCGAGAAGCTTATGCCAACACGCTTGAAACGATCGCAAAAGAGGGAGCAGATGTTTTCTACAAGAAAGGTTCGAAGATTGCCGATAGTATGATCAAGACGATCAAAAACGCTGGAGGAATCCTGACTGCTCACGATCTCGAATCTTATCGACCGGTCGTCCAGCGAGCTCTCGAAGCAGAGTACAGAGGAAGGAAATACTACACTGGTCACTATCCGAGTGGAGGACCCATCATTCAGATGCTCTTGAATACTCTCGATGGGTACAAGAACTACGCGGACGAGGGACGAACCGGATTAGGTCAACATCGTTTCCTCGAGGCTTTGAAGTGTACGTCTTATCCTTCGCTTGATTTGTTCAGTCTGTCAATAGACTGATACCCCGTTTCTCTTCCAGTCGCTTTCGCTGCACGAACGCAAGTAGGAGATCCTGCTTTCATCGACAATGCGAAGAAGCTCGCAGAGATTCCCACAATCGAATACGCAAATCGAGTCCGCGCCAACATTACCGATGTAAGCTTCTCCCTCATCGCACAGTCGGAGTCGCAATTAATATCACTCTACCTGCAGGATCGAACTCACCGCCTTCCCTACTACCATCCTCGCTTCGACGTCAAGGAGGATCACGGAACAACTCACCTTTCCGTTATCGATCGATATGGAGGTGCAGTCTCGCTCACGACTACTGTCAACTTGCTCTTTGGCTCTCGAGTGATGGATAAAGAGACCGGAGTCATCCTGAACGACGAGATGGACGATTTCGCGACTCCAGGAATTCCAGATGCGTTTGGTTTGAGTCGTAAGCCGTCTCCTCCCTCGCTCTGTTCGAACTCACTGAGCTAAAGACATAAACAATGGTAGCCTCGCCCTTCAACTATCCTGAACCTGGAAAGCGACCACTCTCTTCGACAGCTCCTCTCATCATGGATCATCCTTTCTCCCTTTCCCCTCTCGATCCTCACGGAGTCTACCTCGCTCTCGGAGGATCAGGAGGATCACGAATCTTTGGCTCGGTCGCTCAAGTCATGCTGAACCTTGATTGGGGTTACGATATCGCAAATTCGGTTGAACAACCTAGGATTCATCATCAGCTCTTGCCTGACTTTGTGAGCTTCGTGTCAATCGTTCGACCAGTTGATGATCACTGACGGCTTCCGCGTTGCGTGCAGGTCACGGTCGAGTCTGGTTACAGAGCTGATCTTCTCCACGAACTCGAATCTCGAGGTCACAACTTGACGTGCGTACTGTTCCTCTAAGCACTTGCAAGCTCGTCGCTGATAAGGCAATCATACTCGTACAGTCTCTTCGATGTCAACGTTGGCATCTCCGAAGTGCAAGCCGTCCTTCGAGACAAAGATGGCAAATTCTTCGCAACTTCCGATTCTCGTAAAAATGGGTAAGCCTCGTTACTCAATTACGTCGCTGATAGCGCTTAACTCATTGGTTTTTTCCGTGCGTAGTGTTCCCGCTGCATTCTAGACAAAGAAATGTTGCTACCAATATGTTATCGCTTTTACGAAATGCTAAAATATCATACTACTCGTTTCTGATCGCCGGGAGCGGAGAGATAGAGTAGAGCGCCCAGATTCTTCCTTTTCATGATGCGTCTGACATCGTCTTCATCCTGAGTTCCGCGATGATAAAGTCTCGTCGCCTACTTTATTTGGTCTGTCGGTTCGACTGCCCGGCTTCCTCGAACTCCTCGTACTCCTCGTAGTGCTGCAGCCTGGTACTTCGACGAGCAAGGTGAGCACATCTTCTTCTCTCCCTGTCTGTTCCAGTCTGTCTCTCCACATCACCTCGAAACTTTGTTTCGCCCCCTTCTCGAACTCCTCTCCCTCTCTTTCAAAAAAACCTGACAGTCTGATTCGAACGATTACTGACCACGATCTTTCACTTTGCTACAGTTCCCGCTACTCCTGGTGCTACGAGTGAAGCCGAAAACTCTGATGCTTGGGGTTACCAATCCGCTACAGAACTCACGGTCTACGCTGTTCTGCCGACTTCGACAACGCTTCTTATACAGCGACTATCGTCCAGCAGGATTGCAAGGATGAGAGAAGAGCATTCTTCGAGGAGAGCAAAGAAGCGAGCTCACAAGCTTGAGTAGTAGGATCCGCTTTCTCGCTCCCTTCGAAACCTTTCCTCAATTCTTCAGCCAACTCTCTCTTCAAGGCCTCCTCGTCGTGATGAGTCTTCCATTTCCTTCGCAAAGTTGATCTCCTGGAGACGCGCATGCCGGATTCGTAAGGCGGAGGAGGAGCGAGGTCGTCTTTGTTAGATTCGAATTGAGCGATCTCTTTCGCCGCTCGAGCAGCTTCAAGTCCTCCTTTCACTCTCGAATGATGATACGAAGAAGATACAGGATCAGGGACGCCTACCTTCGAGCGATCAGGTCAGCCACGCGATGGAGAGGAAGACTGAAAGAACAGTATAGACGCACCCCAAATTCGAACCCCTTCTTTGTTCCCGCTACCCCTTAGATCCAACTGGCCTCCTTGTGGCCAAACATGAACTTGTGAGGGAGGCATAGCTCGATCTGCCATTCTTCCATCATTCGGAATCAAGTGATAATCTTTGCGAGGGTTCTGACGAGGGAGAATCTTCGAGAGAGGAACGTCGTTTGATGGAGTTCTTCCTCGTTCGAGATCAGCAACCTTATCGACAGCGAGATTGAGGTCGGTAGACGGATCATTGACGGTTCTGAGAATTGATAAGGTTTGCTGAACTTTCGGAAGTTGGTTGGAGAGAATGTTCTGATTCGCGTGAAGTTCCTGACCATTTCAACCTCGATCAGAGTAGGAGCTCACTCTGACGAGCGAAGCCAAAGCCTGCGACTGGTCTTGCTGAAATCGACGACTCTCGTTGAGTTCTGCACAGTATCCTGAATCAGCAAACGACGTTTTGTCTAGTCGAGGAATCGAGAGCTCACGCTGTTGCTGCGCTTGAGAGAGATGAAGAAGCTCTTGAGGTGACTGTGAGGTCCATCGACGTGAGTTCAGCTCAGACTGAGAGACGATGAACGAGCCGTTTCGCACCGGATGAGGAGCTCTCGACGACTTCCGGCATGATCTGTGACTTGTCGCTCTCTGCCTGTTGTTTGTCTCGGACTCGTGAGATCTCCCTGTAGATGAATACCTAGAATGTATCAGCCTCGAACTCGGATACTTTCGAATTCTGTATATACCTTTTCATCGTTTCTCGATCACCTCTTCTTGTCGAACCCGTTCGCTTCTCGATCGTATAGCATATCATTCAGATCAACTTGCAGCGCTCGCAGCGTCTCCTCCTGTTGCTGAGATGGTGAAGCAACAAGTTCGTCCTGGTCGAGAGAAGCGTCTCTGCAATGACCTTTGAAACGAGTTTCAATGATCGCGCTGAGGTATTCGAGCTGTAGGTCCGATCATGCCTCAGATGAGCTCGGGTGATGGTCGGGGAGATCGATATGAAGAAATATCAGACCTACTCGCTCGATCCAATCTTTCGCTATCTCATTCGCCCCTCCTCCTTCAACTCTCGCTTCGATGCTATCCCTCAATTCTTCGATCCTCTCTCCTACAGAATCGACTCTCCGACGTGTCTCGTCGACCTCTCCATCATCCGCAGCGTTCTTTCTTGACAGATCCTTGAAGATTGATCGAGCAAGGTCGAATTCTCGAGGAGTGATTCCGATCGACCGAGAACGTGGCCGAGGTTTACGCAATCGACGAGGAGGATCTTGATGAGGGTGAGGACTTGGAGAAGCGGGAGGGAACGGAGGAAACGGAGAAAGCGAGGAACGCCATTCATCTCGACGAGCGTCGGTCGGATTCTCCACGAATGCGCTGATCTGTAAATCCTCGTTGAACCTCTTCATCCAGTCCTCATTTGACCCTTGATACCGTTGATTTCGTTGCGGATCGATGCTTTGTGGTTGATTTCCCTTCGTGTCGTTTCGAGCGTGGAGTCTCTGCGCACTGTGATCGAGCGTTCTGAAGATTTGCTCCAGAGCGTCGAGACGATGTCTGATACGTACTGAGCGAGTAGGCGAAGCTGAAGTAGGAGCAGCAGGTTGGGAGATAGAAGGACGTGAGAGGAGACCAGAGGGAGTTCGATTGGAGTCGTTCGAATTCGAGTTGGAATCGAAATCGTTCTCGAGAGTCGGCGGAGCTCTTCCATGAGTGAGATCGATGAGCTCGCTGTCAAGTTACTCGTCCCATCAGCAGATGGACCGACGGAGACAGCGAATGATACGAGGCACTCGCCGAATCTTGTTCGACCAAGTCGTCCAATCCCTCGCAGATTCGCAAGCAAAGTATCGTTTCTTCCCATTCTCTATCTCCGCCACAAACGAGAACAGCTGCTCTCTATCCCGAAGCTCGCGAGGCTTGTTGAGCGATTTGCAACGTTCAAAGTCGAGAATGAGAATCGGTGTTTGAGTCGAGGGATCCGAGTTGACGAGGAAGTGAAGTGAACGAGTCGTCAAAATCGCGTGATAGGGAATCCAGTGAGAACGATGGAGTTTCGCGATCTCGGTGAGGGAGGTGAAGTTTAGAGGTGGGACGAGGAGAAGGCCCTGTTGGTGAGCACTACAATCCAATAAGCCTATGAGGTGTGAAAGTGGATGACTGGTATCGCTCACCTCGAAAAGGAAGATCTCAGGCTGAGGTGGAAGTTCCGGAAAGAATCCGATCGAGCCTGTTGATCTTGACGACCGAGACGGGTTCTCAGAGGATCCTTCTATGCGCTCAGGTTCCTCCTGACCTCGCGAGGTCAGTCTTGCAGGGCCCTCGGGCGATTCCTTGTGCCTTCCGAACCCTCCAAGTCTCTTCTCCAGCTCAATCCGTTTCCTCACCTCTTCTTCGACGCTCCTTTCCCAATCTCCCGCCGTTCGCCGATGTTCTTCGAGGTGTCGATCACTGCCTCGATCATTCGTTCCATGTGGATTCAGCGTGTGACGGGACTGATGAGGGAAGGGGATTGTCGAAGTGAGCTGGTGAGGAGTGGAAACTGGGCGATTGGGCGAGAAACGAGAGGCTTCGTGAAGTGTCGCTTCGCTGGGCATCGACGACGGCCGTCGAACAGGAGGAGAGTATCTGTCGTGCGAAGGGAATGCGGGTTCGTTAGCGGGAAATGGGAACGAAGGTGAATCTTGATGATCGAAGAACTGAGATTGACCGTCGAACTCGAATGGATGGTGTAGCCCGAGTCTGTCTTGAGAGTCGATAAGATTGAGATGAGGTTGAGTTGGAACAAGTTGGGAACGAGTAGGATCGAACTGAGAGTAGTCGAGTTGATGAGGAAAGTGTGAAGATGGATCGGAAAGGTAAGGATCTTTTCGATTCTGGTGTCGATAACTGCTGTAAGGCGGAGATCTATGAGTCGAGGCAGAAGTCAGAAATTGGACTGTAACGTTGCTAGCGGACGAGAGCAGGACTGACTTGCGATTGTCTTGCCATTCCTTTCTGCCGTCTCGATGTCGCTCCCTCGCTTCATCGCCTGTATTCATTCCAGCCTCTCCATAGCTTCCAGACTTCGATATACTCCGGTCAACGGTATTGAGCGGAGGACGAGGTAAGTGCTGAGGTTGGGGAGAGGGCCAAACATCGTGAAACTCTGCTCGATTCATGTTCTTCGGTTGATCAGGAATCGATTGAAGCGGAGGTGATTTCGGAGGAAGAGATCTCGATGATAGTTGAGCCTTGAGTCGGTTCAGCGTGTTTGAGGAGATGGTTGGAGCTCGGAGAGGAGGTCGAAAGGGAGTGTGAGGAGGATTTCCAGGCATCTCGTTCCGACTGGCTTGGAGTGGACGATTCGACGACGCTTCTTCGAAACGCAAATGATGATGACCGTTCGCTCGAGTTGTTCTATCGACATCTAGAGCAGTCCTGAAGCTATCTGCGCTGACCTGTGAATTCTCATCTTCTCCATTTCCTTTCCATTCGCTCCCCTCCAGTAGTCCAACTCGTGTCGTCGGTCTTGTATGTTGCTGATTTAGTTGCTGAGATGAACGACCTGCTTGTACGGGTTGAAGGTGAGACTGATCTTGTGATTTCTGAACAGCCTGAGTTTGATTCGATGCAGGTTGTCCAAACCAGGCATAAGTCCAACTATTGAGCATCTGACGAGATCCCGTCCTCCTTGTTGTTGAGTTGACGGTCAACAGAGCTAAAGCAGAAGTGAGAGAAGGAGAGAAGAGGAGAAGAGGAGAAGAGGAGAAGGTGAAGTCATCGAAGGAGAGGGAGAGGGCCTGAGCGAAGGAGGGCTATGGGTTCGACTAAACTATCGACTGAGATTGTCCGCATTTGGAGAGGAACAACGAACGAAACCAAGCACTCCCTCGTTCCCCTTCCTCTCTCTCCCCTTTCTTCCCTTCACTTTTACCCCTGACTCAAAACACTCTTCTTTCCTTCGTCCCTCCCTCAACCTCGAACGTATCCAAGAGTCACTCTCGGCATTCAACCACACTCTCTAAGGATGATTGCGATATCAGAACCGATCCCTCTCCCCTTCTCGCTCTTCCCGTCTTCCTCCCTCATCGACTCGGAGATTCGACCAATCCACGCAGCAAACTGCTCACTACGATCACAGAAGAGCCATATCAAGCTCAAGGAAGAATGGTGGGGACCTTCAAAAGCTGGGTTCGATCGAAGTTTGGAGAATAAAGTCGAGAAAGGCGAGGAAACGAGGGAAAGCAAGAGGAGGAAGTCGGCTAGGCACGCTGTCGAAGGCTCGACGAAGGAGACGTCTCGATCGGAAAAGAAGTCGCCGAAGCTGGACAGTAGCGGAAGTGTTGGAGGTTTCCCAAGGATCGAAAAGGAGATTTCGTCGAAATCGCAAGATCGCCCTCAAGAAGCGTCCTCAATCTCTGGATTATCCCGCGAGCACGCAAGAGCCTCGTCACTCGAGTTCGCTTCAAGTCAGGCTGAAGCAGCTGAACAGACGCAGTTGATCTCCTCCCCGCACCGAATATCTCCTCGCTCTCGACCTCGCTCACCTACACGATCTTCTCCTCGCGATTCTCTTCCACTCCGACCAGCAACTACTCTACTCACTCTATCGGTACCCTCCGTTCAGGTCGGACTCGGTCTCTCCGATTTCGAGCCATTCCTGACGGACAAATCGATCGATCCTCTCAAATCTTTCGCTTTCTATCGGATGCAAATCGAGTTCTTAACTTCAATATCGAATCCGAACAACTGGTCAAACAAGCCGCAATCTAGCGTGTTCGTAAAGCCCAACTTTCTCCCTCTACAAGCACGAATCATGAGCTTGCAACCGAATTTCGAATACATCCGCAAACGATACCCTCTCGATACTTCAACCTATCAAATCCGTCAGATCGACAAGAAGGACTGGATTTGGGGTGAATTGGGCGACGTACTGGATTGGCTTTATGGGATGAGAGTGAAGATGGACGAAATCCTTTGGTTTGTCGAACATGCTCCTCAACCCTTGCTGGCGATAGGTGAGCCCTAGTCTTTCGAATTCAACCCTTCTCTGATGTAGTAACTGACTGGGATCGTGGTCTAGCTCGTATTGCTGCCATCACTTTACGATACTCTCGAGGAGTTTCGAGTGCGTCCTTCGACTTTGCTCGATTCCTCCGCGAACAGAGATCTTCGCAGCAATCGACAAACGAGAAACGAGCAAGAGACCTGGTTGACTGGCTGAGAACAGGGTTTGGTGGAGAGAAAGGACAGAGATGGAGGAATTGGTGGGGGGACGAAGTCAAGAGAGATCGTGAGGGCAGAGAGCTAAAGGGACGACGCTGGCTCGATGATGTAAAGGGTTGGAGGACTCTCAAGGATCTTGAGGAATGGGTGGATGGTCGCAAAGCTCAAGGGAAATGGCGGATGCGTTGAAACGAAAAATCTTCGTCTCTTGATCGAAAGTCGCAACTCTCTGCCGATGTACACGATTCGACTCGCGACCCAGGTTATGAGCGAGCTGCATATGTGTTGATATGCTCGTCGCGGAGTGACAGCTGCATCCGACGATTTGAGCTACGAAAGCGAGAAGAGAGAAATTTGCGAAGGATTCGATGCGAGTCAAGGAAGAGGAAACCGCTGAATCTTAACGAGCCACCTCGACACAACTATCAGAGAGGTCCAATCACCAGCGGCACTGCAATCTATAGGTATCGCTCATGTTCCGTGATAACTCGAGAATGTTCAAACTCAGTCCTTTCCCTCTTTCCTTTCTCCACCTCACCTCGACATAGCTTGACAGTCACTTCTACCTGATCAAGAACCTATAGGAGATCATGGACCCGGCTGACAAGCTCCCTCTTCCGTTCCCTTTCTCCGACTCTTCATCAAACGACGACTCGAAACCTCGATCGATACACGCTTCAGACTGCTCTCAACGAACGCGTAGGAGCATCATCAGACTCAAAGAAGGGTGGTGGGGATGTACGATAACGGGAAGCGCTCAGTTGACGATCAAGGAGGACTCGAGGGAGATGGACAAGAGAAATAAGAGGAGGAGATTGAGCGCTACAGCACCAGCATCACAGGATTATTGGGAGGAGGAGTCGTATGGAGGACCGAGGAGTGAAGAAGATTCAGTGATGTGCGAACCGGACGATGTTTCGATTTCTTCGAATTCGCGAAACGTCTCTCGTCGACACCCTTCGCCTCCCGCCTTTTCCGACCTGAAACCATCGCAAGGCTACTCTCATTCATCGCGACCCAACATCCGCAAGAAGAAGCGATCAACTCGAGCTCGTCAATCGCATCCTTGGCTATCGTCTCAACCTGCACTCCCTCCTCTTCGTCGATCTCCTACTCCACCAATCATTCCACTTCGTTCAGCGAACGACATGCTCGGTACACCAATCGTAGTCCTGCAAGAACAAATCCGCACACCTTCGAAGATTACGAGCCGTTCTTGACGCAACAAGCGATCGAACCGATATTCTCACTCTCTTTCTATCGCAATCAAATCGAATTCTTCACTTTGGTATCATCTTTCGTCAATTGGTCGAAACGAGTCGGGTCCAAAATCTTCAAGCATCCGTCTTGGCCAACCCTCTCGGAGAAAGTGATGAATCTTGAACCGAACTTTGTCCACATTCGTCAACGTTACCCTTTGAAACGCTCAAACTCGAAGTTGACTCAAGCCGAGAAGGACCATTCCGACTGGGAAGGAATTCGTAAAGTTTTGGAATGGATCTATGGGAAGAAGCTGCATTTTGAGGAGTACCTCTGGTTTGTCGAAAGTGTTCCTCTTCCTCTACTAGCACTCAGTGAGCAATTTCTCTTCCTTTCGCGAACGTTCGAGGTCTTACGTTGATCACGTATCTCTTCAATACAGTCAGAATCCATTCTTCGACTCAAGGTTACGCTCGAGGGATTTGGGGAGTCTCTTATCAATTCGAAGATTATCTCGACGACGCCCCTTCCTCTCGCTTCACGACTTTCGAACTCAGAGCTCTAGAACTATTGAACTGGCTGAGAGCTGGCTCAGTGCCTGGTCAAGGGAAGATGAGCACGAGGTGGAGGAATTGGTGGAGGGATGAAGTTCAGCGAGAGCGAGAGGGGAAAGTAGCGAAAGGTATTCAGTGGATCAAGGAAGTAGATGGAACAAAGACGATTCGAGATCTCGAAGGATGGGAGGAAGATATGAAAGCAGCAAAGCGACGGGATTACGGGCGGCTCCCTTGGTAGCCTCGTCTGGCTTGCAACGAAACCTTGTCAACGAGTTAGTGCTAGATTGGAGCGAGCTCGGGGTATCATCTCTCGGACTCTCCTGACTGCATCAATGCGAGAAGGACAGAGAGGAAAGATCACGCGACGATATTTCATGTTCCAGTCACTCGAAATGAACTAATCCGCTAATGATCCTAGCCCTCATGAGATAGTCTCCTTCGCGCTTTCCCTCGTGCAATAAGGCGTGATTTCCCCTCTCTTCAAACTTCTTGCTGATATCCTCTATCAAATTGGTCCAGTATTGAGGCATTCTGACTTGCTTGAGAGTCCTCGAGGACACCGCCGACGGTGAGATGAGTTGGAAGAGGTCTGCCGCGGAAGGAAGTTCGTGAACATGTCGTAAGACGAGTGAAGTGAGGGGAAGAATGGCGAGATGACGGGGTAGATCGGGGGAGAAACCGGAACCTCCAATTTCGAGGTGTTTGAGGCGACGACAAGAGGCGAGACCATTGACAAAGGCTTGAGTGAACGTCAACTCGTCGGCGCGATCTTCGTGATCGGTCCGAAGGCGAAGTCGAATCGCGAGATATTGAATCCTCGGAGAAATCGTCTCGAAGAATGATTGAACTTGATCGAGGGTGTCGTCTCGTTCTTGGGCGTCAATTTCGAGAGTGAGTTCCAGTCGGAGGAGGCGAGAATCGGAGAGATCGGTCTGGATAGGATAGGTCGTGCCGAGGAATTGAGGAATCGTAAAGATGTGCCAGGGTATCGCCAATATTCGGAACTTGGTGAAGTTGACCGGTGGCTCGTCCTGCTCCGCGCGTAGGTCGAACCATGCCTGTGTATCGGATGCTCGAGGCAGACAGGGAACCTCCGGATCGCCGAGGTAAAGCTCGAATCTCGTCCTCGACTGCCGGGTATCGCATGATGTCGTGAACAAGTCGAAGCTGGTGTACAGATCCTCCTTAGGTTGATATCTGATCCTCACGGAGAACTGGTCGCGACACGAGAGGGATTCGCTGAGCTCCGAGCAGAACTTCTCGTATTTGTCGTAATCGTGCGGAACAGGCCCATCAAAGTTCAGCTCCAGGCGTTTCGCATCGACGAAGTAATATTCAGCGGCTTGATTTCGCCAATGCTCGAACCAGTCAAAATCCGATAGATCCTCCGAGAGTTGAATGCAGAATCGCCCGAGTTGGGCGTTGTTTCGGATGGGATTGCCGGCAAGGAGACGTTCTTGGTGGCTGCACCAGCGGTCCAATCGATCGACAGACTCGATGTGGATGTTCGATCGAGGGTAAGAGACGTTGCGCCAAGTGACTGAAGTCGCGGAAAGTGCCATCTGAGTCGCTCGAACTCGAATCGGATCGTCTTCCTCCTCCGAAAGCAGACGGTCGTGAATGAGACTCAGGATTTCAGGCGGAAGGTGACGATTTTCGACTGGAAAAGGGTGGGAGGAAGTGTGGAGAGCTGCGACGGCATCGAGGAGGTGTTTTGTCGACGAGTTGAGCGAGAGGTAAGGGAGACCACGTGACTCCCAGGGGCAGGCTTAGTACGGTCGAATTCTAAAGGACAGATCAAGTCGTAGGCAGAGTGGAGTGCGATTCGAGCAGACGAGGTTTCCTAGAGATAAAGTAGAGATGAGCCAAGAACCTCACAAATAAGCGAAGAAGCAAGCCGTACCGTATAGCCTAGATCTGATAGCTCTTTCTGAAGGTTATGGATCCTCCGGGAGACTTGTCCTCGTAGTCCTCGATTGAGATTATCGAGTGAGGTGTAGGGAGTAGGAAGAAATCTTCCGATTCTTTCGCTCTTGCTTGTCGCTACAAACCCGTCGACTGCTTGTGAACAACTCAGACTACCTCCCACAGCCCATATTACTCGCTCGAGCTCTTCTCGATTACAGCGAGCTTCTCCCTTGCATCCTCTCTCTCGCTTTTCCTCCTTCATCAAACAAGTCGATTCTCTCGCCAACAACGCAAGCGATCGCTATTGGTCTCCTACAGGAGTACTACGAGATGTTCCATTTGCTATTGGGGAAGAGCATGGCTCATCGCGAGTGAGTGCGGGACCACGGTGTCGAGGTAGATATTTTGAAAGGAGAAGCGATGGGTGAATCGAAGCTAGGTGATGAGGAGACTAGGGCGCAAAGAGATTAGGGACAACGAACTACGGAGAAAAGGAGCTGGCGAGCTCAAGGGCTTGTGAACAAACAGGACGACGTTTCGTTTCTACATTCGCAAGAAACTCGGCTCTAGTCTTGACCATATCTCACACTTGCTCTGTGTACTCCCGATTCTCTCTCCGGTCAGCTTCGCATATCGCTCGCCTGGTGAGGCGCTCAGGAGCAGCAACGCTTCGCTTGCTTGAGCAACGAAGTGCAAATTTCGCCTTCGACAATGGTGCTGAATCTCATCCATACCTCGTTCGTCCTTCTTACCTCACTCTCGCTCCGGAAGTGTTCTATAACGTCTCGCTCAGATGTCTCACATCGATCAGCGGAACGCTCGAAGATGGAAAGGAGGATTTGAAGATCGATTTCGGCAAGCTGTTTCATTTTGCTTGGGCTGCAGCTACACCCTTCATTCTGCTCTGATGCCTACACGAAGGCTTCCCTTGATATCTTTGAGCGTCTCTTCAAACCTGACACGAGCTCCCTCTACCTGTTGCTTCGTGTATTCGTCGACATCTCCCAATTTCACAGCTTGTTTCTGTAAGCGCTCAAGCGAAAGCTCCAGGTCTCTGGGGGTTTCGAACTCGGGTTGAATAGTCATGTGGCTGATCAAGGTCTCGCAGACCAGGATCGCTCGGAAGTAAGTTGCGAATCGACGGAGAGGATTCGTAACAGAGTTTGGAAAGGCGAAGTGTTGCTT
>Ga0308170_10003441_pt1 | contig 12943 bp, 12 predicted proteins | sample PhyBR2_2_FD_202136 | JGI IMG/M metagenome (GOLD analysis project Ga0308170, IMG submission 202136) | Phyllosphere microbial communities from UC Gill Tract Community Farm, Albany, California, United States - DLSLSB.R2 | ecosystem: Host-associated > Plants > Phyllosphere > Unclassified | place... | reverse complement strand
CCCCGGCGGCGCTGACCGGCTCGACCTGCGGATCTTTGGCGGCAGCGACGGCGCCGCAGGCGCCGTTTTGAGCTATGACACGGCCCGCGCCGAGCTGAGCCTTGACCGCCGGAGCTCAGGTGACACGGGCTTCCACGCAAAGTTCGCGTCGGTCGAATCAGCCCCGCTGGTCCTCGACGATGGCGTCCTCAAGCTGCAGATCGTCGTCGACCATTGCTCCGTGGAGGTCTTTGCCCAGGACGGTTCCGTGGTCCTGACCGACCTCGTCTTTCCTGACGCTGAGCACCAGCAGGTCTGGCTGTCCGCCGAGGGCGGTCCGGCAAGCGTCCTGCGACTCGCGGTTTCATCACTTGGCTAAGGAAGGGTCCAGAATGTCAACACCCCAGCACCTCCCTGATGGCCCCGCGGCGGGGACCGATGTGATGGTCGTCGGCGAAGCCTTGGTGGACATTGTCGTCTCTCCCCGGGGCACGGTGGAGCACCCGGGCGGATCGCCGGCGAACGTTGCCTACGGGCTCGGCCGGCTGGGAGTCCAGACCGAACTGCTGACGTCAATCGGGGATGACCACTACGCAGCAGCCATCGAAGGACATCTTCGAAGCGCGGGCGTACGCCTCCTGCCCGGTTCCAGGCGTCAGGGTACAACCGCTACCGCCACCGCAGTCCTGGCCTCGGACGGTTCGGCCCGGTACGACTTCGACCTCCGGTGGGACCTTCCGCGGACGGCGCCGGCCATGCTGCCCAAAATCCTGCACACCGGCTCGATCGCCACCTTCCTGGCACCGGGTGCGGCTGCAGTACGCGGGCTCCTCGAACAGTCGCACCGGCGCTGCATGGTCACGTACGACCCCAACATCCGCCCCGCCCTGCTCGGCAGCCACGTTGAGGCCAAGACGATCTTCGAGGAACTCATCCCGTTCACCGAGGTGGTCAAGCTCAGTGATGAGGACGCGCACTGGCTCTATCCGCGGCGGCCGCTGGAGGAGATTTCAGGCCATATCCTGGGGTTGGGCGCCCGTCTGGTTGCGATCACCAAGGGAGCGGAGGGGTCCATGCTGACCACCAGGGACACCTGTGTGCTGGTTCCCCCGGTCCCAGCGGCAGTGGCGGACACCATCGGTGCCGGCGACTCATACATGTCCGCCCTGATCTACGGACTCCTCATGCGCGGGGCGGACGGCCTGGCGCCGTCAGTGCTGGAAGCGCTGGGCCGGATGGCAGCCAAGGCCGCCGCAATCACGGTTGGCCGCCCGGGCGCCCAGCCGCCAACATTGGATGAACTGCAGTCAGGCCTCCCGGAACAGCAGCCGGCACACCAGTGAGAACACCAAGGAAAGAAGCTATGTCCAGCAACAACTATTACGACGTGACGGCGTGGCACATCGGCAACCCGGCCAAAGACGTCGGGGAAGTCATCAACAGCATCATCGCGGACATCAAGGAACGGCAGTCCGCCACCAACGTGGACGACGGCGGAAAACCGGGCGCGGTGATCTACCTGCCGCCGGGGGACTACCGGCTCCGTACCCAGGTGCTGATCGACATCAGCTTCCTCAAGATCCAAGGTTCAGGACACGGCTTCACATCATCGAGCATCCGGTTCAACGTTCCCCAGGAGGAGTGGCCGGACCTGCACGAGCTGTGGCCCGGAGGCAGCCGGATCCTCGTGGACCTTGCCGGTGGACAGGCAGCGGGACCCGCAGGAGCCGCGTTCTACGTCGAGCGGGACGGCAGCCCCCGGATCAGCTCCGTGGAGTTCTCCAACTTCTGCATCGACGGGATGCACTTCGCACCGGATGGTTCGGAGCTCCTCCCGGAAAACACCTACGTCAACGGCAAAACGGGGATCTACGCCGCCAGTGCCAACGACTCCTTCCGCATCAACGGCATGGGGTTCATCTACCTCGAGAACGCACTGACCATCCACAAGGCGGACGCACTGTCCATCCACGACAACTTCATCGCCGAATGCGGCAGCTGCATCGAACTGCGTGGGTGGGGCCAGGCATCGAAGATCACCGACAACCTGATCGGCGCAGGCTTTAAGGGCCATTCGATCTACGCCGAGAACCATGGCGGGCTCCTGGTCACCGCGAACAATGTGTTCCCCCGGGGCGCCAGCAGCGTCCACTTTGAGGGTGTGACACGCTCAAGTGTCAGCAACAACCGGCTGCACTCGTTCTATCCCGGCATGGTGGTCCTCGCTGCCAACAGTTCCGAGAACCTCGTGGCCACCAACCATTTCCTGCGCGACCACGAACCGTGGACGCCCTTCCTGGGAATCGACAACGGGAAGGACGACCTGCAGGGGCTTCTGAGCGTCAGCGGCAACAATAATTCGATCATCGGCAACCACTTCTCGGAAGTCATCGACTCGCAATCCATCCGGCCGGAAGGTGCCACCCCCGTGATCATCCGGCTGGTTGAGGGCGCCGGAAATTTTGTCTCCACAAACCACGTGGTGGCCCTGGACGTCAACGCCACATCGAGTGACTCCTGCTTTGAGGCGCAGGTGGACGCTTTGCTGGCCACGGGCGCCGCCGACGGCCTCGCCGTGACGGCCGTACAGGTTGATGCCGGCTCCGTCCGCAACACAATTCTTGATTCTGGGACCGAAACCCAGGTGCTGGCCGACCGGGCGGTCAACGCCGTCAGGGCAACACCGGCAGTGGGTTTGTAGGCGCGGCAGGGGAGGGAGGCGGAATTACCCTCCCAAAATCGCGTCCATTTCCTGGCCGGCGATATCCACGATGCGTTGCATGGCCGCGTGGGCTGCGGCTGGTTCGCTGGCGACAACGGCCCTCGCGACCTCGAGGTGCAGGCGCAGCGGCTCGGGCTCGGGCCGATCGGGCATCAACCCGTGCTGGGTTCGCCCTGTCAGGACCTCCGCAATTGCCGATTCAAGGTTCAGCAGCATCTCGTTGCCGGATGCTTTCAGGATCAGCGCGTGGAATTGGATGTCCAGGGGGAGGAAGGCGGCCAGGTCGCCTGCTGCGGCAGTGACTTCAAGTCCCGCCGCAAGGTCGAGGAGCCGGCGCCCGTCCTCGGCAGCTATCCGCGTGGCAGCCAGTTTTGCGGCGAGAGGTTCGACGGCGGAGCGGAGCTCGGTCAGTGACCGAAGCTGGGCTGCCCTGCCTGCGCCGTTCAGGCGCCACCGGACCACGAGCGGATCGAAAACATTCCATTCGGCTTGAGGGCGGATGGATACACCCACGCTGCGCCGGGAGGACACCATTCCGAGTGTTTCCAGTACGCGCAGGCCCTCCCGGAGCACAGACCGGGTGACCTCGTACTTTTGCTCCATGTCTTCGGACCGGAGCACCAGGCCGGTGGCCAGTTTGCCGGACGTGATGTCGCTCCCGAGCCGCTCGACGATCGCGGAGTGCCTGCTGACATGCCGGGCCGTCCCTGGTTGGTCAGGCATTTTGGGGTCCCCCTCAGCCCGGAGGTACGCCAAACTTCTGGCAGCGCCGCCGGGTTCCATAAATCGTATTTAGTGTGTACGGTGATCCACAGCATATTTGGCGGGCCGGTCAAAAACAAACAAATCCGGACTCCGCCCCAACCCAAGGAAAGCCATGACACCCCTCCTCCTTCCTGCGGCAGCGCAGCCCTGGAACGGCCACGACACCCAGCTCGTGGTGGTCGCCACCATCGGCATCGCCCTCATCGTGCTGCTGATCGTCAAATTCAAGCTCCACCCCTTCCTGTCCCTGGTACTCGGTTCGGCCTTTGTGGGACTCGCGTCCGGCGTCGGCCTGGACAAGGTCATCAGCAACTTCGAAGACGGCGTGGGAAACACCCTCAAGGAAGTGGGCCTCCTCATCGCCCTCGGTGCGATGCTGGGCAAGCTGCTTGCCGATTCCGGTGGCGCAAACCGCGTGGTGGACACGTTGCTTGGCAAGGTCTCCCCGAAGCTCCTGCCGTGGGCCATGGCCCTGGTTGCGGTGATCATCGGCCTGCCGATGTTCTTCGAGATCGGCCTGGTGCTCCTGTTGCCCGTCGTCGTGCTGGTCGCCCAGCGCTCCGGTGGGAAGCTGATGCGCGTGGCCATTCCAGCCCTTGCAGGCCTTTCCGTCCTCCACGGACTGGTCCCGCCGCACCCCGGCCCCCTGGTTGCCATCTCCAGCCTGAACGCGCCCCTCGGCATCACGCTGGCCCTTGGCCTCCTCATCGCCATTCCCACGGTCATCATCTGTGGCCCGCTGTTCTCGATCTACGCAGCCCGCTGGGTCCCGGTGGACGCACCCAAGATGGCCGGCGGCGTCGACACCCAACACACCCAGGCCGACCCGGACGCCAAGCGCCAGCCGACCTTCCTCGTCACCTTGCTGACCATCGTCTTTCCTGTCGTGCTCATGCTCCTCAAGGCAATCGTTGACATCGTTTCGCCCGATGCAAAGAACCCGAGTGCGGCACGCGTATTTTTCGACTTCATCGGTGAACCCCTGGTCGCGATGACCCTCGCAGTGCTCCTTGCCCTGGTGACCTTCGGCTACGCCGTCGGTTTCACCGGCAACAAGATCGGCGGCAAGATCGGCGCCTCCGTGGGCCCCATCGCCGCAGTGATCCTGATCGTTGGCGCCGGCGGCGGTTTCAAGCAGACGCTGATCGGCGCCGGGGTCGGTGACGCTGTCGCGAAATGGGCCACGGGAGCCAACATCTCGGTGCTGGTCCTTGGGTTCCTCATCGCGGTTGCGATGCGCCTGGCCACCGGTTCGGCCACCGTCGCCACCGTCACGGCCGCCGGCATCGTCGCGCCGTTGGCCACGTCCCTTTCTCCGGGGCATGCAGGCCTGCTGGCACTCGCAGTGGGTGCAGGCTCGCTGTTCCTGTCCCACGTCAACGATGCCGGATTCTGGCTCGTGAAGGAACTCTTCGGCCTTACCGTGGGCCAGACATTCAAGACCTGGTCCGTGATGGAGACGCTGATCTCCCTCGTCGGCTTCGGCCTGGTGATGGTTCTGTCCGTGGTGATTCCATGATGACGCAGGACGGCGCGCCCGCATCGGGGCGGCACCAGCAGCAGCCCGTCCTGGTCATCATGGGCGTGTCCGGATCCGGTAAATCCACGGTGGCAGGCATCCTCGCCGGCCAGCTGGGCTGGGACCTCGAGGAGGGCGACGACCTCCACTCGCCGGAGAACATCGAGAAGATGGCGTCCGGAATCCCGCTGACCGATGAGGACCGCTGGCCGTGGCTGGACACGATCGCCTCCTGGATCATCGAACACACCATGGCCGGGATACCAGGGATCATTACCTGCTCGGCGTTGAAGAAGGTCTACCGGGACAGGCTCCGGGAAAAGAACGTCGTGTTCGTGCACCTGTCCGGCTCCAAAGAACAGATTGCCCGGCGGCTGACCACCCGCATGGACCACTACATGCCGCCGACCCTGCTCGACTCGCAGATCGCCACGTTGGAACCCCCGGGACCGGAGGAGAACACCATCGTCATCGACGTGGGCCGCACTCCTGCGGAGGAAGCGGCCGAAATCGTCCGCCGGTTGGGGCTTTCACCGGCTTCCGGCTCCTCGGCCCTCGGCCACCCGCGGCCGGGCAGTTCCTCCGCGGGCACTCCGGCCTCCGACGGGTCCTGACACCCGACCGCCGAATAAATATGCAGCGCGCCCGCAGGCGCGCTGCATATTTTTTGTAGCCGGCAGGCCCGCCGGAACACCGCGGCAGCTGGTCCGGCTGCTCGGCTCCGGTCAGAGGACGCCGGCTGTGGAGACGAGCTGCACCCTGCCCTCGTCGAGCCGGTATGCCAGGCCGACGACGGCGGTGGAGTAGTTGTCCACAGCATCGAAGATCACCCGGGAATTATCCAGCAGCCGGTGGACGGTTTGCTTGACGTGCTCCACCACCACGGCGTGGATGTCCTGCTGGGCGGCGTTGGCGGACGCCAGCACCGAGGGCATGATCCTCTCGACGAGGTCGCGAATGTGGCCCGGCGGCGCAACCCCGGTTTCAACCGCGTGTTGGGCCGCTGTGACGGCGCCGCAGTGGTCGTGCCCGAGTACTGCGATCAGCGGAACATGGAGCACCGACACTGCGTACTCGAGCGAGCCCAGCACGGCGTAATCCGGCACGTGTCCGGCCGTCCGCACCACGAAGATGTCACCGAGGCCGACATCGAAAATGATCTCGGCGGCGAGGCGGGAGTCCGCGCACCCGAAAATCACGGCGAACGGATTCTGGGTATCCACCAGCTCGCTGCGCCGTGAGGCGTTTTGGTTTGGGTGCCGGGACTCCCCGGCCACAAAGCGCTGGTTTCCGTCAAGCAGCAACTGCCATGCCTCGAATGTACTGATTCTGTTGCCCACCCGCCCACTCTAGGCTCGTACCCGGAATGGAGGGAGAACCAAGGGCCTGCACCGGGCCGCCGTCGGACCCTGGACGGCCAACGACCGCCTCTCGCGGGGGCTTCGGGGGAGAATGATTTCTCTCAGGACGTGGGGGCGGCCGACGGAAGGGCCGCAATGTTCCGGTAGAGCTCGGAATTGAACGTGGTGTGGCCTTGCTCGTCGGTGACATAGACCTCGAACGTGAACGTGCTGTCGTTGTTGTCGAGCGTGAACTCGATCGAGGGATCCTTGGCAGATATGGTGCCTTGCGAGATTATCCGGCCGTACTTCTGCTCGGGGGCACTGAGGCCGGGACCATGCTGCGCCGGGTCCCGGATGAAATATCGGACTGTATATGGCGCGGGCGGCAGCGATTTCACTGTTGGGAAGAAAGTGAATTCCCTCGTTCCGGTGTCGGGGTAGACCTTGGCGCGCCACTGGTAGGCGGTGACGCCGGGAGTGAGGGCGTCGTCGAGGTCGCGGACGCCGGTGCCGTTTGTTTGGGCGTCGACGCTCGTGGTGTGTCCCAGGATCTTGGTGACTGGTCCATGCCCGAAGCCGAGTCCGAGGCCAAGGGACACCGACGCGACCGGGACCGCGATCGCCCATATGCGTGAGCGACGCTGCAGGCCCGTCCGGACGGCTTGCCGGTGCATCGAGACGTTGGCGGGCATGGTTCGAAAGTATGCAGCCCTTGAATACGGGTTGCTGCCTGCACGGGCCCAGGCCTCAATATAGGCAGCGTGCGCCGGGAGCGCAGCTTCTGTGCCTCCCACGGGGTTCCAATAGGACAGGAACGGCAATGGCAAATCCCGGAGCCGGTCGTACCAATCCCTGCTGGTCAGGGTGGGCACCATGCGGTACTGAGGACCTCCGCGCGCCGGATATTGGTGGAGGTAGGCATGGAAGTCCTCAAGCTGGGCACGTTCGACACTGGTGTGGAGGACGAATGCCTTGGTCAGGATCGCTGCGTCGCCTGTAAGCGTTACCCACTCCCGGCACGCCAGAACAAGGTCGTGCCAATAAACGATGAAATGAGTGCTCCCGCCAGAATCAGGGCTTCGACCCAGAAGGGGATGATCGAATGGTCGCCCTCGTTGATGAGGATCGAGGCGGCCACGGCCGCCGTCGGGACCACCACGAGGCCGGCGCCGAGTGCGACCGCCGCCCAGCCCGGCATCCGCAAGGCGCGGATCCGCGCGGGCAGGTCAACCTCGCGATAAGGGTCCCCAACCCCGGGAACGAACATCGTTTCCCCCTCCGACAACAGAACTACCGCAGGGCCGCTTTCGTCAGCCCGGCCTGAGCTGGCCGTGCGGAAGCCCGGAAGGATGATGCTTTCATGCGCATGCACTGTTGGACGCGTGTTTGGGGGAACCTTCGCTAATCTTTGGCGATCCTTGCGCTGTGATGCCGGAGGCGGACGGTCCACGCCTGCCGACGGGCAGCGGCCGGTGATGGTTTGATTGGTCAGTGCTCCGTTTCAAACGCTACCTGGTTCTCTGCCTATTCCTGGTGTGCGTTATCACGGCATTTTCGTTCTGGGCCATCCTGCAGCCGGCAAAGGACGCCCGCAGGGTCTTTTCGCCGCCGCCGCTGGCGGGCGTGAAGCTTGACGCATTGTCCGCCGGCATGACCACGGCGGTGAACGTGACCAGGACCCCCGACGGCGGGTGGCTCGCCCAGGCGGCCGGGAAGACGGGCATTCCCGCGCCGGCACTGCGCGCCTACGTTGCGGCGGCTGCCGGCGCCAACGAATCGCATCCGGGCTGCGGGATCGGCTGGAACACGGTGGCGGCAGTGGGATACGTCGAATCAAAGCACGGTACCTACGGCGGCGCGAGCCCGGACCCCGCGGCCCAGGGCAACGGCCCCATTGTGGGCCCCAGCCTCAATGGCGCAGGCTTCGCCGCCATCCCGGACACGGACGGCGGCGCCCTGGACGGCGATGCCCACTGGGACCACGCCGTGGGACCCATGCAGTTCATCCCTTCAACGTGGAAGATCGCCGGACTGGACGGCAACGGCGACGGCGTGGCGGACCCCTTCAACCTGGACGATGCCGCCCTCTCCGCCGCCACCTACCTGTGCGTCCACGGCGGCGACCTGGCCACTGCCCGGGGATGGACGGACGCCATCTACTCGTACAACCAGTCCGATGCCTACATCCGGCAGGTGCGCGCCCAGGCCACTGCCTATGCCGCGAAGACCGGCACGTCCCAGTAACCCGGCACCACGCAGCAAGACTGGCCGGACGAACCTCCAAGCGCAAGCGGCGGGTAGTCTGAGCCCGTGGACTTCTCCTGCGAACTCGCCAACGGCATCATTCTCCGTCCCGTCCACTTGTCCGATGCCGCTCCGCTGGCTGCGGCCTTCCAGGCCAACCGCGCCTATCTGGCACCCTGGGAACCGGTCAGGCCGGAGGAGTTCTACACGGTCCAAGGCCAACATGACGTCCTCACCCGGCGGCTAAAAGACCTCGACGACGGCACCGCACTTCCCATGGTCCTGGTGGGAGGTAATGCGGTAGTGGGTTTGCTTAACCTGAGCTCGATCGTCCGCGGCGCCTTCCAAAATGCCCACGTTGGCTATTGGACCGCCCAGGCCGCCCAAGGGGGAGGGCTGATGACGTCGGCGCTGGCCGCGGCCATGATCATTGCCAAGGCCCAGCTCGGGCTGCACCGGCTCGAGGCCGCCACGCTCGTCCACAACACGGCATCGCAAAGGGTTCTGGAAAAGAACGGCTTCGAGGCCTACGGCACCGCCCGGGCCTACCTGCGGATCGCCGGACAGTGGCAGGACCACCGCATGTACCAGCGCATCCTCTAAAAAGGGCCCTGCCGGATGATCGGCTGTATTGCTTCCGCGGCCACCACGTCCAGGAACCCGCAAGCTCCAGCCCGCCGCTGGTCCGGAACGCGCCGGAGGAGTACGGAGGGAATCCTAGCGAGTGCGCAGGATTGCGGAGTAGGCGTAGGCGGCGTTGCTCCAGGCCACGAACAGCAGCGGTGCCGGTGCCAGGGCCACGCCCAGGACCGGCTGCAGCAGCGCCGCGGACGCAATGATCCCCAGCAGCACCAGCATGGCCAGGCTCAGGTACCAGCGTTGGACGGACAGGTAAAGGGACGCCTTGAGCAGGCTTTTCAGCCCGTTGCCGGGAAGGAGGACGGCGCCGGCAACAGCCATAACGGCCACGCTCACGGTCATTGCTGCGGCCACCAGGATCACGGGCACCAGGAGTGCGGCAGCCGGCATGGCCTGCACGATGGCCAGGTCCACGCCCAGGAACAGCAACACCGCCACGGATGCGAGCCCCAGCGGGGCCGCACGCCGGAAACCGCGCCGGTAGCCCCGCAGGAAGGAGGCCACCGGCTTGGCCGCAGCGCCGTCGTCGTGCAACGCCTGGAAGGAGGCGAAGAGTGCGGCGAGTGACGGCGCGACCGTGACGGACAGCGCCAGGAAGAAGGGCCAGGCAGCGGCCGGGTCCGCCACCAGGGCAAGGCACAGCACCAGCGGCGCATTGGCCAGGGCCATCAGCAGGTTTCCGGCCAGGAAGGTGTAGATGAAGCCGAAGATGCTGCCAAACGCGTCGAACCCGGGGCTGGGAATACGCCCGGCCAGGCCGCGCCGCACGGGCTCTGCCGGCCGGGTGTTGTGCTGTGCCACGGATGTCATCCTTTCATTCCGCTCGTGGCGATCCCCTGGATGAAGTACCGCTGCCCGATCAGGAAGATGGCCAGGATGGGTATCACCGAGATGACGGATCCGGTCATGATCATGGCGTACTCGGCGTCGAACTGGCCCACGAAGGAACGGAGCCCCAGCTGCACGGTCCAGAGCCGGTTGGAGGTGAGGTAGATGAACGGGCCCATGTAGTCGTTCCAGGTGTTCACGAACGTCAGCAGTGCCAGGCTGGCCAGCGCCGGTTTGGACAGCGGCAGGATCACCCGGGCCCAGATCCCGTATTCGCTCAAGCCATCGATCCGGGCCGCCTCGCACAGCTCATCCGGGATGGTCATGTAGTACTGCCGCATCAGGAACACGCCGAACGCACCGAACGCCTGGAGCAGGATCAGGGCGTTGAAGCTGTTGGTCAGGCCCAGGTTCTGCATCATGATGTACTGCGGCACCATGTAGGCCTGCCAGGGCACGGCGATGGTGCCGATGTAGCAGAGGAACAGGACGTCCCGCCCCGGGAAACGGACCTTGGAGAAGCCGTAGGCTGCCAGCGATCCGGTGAGCACCTGCAGGCAGGTGATGATCACGGCCAGGTACAACGAGTTCTGCAGGTACCCCATCATGGGGATCCGGGTCCAGATGTCTGTGTAGTTGCTCCACACGAATTCGCTGGGAATCCACTGGATGGGCACGGTGAGGACCTGGTTGTTTTCCTTCAGCGAGGAGGAGACCATCCAGATGAACGGCACCATGAGCGCCACCACCAGCACGGCCAGCACGGCGTAGATGATGAAATCCGTGGTCCGCTTCTTCCGCTCCCGGCTGGAGCGCCTGCCGATTCCGGCAACGGGCGGACGACGGCGGCCGTCCGGAGCAGGTGCCGGGGCGGGGCCGGCCGGCGGCCCGGCCTTGAGGTCTTCGGCCATGTTGGTCATCAGCGTTCCCTCCGCTGTTGGATCTTGAACTGCAGGACGGTGACCGTCAGCACAATCAGGAACAGCACGAGCGAGATCGCGGACGAGTAGCCGAACTTCCCTTCGCCGATGCCCTCCTGGTAGATGAGCTGGGACAGGACCGTGGTGGCCCGGCCCGGACCGCCGTTGGTCATCACCACGATCAGGTCGAAGACCTTGAAGCTGGAAACCGTCAGCATGACCACGACGAAGAAGGTGGTGGGCCGCAGTGACGGTATGGTGACGTTCCAGAAGCGCTGCCAGGCGCTGGCGCCGTCAACCTCCGCTGCCTCGTAGAGTTCTGCGGGGATGGCTTGCAGGCCGGCCAGGTACAGCACCATGTAGTAGCCCATGTCCCGCCAGACGCTGGTGATGATGACGGCGGGCAGCGCCCAGTCTGAGCTGGAGGTCCAGCCCGGCGCGTTGGCGATGCCGATCGTGTGCAGGAACTGGTTGATGGGCCCGTTGTCCGGGCTGAAGAGCATGTTCCAGACGACGGCGACTGCCACCAGGGAGGTGATGTAGGGGAAGAAGATTGCCACCCGGAAGAAGCCGATGCCTTTGAGCTTGCGGTTCAGGAGCATGGCCAGCAGCAGGGCAAGGGCCATGGTCAGCGGCACGTGTCCTATCGCGTAGACCACGGTGTTCCGCAAGGCCACCCAGAAGGAGTCGCTGGCAAGCATCCGCTGGAAGTTGGCGAGCCCCACCCACTTGGGGGCACTGAAGGAAGTCCATTCCATGAAGGAGAGGGCGAACGCGGCCAGCACCGGGATGAGGGTGAAGGCCAGGAATCCCAGGAAGTTCGGCAGGATGAACGTCCAGCCGATCAGGGTGTTGCGCCGCGCCTGTTTCCGGTTGCCCCGGCCGGGCGCCGGAGCTGCTGCAGGCGCGGCGGCCGGGGTGATGGTTTTGGTCGTCATGGCTGCCTGTTACTGGCCCAGGACTTCGCTTTTGACACGCTTGCCCATTTCGGCGATTCCATCGGCCACGGACTTCTCGCCGACCATGATGAGGTCGTGCTCCTGGTTCAGGATCTTGTCCGTGGCTGCCGACTTGTCGCTGACGGGCATCTCCAAGGCGGTGCTGTCAGGTGCGAAGGCCTTCTTGGACAGGCTGTCGGTGGGCATGCCGTCGAGCTTGAAGTAGGCGTCCGTCACGGCGTCGTCCTGCAGGGCCGGGACCACGCCCACCTTGGAGATGGCCTTGGCTCCCTCTGCGCCCGCGGCCCATTCGATGAACTTCCTTGCCTCGTCGGAGTGGCTGGCGTTCTTGTTCACTGCAAAGGCGGTGGGGGAACCGAAAGTGGTGACTTTGCCGTTGGAGTCCTTCTGCGGCATGGGTGCCAGGCCCCAGTTGACGTTGGTCTTGCCGTCCTTCTTTGCCTGCAGGAGTCCGGCGATGTACCAGGTGCCCATGGGCATCATGGCGGCCTGGCCGCTCTCGAACATGGTCCGGTAGCTGGTTTTCTGGCTCTTGGCCGTTGCGTAGTCCAGGGTGGCGCCGCTCTTCTGCAGGTCAAGGGCCATGGTGTATTGGTCCTTGAAGTAGCTGTAGTCGCCGCTGTTCTGGTCCTTGCCGTTCTGTGCCGCGGAGATGGCCTCCACCACCGAGCGCCAGATGTGCTGGTACGTGCCGTAGACCTTCTTGCCATCCGGGGAGGTGCCGCTGAGTTTCTTGGCGATCTCGGCGTACTTGTCCCAGGTCAGGTCCTTGGGGTCATCGATGCCGGCGGCCTTGAAGAGGTCCTTGTTGTAGTAGAGCAGCCAGAAGTCCTGCCGGTAGGGGGCCGCGTAGTACTTGCCGTTGATGTCGAAGGCGTCAAGGGTTGCCAGCTTGTCCTTGCCCACGGAGTCCACCACGTTGTTGATTTCCTGCAGCTGCCCGTTGTTGGCGTACCGGGCGTAGTCGATGACGTTCTTCATGGTCAGGACGTCGGTGGTGTCGCCGCCGGCCAGCATGGTGGTGA
>Ga0308170_10003440_pt1 | contig 12945 bp, 11 predicted proteins | sample PhyBR2_2_FD_202136 | JGI IMG/M metagenome (GOLD analysis project Ga0308170, IMG submission 202136) | Phyllosphere microbial communities from UC Gill Tract Community Farm, Albany, California, United States - DLSLSB.R2 | ecosystem: Host-associated > Plants > Phyllosphere > Unclassified | place... | reverse complement strand
TGGGCGGTCGAGGCGGTGGCGTGGGAGGGCGAAGCGGCGGAAGTGCTGCGGGTAGGCGAGGCCGGGGAGGGACCAGCCGCTGTCGGGTGAGCGGGAGCGGACGGCTGGGCGAGACGACTGGGCGGGGCGGTGAGGTCGCGCGTGAGGAAGTCCTGCGGGTGGGGCGGCCGTGTGAGTACTCTGACAGGCGATAGGAGGCAGTTGGACCACGCACCATGGCTTCGGGCGGGCTTGCGAAGGCGGATGCTCGAGTCGGAGATGAGGCGGCGGTGCAGGTGGGGGGAGGAGCTCGAGGCGAGGAGGGTGCTGCACGGGGCGGTGTGCGGCGCTGGTGGCGTGTGCTTGAAGCTCGAGAGAGTGCTAGCAGGAGCGCAAGCTGGACGGAGCAGTGAGGCGGAGGAAGCCAAGCGGCGCTTCCTCGTCCTTCCCCTCGCCGAGTCGCCTGACCTCTGCGCGCTCCCGCGTCTCACGGGTTCCCAGCATCGAGAGCACAGCCACGCATCTACAGCTTCTCGAACAGTCCTGCCTCAGAGCTGAAAGGGCTGCGGATGAGCGGGCTCTCCCCCTCCTCCTCCTCGCTGCTCGAGGAAGCGGGTTCCTCGCCATCGACGCTCTCTCGGGAGCTCAGAGACGCACAGACAGAGTGGAGAGAGACATGCGAGATGCGAGGGTACTACCTAAGAGAAGAGAGAGAGCCTTCGAGGGCTCACCGTTTTGACCCGCCGATGCTCCTCGAGAGCCACCGCTCGTCCTTGCGCTCGCGGCGCTCGGCGACCAGGTGCGGCGGCACGAACGCCCCGTCGTCGTCGTCGTCGTCGTCGTCGTCGTCCTCGGCGCCCTCCTCGTCGGCGACCGTGACTCCCTCGGCGGCGGCCGTCCCGCTGCTGAGCGCGCCGCGGTCGACGTGCTGCGCCTGCTCCTGCCCTTGCTGCTGCGCGCCGTTGCGCCCCTCGGCCTCTGCACGCCGTCCAAACGACGCAGGCGCGTTGCGCAAGCTCTGCGCGAGGCTCGACGACATGGCGACGCTCGCGCCCTGCCCCTGCGCCGAGCCGTGCTGGCCGGACGACGCGCCCGTCCCGGGCATGCCGCTGATGCCCGTCCCGCCGGCGCTCGTCGGGCGCGGCGTCGCCGGGCTCTCGATCTCGAGCGGCGCGCTCGGCGGCTCGACGGGCAGGACGGCGGCGCCGCCGCCCGCCGTCGGGATCGTGCGCGCGCCCGAGGCCGCCGCCGTCGCCGCCGACGACGACGAGGCGCCCTTCATAGGCGGGACGAGCGGCTGCTCGCGACCCTGGGCGAGCGACGTCTTGCGCTCGCGCGCCTGGGCCCAGTCGCGCTCCGGGTCCGGGCGCCACGACGAGAGGGCGGCGTTGACGGACGACGGGCGGCCGAGCGCGATCGGGAGCGAGCCGACCTGGTGCTGCTGCTGCTGCTGCTGCTGCTGCGCGCCGCGGGGGCCGCCGCTGTTGGGCGACACGAGCCCGCTCATGGCGAGCCCGGCGGCGCTCGAGCCCCCTCCGAGGTCGGGCACGACGTCGTCCTCCTCGCTCGTCTCGGCGCTGTCGGTTCCGTCGTCGTCGGCCTGGTACGTCGCCGCGCTGGGCGTGTCGACGCTCGCGCGCCGGCGCGTGGAGTAAAGCGGCCGGTGGCTCGGCACGTCCATGGCGAGCACGTCGCGGATCTTCTGCTCGCCGCGCCGCACGTCGCGAGGGTCGGGCCCGGTGCCGCTGCGGCCCGAGCGCGAGTGCTCGAGCGTCGACGAGGCGAGCGCGGCCTGGGCGTCCTCGCGCGCCGAGGTGGCCGTCTGGCGGTGCGCGTCGGGCGGCGAGAAGGGCGGGAGCGCCGAGTCGTGCTCGGCGGCGGGGGCGCGAGGAGCGGGCGAGGCACGGCTCGCCGGCGAGCCGTAGGCGCGGGTGGCGCTGACCGAGGGCGAGACGGGGAGGCCGACGGCGGGCGAGTGGGGCGAGGCGCGCATCTTGGGCGAGTGGGTCGCGAGGAGGGCGTTGTACGACGCCGAGAGGGCCGACGCGCGCTGGAACGAGCCCGGGCGGAAGCTCGACGACACGGCCGACTGCTGCTGCTGCTGGCCATGCGCCGGCCCGTTGCCGACCTCGAGGCTCGGGCTCTCGAGCGGGACCGTGCGCGGCTGGGGCGAGCCGAGGTCGAACGCGTCGACGTCTACGTCCTCGTCCATCTCGAACGGCTGGTCGTCTTCTGCGAGCGGTGTGGTAGCTCGAGTCAGTCCTGCGTCCGAGAGTGAAAGCGAGAGAGGAAGAGGAACGGCGCCGACGCACCTTCGTCCTGCTCGGCGCTCTTCTGCCGCTCCCTCTGCGCCCGCTCGCCGAGCCGCTCGCTCCTCGCCGCCGGCTGCTCGGGCCCGTCGCCCTTGTCGCTCGGCGTGACCGAGAGCTCCTCGCTCTCGGGGATGGCGACGAGCGCGTGCCCCGCCGGGTGGAACGTCGGCGTCGTGCCCGTCGAGCTGCCGCTCCCGCCGACGGCGCCGTTGCTGCCGCGCGACGTCGGCTGCCCGGCGCCCGCAGACGAGGGCGACAGGAAGCCGTTCGAGCCGCGAGGGTCGCCGCGCGGCGTCGTCGTGGTGCCGTCGCGGTCGCGGTTGCGCTCGCGCCCTCGGCGGTCGGCGCCGCCCTGCTCGTCCTCCTCGTCCTCCTCCTCGAGCGTCGCGGGGATGTTCTCGCCCTTGCGCGGCCCGCGCCCTCGGCCCCTCGACTCGCCGGGCGCCGACGCCGACGCCGGGCCGGGCTCGCCCGCCTCGCCGCCGCCGCCGCCGCCGCGCTCGCGACTCGTGCTGTCGCCCTGCCGCGACGCCGAGCCCGCCGCCGCCGCCGACGACGACGACGCGCCCTCGAGCACCTTGGCGTTGGCCTCGGCGAGCGCCTTGGTCCGACTGCGGCTGCGCTGCGACGCCGAGCCCGCCGCGCCGCCGAGCTGCGCGTGCGCGTGCGCCGCCGACGACGACGAGGGCGGGCCCGCCTCGTCGCGCCTCGCCCGGCTGCGCGACCGCCCGCGCTGGTCCTCCTCGCGCTCGTCCTGCGCGCGGATCAGGCTCGACACGTCCTCGTCCTTGTTGGTCGCGCGCGGGACCGACGACGACGACGAGCCGGCGGCGGCGGCGGCGTGCGCAGGGGCTGCGGACGGGCGCTCGACGCTGCCGCGGCCGCGACTCAGGGGCCGCTCGCGGCTCCCGCTCGCGCTCGAGCGGCGCGCCGCCTCGCCCTCGACGACGTCGGCGACGGGCGTGCGGCCGCGCGCCTGCTCGCGCTCGCGCTCCCTGCTGCGGCTCACGCTCGCGCTCGCGCCGGCGTCGACCCTGCGACGGGCGAGCGCGTCGCGCTCGTCGCGCGTGCGGAACCCGCGCACGATCCCTTCCTCCTTGCCGGCGACGTGGCCGTCAAAGTGGTCGATGCGCGCCTCGAGGATCTCGAGCTCGGCCTTGGCGCGCCGCACGTAGGCGTCATGCGCGCGCCGGAGCGCGACGAGCTCCTCGGCCGTGCGCTTGGCCGCTGACGAGAGGGCGCCGGTGAGGGTGCCGCCGAGGGTCGGTGCGGCGGCGGCGGCGGCGGCGGCGGCGGTGGACGTCGACGAGGCGGCCGAGGTCGAGGAGGGAGGGGCGATGAGGGCGGCGAGGCCGCGCGAGGCGGCGGTGGAAGGGTTGGTCGGTGCGGCCGGGCGGTCGGGCGCCGAGAAGCTCGCGCGCGAGGTGCGGCTCAGGCCGATCGAGAGCGGCGGGACCGACGCGTCGCTGCCCTGGGACGCGGCGCGGCGCTGCGGCGACAGGAGCGGCGACAGGAGGGCGCGCTGGATCGTCGGCGAGTTGAGCATGCCGCTCGAGAGGCCGGTGCTGCCGTCGTGAGGGCGGACGGCGGGCGTCGGCGGGGCGAGCGAGGCTGGGTCGAAGTGCGGAGGGGGGAAGGTCGGGCCGTCGATCAGGACCTGGAACGTCGACGAGTACAGGTGCGACGACTCGAGGTGGTCGGCCTCGGACGCCGGGAGGAAGCCCTCGTGGAGCGTGACGACCGTCGGCTTGGTCGGTTTGGGCTCGTGCGCCGCCTCGTCCGCGCCCTCGCCCTCGCCGTCCTCGTCGTCCTCGTCGTCGATCGCAGACGACGACTTGTGCTTGTCCGAGTCGGCATGGTCGTCGTCGTCGGAGGGCGGGAGGAGGGGCGTGGCGAGGGTCAAGAGGCGCTCGCCCGAGTTGATGCTCCAGAGCGTCTGCTCCTCGGGCCGGATGCGCACGCTGACGAGTTGCGGATAGCGCTGCGAGCGGGTCTGAACGTCAACCCTTGCCGTCCTGCAGTTGCGCGCCCGAGCGAGATTGACTCGGGTGGGGCTCGGAGGAGGAGGAGGCGGCGACGTGCTCCGTCCCTCGCTCCCTCCTCGCGCCCGCTCGAGAGGACAAAGGGGACGCACGATCGACAAGCCGTCCTCAGTGTCGAGCTCGAGCTGGATCCCGTCAATCTGGCCTGGCGGGCCGTGCTGCACGATGCGGCCCCGGACCCGCACCGAGCAATCGCTCGAGACGAAGTCGTGGCGGGCGAGCGAGTGCGCTGCGGGCGGTGCGCTTGGCGGGGGTGGGTCGGCGGCGGACGGCATGAAGCCGCAGGAGGGGGTGGCGAGGTCGCTGGTGCTGGTGCGAGGGTGACGAGGTCGAGGAGCGAGGAGGGAGGGCGGACGAGCCAGAGGTGGGGGGGGACTTGGTCGCGAGCGCGCCAGCGAAGTCGACAGCGATCCTCCTCTGCCGCTCTCGCAATGTCGCACCACTCTCTCGCCGTCGAGCGCACTGGAAAGCTAGGCAGAGATGGCAGCGAGGCAAAGCGGGGATGCTACAAACGACAGAGAGTGGCACTGACAAAGCGGCACAGAAAGAAAGGGGCGGCCGACGGCGGAACAGAGCGAGAGAGGGTCGAGCTGCGCGACGAGCATGAGCACATCGTCAGCTCCTGCATGACCAAGAGGAGAAGGACGAGGCGGGAGAGAGAGAGAGGACGCACCGACACGGACCTCGTCGCGCCCGCTCAAGTCCCACGCATGACGACCTCGGTCGGCCCGTCGCGCTCGCGGTGGGTCGGGCAGAACTTGCCCGGCTGCTCCCAGAACTCGACGATGCACGGCTCGTGGAAGACGCAGTAGCACGACAGGCGCGCGAGGCGCTCGCCCGGCGCAAAGTCGTCGAGGCACATGATGCACTGCGCGCGGGCAGGGGGCGGGCGGGCGCGGTGAGGAGAGGAGGGGGCGGTGGGGATGGGTTGCGAGAGGGTCAGGACACGCCGAGCAGAGAGGGAGGGAAGAGAGAGGAGAGGGAGCGACGCACCTCGAGCGGCTCGAGCGTCTTGTCGTCCCTCGGCGTCGTCTTGTCGTCGCTGACGAACACTGCGCGCACTCGCTCTTGTCAGCGTCCTGCACCCTTCAGCTAGAGAGAGAGAGAGAGAGAAAGAGCCGAAGCGCAACGCACCGACATGCTCCCTCGCCCCGCCTCCCCTCCCGCTCATCGCCCCCTCACAGCACGCCCCGACATGCACCGCCTGCTCGGCGTCGCCGAGCCCGTCGAGCCCCGCGCCGCACACGGGGCACTCGCACACGGTCGCGCCCCCGGCGTCGAGGCACGCGCGCAGGTGCACCTCGACCGTCGAGGCGTCGGCAGACACGAACGCGAGGTCGCACTTGGGGCAGCGAGAGAGGGCGTGGTCGTCCTGGATCGGCGCGGCGGGCGGCGCAGCGGCGATGACGGGCGCGTGCGCGAGCGCAGGCGCAGGAGCGGGAGCGGGAGCCGGCGCGAGCGGGGCCCGAGCGCCGGGCGGCGAGAACCCGAACGCGACGAGCGCGTCCTCGCCCGCGCGCACCCTCCTCTGCGCCGGCGTCTCCCCCTCCGGGCTCGATGCCCTCCTCGCGCGCTTGAGCGCCGCCTGCGCCGCCTGGGCGCGCGGGCTCGGCGCGCCGCCCTGCTCCTGCTCGTTCTGCGGCTGCGGCGGGGCCGGGCCGGGCTGCGCGGCGTACAGGTGCGCGAGGTGCGGGTTCGGGTAGGCGGGGCCGGCGACGGGCGCGTGGACGTGGGGCGAGTCGGCCTGCGCGGCGGCGAGAGCGGGTGTCGGAGGGGGGAGGAGCGGCGCGAGGCGCTGGAGGGCGGCGGCGCGGGGCGTGGCGGCGGGCTGGGCGGGCGCGGCTGGAGGAGGAGGTGCTGCGGCGGGTGCGGCGTGCTGGACGTCTGCGGGCGTGCGTGGCGAAAGAGTAAGTCACGAGCGAGCGAGCGAGCGAGGAGAAGAGGGAGGGTCGAGCGCACCTTGCATCGGGTCGTCGTCGACGGGGAGGACGGCCTGGCCCTCCTCCCACTGCTCAAAGTCCGGGTGGCCGCGCAGGATGGCATGGACCGTGTCGAAGTGCGGCTGCTGCAGGCGGATCTCGGCTGCGAGCGCGAGGGGGGCCGAGGTCAACGACGAGGAGCGTGAGAGGCTGGACAAGAGGGAGGGGGACGGACCGAGGTTGGTCGACTCGGAGTAAGGGTCGGCCTTGAGGGTGAGGATGGCGTTCGAGTAGTCTTTGGCGATGCTGCGCGCGGCGAGGGAGAGATGTCAACGACGAGGAGAGGCGGAGGGGGAGGTGGGGGCGAGGGAGGCGGTCGAGGGCGCCTCATTCGGAGCGCGCTCGCCTGGAGGGGCACGAGGAGAGGATGCAGAGGGTACAGGGAGATGGACGCACGCCTGGATCCTGCGCAGGACCGAGTCGCGCTGCTTCTTGGCGCGGCCGGGCTCACCTCCAGTCGAGAAGACGGCGGCCGTGACGTGGTCGAGGACGTGTTCCCTGCTGAGCTTGAACTCGTGCGACTTGCGGGCTGTGCCGGTCCACACGAGGTGGTGCTGGTTGTCCTGGGTCGAGACGAGGGCGAGTTGGTCGACGAGTGCCGAGGTGTACTCGGGGTGCTTGACCCACTGGATCGAAGGACCCGGGTCGACAGGCGGGGCTGGAGCGGCCATGGTGTGCTCCTGGTCCTGGCAGCAGTCGAGCTTGTGAGCCGAGGAGCGAGAGAGCTCGGCGGAGGAGCGAGAGGCGAGCAGGAGATGGACGCGACGACCTCGACCTCGCCCCTTCTCCCCCAGACTCGTTCTTGCACCCACGCAGCACCTGCGAGCACAGCCATGGCCCAGCCCGCCACCGCTACCGACCCAGCCGCGACCACGGCCGCCCCCTCGTCGCCCGCTCGAGGCGCCAACCCGGACGACCCCATGCTCAACGACGACGACCACCTCGAGGAGGACGACGACCAGCAGGAACTCTACGGTCAGCCCTCTCTCGTCCCTGTCCAACCCCATCCCCCGACTGTCGAGGGCCGACAGCGGGAGCGAGCCCACCGCCCGCACCCGCCTCGTCCCTCGACCTCGCCTCGCTCGAGCAACCCAGCTGACGGGTGAGCCGCCATGCAGAGTCGTCCTCGTCGCCAAGCACCGAGACTGACACCCTCACCTGGATCAACTGGTGCGCCGCCTCCTCTCTCTCTCCCCTCCTCCTCCTCTCCGGCCGCCGCACGTGCTGACTCGCTGCCGCCCTCCTCCTCCTCCAGGTTCTGCTCCTTGCCCGGCCACGAGTACTTCTGCGAGGTCGCAGAGGTGCGTGCCCTCTACTCTCTGCAGCGGCTCCTCCTCGACCGAGCGAGCCAGACCTGACCTCGCTCTCGGCTCGGCTTCTCTCCCCGCAGGACTTCATCGAGGACGACTTCAACCTGACGGGCCTCGCGAGCCTCGTCCCGTTCTACAAGGAGGCCATGGAGATGGTCCTCGACGTTGAACCCGGTGCGTTCCTCCCCTCTCTCTCTCGGCGCCGCGCCCGACCGCCTCGCTGACTCGCGGCTCTCGTGCGCGCAACAGAGGACGACGAGATCCACCGCGTGCCCGACGTGTCGATCGTCGAGTCGAGCGCAGAGCTCCTGTACGGCCTCATCCACCAGCGCTACATCCTCACCCGCCAGGGCCAGCAGCAGATGGTGCGTCCCCTCCCTCTCCCCCCCTCCCGTCCTCTCCCTCCCTCGCACCTCGCTCATTCTCTCCCACCGTGCGCGCAGTACGCCAAGTTCGACGCGGCCCACTTTGGCACGTGCCCGCGCGTGTACTGCACCCAGGCCAAGCTCGTGCCGTGCGGCAGGAGCGACCTCCCCGGCGTCGACACGGTCAAGCTCTTCTGCCCGAGCTGCCTCGACATGTACGTGCCGCCGAGCTCGCGCTTCCAGGGCGTCGACGGTGCGTCCTCCCTCTCTCCTTCGTCCTCTTCCCCTCTCCTCGTCGGCCTCGAACCTCTCGCTGACTCGGTCCCTCCCTCCTCCTCTCCCTCTCGCACCCGCAGGCGCCTTCTTCGGCACCACCTTCCCGCACCTCCTCTTCCAGACGTACCCGCCGCCGACCTCGCTCGCGGCGCCCGCGCCCGCGACGGCCGACCCGGCCGCGCGCGAGCCGACGACGCCCCTCACGAGCCTCGCAAAGGTGTACGTCCCGCGCATCTACGGGTTCAAGGTGTCGGAGCGCGCGAGGAGCGGGCCGAGGATGCAGTGGATGCGCATGCGGGTGCGTTCCTCCTCCCCCTCTCTCTCCTCTTCTGGGCGCGGTCGAACGGCTCGAGCGCGGCACTGACGACCCTTTCCTCCTCTCCCCTTCCTCCCTTCCTCCTCTTCCTCCCTCCTTCTCTCGCCTCCCTCCTCCTCGCCGCCCGCCTCTCCCTCCCGCCACGACATCGTCACGCGCAGCCCCGCACCGAGGGCGAGATCGACTGGGACGAGAACGCCGTCGCGCTCGACCCGTCCTCGGCGGGCGCCGGCGGGTCCGGCGACGGCGGCGCAGCAGGCGGCAAGGGCGCGCTCTTTGACGACGACAACGTCGACGAGGAGGACGAGGCCGAGTCGGAGGAGGAGGAGGACGGCGGCGCCGGTGCCGGTCCGGCGGCAGGAGCTGGAGCGGGAGCGGGCGCGGCGGGCGACAGGATGGTGACGGCCGTCGCGTCGGCCCTCGGTGCGTCCAAGCTTGCCTCCCCGCCGGCATCGTCGTCGCCCGCCCCGGGCCCCGCGCCCGCGCCCGCGCCCACCGCCGCGCCGGCGCAGCGCGTCCTCCTCCCGCTCCGCACCGACCGCGAGATCAGGCCCCTCCCGCGCTCGCCCACCGCGCGCGCCGCAGCTGCCGCTGCGTCGTCGTCGTCCACCTCGGCGACCGGCACGGGCACGGGCGCCGCAGCGCACTCGTCCACCTCGGCCTCGGCCTCGGCGTCGCCCAAACCTGCCGCGTCCGCGTCCGCGTCGAGCGCGCAGCACAGCGCGGCCTCGTCGGCGGCGAGCGCGGCCCTCGCGGCGACGATCCAGCGGCACCTCGCTGCGGCGGGCACGGTGGGCCCGCCGGCGCGGGCAGCGGGCGGCGCGAGCGAGCGGCGCGACGCGCCCGAGCGGGGCAGGACGGCGCACGTCGGGCGGACGGCGGTCGTCTGAGCGCGCGAGCGAGCGCTGTGTGCGGCGAGGAGGGTTCGAGGAGGAGCGCGCGGAGGGGGGCGTGCGGGTTTTGCGTAGGAGGCGCTTTCTTTCTCGGGGTGAGCGGGCGTTGGTGCGCTGTCATGCTGCTGTGCCTATCTCGTTCACCGGCTCTTCGTGCGCGAGCGAGGAGCGAACAGGGAGGGGAGCTCGCTCGTCTCGCCGCCGCTCGGACCGCTTCCTTGCTCCGCTCTCTCCCTCTTTGCTTGCGCCCTTCTCGAGCTCGGCGCCGCCTCGTCGGCTTGCTCACCGATCGAGCTGCGGTCTACGAGGGCTCGTGCACCGGCGACGCTGTCCGGTCCGTCGTTGGCGGCCTCCTCAGCCTCCTGTCCGTCTCGCTCGTCGGTGCTCGCTCCCTCCCCGCTCTTCCTCGTTTCTTGCTCACTCTCTGCTTCCTCGACACTCTCATGGCGCTGCCGACACCGCCCGCTGCGCGCGCTGCACCTCGGCGCGTCTCGCAGTTCGACCCCTTCCTCGCCGCCTTCCTCCGAGGTCCAACCGGCTCGCTCGACCCAGCCGTCGAGCGGCAGCGCCTCGCTCGAGCGCATGATTGGTTCGACTCGGCGAGGATCAAGGCCGGGCTCGGGTGGAGCGTCGCGCATCCGCTCGGGAGGGACGAGGCGCCGCAGTGGCTTGGGTACGAGAGCGCCGCCGAGGACTGGTGCGTCCGCTCTCCCTCGCTGAGCGCGCCGACGAGCACGACGAGCACGGTCTGACGACGAGCACGTTATAGGGACGCCATGATGCGGGCCGAGTGGCACGACGCTCACGGCCCGACCGTCGCTCGCTTCGACTCCAAGCCGTCCCGCGTTCTCGACGTCGCCTGCGGCGTCCACGCGCACTGGATCGTCTCGACGGCGCAGCAGCCCGGCTGGGAGCACACGCGCTTCGTCGGACTCGACCTCGCGCCGAGCCTGGTGCCGCTCGCGATGCTGCCCGAGACGGTGAGGAGCCGGGTCGCGTTCGTCGAGGGCAACTTGCTCGCCGGCCTGCCGTTCTTCGACGGCGAGTTCGACTTTGTGCGCGTCGGGTGCGTCAACTCGGCGATCCCAGGTGCGTCCCCTCGCACCTTCCGTCTCTCCTGCGCCCGCAGCTGACTCGCGCTCGCCCGCTCGGACCCTCGCTCGCAGAGCACGCCTGGGACCCGCTCATCGAGGAGTGCCGCCGCGTCCTCAAGCCCGGGCACCAGCTCGAGGTCCTCGACACGCTCCCCAGCCTGTACATGCCGCGCCCGCTCCCCGCCATCATCGACGCGACCGAGCGCATCGTCCGCGCGCGGTTCGTCACGCTCAACCTGCACGCCGCCATCCCGCCCGCGCTCGCCATGAACGAGCTCCGGGACATGCGCGCCGTCAAGCTGCCCGTCCTCCACGCGCCGGCGCACCCGCCCTCCGCCGACAACGCCGCCGCCGCGACGAGCGAGAGCGACGTCAAGAAGGACCAGCACGCCCGCCTCCTCCTCCACCTCTGGTCGCAGCGCATCGCCGCGCACGCCCTCCCGCTCGCGCTCGCCGTCGAGGACACGTACCGTGCCGAAGCGCCGCCGACCGCCCCTCGCAGCGCCAAGGCGTCGGCGGCGGCCGAGAAGGAGTCCGAGCGCCACATCCTCGAGTGGACGGACGAGCTGCGCGAGATCGCGGGCGTCGCGAGCGTGCTCGAGCGCGAGTGGGGGTGGGAGTGCGCGTTCGACCGGAGGCTGGAGCGCAAGCTCGACGGGCGGGTGCGCCTGCTCGAGGGAGCGCTCGAGTGCGAGCGGGACGGCGAGGAGCGGCGGCGCGGGACCGGTGGCGCACGGGGCGCACACGGCGAGGGCCGCGAGACGGTCGAGCAGCAGCAGCAGGTCGAGGCGCTGCGGCGCGAGGCGGAGCAGGAGCTCGTGCTCGTGCGGCGCCGGCTCGGGCTCGAGCGCATGGCGCGCCCGTCCGAGCGGCAGACGATGGGCATCTTTGGCGGCGAGGCGTGGGTGTGCAGCAAGGCAGCAGAGCGGGTGTAGCACGAGCTGAAACGGAGGCGCAGCATGCACGAGCTGGACGAGCGAGAGGGACGGCGCGAGAGAGGGAAGGCTCAGAGGTACATTCCGTCGTCGCCGCCCTCGCCGCCTTCTGCGCCGCCCGACACGCCGTTGATGCCTCCTGACCGTGACGGTGCTGCTGCTGCCGTCGTCGTCGTCGACGCAGCTGCGACGCCCATGACCTCGCCCTGCTCCTCGTCAAGCGCTCCTCGTGCCGGCGCCCTCCTCTGCGGCGACACCTGCGCAGCCGCACTCGCCGGCGCTCCCGCCGCGCCGCCGCCGACGGCGTAGTGCGGGTTGCACGCGTCGACGCCGATCTGCTCCTCGAGGGCGAGGCGGATCATGGCGATGCGCTCCTGCTGCCGGGCACTGCGGGCGACGTCGAGGCGGGGTCAGCTCGCTCCCTTCGCGCTCGACCGCTGCTTCTAGAGAGGGGACACGGGACGCACATGGTCTCCTCGTTCTCCTTGACCGAGTCCTCGAACTCGCGCCGCGTCTCGTCGTCGAGCTCCTCGCCGTCGCCGCCGTCCTCGCCCCGCACGAACGCCGCGAGCTCGACGTTGCTCCGCTCGAGGTGCGCTATGCTGTTCTCGAGGCGGCTGATCTCTGCGTGTGCGTGTGGTGCATAGGTCAGCTTGGCGCGCTTGGCCGGGCGGTGAGGGAGGGAGGGAGGGACGGGAGGCGAGGGGAGCTCACCGCCGACGAGGAGCTCTGGCTCGAGGAGGCGCAGCTGGGCGAGCGTGACGGGTTGGTCGTGCGTCGGGCGGAAGGGCGGCATGGCTGGCTGGCTGTCGGTCTCTCGAGTCGGCGAGTCGCGCGGGAGAAGGGAGAGGAGAGGCTGCGTTGCAAGAGGAAGTGTCGCTATCCAAGCGAAACTCGACGGCTGTGGGAGAGCAGCGACGAGTATTATAAGGTGCGTGGTCGATCTAGGGGAGCTTCCATGCCGGCGGGCGTGGCAGCAACGGACCGTTCGGCTTGGTATAAGCTCCTCAAAGTTTCTGAAGAGGAGAGAGGGGCAGCGCGCGCCGCGCGCACTTGTACTCGACGCGCGCCGGCGGGCGAGGACAGCTCGAGGGGAGGCGCCAACAGGAGGTGCGACTTGGGCCGGAAAACGTTCGCTCTCGCTGCGCGCACTCTCGCTTTCCGCCTCTCGCCGACGCGCAGACGAGTGGGGGCAAACAAAGACGAGGTTTCCAAGGCATCATGGCAAGTGTGAAAAGAGAAGGAGGAACGGGCACTGTAACTCGAGGGGGGAGGAAAGCGGACGAGGGAGGAAGGGAGGAGCGAGGGAGAGGTTTGAGGAGGAGAGAGGGCGCAAGCGCGGCTGATGTGCGAAGGGGAGGGGGACACAGATGAGGACAACAGCTTGCGGCGGGCGCGGGGAATGCGTGAGGAGCGGTGCGAAGGCGGGAGGGAGGGATGGGAG
>Ga0308170_10003437_pt1 | contig 12949 bp, 16 predicted proteins | sample PhyBR2_2_FD_202136 | JGI IMG/M metagenome (GOLD analysis project Ga0308170, IMG submission 202136) | Phyllosphere microbial communities from UC Gill Tract Community Farm, Albany, California, United States - DLSLSB.R2 | ecosystem: Host-associated > Plants > Phyllosphere > Unclassified | place... | reverse complement strand
GAACCACCAAATGGGAGAATCGAGGCGAAGGGAGTAGGATAGCCGACGAAGAATGAGGTATCCCATACTCCGAAAGAACCCTATCGTTCGAAAGCGTCGTCTCGATGAGATAGGTGTTGGTTGAGAGAGGCTGAGGAGTGCTTACGATCGAGTAACCGGCGAGATGAACTCGAGATTCGTCGTAAAGATATGTCTCGTTCGTCTTCGCAAGCTCTTTCACCGCTTCAAGAACCGATACGACTGAAGCAGGATCCCATGTTTCTCTGTTCGTGTACTGGAGATAAGTCCTAAGCCATCTAAACGTTCGAAAGAGGAGAAACATACGAAGTTGGAGGCAAGAGCGGAAGAATCGTTCTGATCTTCTCGAAAGTCAGCTCAGCTTCTCGTGAATAAGATCAAGTATACTCACAAGTAATCTCCAGCAACGATAGCCTGTGCACCCGTCTTGTTCCCGCCGTCGAATTGACTTAATAACCAACCAACTCCGTCCCATCTCGTCTTGTCCCCTAGATCTTCCACTCCTCCCTTTGAGCCTGATCCATGTAGGAAGAGTAAGACTGGAGGAGGTAGAGAGGTCTTATTGAGAGGTAGGTGAATCGCGAAGGGATAAATTGATGAAGTGTTTGGATGCAGCTCTAGGGCTGCAAAGGCTATAGGTAGGAAGGAGAGTAGCGCTGAGAGGTACAGCATAGTGTGAATAAGCGAGCGTGAGGAGTTGTGAAAGCGAACAAGGCAGATGGGGAAGAAAGGAAAAACAGTCGAAAGATTTCGAAGAGTCGGTTGATTTCGCAAACTTTCGGTTTCTCTTTGCAGATGACAGCCGACAATGACCCACACAACAGCAAGAGCGCTCTCGAAAGCGAAAGAAGTATTGGGCACAAATGAAACAAGGTTTATAACATTTCTCGCAAGGGATCATTTTCGTCTACTCTCACCCTCTTCTCTATATACACCATCTCCTCCTATCCTCTCATCTATTCCTCAAGAGCCTCACTAACGTTCTTCCTCCATTTCCTTTGAAGGTCGATACATTCCTTGAAGATATCGTATTTGACCTTGAGCAATTTGAGTTCTTTCTCGGAAGCAGAAGGATGAATCGTAGTTCCAGGTTTCGACATTCGAATCTGTAAGCGATCCAACAGTTCATCAGCTCGAGAGAGAAAGGATGAAGCTGAAAGCGTTGCTCACCATGTTACCCCACAAGTTTTCCTTCATACCAAACGAACTCTCTTCCGCAGCTTTCTGACTGTCCAATCCCGCTCCTTGTAATCTCGTTGCTTCCTCCGACGCGGCGGCTCCTAGCATGGCTGATCCGAGAACGACGGATGCAGAGTGGGAGTATGGGAGTTGGACAGGGATGTTACAGATATCGGCGATCAAAGACATCAAGAATCGATTCTTGACCAACCTGTGCGATCCAATAGCAGCGAAACATCAGGTCTCGCGCGTGTGAGAGATGTTAGACCGAGGAAGACGCACCCTCCAGACATGAAGATTGATTTGACTTGGTGACCTTTCTCGTTCATTTCGTCAATGATTTGTCGAGTTTGAAGTGCAATCGCTTCGGCAGTCGCGTAGTATCGTAGTGCGAGATCTCCAACCGTCTTGTCGAGAGCCATTCCGATCAACATTCCCCTCATCGACGAATCAGCGAGAGGCGATCGGTTGCCTATGCGGCAAACGCTCAGTTCCATCAGTCTTCACATTTGAGAGACGATAAGATAGGAGTTTGTGAACGCACCGTGCAGATCTGGGTAAAGGTACATGTCCTTCGTCAAATAACTCATGAAAGGTACCTTCTTGTCCTTGACCATCTCATCCAACAGATCCGTCAACAACGCAAAGATGTTTGTTCCTTGTGCTTTCGCAGTCTCCTTCAACTTGGCAGAGGCGGGATGAGTATCGATCATGAAATCGAGAAGTTGTCCAGTCGAAGATTGTCCTCCTTCGTTCATCCAATCTGTGCCAGATCGAAGACTTACCATCAGTACGACATATTATTGATAGGACGAAGTGAATCGCGCACATCCAGGGAAGATAGCATGCTTGTAAGGACCCCAAACTCCGGGTACGAAAACTGGATCTTCAGATTGAACGATGTGACAAGTCGAAGTACCAGCGATGGCGGCCAATCGGTGTCGAGAGTCGGAGAGTTCAGTAGAATCTTGTCCTTCCATAGGAGCAGCGACAGTTCCGACCCATCCAGCGTAACTACGGTTTCCCACTTTCGCCCTATCAGCTCAATGCAAGAGAGAGCAATAGTGCGTGAGAGAGGACGTACGCATCGATGACAGCAGATCCAACAGCAGTTCCTTCTTTGAGACCGAGTTCCTTTGCTGCTTTCGCAGAAAGACCCTTTCCGACAGGTTGTCCAGCAGTCAAAATCAATCCGTTCTTTCCGGGGATACCTCCGACTTGAACGAAATCGTTCTTGACCTACGTTATTCGGAAACGACCTAGACATCAGTCTCGGGAAAATGAGAGGCGAGCGTAGAGGACCTTCGAGACAACGTACGAATTCTTCCAATCCAATCTCCGTAAAGAACTCATCGTTCCATCCTTTCGAACCCTCGACACCGGGAGGTACGTAAGAGCACTTGCAAGCGAGCGAGCAGTTGGATCGTGCAAGATCTTCGGTAGCTCGGTAGGAGAGCCAATCGGGCAAGTCGAAGAACATGCAGTTTTGGAAGAGCGAAGAAGGCATGTGGTTCTTGAGCCAGAGCATCTGAGAGGAAGGAGTTACGAGTGAGTATGAAGTGCGAAAAAGAGAGAGGGAGAAAGCGAGAGCAGAGACTTACTTTGGGTACCTCCATTTCGAGCGAAATAGTCTTTCCGACATAGTTCAACCATTTCCTGTAGCACTCCAACCACTCGTGAGTCTGGCTCGCACGCGAGACTGATCAAGAAGCGGAGACCTACGATTTGGTCGAGTTGATCTTCTTCGCCTCAGCACTCGCACGATGATCCGCCCAAAGAATGATATCCCTCTTCTCTTCCTCCTTCGTACCCTCTGCGTATCCCTTCTCGTAACTTCCTGGAGTAACCGTCACTGGGTTCCCACTCTTGATGTCCGCAACGACGAGTGAACAAGTCGCATCGAATCCGATACCCTTGACTAAACTAGAGTCAATCTTTGATTCTTTGAGGACATCTTGACACGCTTGAGAGATACAGGACCAGACTACATGCACGCACTTGTTTAGCTCAGTAAGTAGGGAGGAGGAGAGGAACGAGAGGAGAACCCACTTTGTCCAGAAGATTGTTCAAAGATATCCTTATCCTTCTCGTCCCTCCAGGTTTGAGTATTGTACGTTGATTCTGCTACGATATCTCCCTCGTTCGAGACGAGAGCGGCTCGCGCAGATCCAGTTCCTCTAATCCCGGAGAAGGACACGAACTTGATCAGCTATTTCGTCTGAAGCGCAAGGAGGAGATTGGGAGCTGAAGCTTACACGTCTACTCCAATATAGTATGACTGAGCTGGCATGGTTGTGATCAGGTGAAGTGAAGGAGAGAAGGAGAGTAAGAATTCAACCGAACTATGACGTTTAGGTTTGGATTTTTGAACTGGTTGAAGACGACTGTTCGAGCCGTATGATGACTAGTAAAGAGGTTTTGATAAGGTGGTAGAAGGAAGAGAGCAAAATTAGCGAAGAAGGGCAAAAACGAAAACCTCGAAATTTCGTCAAGCTTTCGCAGGGAATAGCGCATCTCAATCGCTGAATGATGCTACCTCACTTGGCTGCACTCGAGCGACGCAGAGCTTCGTGTTGATTAAGCGACTTAAGAGAATCCTCTGGGAGCTGTATTCTCGTCGCAGGTTTGCGAAAATATTTCTTCGCAATTTGTCGAAAGCCTCTCTCGTTATGACGGGTCTATCTCGTAAGCCGCTGCTTGTTCGTCCAGAGTGCTATATATTTAGCGTGGCCCCTTTCGCACGCTTGAGGAGGACCGGTCTGTCAAGCAAAGTATTCAAGAACGACAAGAAGGAATCGAATTTCACTTGACCAGACAAAACAGAGAGAAGACTGCACGGATAGAGATTTGAAGGAAAGGAACCACTAGGATAGTGAGGGAAAGAGCCGTGACAGTCCTGCTGACAACGAAAACCTCGAAACGCTTGATTCAGAGACGACGACCGCGATCGTTTGCCTCTCCCTGTTGGTAGATGTATCGCTGACGGTGGCTGAGGGAGTGAGGGTGAGGGTGTGGATGAAGGCTCTGGTATCCGAGATACTAGGAGAAGCAATATGTTAGCTATGACAGGCGGAAAGAGGTAAAGGCAAGAATTACTGCGCCGCCTCTGTTGACGTTGCCGTAGTCACGGAAACGAGGCTGAAGAGATTCAAGGTGATGAGATGGGTGTATGACTTCTTGAAGCGGAGTGGGCGTAAGAAGGGGAGGTACAGCAGGATCCTGCAAGCGAATAACGTCAGTAATGCTGGATTCGGATATAGAAAACGACGAGCTCACGGTCTTCCTCCAGGGTCGAACGTGACCCTCATCGGACTGTACGATACGGAAAACAATGACGTGGGTATGAAGGATCTCATTGTCGCGCATAATCTTGAGTCGGAAAGGAGTGAGGAGAGGAGAGTTTGGAGATCCTTGTTTTCGTTCGTCGACGAGATCTGGTGTGCCCGAGAGCTGTTCCCAGCGATCGGAGGTCCCTGTGCCTGCTCATTTACAGGGCGGTAAGGTTCGAGCCTCTATTCCGCGGGGAATCGAGCAAAAGGTAAACGCACCATCCTCCGATTCGAGAGTGAACGCGGAGTCATTGTCAGACATCCAGGTCTGCATCGAAGGTGAGTCTGATGTAAGATCGACCTTCCCCAACGCCGAGTGGAAAGTAATACAACGTGGAAGACAGAAGAACTTTGGTAGAACCTGCGGAACGGGAAGTCCGACTTGCCACCACTCTGGACGGAATTGCACTCTCTCGGCGACGAGCCAGGGCTGATCGCTTGCTATCTGCTCATACGGGGGTCGAGGGTGGTTCGGAACACATCGAACGATCGCCGAGGGAGCTTCGAAGCTGTGAAGTACGAACGGAGCGAAATTGTCGTTTCCTGCTTGGGGATCGTAATGTAGCGTAGCTCCAGCTTCGGAGTAAATTCCACGAGCTACGAAGCCGGATGCGTTGAAGACTTTCGGGGTGTTGTAGTCTGTGAAGCAATGTAAGCTCAGTGATCGTCTGATGAGCGAATTCGCGAAAGTTACTGCTCACACTGTGCGACTTCTGGCAAGAGATGCTCAATCGATACGTCGACCTCGTGGAGAGGAAGAGCTACTTTGCTTGGTATCGATTCAACCTGTCGCTCCCAGTGCCCGTAAAAGCGTTTGATCCTCCTCTCGACATCTCGAGTGGATCCGAGGGCTGGAAGGCGCGGCATGAGGGTGCTTGAAGGAAGTGGCAGAGAGAGAGGCAAGGGTGAGAGAGGAAGAAGAGGTGAAGGGAGCATCGGGTGAGGGAAACGTTCACGGGAATAGACGAAGCTCCGAATGTCTGTCCCCTGACCGCTCGTGGTTGCGAGTTGTTGTCTCGGGTGTAGAGGAAGGAAAAAGGTCCAGGCTCCTACGATCCTCGAGAAAGGACTGAAGCAAAGTGGCTGTTCATCATTCGCAGAATTGTATCGAATTTGCGTGGAGGTGTGAGTGGTCGAAAAGCTAGCTATGAAGAGCGATGGGTGTATGTGAAAGTAGTCGTAAGGTGATCAAGCGAGAAAGGGGTAACAAGCGAAATTTTGTTTTGGTCAAGCGTTTCTATCCAAGAGGATCTGCGAAAGAAACAGGCTACCGGTCAGCGGTCCTCGAGTATAGCAGTGAGAGCAAAGAGGAGGATCGTGAGACGTACTCTAAGCTAGTAATCATCTATCCGAGTCTCGCAGCTGCTCTCCTCCCTCGAGCTGTCTCTTCAACAGCAGGAACGGCTGGTCTAGGGGCTGAAGGTCTGTTGTAAAGGACTAGTGAGTTTTGAGGAGTGTCGGTGCGTCGAGCAGGATGAGTCGTCTTCAAGTGTTCAAGCTGCGAAAGAAAGCGGAGATCAATCATCATCAAAACCGAGAAACGACGGTGCTCACGACTTCAGAAGCTAGCATCCCTTCAGTAACGTCTCCCTTTGACTTCTTCTTCGTCTGCCTACCCAAGCAGATACCACAGAAGAAATGAGGTCGAAGTTCTTCGAGAACCTTCGCTGTCGTCTTCGCGGGTCCATCTTCGAGGTCAACCACTGCGAGGACTTGCAAAAGAGCTTGATGCCAGTACGCGTCGAATCGAGGGAAGAGGGGACCTTGGTAAGTTTCCTCGTTGATCTCGTCGAACTTGCTCCAGAGGGCTTCTCGATAATCTCCTGGATCTTGATCAGAGAAGGCAAAGGCTTGCATCGGGTAGAGGTTGAGAAGTCGAGCGAGTTCTGAATCTGAGATTTTGGCGGGATCTTTGACGTCGAGACCAGTAGAGTTCTTGTAATTCGAAATGCCGGCGAAGCGAGAAGGACGCCGCGAGTCTCGGGAAGTGATCAGCTCCGAAAGGACATGATCGGGAAGAGGTTGACTGATACGGGAGAGCTCGACGGCTGCGATTCGAAGGAGGGTAAGCTTGATCCATCGACGAGCACGATCGACGTCTTTCATAATCGAGGATCGAGCACGAGTCCATTCTTTCCCGAATTGTCCAGGAGTCGACAATTCATGACCATCCTTGAACTTGTCGTTGATCTTCCAGAAGTCACGGACGCTGTCTAGCTCGGTGAAGATGGGGAAAGAGGGAAAGAGCGCTAGTTGTCCGATCAATTTGTCGAAACGGGCTTTGAGCGCTAAACGACGAGCAAAGCGATCTTTCTTTCGTTGCTCCTCCACTTCGGCGTCGTAGTGAGCTTTCACAGCGAGAGCGAGGGCGGGAATAAGGGTTTCGCGCTCTGTCACGAAATGCGGCGGTTAGGGATCGAGTGACGAGGCTTAGCGAAAGAGCTATGATGCGTACCTTCATTCGTGATTGCATGTGGGAGATCAATAACGTGAACCCATTGGTGAAAAACGGCTTTGCTGTGAAGTAGAGCAACACGAGTGAGCGAATCGGAATATCCTGTACGAACGACGAGAGCTTACATGCTTTGCGCTTCATCTTGTTTCTTGAGGAGCCGTATGACCTCGTGTTTGAGACTATGCAGGGTTGTGCAGAGGGATTAGTCAATAGCACGAACCAGACGGTCCTCAGCTCATCGCAAGTAATTTACTGACCTGCGTTTACGTTCGGCTTTTGATCTGTTATACCAAACTTGAAGGGCAATAGCGTCCTACCGGTAGAGTCGAGGGTATCAGTCGAAAGAACAATCGAAACATTGCGAAAAGTCTGGCTTACCTCGTTGACATCTCGAACATGCTGTTTCTTCGACTCGACGAAACTCTGAACAGCCGACTCTTGCTCCTCTTTCGAACACGCAGAGATCGCATCGAGAAGCTCGAAGTTGATTTCCCTCAAACGAGCGACATCGTAGTAGTCTATTGAAACAACGGTCAGAAAACGGTCAGCAGCAGGGGAATCGGGTTATCGAGACTGCTAACGTACTGAATGGTGAGTTAATCAACGCACTCTGATTCTTGAAAGCTGCTGGAACGCAGTCAAAGACCTCGTGGCGGATAGCTGGGATTCTCACTGTGATGTCGTTCTTTTCGAGGAAGATCCTGTAGAAGTCGTCTGATCAGTCGATCTACCCAAAGCACAAGCAAAGGAAGACTTATAACGTACTTATCTTCACACGATGTTTGAGATTGTCCAGCTCCTTGAGTGCGATGAGTGGCGCAATACGACTTGGCGTGCCATCTCATGAGAAGAGTATAGCTCAATTCGAATGCCCCATCTTCCCCACAGGCGTGACACCTCGTCTCGTACAAGAAGCTGATAAGAGCTGGACCGATCAAGTCTTTGTTCTGGAAGGATGGGAGATTGAGAACTTTCGCTGAGCGTTTCCAAATTGATCTAGAATGTTCCTTCGACAAGAGGGTCTGATAGAGAGTCTTCGTTGTCCTCGTGAGGTAGAGAAGCGAGAGAGGATCGAGGTTCTCGGCGACTGTAAGATTCGGAGGCGTGAGTTGAGAGCGCCGAGTCGAAAGAAGAGTGAACGAGACGCACCGAGTAACCAAAGATCGAGCGGAAGGTCGATTGATTGACGTATATCTTCCTCCTCCGCGTCCCTGAGCTCCTCGTCCTCCTCTTCTCCATAGCGAGACGGACTCGATGGTATCTTTGATTTCGATGGATCGATTCTTTCCTTCTCCTCGCCCGTTCTCTTTCCTCCAGCACTTGCTGCTGTCTTCTTACTCTTTGGGCTCATCCCTAAGTCGAGTATCGGTTCTTGGGAGAGTGATGGAGTAGATGAAGCTGTAGTGAGATGACGAGTCAGTGAGAGTTGAGGAGGAGGAAAGAGAGAACGAGGACGAACCAATCGATACGAGTGGGTTCTCGGAGTGGCTGATGCTTCAGTAAGCGTGTCTAGGAGTCTTGAGGGAAGATGAAGGAGGAAGAAGAAGGAGGGAGAGAAAGCGGAACCAGCGTCGAGAGAACTCCGAAAAATTCCATCGGACTTTCGGGACGAAAAATCTTCCTTCTTTGCTCTCCCTCCTCCCCATAGCTACACGCTCGAGCTCAGAGAGGCCATGCTAGCTTGACGACCCCGTCGAAGCCGAGACGTACCTCTTTTCGATACTTTTCCCTTCCTCAGCGTTGCTTCTGCTCCGAGTAGCTCCAAGCCAGTTCCAAGCGTAGTCCTGAGTCTGATAGCCAGATCCTGAGCGGTAACAGCCTCGTAGGCGAAGCTGCCAGCTTGTGAGATCTGAAGTCGAGAGACTTGCTAGGTCGAAGCGAAGAGGGATCGTAGTGAGGTGGGACTTCTTGCATCGGATGCTTGAGATGAAATACTGATAGCTGAGCGTTGTAGAGGCGTCACTGTCGGTAGTTAGGAGTCGAGAGAAACGATTCGAGATCAAGGAGCAAAAGTTCGCTTCTCGTCCACAACCTCGTACCGATCCTATCGTCGTTCATCAGTGAAGCCTGGGACTTGCAGATCTGCTCTCATCATCGCGAATCGCGCAGGTGAACCTTTCCCTTCTCAATTCTCGTTTTCCATCGAGTCGTCTTCGCACTCTCCCATTCAACGCTTCTGCAAGGCGATAGCGTGACGAGCCAAAGAACTGAGTACTGCGTCAATCACGAGTCAAGGGAAGCTTGCGTGAAAAGCGGTATTGATTCCGGCATTCGGTTTCTGACAAGTTTTGCGAAAAAGATAGGAAAGGAAAGCTGCGATAGGTGCGGATTCAAGCGACAGAGTACTGTTCATAGGGATGACAAGCTAAACGGGGAGAGAGAAGAGCCAGTCTCAGCACAGCGATTCGAGCGAGGAAGCGAGGATTCATCTACCGTTTCATTTCGATTCGTTTCATTCATTCCTTTCCCTTCAAAGCACGCTTCTGAGTCGAACTGGCAGTATCTTGAGGTGTAGCCGACGTAGAAGCTTGTGGAGGTGAAGGAGAGGAAGCGTTGGGGTCTTTGTAGATGATGACTTGTTTCGAAGGTTTATTGGAGTCGGGGATCGGATGAGTTTGAAGATGACGGAGCTGCGTGAACGCAGAAAATAGTTAGCCTCGATCGTCACAACAAGCGAAAAGAAGTAGGGCGCTTACAAGAGTCGAGAGGCGGAAACGTTTATCGCCAGTTTCGCAAAGTCCGCAAGAGAAATTGGCACCCAATTTGTCAAGTCGCTTCGAGGTAGTTTCGAGGGGTCCATCTGAGAAGTCCGCTACCTCGAGAGATTGTAGAAGGACGTTGTACCAATAGACGCTGAAACGAGGGAAGCGACTGAGGTATTCTCCCGCCATTTGATCTTTGTGCTCGCGGATGTTCCCTCCTTCTTGATACCACGCTTGAGTCGAGTACTGTTGAAGGATAATGTTGAGTGCTCTGTTCGAGATCGTTGAGGGATCGTTGACGTTGATGTCGGAGGGTTTGATCTCTTCGTGAAAAGCGGGAGTGATAGAACCGGGAGGAGTGATCGAAGTGATGAGGGAAGAAGGTAGAGGCTGACCAGCTTCGTTGAGAGCCTGAGCCATGATGCGAACGTAACCGAGCTTATACCATCGAATCGTTTTGAGGACATCGAGCTTGATCGAGGGCAGAGAGTCGGTCCATTTCTTGTCGAGGTTCTCGATGACCGACGAGACGCGCCTTCCAGCTAAGACTGACGAATTTGTCACCTTAGTTGCCGTAGAAGTGGGCTCCCAAAGACCTTTGACTGAAGGTAGTTCGAGGAAGGTAAGGAGCGAGGGAAAGACGTCGGAATTTTGCGAGGTGTGCTCAGTTCGGAGAGTATTGTAGCGAGCGGTAAGTGTCTGACGACGCTGAATCTGCTCGCGGTCGATCTTGAGCGCAGTGACAGCTTGAACGAATCGAGTCGAAACCGAGAACCATTCTGCGAAATCGAGACGGCCGATCAGCACGACTCAGTCCGGTGAACGCGCTGAGCCTGACCGAAGCTTGACTTACCGGCGTCGGTGAGAGCCACAGGAACGAGTCCGAGTTCTTCAGCGACAGCGTTCCTATCCAGAGCCACCAATCAATCCTCGTCGATATTCGTAGATTTCGAAGAGAAGTTAGCTCACACATCCTCTGGGTCAGCGGTCGTTCCTATCCTGCGGCGCAGTCTGCCGTAAAGATCTGTCAGTGATCCATCGAGGGCAGAAGTCGGTACAATGGACAGAAAGTTACTTGGCATTTCGAGATGAAATCGCGCTCGTGAAGCACAAGTCTAATACTTCTCCATCGTCGCTCCTGAGCTTGACAGACTCCTTACACGAGCTGACCAGGGCTTTTCGCTGGCGCTCCGAAGGGACAGCCTTGAACTTGCGACTGAGAGCGGCGATATCAGCACGTAGGTAATAGTGAGCTGTCGCAAGACTAGTGTCAGACAACATCATCAGGCTCGATAAGCGAGATAGATAGCTCACCATACCATCCTGGACCTGCGCTGAGAGCACTTCCGATCTGTATCCCTTCTTTGTTGAAATCGGTTCGACTCATGTACTTGAATAGTCTGGGCGAGAGAACGGAAGATCAGCGTCGTGGAGGCATATTGATCAGAGCAGAGAGTATATACTCGTCGCTGCACTCCTACAACACGAGTGTCAACGTGGGAAGCGGTAGTGTGGAGCGAAAAGGGGAAGCTCACTTGGTGACATTGAACTCGATGATTCCAATCCCTACGATCAGCTCCCCTCTCCCCACAGTGAGCACAGATCTTCTCGTAGACGAAGCTGATGAAAGCGATATATTTGCCGCCGTCCCTTTCGAGTTTAGGTAACCTGAGTCGATCGATGTGTTTCTTCCAGATCGCTTTCGACGTTTTCTTCGAAGTGAGCAAGTGACGAAGGATTTTGTTGATTCGAGTGAGTTGAAGGAGAGAGACAGGGTCGACTTGTTCGGCGACTAAATGAGACGGGATCAATTTCCAAGTGAGAGTTGCGAAGAGAAAGAGGAAACTCGCTGAGAATCCAGATATCAAGCGGAAAATTCAACCCAGTCACAGCATCCTCTTCCTTCTCCTCGACTCCAGCTCTAGCGTCATTCTTTGCTTTCTTTGACTTTGATTTCCCTCGAACTGAATTGAGCGAAATCTTCGAAGTCAGCTCACTCTCTCCCATCACATCGGAATCAGCCTTGCTTACCTTTCGTAGTTTCTTTCGCCTCTTCTTTCTCCTCTTCACCCTTCCCCACGCTATCAGATTCCTTCTTCGCCTTTCTCGAGTACCTTGTCCTTGAACTTCCCTCATTGCCTTCCTGACCGTTTCCAGGAGTGTCAGAGTTGCTAGAGGAGATCTGTATGTTGTTGTGAGTGTCTGAAGCCTGTATCGAAGCCATCTTGAGTGAGTTGACGAGTTCGGAAGTGAGGAGAAAGAGAGGAAGAAAGAGGACGAACGAGATTCACGCCTTCACCTTCCTTCATAACACTCTGTCGAACTCTTAGCTCAGTCGTACAGCTCGCGAGAGCCAGCTGAAGCGTACGAGAAAGAGCAGAAACGAGTCACAGAGATGAAAACAGCAAACTCCGAAATTCTCCTCGGATAAAGCTCTCGCAATCAATTTCGAAGCCGCTTGAATCGCAGAAATACAAACCAGATCCTCAGGACCTTAGGTTACGTCGAAGGACGCGCGTCTCCTTCGACCTAACAACCTTCGAATGTATCCCGCTTGAGAATTCCACACATTTCGACCGACTCTCCTGCTTCACTCAACCGACAGCGTTCTCTCTTCGATCTTCCACTTCACGTTATCCTGGTCTGAATGCTCTTACTTGAGACCTCCAATTCTAGCTTCCCCAGTGTCGTTCCGGCTCGTCGTACCCCGTTCGAACGCCCTCAACCTCGTCTCGTTCAATCTGGATTCCTGCAGCGGCTCAAACTGACAGCCTCCTCATATCAAGAGTATTACGGGTCGTCGATATGCTAGATGAGAGGCTAGAAGGCATCTTTCGTGATCGTTGTTGGCGAAATCGATCCGCATCGTTCCGTCTCGAAACCTCCTAGCTGCTTCGACGAGGCACCGTATTCGCTGTACGCGGCCGATCGCACTCTGCAAGATCTGCCGTCTTGGAAGTGATCCAAGCCAGCACGAAAGCTGTACCTCAGAGAGTGAGCGAGAGCTGGAGGAAAAGATGAAGAAACGAAATCTTCAGCACGACACGTTCACCTGCTCGTCAATGAGAAGAGGCGAGCTTACCCAATGATGATTCCTACCCTACCAGACCGTTCGAATGCAACGCCAGTGACTTCCTTCGGCTGAGTCGACTACAATTACCATTTCCACCTCTTGCTTGAACGCCAGAGCAAGCAGAGCCTCGGCCGCCCCTTCCGAGCATTCAGAAGGCCTCTTGTATCCTTCCAAAGTAGTTCCAGCTGCTTTA
>Ga0308170_10003436_pt1 | contig 12952 bp, 13 predicted proteins | sample PhyBR2_2_FD_202136 | JGI IMG/M metagenome (GOLD analysis project Ga0308170, IMG submission 202136) | Phyllosphere microbial communities from UC Gill Tract Community Farm, Albany, California, United States - DLSLSB.R2 | ecosystem: Host-associated > Plants > Phyllosphere > Unclassified | place... | reverse complement strand
GACACTCGACTTGCTCATCCTCTCTCTCCTTCACCAAGATTACCTTCGTCTCGAGAAATATCGTCAAACTCAAGAAGAAGCAGATGAACGCTCAAACGAATGGGATCCCTGGTAGTTTACTCAGAGTTCTTTCATTGCTTGATGTATATAATAGAAAGCTGGTCCTTGATGGATCAGCTGGAGAATCGGTTTGTAGACTAGCAGTCAGATTCTGGATTTTTCGTTCGCTTTTTTGTGTTGTTCGTTTTTGCTTTGCTCACAACAGACACTTAGTTCCTTTCATGTCTGTCTTCGAATACAATTTCCTTTCGTGCGCATCACATGCATCGACTTCGTTGCTGAGAGCATGTTGAGGGTCGAGTATCGCTCGCTTGCTCCTTCTTGCGAAGACATCCAACGCGCTCGATTGGATTCTGAACGGTCTGCGGTTTCGCAATGGTCACAAGAGCGGACGAACGAGAAAGAGAGAGAGTCGGAGATTGAGGAGACGGGGGAGAGAACGAAGCCTTTTAAACGATCCATAAAAGTATTTGTTTACATCATCCGAACCCATACGTTCCCCGATACACCTAATTGTTCCTTTTGCGTGAGAGTAGAATAACGACGGTCCAAAAGAAACAAGCAGAAAGAAATAAGAGTGCCGCAAGTGGGTGGAGAGGGGGGGATTTTACTGCTTGAGAATCACTTCTTGTAGGAGGAAGAAAGACAGATGAGCGAAGTAGGGTAATCGGAGAGAGAACGGTTGTAGAGGGATTGAGATTTAGGGGGAAGGGAGGAACCGAAGAAGGGCGTTTTGAGCGTACGGATTTTGAGATTTTTGAGGGAGAAGAAGGGGGAAACAGGGAGATATCGAGATGTTATAGAGGATGGAAGTGAGATAGGAAGAGGAAGGGGGGAGAAGAGAGTAGGTAAGGATAGTCGAAAGATGAGAGCGGATAATCCAAATTAAGGACTCCTCTATTCCATTCCGACGACTTTCCGCACGGATTCTTGACGAGGTAGGCCGATCGTTTACTCCTTGTTACCCTCCTCCTCTTGAACGGATTGTACCCTCCTTTCCTTCTCGGATTCGAGTTGGTTGTAGAGGAGGAAGAGAGCCTTTTCGTTGTTCTCGGGAAGTCCAGAGATAACGAACATGCGTTCACCAGAGTCGTCGTGAGCGGTCTTGGCGATCGAGATGCGGGAACCGGAGAGGCGACGGATCTCGTTGATCTTGGTTCCACCTCGTCCGATGATACATCCACTAAGATTTTATCGCGAGCACGAGCGTGAGTGACTGAACAACTTCAAGGGAGAGGAGAGTTCTAGGGGAACGTACACCATGTCGGAAGGAATCGAGATCTTTTGTTCCCTCCAGTTGGGGTCAGATTCGTTTCCAACAACGTTTTGTCCTTGAGAACCTTGAGGAGCCGAAGAGAAGTTGTTTCCACCTTGTTGACCTTGACCTCCAGTCCTCCTGTTTCCTCCACCATTCTGGAATCCACCCTCGCGCCTTTGTCCACCAGCTTGAGCGTAACCACCTTGGTTGAACCCAGACCTAGCACCTCCACCGTTTGAGCGTTGGTTGAAACCTTGTCCTCCCGAAGCAGGGTAACCGTTTCCACCAGCGGCACCTCCAGTAGCGGCAGCAGCTCCACCGAGTCCTTCAGCTCCAGGGTGGTACAAAACGGTACCTTGACTCCTCTCCCAATCTTCGATTAAACATTTCGCGATTTCTCCAACGGCGAGTCGGACGGCTTCGGAAGAACCGGTAACTTCGACGATACGTTCAGTCGATTGAGGGAGCATCTCCTTGGAAGCGACCATGCGAGCACCTGAAATTTCTTGAATCGAACGAATCTTGGCTCCTCCTTTACCGATAACGGAACCGATCAAGAGGTGAGAGATCAAGAGACGGATGGAAGCGGAGGAGGAAGTGGGAGCGGCGGGTTGAGCATCGACGGGGGAAGAGGCGGAAGGAACGGGGTTTTCGAGAATGGTTTGAGCGACGAGGGAGTAGGCCTGAGAGGATTAAACGAGATTGAGCTCTCCAACCTTTGTATGAGAGGAGAGAAGACGAAGCTACTCACCTTGGCGACTGATTCAGTGGTACCACCGATGCTGAGAACACGGTCGGGGACACCGGGAACGACTTTGGAAACACCAGCTTTAACGTTTGCGTTTTCACGGATCTCTGCGATAGTAGCTCCTCCACGACCGATTACGACGCCTATAAACGTAGAGTACGAGTGTAAGAGTTAGTGAATTGCTTAGTGGTGTTTTTTTGGAATTAAAAAAGGTTGCCGCAGTCAATTATCTCCCCTCTCTCTCCTCCTCTCATACCGTATACTGTGCTGTAAATCATGCCATGGATGTAGTGATAAGATTTATTGACTTGCCTGCTTCCTTTGAAGAGACGAGAGCACGGAGAGTGAGTCCCTCTGGTTCATCTAGAGCGCCTTCAGCTTGATCTGGATGAGCAGAGTTGGCGATAGTAGCAGCGGTGGGAGCAGCAGCGGGAGTGTTGACTGGGGGACCACCAGCAGCGGCAGAAGGGGAACTGGGAGAAGTCGATTCGGAGGGGGAAGACATGGCTTGAAGAGTAGAGAGAAAGGGGGGGGAAAGGGGAGTAGGAGTGAGAGAGAAGAGGGGGGAGGAGAGAAGAAGGGGAAGATGGGAAAGGTGGGGGGATGAGAGAGAAAGAGCAAGAGTCGAGGTGGAGGAAAAGTAAAGTTTCAAATTCTCTGCTTTCTCCTCATCCGCTTGAGCTTACGACTTTGATTAATTTTCGCAACTCTCTCTCTCTCTCTCTCTCTTTCAACTCGTTCGATCTCTCTTTAGTCGCTATCTAGTATGTAATGGTAAATGCTGCAATCTGTACATCTACTAGACTGTCACGGTGATGAATCCCTCCATTCCTTGAATCATCTCGCTAAACTTGTCAAACGGTACCAACATCATCTGACCCCTCGAATCAACTCCAAACTGTTCAGTCTCACTACTATCCGCAGACCTCTTCGTATTCGTGTATTGGAAAACTTGCTTCTCAGACGCAAACTGAGAGGAGAAAGGTAAAACACGATCAGTCCCTCGATCCATTTACAGTGCGACAAGTTTTGACTTACACGTTGAATCCATTCGTCTTCGGCATGATAGAACCAAGTCTTCTCCTCATCTGATTTACTCTCATGCTGTTGCTTCTTCTTCTTCTTGCCTCCTCCTCCCGATTTCTTCCCTCCTCCGACTGTCCCACTCGATTTGATCGCTTGTTGCAGAGCCGCATTCGGGTCTTCATCGAACGAATCCGTCGAGGAGAGGAAGACACGAGAGAGGAAGAGTAAGTCGGAAAAGTGATAAGGTTCTTTCTGGGAATCGGGAACAGCGAACGTAAAATCAGTCAAAGGCGCTCGCTCCTGACCGATCAGGAATTCAGCCCTTACGTCGTCAATCGCCCATTGTAACTCTTCTTCCAGCATTCTGAACATTGGAGGCACGACTTGGACTGGCATATTGACCAATCTCTCATTCAACACCAATCCGACATGTTTTGGATTTGACGCGGTCGAGTCTTTGGGATCTTTCGCTGGATTTGATAGAAGGGTGGACAGTCGAGATTGGAGTGGAGAAGAGGTAGGGATCTTGGTGAGGAGGTATTTCGTTAGTTGCGAAATGCAAGGTTTATCCTTAAAAAGAACGTTCCTTCGTCGTCAGCGACTCACTCCCTCTCTTTGAGCGAGTACAGGGTGAAAGGGAAAGACTCACGCTAAGTACGTTCAAGTTTAAGATAGTTAAAACGGCATAAGGGTCTCCTTCACTCGCTTTCTCATCTGATTCACCTTCTCCCGAATCAGTCTTGACGGTACTTCCTACGAGTTTCTGTTCCAATACGAGGTCTGCTACTCCTCCCAAGTCTAGTACTGAAGCGTCTCCTTGGAATAGTTGAGAGATTAATAGTTTGATTGAATGATAATCTTGAGGTTGAGGATCAAAGAAGGAGAACGACACATCGAGCATCTACCATGACCGAGTTTGAGTACATTCTATATCTAGAGTTAGAGTTAAGGAGTGGGATTCGCTTGCCTCTACTTCTTGATCTCCCATTCTTTCATCTTCACTTTCACTCTCTGCTGCTCCTCGCTTACTCCCTGATCTCTTGGTACCTTTATTCGTTCCTTTTGGAGGTGAATCGACTTGCATAGCTGGTCAGAGTGTCTTGGGCAAAGTAGTGGTGAAAGGAAGGAAGATTAGAAGAGTGAAACTTTCTCTCGCTCCTTCAGACTTCGCAACTTTGCAAAACCCAATGAACTGCTCGATAATGATTCTCGGCCTCGATCGAGAGTGACCGCGGCGACCTATCGCTAAGATAGAAACTGCTCACGAAATTCGAAGATGATCTCGCAAGGAGTTTCCCTCTCTCGAATTCAAGCACTGCCCTGGATCCACACAAACTTTGCTATTCTCTCTCACACAACCCGGATAGTCTTTGTGTTTTTTATCTTTTGTCCCGACAGAAGATGATCAATTACAACGAAAAGGGTAGCGAAGAAACAACCATTTAAGCCTCCTCGGTGCGGACCTTGGCTTGGCTGTTGGTAACCTTGACGCCGAGCTATCACCATGTCATTACGAACGATCAGTGAAACTGTTCTAGCTAGAATCGTAGCAAGAGCGAATATATGAAAACTTACGACCTTTGCCTTCTCGACGATGGCAACACGCTTGCGAGCGGAAACACCGTGAGCGATCTCAGCGGCGTATCCCTTGTTGTTCATCAAGAGGAGTTCGACATCACGTTCGTTGTTGACGAGGAACTTCTTGTAACCCGAAGGAAGAACGTGACGGGTCTTCTTGTTGGAACCGTAACCTAATCACTCGTAAACCCATCGTCATCAGCTTCTCCTTTCCAGTTGGTCTCAGTACAGAAACAGTTGGAATTTACCGATCTTGGGCATGGGAAGTTGTCCCTTGAAACGACGACGAACCCTGTTGTCAATACCTTTGGGCTTGCGCCATGCCTCCTTGACACCGTGGTATCGGTCAGATTGATGACGCTTCTATATATCCTCCAAATCCCATTCATTCAATCGTTCATCAGGTTTAGTAAGTAAGTGATTGTCAATCCATCATAAAATCCGGTCCAACATTTCATCATCGTCATTCAGATTGATTCGTTCGGCGTTCGGTAATTGGTTTCGTCGTATAGAGTGTAGATGATAGGGAGAGGAAGAGGGAAGAGGGAAAGAGAGAGGGTCGAAATTGGTGGGGTAAAGTGAGGTTGATTGGTTCGAGGTTGATTTTGGGAGTTTCCGGTCGAATTTTGTAGATTTTGATAGGGAATCGAATGGTTTGTTGGTAGTAGGTTCATAGGGAGTACAGAGAAGTGTGCAAACACGGTTAGCCTTGACCGAGCTCAGACGACGACAGGGGGGAGAGGGAGAGTTCAAAAGTGGATAGGAGGAAGGAGAGAGAGCGTACGAAGGGTTTGGTGCGCTTCTTGACGATCTTGATCGAGGTGGCGGCCATTGCAACTACCTATTTCAAAAGGGAGGAAAGAGTTGGAGGAGAGGATCCAATCAAGAGTCAATAATCCGCTACTCCTGACACTTGTTGACCACTGTAGAGTACTCCATTACTGCCCTTGCCTATCTCCAGCTACCCCAATACCCTCTTACTGCTGATTGACTCCCTTCTGAATCGAGTTTCTCATTTTTGATTTCCCTTGAATTCTCTCGATTCCATCTCTTGTCCCAGTTGAATCGATTGATGGCCTAGTGTACTCTGTGACTGGTATAGAGCTGTCTGTAGGTGAAAGTATAGCCGTACCTGGGGACAGAGCTAGTGTACCGGAGAAAAGACGAGTTAGCCTCTCGCTCTCTCATCAAATTCTTCTCTCTCTCTCTCTCTCTGCCGCGCCCACAAAATCGCTCCCTCTTCACTTCGCAACCAAACTTCACTTTCTCCTCAATCGAGTTGGTTTCGCTTAAGAGTATCACTGCAGCTCTGTCAGAATCACTTCGCCCAAGCAGTGTACAGTATTTTGCCCTTCAGCAGCAGAATCCCCTGATTGATAGTCACAGTATCTCCTCTTCGTCGTTGGCGCGAAAGTCCATCGGAATTCTCGGTCACTGGGAGTCTCTGTCCGTCTCACAACGTCGAGCAATCGTCGCTCTCGGCTGTGAGACTCTCAAGGCTGTAGCGTTCCAGGTAAAGCCGATTCAAAAGAAACAAACGACCAGTACTCCCTTCTTCGAACTGTTCTTTGCGCTACAGACTCCAGTCCTGGAGCTCTTTCCGACGTGAGCTAGACTACATCCAGAGAAGTTGGACAAGCTACGGCCTGTCAGGTTTGAACATTCAGCTTCCGAGCTCTTGCGAAAGGAAAACAGGTTTGAAAGGGAAGCTCTCCTCCTTCATCTTCCGCGATCGAAACTCGGATCGGGCCGTACTGTCGACAAGCTTAGGTTGTGGAGCTACTGGGAGGAGCTGGAAGAAGCGAATGAACAGCGTCGCGCAGTCGGAAGAGAAAAGAAGAAAGTAACGATCTCGCGAACACGAGCAGAACCGATGCCAAACTAGATCTACTGTGAGCGATACCAATCGTGAGCGACGTAGACGCCTCCGGCTCGCTATCGAGTCATCAGAAGACAGTCAGCAGATCAAGAGCGACTTCAGAAGCGAAAAAGCGAAAGGAAAGAATTTCCGTTGATGAAGGCAGGATGCAGGAGCGAATTGGCGAAGAGCGCGTTTTCTGAACAAGACAGCTCTGATCAGAAGCTGGCGAAAGGAGGAAAGGGATGATTAGAGTGATTGGAAGGAGGTAAAGAAACGAAATCGCGGGAAGGAACGACTTGGAATCACTCAAACTACAAACATCGCTTTCGAGAAGCCAGGACGAGGTAGAAGGTGAGCCATAGCACTCTAGAATTGGAGAGTCAGGGAAACTAACTCTCTCAGTGCCTTGCAGATACGAGAGGCAATCTCATCTCATCTCTTCACCAAGTTCGCGTCAACACAGCAACCGCGTAGGAGGCTACTCCTCTAGATCAGAAGAAAGGTAAGCATGAGTCACATCACAGGGTTGTCAGACACGATAGAGGGGGAGGATCACTTCGAAGTTGAAGGAGACGCAATTCGGACTCCTCTCAAAGCTACATCGCAGACAAAGCCCCGCAGGTCATCGAGAGGCATATCGGATAGTAAGGCGGTGCTACGGGAACCATTCTGAGGGATTAGGGAGACTGGATCGAGAATCAATTTGTGGCAGCAACTCGGATCGAACCTCCCTCTCGTCCGCACTAGCTAAGCGAGGAGGAGCATGTATCGCACAACGACGAACAAGACAATACACCGCATCCTGAAGCGACTGAGACTGACGCTTTTACATCTCGGTTCCGTTTCTCTTCTTCGCAGACTCGTTCGCTTCAATCGGTTCGACCTGGTCTCTACTGGTTGTCTTCTCCCTCAACTCGTCGTATGCAACCAAACGGTACCTACTACTATCCTCAACAGTCTGTACCAGCGCAATTGGCATCGACACCCTACCCTCCTCAACACTATCCCGTTCCTCCAATCGGATTCACAAACTACGCTCAAGTCCAAAGTCCTCCTTTCCCTCAACCTCCCTACTCTTACCCTCACTACCCTCAAGCTTTCGCCCCCATTCCTCAAGCTTACGTCGCACCTCCTTTCGGCAGCCACTTCCATCCACCTGCACTCGGTGACGCAAGGAACGCTCCCTCCTTCGCTTCGAACCAGCCTCGACCTTTCAACTATCCGTCTTCCGCTCACTTCCGAGCCAATCTCCCGCTCTCGTCCGGTTCGAATTCTCCACAAACTCCCATCGAACCAACTCCAGCGCCTTCTCCAGTTCCTTCTTCTTCCTCGCAACTTCGCTCAAGGGAAGATTCTCCTCTTTGCTCCGAACAGATCAACGATTCAAATCGAATCAATCAAGGCATCTTTACGAGCATGGCATCAACAGATTACTCAGTTCGTCCAATCGATCTCTTCGAATGATCTGAAACGTATCTCCTAACGTTCGTTGGGGTCAACTCTCTGCTCAGGATGCGATGAGGGACTTGGGATCTATGACGGTTGATCGACTCAAGAAGACGATAACGAGGTTCAACGAAAGTTTTGGTTCTCACCTTCGTTTGAACGGTTTGAAGAACGATCTCGTACGCGACTTTCCACTGTCTCTCTTCGGCGCGTTGAGACTGATCATGACTTCTTGTCCTTCTCAGTACACTCGCATTCGAGACGAGCTGAGTCGAATTTGGACGTACGAACGACACAAGTTTCCTCTCGCCAAATCAATCATCAGTCAAGTTAGACAAGGGTTCGCACTATTTCCTTTCCTGACCTGATATCGCAAGCACTCCAGCTCATACATTCGCGATCGTTAGATATGCCTCGAGCACTTCATCGAACGGTTCCGGTTACGGAGGATCGGCGACAGCTACTGCTGCCGCTTCGGGAGGATACGGTGCAACTGCATCAGGATACGGAGCGTCTACTTCAGGCTACAACCCCGGCACTGCTTCCTACAACGCGGCGATAGCCAGAGCTCCCGTTGCAGCCTCGAACAGTCTACCACCTCCTCGATTCGGTGCCTCTACAAACGCTCATCTCTCAGGAGGTTCCGCTGCAGCTGCGGCGAATCGATGGCAGAACGATGACGTACCCATCAAGTTCCGACCAAGTCCGTTCTATCGCGTCGAGAAGAGCTTGTCACCGCCTGTCACTCTCTTCAAAGCCGAACCTGGAGATAGGAAATCTGGTCACACGAACTTTGGACTGACGGAAGCTCAAAGAACCTTGCTCAGCAAAGCGAGGTGAGTCATGCTTATTCTCTTTTCGTGCGAGTTCGAAAGCTGACTCCACTTTCCGCGCTCATCAGAGAATCACCCAACAACCCTCAATACGAAGTTCGATTGTACTGTACCTCCGACAACAACTATTCGATAGGTCGACCACACGCTTCTCAGTTTCCAGCTCCCATCGAATTCCCTCAAACTTGCGAGATCAAACTGAACGGAGTTACGGTCAATGCCAACACGAAAGGGATCAAGAAGCAGCCTGGTACTACACCACCTGTCAACCTATCGTCGAAGAAAGGTCCTACAGTTCAGATTGGTCCCGGTCAACTCAACAAGGTCGAAGTGATTTATACCAACACCGAGAAAGTAGGTCGACTCTTCCCCTCGTATTCACCCTTCGTCGACGACTGACGAATCCTTCTTTTCCTAGATCACTTACTACATGGTCGCTTATCTCATCGAGACTACACCGATCAACAAGGTTGTCGAAAAGGTCAAGGCAGGTAGAACGATTCCAAAGGAAGAAGTCATTCAAAGCAGTGAGCCTCGCCTTTGCTCTGTCTTGTGTTCACAGCGAGCTCTGACACCCTCCGCCGAAACAGTCAAGGATCTCAACTCGGACGAAGAAATCGCTGCTGGTCCTCTCGGCCTTTCCCTTCGAGATCCTGTAGGTTCAGTTTCGCTCTTCCCTGTGAACGATTGCTGACTTGCGGGTGCTTCGTCGTAGCTCTCCTTCTCTCGCATCGGTGTACCTGTTCGATCGAAACAGTGCAAACACATCAGTTGCTTTGACGCCGAGACTTGGTTCGAAATGAATGAACAAACGCCCACTTGGAACTGTCCAATCTGTTCGAAGACGCTCAAGTTCGAGGAAATGGTCGTCGATGGGTACGTTCAACTGTTCTCACTGCTGTTGTTAACTCTGTACTGACGAAATTTGTTCGCGAAAATCAGCTACTTCGAAGATATCCTCAAGATGTGCTCAAGTTCGGTAGAAGCAGTCACGGTCAATCCCGACGGTACCTGGCGGTCTGATGACAACAAGTTCGGAACTGGACCTCCTCGAGCATCGAAGACGTCAACTAACAACTCGACTCGCAACTCTCCTCATCCCGATCGAGAAGAATCGACGAAACCCGATATCAGCGGCAAAGGTAAAGCGAAAGCTGAACCTGAAGCTCTCTTACTCGATTCGGATTCGGATGATGAACCTCTCGCAAAGAGACCGAGGATAGGAGGTTACGGTGGGAATGGAGGAGGAGGAACGAGTTCCGGTTCTCCTTTCCTCGGAGGAGCGGGATCAAACGGAGTCAGGAATGGTAGAGGTGCCTCAGAGGTGCTCGACTTGACTCTGGACGACTCGGACGAAGACGACGCAGCAGCAGCTCCACCTCGACCTTCAGTACCTCGACCTTCGATCGGAATGGCAAGAACGAGTTCGGGAGGTGGAGAGAAGAAGACGATAGCCGAGGTACAGAAGGACATAGACGCTATGAACAAGAGGATGAGGGAAGAGTATGGAGAGAATTGGAGAACGCGCTTCAACATCGAAGAGCAGTGAGGAGAAGTCAAGAGGAGGAATGGTTTTGGCTTGTACCGTTATACCCCTAGTGTTTTCGCTTTTCTCTCCCTCCCCCTATCCCTCTCTCGCTTTCTTTTGTGGCTGTCTTCGTACATTATGTTTGGATTGTTCAACTCTCTGCAAGTAATAGCAATTTCTGACAACCGAGCGTGTAGTAGTTTGCGAAATGAGTTCAGCGTCGAAGATGACTTCGCATGCGACGATCCTTAGCTCCACCGTCGTATTTCTTTGGTATTTCTTCGATGGTTGCGCTCTTGAAGAGGAGAAGATCGAAACGCGGGGTCCGAGGAGGGAGGAAAAAGCTTTCAGGATCGACCTGTCCGATTTTACTCGAAAGGAGTTCGTAGCTGTCCTCGTCGCAGAAGCAGTTCAGTCCGACCGTGAAGGAACGAAGATCGTCAGAATTGCTGAAATCGTCTGATTTCGCATTATCGCAGAAGTGAGCGAGAAAAGCAATCAGACGAGATCGAGGTGCGTTCGTTGGCTATTGGAGTATTCTCGACAGTAGAGTAAAGGTAAATTTATAGTTTCGGTAATCGATACTTGAAGATCGAGAGATGCGAGGCGAGAGAAAGAGGGACAGATTTGAAGGGAGAGGCGAGAGTCAAAGCTTTTGAGAGCCGGTTTGAAAAAATAGAGAGCGACTTTTGGAGAGAGTGAAACTTCTCTTCTTTTCTCTTCACTCTTCAGTCACCACTCCAACTCCACCACTTCTTAACACACTTCACAATGGGAAAAGAAAAGGGACACGTTAACGTCGTTGTTATCGGTAAGCACTTCTCCTCACTCTGAATGCTCCCAGTTGGAGTCTCACCCCCGTCACTCCTTCCCTCCCTCCCTTGCCACTTTTCTCACTCCCTCTCTTCTCTATCGTAGGACACGTCGATTCCGGTAAATCCACCACTACTGGTCACTTGATCTACAAGTGCGGAGGTATCGACAAGCGTACCATCGAGAAGTTGTAAGTAGTCGTCACTCCTCCTTTGCTTTCCCTTTTTTCACTCAGCTGACCCTTTACCTCTTATCCATTACAGCGAGAAGGAAGCTGCTGAGCTCGGCAAGGGTATGTCTTCACTCCTACTTGACTATGGGGAGGGATCAGTTGGAACTCACCCACTCTTTTTCTCAATGTTCGATCAGGTTCCTTCAAGTACGCGTGGGTTCTTGACAAGCTCAAGGCCGAGCGTGAGCGTGGTATCACCATCGATATCGCTCTCTGGAAGTTCGAGACCCCCAAGGTATGCTCTCCTTCACTCGTTATCGCCGTCGGAAGGAAGCTTGGGCCTGACTTCCCTTTTTCATTCTACCTCTAGTACATGATCACCGTTATCGATGCTCCTGGTCACCGTGATTTCATCAAGAACATGATCACTGGTACCTCGCAAGCCGATTGCGCTGTCCTCATCATCGCCGCCGGAACTGGTGAGTTCGAGGCTGGTATCTCCAAGGATGGACAAACCCGTGAACACGCCCTCCTCGCCTTCACCCTCGGTGTTCGTCAACTCATCGTCGCCATCAACAAGATGGACACTGCCAAGTACTCCGAGGCTCGTTACGAGGAGATCATCCGTGAAACCTCCAACTTCATCAAGAAGGTCGGATTCAACCCCAAGAACGTTCCCTTCGTTCCCATCTCTGGATGGCACGGAGACAACATGATTGAGGCTACCACCAACATGGGATGGTACAAGGGATGGAAGAAGGACACCAAGGGTGGAGAGGTCAAGGGTACTACCCTCCTCGACGCCATTGATGCCATCGAGCCTCCTTCGCGCCCTACCGACAAGCCCCTCCGTCTCCCTCTCCAAGATGTCTACAAGATTGGAGGTATCGGAACAGTTCCCGTCGGACGTGTCGAGACCGGAACCATCAAGGCCGGTATGGTTGTCACTTTCGCTCCTTCCAACGTCACCACCGAAGTCAAGTCTGTCGAGATGCACCACGAGCAACTCGAGGCTGGTCTTCCCGGAGACAACGTCGGTTTCAACATCAAGAACGTTTCCGTCAAGGACATTCGTCGTGGTAACGTCTGCGGTGACTCGAAGAACGACCCCCCTAAGGAGGCCGCTTCCTTCAAGGCCCAGGTTATCGTCATGAACCACCCTGGACAAATCGGAAACGGTTACGCGCCCGTCCTCGATTGCCAGTGAGTTTTCTCTCTCTTTTTTTGTCTTTCTCTTTACCTATCATTTCACTGACGACTCTCACTCTCTCTCTCTCTTCTCTCTCTCAGCACCGCTCACATTGCCTGCAAGTTCGACACTCTCCTCGAGAAGATCGATCGTCGTACCGGTAAATCGACTGAGGACCTCCCCAAGTTCATCAAGTCTGGAGATGCCGCCATCGTCAAGATGATCCCCTCCAAGCCCATGTACGTCTTACCTCTTGCACTCTTATTCGTCGTTGTTCGGAATTGTGTACTGACTCTCGTCTGTCTTTCACTTCTGATTAGGTGCGTTGAGTCCTTCGCTGAATACCCTCCTCTCGGTCGTTTCGCTGTCCGTGACATGCGTCAAACCGTTGCCGTCGGTGTCATCAAGGCTGTTGAGAAGACCGATGGAAAGGGTGGAAA
>Ga0308170_10003435_pt1 | contig 12953 bp, 10 predicted proteins | sample PhyBR2_2_FD_202136 | JGI IMG/M metagenome (GOLD analysis project Ga0308170, IMG submission 202136) | Phyllosphere microbial communities from UC Gill Tract Community Farm, Albany, California, United States - DLSLSB.R2 | ecosystem: Host-associated > Plants > Phyllosphere > Unclassified | place... | reverse complement strand
TACCTGCCGTGGCAAGTTCATGGAACCGCTGTGTAACGTAGGGTGGGCACGGCCCACGCGTTCGTGCCCATGCGTATCGCGACGTGTCCGGAGATCGCACGCCGCCGATTGCAACAACGCCCCTGCTTAGAACAGGTGACGAATACCCGCGCTGAACAACTTGTCGGTACCGCCCAGCGCCGCCGTCTGCAGCTTGGCCCGGCTGTCGTTATCGAGCCGCGCGTACGAGGTGTACAGGTTGGTCCGCTTCGACAGCTGGTATTTGTAGCCGAGCGCCCACTGGCGGGTATCGGCGTCGGCCAAGTTGCGGTTGTCGTGGAAGATATAGGTGCCGATGACGGTGCTCGGACCGCCGACCGGCAGGCTGAACCCGAGCAGGTAGTCGCGCGTGTCGAGCGCCACCGCCGCGCTGCTCTTGTTGACCTGGCCGACCGCGAACACGGTCACCAGCGGGAATTTATAGTTGCCGCCGAGCGCGGTGCTGCGCGTGGTCACCAGCGGTGCAGTGCCGGCCGGATTATTGTTTTGCGCATCCCACACCAGCTTGAAGTCGGCCGCGCCTTTCTTGTAGCCGAGCGAGAGGCCCATCTGGCGTGCGCGCGACGCATCGCCCGGCTGTTCGCCCAGCACGTACATCGCCTCCATCTGGTAGCCGCCCATGCCGGGTGCGTCGTAGACGACCGCATTGTTGGCGCGCTTGCCGCCGGCGATGAAGATGCGGCCGAAGTCGCCGCCGAAGCCGCCGTCGAAGGGGTCGAAGGCGTGGCGCGCTTCGTAGATCGGGGTGTACATGCGGCCCATGCGTACCGAGCCGTACGGCGTTTGCAAGCCGACGAAGGCCTGGCGCCCGAACAGCAGGCCGCCCTGGTCGGAGGCGCCCGTGTCCATCAGGATGCCGGCCTCGAGCGTGAAGAAGGCGGCGTAGCCCTTGCCGAGGGCCTCTTTGCCCTTGAACCCGATGCGCGAAGCCGACTGGCCACCGCTGACGAGGCTGCTGGTGGCGCCGGCGGCATTGGCGCCGCTGTCGCGCACGAAGCCCATGTCGGCGATGCCGTAGATGGTGACATTCGAGTCTTGCGCCTGCGCCGTACCGGCGAGGCTGGCGAGGGCCGCGAGGGCCAGGATGGTTTTCTTCATTGCTCGTCTCCGTCGTTGTAATAGATGATTGAGTCACGCCCAATTTCCACAAATATTGCCTCGTGGCAGAGATAACTGTCTATTCAGGCTTTCTGAAGGATCGATAACTTTTAGTAATCGCGCTATATCCGGGGTTATCGTGCGCCCCGCAGCCTGGGGCGGCGCCCGGCCAGCCACCCGCGCGATAACCTTGCGTTAAGCGAACTTGCCGGAACGAAAACCTTTCCCGACAGGGCAGGGCCTACAATTTCCAGCCCTCTCGTCCGCCGGGCTTCCATGCGCAACACTGTCCTTCCCCTTGCCGCCATGCTGGCGATCCAGTCGCTGACGGCGCTGGCGATGGTCGCGGTGCCGGTACTGGCGCCCGTGGCCGCGCCCGATATCGGCGTGCCGCTCACCTTTACCGGCATGTTCATCGGCCTGGTATTCCTGGGGGCGATGTGGGCCACCCTGTGGAGCGGCAGCCTGGTGCGGCGCTTCGGCGCGATCCGCATCAGCCAGGCTGCCTTGCTGGCATGCGCCGCCGGCATGCTGGTGCTGCTGTCGGCCTCGCCCCTGCTGTTGCCGGTGAGTGCCTTGCTGATCGGCCTCGGCTACGGGCCGATCACGCCGGCCAGCTCGCACATCCTGATGCGCACGACGCCGCCGCACCTGATGTCGCTGATGTTCTCGATCAAGCAGACCGGGGTGCCGCTGGGCGCGATGCTGGCCGGGCTGGTGCTGCCGCCGGCGATGCTGGCCTTCGGCTGGCGCGGCGGAGCGCTGGGCGTCGCGCTGGCCTGCGTGGGCGTGGCCCTGCTCGCCGAGCCGACGCGGCGCCAGCTCGATACCGATACCGAGCCCGGCCTCGCGCTGTCGCTGCAGCACGTCGCCGCGCCGCTGCGCCTCGTCTGGTCGGTGCCGGTGCTGCGCCTGCTGGTGATCAGCTCCTTCTTCTTTTCGGCTACCCAGGTCAGCCTGACCACCTTCCTGCTGCCCTACCTGACCACCCAGCTCCAGCTGCCGCTGGTCGCGGCCGGACTGGTGTTTTCGATGGCCCAGGCGGCCGGGGTAGGCGGGCGCATCGCCTGGGGCTGGCTGGCCGACCGCCGCATCCACCCGCCCATCCTGCTCGGCGCGCTGGCGATCGGCGGCGGTGCGGCGAGCGTCGCCGCCGCCCTGCTGGGCCCCTCCGCGGGGACCGTGCTGCCGCTGTGCCTGTTCGTGCTGTACGGCGCGGTGGCGATCGGCTGGAACGGGGTGTATCTCGCCGCCGTGGCGCGTGAGGCGCCGCCGGGCAAGGCGGGCCTGGCCACCGGCGGCTCGCTGGCGATCACGTTTTTCGGCGCGGTGGTCGGCGCGCCGCTGTTCGGCCTGCTGGCCGAATGGAGCGGCTCGTATGGGCTCGGTTTCATCGTCGTCAGCAGCCTGTCGACGCTGTGCGGGATCGCGCTGATCCGGCGCCGCAAGCGTTTTCACGGTGCCGGAGATTGATAACCGGCGGTTATCAATCGTTCAGAAAGACAAAATAGACAGTTATGTACGTGCCGTGCACACTCCTTGCACAACATGACAAAACTGGAGACGACGACATGACATCAGGGAAGCGCGCAAGCGTACCCGGGGCCCCGTGCGCCCGCAGTTTTCCGATCGCTTCGGCGCCACCGACCACCTCGACCATCTTCCTCCCATGAACTACGAACTGCTGTTCAATGAACTGCCGGGCCGGCGCGTCCGGATCGCCCTGACCGGCGCCAAGGGCGGCTTCTCGCGCACCCTGCTGGTGCAGTGCCGCGCCCTCGGGAATGTCGATATCGCCGCCTTGTGCGACCTCGACCCGGAAGGCACGCTGGCGCTGCTGGCCGAGCTCGGCTACGACACCGCAAGCGTCCGTATCTGCCACAGCGCCGCCGCGGTGCAGGATGCCGCCGCCACCAAGCAGATCGTGCTGGTGAAGGACCACCGGCTGCTGGCGCAGGTCGCATGCGACATGCTGGTCGAAGCGACCGGCCACCCGGAAGTGAGCGTACAAATTGCCCTCGATGCGATCGAACGCGGCGTGCACGTCGGGATGGTGTCGAAGGAAACCGATTCGGTGGCCGGCCCCGCGCTGAACCGGCTGGCGCAGGAACGCGGCGTCGTCTACACCACGGTCGACGGCGACCAGCCGAGCAACCTGATCGGCCTGGTCACCTGGGCCAGGGTGCTGGGTTTCGAGATCGTCGCCGCCGGCAAGTCGAGCGAATACGACTACGTGTATCACCCGGCCAGCGGCGAAGTCGAATACAGCGGGCGCCGTTACGAAGCGGCGGGCATGGCCGCGCTGTGGGGTATGGAGGGCGAGCTCGCCGCCTTGTTGGCGCAGCGTGACGCCGTCATTGCCGAGATCCCGAAAAGCGCCACCCCGGACTATTGCGAACTCAATGTCGTGTCGAATTCGACCGGCCTGCTGCCTGCGCGCGGCGCGCTGAGCTATCCGATGTGCCACATCTCCGAACTGGCCGATATCTTCATCCCGGTCGAGGACGGCGGCATCCTCGAGCGCACCGGCGTGGTAGACGTCTTCAACTGCCTGCGCCGCGATGACGAAGCGAGCTTCGGCGGCGGCGTATTCGTGGTCGTGCGCTGCACCGACGACACCGTCTGGGAACTGCTGGCGCAGAAGGGCCACGTGGTCGGCCGGAATCGCAAGTACGCCTGCATCTATCTGCCTTACCACCTGATGGGGCTGGAAAGCATGATGAGCATCTTCTCGGCCGTGCTGCATGGCCGCTCGTCGGGCAGCACCACGCAAGTGGCGCATTCGACCATGCTCGCCACCGCCGAGCGCGATTTCAAGGCCGGCGAAACCCTGGTCATGGGCGGCCACCACCACACCATCGTCGGCATGACGCCCTCGCTGGTCCCGACCGCCACGGCGCCCGGCATGGCGCCGTTCTATCTCGCCGCGAACAAACGCCTGCGCGCCGACGTCGCGCGCGGCCAGGCCGTATCGATCGACATGCTCGAGCTGGAAGGCTCGGCGCTGTACGAAGCATGGAAACGCAACCCCGTCTGACCCACGCACTACCGCCACACCACAATAAATCACAACAGGAGACAGCAATGATGAAACAAACGAGCACCTTCTTCCGATTTTCGGTCCTGGCTGCACTCATCGGCGCGGCCGGCACGGCGGCCGCGGCCGACTGGGCGCCCTCGAAGCCGGTGGAGTTCTACGTGCCCTCCGGCGCCGGCGGCGGCACCGACCAGTTCGCGCGGCTGGTGCAATCGATCATCATCAAGCACAAGCTGATGGACCAGAACATCGTCGTCCTCAACAAGGCGGGCGGCTCCGGCGCCGAAGCCTTCGTCGAAATCGCATCGAACCCGGGCGATCCGCACAAGATCGTCTTCGGCACCAACAACGCCTACCTGTTGCCGATGGTGGTCAAGCTGCCCTATAAATTCGACCAGCTGATCCCGGTCGCCATGGTGGCCCAGGATGAATTCCTGCTGTGGGTGCCGAACGATGCGCCCTACAAGAGCGCCAAGGACTTCGTCGGCGCGGCGCGCGCCAACCCGTCCGCCCACGTCATGGGCGGCGCCCAGTCGAAGGACACCGACCAGACGCTCGCGGAACTGATCAACAAGGCCGGCGGCATGAAGCTGACCTATGTCCCGTTCAAGAGCGGCGGCGAAGTGGCGAACCAGCTGGCCGGCAAGCACGTGGCGGCGAACCTGAACAATCCGAACGAGAACCTGTCGCAATGGCGCGCGGGCCAGGTGCGCCCGCTGTGCGTGTTCAGCAAGGAGCGCATCCGCTACACCGACAAGGTGACGGCATCGATGTCCTGGAGCGATATCCCGACCTGCGTGCAGTCGGGGCTGGCGATCGAGGAATACCGCATGCCGCGCGCGGTGTACATGGCGACGGGCGCCACGCCGGACCAGGTGGCGTACTACGCGAGGCTCCTGAAGAAGGTGTCCGAGACGAGCGAATGGAAGGCCTACCTGCAGGCCAACGCCCTGAACGCGCAGTTCGCCAGCGGCGACGATTTCAAGCGCTACATCGACAGCAACCAGGGCACCGTGCGCGAGATTTTTGCCAACGCCGGCTGGCTGGTGAAGTAAATGGCCATCCTCCTCGGGTGTATCGCCGATGACTTCACCGGCGGTACCGACCTCGCGGGCATGCTGGTGAAAGCCGGCATGCGCACCGTGCAGCTGATCGGCGTGCCCGCCGGTCCGCTGCCCTTCGATGCCAGCGGCGTCGACGCGGTGGTGATCGCGCTCAAGTCGCGCACCAGCCCGCCCGCGGAGGCGGCCGCCGATTCGCTGGCGGCGCTGCGCTGGCTGCGCGAGGCCGGCTGCCGCCAGTTCTATTTCAAATACTGCTCCACCTTCGATTCCACGCCGCGCGGGAATATCGGTCCGGTGACGGAGGCGCTGATGGCGGCGCTCGGGACGGACTTCACGATCGCCTGTCCCGCCTTTCCCGCCAACGGGCGCACGATCTACCAGGGTTACCTGTTCGTCGGCGGCGAACTGCTGAACGAATCGGGCATGCGCCACCATCCGCTGACGCCGATGCTCGATGCGAACCTGGTGCGCGTGCTGCAGCAGCAGGTGACCGGACGCGTCGGACTGGCCGATACCGGCGTGGTGGGGCAGGGCGCGGTCGCCATTCGGGCACGCTTTGCGCAGCTGCGCGAGCAGGGCTGCCGTTTCGCGGTCGTCGACGCGATCTCGAACGGCGACCTGGAAAGCATCGGCGCGGCCTGCGCAGACTTGCCGCTGGTGACGGGCGGCTCCGGCATCGCGCTCGGCCTGCCCGACAACTTCCGGCGCCGCGGCCTGCTGCAACAACACGCCGCGGCGGATGCGCTGCCGGCTGCCGGCGGCGCGCGCGCCGTCATCGCCGGCAGCTGCTCGCAGGCGACGCAGAGACAGGTGGCGCTGATGCGCGAACAGGCCCCTTCGTTCCAGGTCGATCCGCTGGCATTGGCGAGCGGCGAAGACGTGGTCGGCGCAGCGCTGGCCTGGGCGGCGGATCGCGTCGGCCAGCAGCCGCTCTTGATCTATGCGAGCGCCGCGCCGGAGGCCGTCAAGGCAGTGCAGGCCAGGCTCGGCGCCGAACGCGCCGGCAGCCTGGTCGAGGAAGCGCTGGCCGCCATCGCCCGCGGCCTGGTGGCGCTCGGCGTGCGCCAGTTGATCGTCGCCGGCGGCGAAACCTCGGGCGCCGTGGTCAAGGCGCTGGGCGTGTCCGGCCTGCGCATCGGCCCGGAAATCGACCCCGGGGTGCCGTGGACGAGCACGCTGCAGGCCGAGCCTGATGCGGCGCCGCTGGCGCTGGCACTCAAGTCCGGCAACTTCGGCAGCGACGATTTCTTCCTCAAGGCATGGAGCCGGCTGTCATGAGCGCGGCGATCCACGCCCGTCCGGAAGAAGCGCGCCAGCGCGAGCAGATGGTGGAATTCGGCCGCTCGCTGTTCGAGCGCGGCCTGAGCGCCGGCAGCAGCGGCAACCTCAGCGTGCGCAGTGGGGACGGCTGGCTGCTGACCCCGACCAACGCCAGCCTGGGCCGGCTCGACCCGGCCGCGATCTCGAAACTCGACTGGGACGGCAAGCTCGTCGCGGGCGAAGCGCCATCGAAAGAGGCCTTCCTGCACCGCGCCATGTACGAGCAGCGCGCGGGCGCCGGCGCGATCGTGCACCTGCATGCGACCCATTCGGCGGCCGTCTCCTGCATGTGCAGCCTGAACCAGGACGACTGCATCCCGCCGTTGACGCCGTATTTCGTGATGAAGATCGGCCGCCTGCCGCTGGTGCCTTACCACCGGCCCGGGGACCCGGCGCTGGCCGGCGTGATCGGCGCACTGGCGGCCCGGCACTCGGCTGTGCTGCTGGCCAACCACGGGCCGGTCGTGTCGGGTCCGACGCTGGAAGCGGCCGTGAACGCGGCGGAGGAACTCGAAGAAACCGCGAAACTATTCCTGCTGCTGCGGGGCACGCCTGTGCGCGCGCTCGACGCCGCGCAAATCGATGAAATCAGGTCGGCCTTCGGCCTCGACATCTAAGGGAACAAGATGAAGGTATTGATTACCGGCGGCGCCGGCTTCCTCGGCCAGCGCCTGGCGCGCGCATTGCTGGCGCGCGGCGAATTGCGCGACAGCCAGGGCAGGGTGCGCCGCATCGAACAACTGGTGCTGGCCGACCTCGTGCCAGCCGCGGACTTCGGCGATGACCGGGTGCGCATCCTGACCGGCGACATCGCCGACCCCGCCTTCCTGCGCCAGGCCATCGACACCGATACCGCATCGGTCTTCCACCTGGCGGCGGTCGTCAGCGGCCAGGCCGAAGCCGAATTCGAACTCGGCATGCGCATCAACCTCGACGCCTCGCGCCTGTTGCTCGACACCTGCCGCGCGCTGGGCCACGCACCGAAAGTCGTCTTCACCAGCTCGGTGGCGGTGTATGGCGGCAGGCTGCCCGACCTGGTGCGGGACGATACCGCGCTCAACCCGCGCTCCTCCTACGGCACCCAGAAAGCGATCGCCGAATTGCTGCTCAACGACTACAGCCGGCGCGGCTTCGTCGACGGCCGCGTGCTGCGCCTGCCGACCATCAGCGTGCGCCCGGGCAAACCGAACAAGGCGGCATCGTCCTTTGCCAGCGGGATCATCCGCGAACCGCTGAATGGACAGGCGTCGGTCTGCCCGGTGCAGCCCGAGGCGAAGCTGTGGCTGCTGTCTCCGGGCGCCGCCATTGAAGCGCTTATTGCGGGGCATGAGTTGCCGGCCGGGGTACTGGAAGAGAGCCGGACGATCAACCTGCCCGGCCTGTCGGTCAGCGTTGCCGAGATGCTGGCGGCGCTGGAAACCCTGGCCGGACCGGAAGCGGTCGCGCGTGTCCGCTTCGCACCCGACCCGGGGATCGAGCGCATCGTCAACAGCTGGCCTGCGGCGTGGGACGTCACCCGCGCAAAGGCGCTCGGCCTGGCGGCGGATGCCGACGTCGCGAGCATGATCGCAGCCTATGTGCGCGAAACCCCCGGGCTCAGCCTGGAGCGCGATCGATGAAGTCGGACATGGGCAGCATGAAACCAGGATAGCGTTCGCGCAGGCTGTTTAACTGGTTCAGGGTGCCGGACAGGTGCCGGCGCACCCACACCTGGGCGCCGGCGGGATCGCCGGTACTGATCGCCAGGGTGATGCCCGCGTGTTCCTCCAGCACGGCCTGCGCCTTTCCATTGACGGGCACATGCAGGCGCCGCAGCCTGTCGAGGTTGCCGCTCGCCCCGCGAATCATGTGCCAGACGCTCATCAGCTGGGCGGCGTTGTACATGGTCTTGTGGAACTCCTGGTCGAACAGGATGAAGCCGCCGAGGTCGTCCGCCTCAAGGCAGGCACGCTGCTTCGTCAGCGCAGCCTGAAGCAGTTTCGCCACCTCCGGATTGGCCGTCTTCGCCAGTCCGTTCACGATCTCCAGCTCGACCGACAGGCGCAGGACATGGACCTGCCGCGCCGAGTCCAGGTCGATACCCCGCACGCGCGTCAAATGCTGCGGGAAAATCTCCACCAGCCCCTCCTTTTCAAGCCGCGACAAGGCATCGCGCACCGGCATCGGCGACAGGTCGAGGCATTCCGCGACCTGCGTCCTCGACAGGGACGTGCCGGGTTCGAGCGCCAGCGTGACGATCAGCTCGCGCAGGTGCTCGTACACCTGCGAGGCGGCGCTGCGCGAGCGGTCAAGACGGAACGAGGCGGACAGACTCTCCAGGCTCATGGTTTCGGGGAACTGGGAAAAAGGGGGGCTTCGATTCTAGCACGGGCGCCAACAGGGGAACGGCGGGGCGCCCGCGGGGCCCTCCGTGGTGTTTTCGCCACCGTCTTTCCGGCCATCCAAATTCAATAGCGCAATTGCCAAAGATCCATTACACTCGGTCCCGTTACCTAGGATCCCAGCTCCTCCAGCCTTCAGACCGAAACCAGATATGACTCACTCAAGCACCCCAACCATTACCGAGATGCAAGTAATCCCGGTGGCCGGCCACGACAGCATGTTGCTGAACCTGTGCGGCGCGCATTCCCCTTACTTCACCCGCATCCTGGTGCTGCTCAAGGACAGCGCCGGCAACACCGGCATGGGCGAAGTGCCCGGCTCGGCCGGCATCCTGAGCACGCTGGAGAAAGCGGTGCCGCTCGTGGTCGGCACCGAAATCGCGCGCTACAACCGCACCCTGAACGCCATGCGCGACGCGATTTCCGGCAAGGCGAACCACCAGGTCACCAATGCCGCCGAGGAAGCGGTGCTCAAGCAGCCGCACGAAATCAACTTGCGCCTGGAAAACGTCGTCACCGCGGTCGAGGCGGCACTGCTCGACCTGCTGGGCCAGCACCTCGGTGTGCCGGTGTGCGAGCTGCTCGGCGCTGGCCAGCAGCGCACCCACGTGCCAATGCTCGCCTACCTGTTCTACATCGGCGACCGCAATAAAACCGACCTGCCTTACCTCGCCGGCGACAACAAGACAGGCTGGTACCGTGCGCGCCACGAAGAAGCCATGACGCCCGAAGCGATCGCCGACCTGGCTGCCGCCAGCGTCGACAAATATGGCTTCCGCGACTTCAAGCTCAAGGGCGGCGTCATGCGTCCCGAGGAAGAAGTAGCCGCCGTGGCGGCCATCAAGCGCCGCTTCCCGGAATCGCGCGCGACGCTGGACCCGAACGGCGCCTGGTCGCTAAAGCAGGCGATTGCCGCCTGCCGCGGCCAGGGCCACATCCTGGCCTATGCGGAAGACCCTTGCGGCCCCGAGAACGGTTATTCGGGCCGTGAAATCATGGCCGAGTTCAAGCGCGCCACCGGCATCCCGACCGCGACCAACATGGTCGCCACCGACTGGCGCCAGATGGCCCATTCGCACCTGCTGGGCGCGGTCGACATCCCGCTGGCCGATCCGCATTTCTGGACCATGCAGGGCTCGGTACGCCTGGCCCAGCTGTGCCATGACTGGGGCCTGACCTGGGGCTCGCATTCGAACAACCATTTCGACGTTTCGCTGGCGATGTTCACGCACGCCGCGGCGGCGGCGCCGGGCAAGATCACGGCGATCGACACGCACTGGATCTGGCAGGAGGGCGAGGAGCGCCTGACGCGCGAACCCCTGCAGATCGTCGGCGGCCAGGTGGCCGTGCCGGAGCGGCCGGGCCTGGGCATCGAGCCGGACATGGATCGCATCATGGCGGCGAACGAACTCTACAAGAAGGTCGCCGGCGGCGCCCGCGACGACGCGATGGCGATGCGCTACCTGGTCCCCGGCTGGACCTATGACCCGAAGCAGCCCAGCTACGCGCGCTGAGCGGGCAGCCGGACTTGCAAAGTACAAGCTGAATAACAACCACAAGGAGACACATTTTGCATAAAAAAAGTTTAGCGGCCGCGGTGCTGGCAGTTCTGGTTCCCACTTTGGCCCCAGCCGCCTGGGCGCAATCGAGCGTGACGGTCTACGGCGTGCTCGACGCCGGCCTTTCCCTTGAAAGCGGGAACAAGGCGGGGTCGATCACCAAGGTCACCGGCGGCATCTCGTCCGGCTCCCGCATCGGCTTCAAGGGCACCGAAGACCTTGGCGGCGGCAACAGCGCGCTGTTCGTGCTCGAGAGCGGCGTGCAGGCCGATACCGGGGCATCCGGGCAGGGCGGGGTACTGTTCGGGCGCCAGGCCTTCGTCGGCATCGGCAACCGCGGCCTCGGCACCCTTACCGTGGGCCGCCAGTACGCCCCGCATTACCTGACAGCCGTGTTCGCCGATCCCTTCACCAGCGGCACCTCGGCCGACGAGAAGAACCTGATCAACGCGGTCTCCAACGGTGGCCGCATGGACAACAGCCTGAAATACGCCAGCCCGGCCTGGAATGGCTTCAGCGGCGAGCTGGCCTACGCGGCCGGGGAAGTCGCCGGCAACGCTACGGCGGGACGCTCGGCCGGCCTGGCCCTGGCCTATGCCGCGGGACCGCTCGCTGTGCGCCTGGCCTTCCACGACAAGAGCAACGACACCGCGACCGTCAGCCTGGCCAGCGCCCGCAATACCCTGCTGGCGGCCACCTATGCCTTCAAGGCCGCCAAGCTGTATGCTGCCTTCGGCGTCAACAAGGGACCGCTCAGCTCGACGCTGCGCAATGCCACCAATCCCTACGGCTACGCGGTCGCGCCGCTGGCGACGACGGTCACCCGCGACAGTACCGACGCCCTGGTGGGCGTGAGCGTTCCGTTCGGCCCGCACGTGCTGATGGCATCGTGGATCCACAAGAACGACAAGGAGGCGGCCGACCAGGACGCCGACCAGTTCGGCCTGGGCTACCGCTACTACCTGTCGCGCCGGACGGACGTCTACGCGATCTATGCGCGCATGCTCAACCGGAACGGCGCCAGCTATACGCTCGGCAACGCCAGCGATGGCGGCAGCGGCAACCGCGCCGTCAATCTCGGCATGCGCCACACATTTTGATATCGGCCATGTCGCGGGAAACGCCCAGGGACGCAGGCTAAGCGCCCGGGCAGTCCGCGACGCAGGTTGAAGAAACAACCATGGAGACAATCGTGCAACAAAAAGACGCAAATACAGGCCGGGCGGCCAATCCGCTGCTGGCAGGAGCGATCAGCAAGGTGAAGTGGCGCATCCTGCCGCTGTTCGTCATCATGTTCATCGCCAACTACATCGACCGGGTGAACATCGGTTTCGTGCGCCCGCACCTGAGCACAGATCTCGGTATCGGTCCGGCCGCCTTCGGCTTCGGGGCAGGGCTGTTCTTCGTCGGCTATGCACTGTTCGAGGTGCCGTCGAACATGATGCTGCAGCGTTTCGGCGCCAAGGCCTGGCTGACCCGCATCATGTTCACCTGGGGTATCGCGGCGGCCGCCATGGCCTTCGTCCAGGGAGAAAACTCCTTCTATGCGCTGCGTTTCCTGCTCGGCGTGGCCGAAGCGGGCTTCTTCCCGGGCGTCGTGTTCTATTTCACGCGCTGGCTGCCGCGCGCCGAACGCGGCAAGGCGATGGCGATCTTCCTCAGCGGTTCGGCCGCCGCCTCGATCCTGTCGGGTCCGGTTACCGGCAGCCTGCTGCAAGTCGAGGGCTACGGCCTGCATGGCTGGCAGTGGATGTTCATCATCGAAGGCATGTTCTCGGTGGTGCTGTGCGCCGCGGTCTGGTTCCTGCTCGATTCCGATCCGCGCGACGCCAAATGGCTGAGCAAGGCGGAACGCGACGCCCTCACGGGTGAGATCGCGGCCGAACAGAAAGAACGCGAAGCCGTCCAGGGTGCGCATGGAAGCAGCCTGCGCCTGCTGCGCGATCCGCAAATCCTCCTGTTCTGCCTGATCTACTTCCTGATCTCGCTGACGATCTACGGCGCAACCTTCTGGCTGCCGACCATGATCAAGAAGATGGGGCATTTCAGCGAGCTGCAGGTCGGCCTGTTCAACTCGATCCCGTGGATTATCTCGATCGTGGCGATGTACGTCTTTGCCGCCCTGGCGCAGCGCTACAAGCACCAGCAAGCCTGGACGGCCACCGCTTTCGTCGTGGCGGGCGTGGGCATGTTCGCCTCGGCATCGACCGGTAATCCGGTCTACGGTTTCGTCGCCGTCTGCTTTGCGGCGATCGGCTTCAAAGCGGCTTCGGCACTGTTCTGGCCTATCCCGCAGTCCTACCTGGACGTGCGCATTGCCGCGGCCGTGATCGCACTGATCAATTCGCTGGGCAACCTGGGCGGCTTCGTGGCGCCCACCGCGTTCGGATTGCTCGAGCAGCGCACCGGCTCGATCCAGGGCGGCCTGTACGGACTCGCGACCGCTTCGCTGCTG
>Ga0308170_10003433_pt1 | contig 12956 bp, 18 predicted proteins | sample PhyBR2_2_FD_202136 | JGI IMG/M metagenome (GOLD analysis project Ga0308170, IMG submission 202136) | Phyllosphere microbial communities from UC Gill Tract Community Farm, Albany, California, United States - DLSLSB.R2 | ecosystem: Host-associated > Plants > Phyllosphere > Unclassified | place... | reverse complement strand
TCGGCATCGGTTCAAGGCATCATCAGCAAAGAGGTTCGCCATGCTCTCACTCACATAGTTCAGCTTTTCCTGATTGTGGAGCTGACCTACGACGCTTGAACAACATAGAAATGCCCGAATTACGATGATGCAGGATGGACTCAGATCCTCGAACCTACAAAATTGGGACCTCATCGTCAACATTTCTATCAACTCGACAAAAGAGATCAAGCATGGACTCATGTTCGCCTCGATATCTTCCCGGGTAAGCTCACACTCTCTCGCTATCCTGATCTTCTATGATCGAGGGACTGATGGGCAAGCTTCACTCGCTACCAGATGGAGGAGTGAAACGATTGAGACTGTTCGGAAGACCTGCATCCCAATTCAGCGAAGGTTATTCGGGACTCTCGGTACTACCGTCTCCTGCTCCCGCCTCAAATGGCTCTACCGATTCTGCGACTTCACCCGCTTCGACTTCCGCGAAGAACGCTTCTTCCTCTCAGTCAGTGCCAAAGCTTCCCGCCGTCTCCCTCAACCCCTCTTCTTTCGCCCCTTACGGATCGGTCATTCATTCCTATCCCGATGCTCGATGCGCTCCCAAATCCATCCCGATCAAAACCGTCAATTTCGGTACCGCCCAAAAATACAATTTCCTTTCTCCGACCGCTTCTCCCGTCGCACTCCCTTCGAAGTGGGCCTCGCAAGGCGTCGAGCAGAAGCTCAACATGTGTACCTTTAGGTGCGAAGCTCAGAATACGATCGGTGGACGAGCAGGATCTTGGGAAGTCAGAGTTCTCGAAAGGCATGAATTCAGTAGTCAGACGTTCATGCCGATGGGATCAGAGAACGGTAGCTACCTCGTCCTCGTTGCGCTTCCAGGGGAAGGTGAGTAATCATTTACTTTGATGCAATTGCCGAACTAACTTTTCGCAAATTTTCTAGATGGTCTACCCAACCTATCTACCCTTCGAGCTTTCCTCGCCTCCTCTTCGCAGGGTATCACCTACCATCCAAACGTCTGGCATCACCCTCTGATTGCTCTTGGCGAGAAAGCGATGGACTTTGGCTGCGTCGTGTGGGAAACCGGTGTCGGAGAATTGGATTGCGAAATTTGGAATGGTCCAGAGAGTCCCGCTGTTGCTGTTGTAGAATCGGTATAAGGTTGATAGTGTCATGTGCATTCATATCGGTTTGATCGTGAAGGAAAAGAAAGATGAGGATGATTGCGAAATTCCAACGAAATTCGCCTCAGTGAAATTCGAGAAGCGACGGCTAATCCTTGCACTTCACCGCTCCACCCCTTCTTACTTCTCACAAACGACTTGCACGAGCAAATCGCTAGCTTTGCCCTAGTAGTCTATTGGCCTCCACCTTCCACAACGAACAGCAAGTCGAAATGCCGTCTAGTTCCCTCCATCCGGAATCTGGCTTAAAGCGTGGTCAAAGTATCAAGCGCACGCCCTCAGATCTTTCAAGAGATCTCGCCAGTCAAGATCTCCCACCTCCTAGCGCGATCACATCTGGAGAAAGGAGGAAAGAATTGGAAGAGAAGAGGAATCAACTTGATCGAGAACTCGCTCAACTTGATAGCGATGAACCAGAAGGTGAGCTTACTACTATCTTGTACTACCTCTAAAAGAGTTCTGCTGTCCAATTTGAGACGGTAGAGACGATTTGACTCGTCACTGAACTCCTCCCTCTACTTTCGCTGACTACTTTCTTGCTTTGCTTGTATTAGCTCTCACGATGACTCACCGTCGTCGTCAATCCGAAAAGGCTCAAGAAGCGATGGCTGCCGCACTCGCTGGACTCGAACTCGGTGAACCCGAGCGACTCGTTCGTGCCAACGCCAAAGCCGATGGCGCTTCTACTCCCATTCCTCCGTGAGTCAAACATGCTTGCAGCTATTGTCGATAGTGGTGAGACTCACCAAGCTCTGCGAGACTTAAATAGTACTCAGACAGAAGGAAATGTTTCCGCACCTGCGACTCCTGCTCTCGAAATCGACGAACCTCTCGCAGTCTCGACCGCTTCTGGATCTGTACAATCCCCTTCGACCGACGGCGACAAGCAGAACGGAGAGACGAAGGGAGCTGAGCAGGTTGTTACGCCTTGGGATGTTCAAGGAGCTGTTGTAGAAGGAGTTCAGGTTCGTCAGTAGTTTCTGTTTGATTCCGGCGGAACTCGCGGGCCACATTCCTTTTTTGGTTCACCTCCTTAAATCCCACCCTCATCCCTTCGCTTTACGACCTCGTCCTACATTCCTCGCGACAAATCCGACTTTGTGTGCTGTTCATCCATTCGTCCGATTCCTCCATCAGTGCCTCCCCTCGTTGTTCAGTTTCCATCATCTTTCATTCCTTTCCGTGTTCGAAATACTAGAGTTGACGATTTTCCCTCTCCATTTCGTCTCTTCCCTCGCACATTCTTCCTGTTCTCCTTCTCCTCGCATTGCGAAAACAGATGGCAATCAACTACGATCACCTCATCGACCAATTCGGCACAAAACGCATCGATGAAGCTCTCTTGGAAAGGTTCGAGCGATTGACGGGTCGAAAACCTCATCTCTTGCTCAGACGAAGCACCTTCTTCTCCCATCGGTGAGTCTCGATCATTTTTTCAAGCTTATTTTGTCCTCTTCGATGCTCATCGTGTCACTCGTGAACGATGTTCACAGAGAGTTGAACTTGATCCTGGATCGATACGAACAGAAGAAGCCGTTCTATCTTTACACTGGACGAGGACCTTCTTCCGATTCGATGCATCTCGGTCACATGATCCCATTCGTGTTCACTCAGTGGTTACAAGACGTATTCGACTGCCCTCTCGTCATTCAGCTCACTGGTGAGACTATCCCTCTCGATTCGTGCGATTCTCTCGCTGACTTGAGCAAATCGGTGGATCAGACGATGAGAAGTTCTTGTTTAAACCCTCGCTCAAGCTCGAACAGTGCAACACTTTCGCGTATCAGAACGCAAAGGACATTATCGCTTGTGGTTTCAAACCTGACAAGACTTTCATCTTTTCCGATCTCGACTTCGTTGGGTGAGCATTCGAGTCATTCTCTTCAGAGGCGCAGATAAAGCTGACAGTACATCTCTGCAGAGGACCTTTCTACCGCAACGTCGTCAAGATCTCTCGATTGATCACCGCTCGTCAATCTCAACAAACTTTCGGATTCAAACTCGAGTAAGGACTCGATTCTCCTTTTGCCTCACTAGCTGAGCTGTACCAGTCACTAATGCACAATTTGTGACTCAGTGACAACGTCGGCAAATGGCATTTCGTTGCGATTCAAGCCGCCCCCTCCTTCTCTTCTTCTTTCCCTCAAATTTTCGGCACCAAAACCGACATCCCTTGTCTGATTCCTTGCGCCATCGACCAAGATCCTTACTTCCGTCTCACTCGAGAATGCGCTCAACGACTCAAGTACAAGAAGCCAGCGTTGATCCACGCCAAATTCATTCCCTCGTTACTCGGTGCTCAATCGAAGATGAGTGCTTCTGCACAAGAGAGTTCGATTTACATGACCGACACACAGAAGATGATCAAGGACAAGATCAACAAGTACGCTTTCAGTGGAGGACAAACTACCGTCGAGGAACACAGGGAGAAAGGAGGAAACCCTGATGTAGATGTCAGTTATCAATATCTCACCTTCTTCTTGGATGACGATGCGGAAGTCGAGCAAATCGCCCAGGTAAGCACCTCTCGGTCTGTTCTTTGCTAGGAGAGCCGCAGAGTGCTGATCGTGTGACGCTTGAAAAACAGGATTATCGATCGGGCAAACTCCTCACGGGCGAACTCAAGCAAAAGACAATCTCGATGTTGCAAGAATTCGTCAAAGCTTTCCAAGACGTGTGTCATGCTCGACCTTGTTTCTTGCACAAAATGCTGATGTTTCTCCTCGAATCGACAAACTACAGCGACGAGCGAAAGTCACAGAAGAGACCGTCAAGATCTTCACAGATGCGAACAAGCAAATCGACCCTACTCTTCACTACGGACCAGGCTGCACGGGAGAAGCGCCGAAGAAGAAGGAGAAGGAGATTGTAGTTTAGAGCAAGTAATTCAAGTTGCAAATTGAGTAACCACAGTTGAAACAATTGAGAGAGCACAACACAGTCACAGCGATTCTTTTCGTCACAATCCCATCCAAGAAGATGATCCAGCCATTCCTCCAAGATCCCCAAACGTAGTCCAATCCAAATCTGCGACTCCATCCACGCCATTCGATCCCGTTAATCCGAAATCTGCGTTGAATCCCGAGTTGAGCGTCGATTGAGTTGCGTCTGAATCATGAACACTAAATGTGAGCTACTATATCGGTAGATAGGAAGGGAAATGGCACGCACCGAAACCCAGGAAGGGGTTCGAGGAGGCGAGAAGACTGGCCATCGCTTTCGCAGGATCCTCGCCATCGATTCCAGATGCGCCGCTCGACCTTCCGATGGCGTTGTCGTCGAAACTGGTGCTGGTCGAAGGAACTGAAGGTTGTTCGATAGGAGTCGCATTCGAATCGACGAGATTTGGCATAACGAGGCTCCTCATTTGATTGGCTCCATTGGACGATGTTGCAGTCGTATCGCGGGTGTCCCACATCCAAGAATCGTAAATAGGATGAGTCGAACGAGGTTGCGTCGACGAGGAGAGGGGTGAGGGTGCGAAAGAATAGGTTTCGTTTGAAGGTTTCTTTGACTCGGTGGATTGATCGAAGAGGGAAGAAGGAGGCATCGCGTTCGAGGAGGAAGCTGATTGATGTTCGCCGAGTCCGACTTGTAGAATGGTTTGAATCAAGATCGAGTGTTTCTCAGCAGGGTGATCAGGGGAAGGGGAGATGGCGTGGAGGAACTTGCTGCCCAGTTCGAGCAAGAGAGGAAGTTTGTCGCCTGTCGTGAGGGGCTGAGGAACGAGGTCGGCTCCTGATTCGTATTCGGCTTGTCTCGAGACGATGTTGCATGACACGAGACCAGCGGAAGACATGCGAACGAGGAACAGAAGTGAGTAAGCGAAAGCCTGTCATCACTCGGTCGTCAGTCGACCGTCGTCGATGAAAATGCAAGATATCACGCTCACGATGCAGGTGATCGTGTCGAGAGCAGTCTTGAAGTCCTCAGCGACCGCCAAACTCAGTTGCAAAGGTTCTCTCCGACTCCCATTGACTCGAGGCCAATCGTCTCTTTTTAGAATCTTGAAAGAATCTTGGGCTTCTAGAGACACGGCGTAGATCGCACTTTGAGCGGCATCTGCTGCAGTCTGAAGTTGACTCCAATCTCTGGAGGGTGTAGAAAAATTGGATCAGCTCATCATACCGGAATCGCAGAGATAGACGAGAAGGAACATGACTGACTCTGCGGTAAGTTTCGGTCTGCCCTCTTTCCCTTCGTCCCTCTCCTTCTGCCTCTCGAGCGACCATCTTGAGAACGTTGCCCCGTTGACTGAGAGAGACACGAAACAAGCGAGTGTCCTTTCGACGGTGTAAGCCAAAGGATCGCCTTGCCTCTGAGCATCGTTCAGTAAAGGTGCCCAATGAGCTCGCCATTTCTCGAGTTCCGTGTTGATCTGAGGAAGTCGTTCGAGACGGTAGCGGACGGGTCGAGTTGTAGCTGCGGATGACGGAGGAACAGCGATAATAGAATAGAGCTCGAGCACTGCTGTCCTTCGAACATCGGTAGGATGACTTTGGAGGTTCGCGAACTTGCGACCGACTCGGAGAGCAGAGGTAGGATCTGAAGGCAACTATTCGTTCAGTAGCGGTTCATTGCGAGACAGGAGAAGATATACATACCTGCCCAACTTGCGCGGCCACTTTGAAGCGAACCAAGGTTGTCCACGGCGATGAGGGACACCCAGAGCCTATAGTCGGCGATGACGTCTTCGTAAGAGGGAATTCCAGCTTTCGCAGCCGTTTCAGCGTTGTCGAAATACATGTGGAGCATCGTTGGAGCCTGTTGAAGGTTGAGGAAAGAAGCGGTCGTTCGAAGAAGGGAGTGAATCATGATTGATGCGAGAGCGTTGACTTTTGAGGCGTGAGCGATTCGTGAATTACTCTTGATCCCTCTTTGTTGGTAGAAAGCGATTTGAACGGGTTTGTAGTAGAGGAGGAGGAGGAGTCCTTTCACGAGATCGCTCGTGAAAACAGAGTGGTCCCCAGCGAAAACGAGACTTGCGATCCACTCGTTAACGATGCTCGTCAAGCCGTTGTAAACTTCGATGGCGCGAGGAGAAGTCGAGGTATTGTAGTAATCAGTGACGAGAAGTATGGCGTGGAAGAGGAATGGGCTCTTTGCTCGGACGACTAGCGGGTTGCGTTCTTCGATGACGGGAATCCAAGGCTGAACACGTTGTCTATAGAACGAGAACGCCAAATCGAGGTCCTCGACAGTCATCAATCCTCTTGAGAGAACGTCTGGTCGGTTTGAGCGGGGTGTCCTCCTCGCTTGATAGACAAGTTGCTCCTCCTCCGACATCTCTTGCATGTTCGATTCTCCCTCACGTCCGCTGATCCCTGCGCCCATACTCGAACCTCTCGCGTCGCTATCCCTCTCTTCCTCCATCGCCTGATCTCCTCGATTCAACCTCTCCACCTCATCCAGCGTCGCTACAAGTACTTGTAGAGGATTCGAGTCGTGTGGCATGTCCATCTGCTCGAGAGCGTTTGATGCGACATCTGATTGAGCGGTCGAAGGAGGAGCGAGAGGACGTTGAGTATCAGTTCGAGGACTCGTTGCAGGTAGGAGAAGGTTGTTGTTTGGGAGGGTAGGTTGTAGATTGGATCTTCCACCTTGACGACGGTCGCTATCGAGTCCAGATTCGATGGCTAAGGGGACCAATTAAGGTCAGTCCAGCTCGAGGAGCGGATTGAGCATCTGAAACTTACCGGCCAAACGATCTTTGATCTCCCGAAGGCTGTAGCGGACAATAAGGCTTTGATCAGTTCCCAAACGTGTCAGAGAGTTATATCCGGGAGAGCCTACAGTGTCGTGGTTTCTGTAGCTTCTGTATCGACCGTTGGCAGGCCTATCGCGCTCGAAGTCGAACTTGAGGCATCCGTTCCTCCGTTACTATTCGAGTGAAGTCCCGTGTTGACTCGTACCGCTCCTCGAGGAACTTGTCCATCCTACACCGATAATGGCCGAGGTCAGCTTGCGAGTATAGACGGGAGACTTGAGTAGAATTTACGGGATATTCGCAAGTCACAGAATAAAGTTCACAACGTCGGCATCTAAAGGTTGGAAGTGATGTTGTAGGGAGCGAGAAATTGACGAGGATTGAACAGAGCAAGTAATGGTATGTATCAGCAGCCGTACGGCAGCAGAAGAAGCGATGTTTGATCAAGAGAATCGGGATTTCAACTCACGGATGCCTAGTAGCTCCATCGCATTTCTGCTTGTTCGAGCTGCATGCTATACAAGCTATCCTCCGCCTTCCTACCCTACCCTTCTCTTTCCCCGATGCCGGTTCCATTCGTTTGAAGTTGAAGTGAAATCTAGAAATTGATCAAGCGATTCTATCCGTTGTCGTCCTCTGATCAGGTCGCTTGGATCACTATTATGTGATTCCTGTTCTTCTTGACCAGCTGGCGATGAGTTTGTTCTATTGTAAGATGAGAAGAGGGAGAAGTTGTCTCCCTCTCTCTCTCCCTCTCCCTTCTTTCTCACCTGTCTTTCCACCCAAGTCCTCTTTCTATCAAGGGTCTCGACAGCTCTTGCACGTCTATACGTCAACGACGAAAGTGCTCCACCCCCGCTCGACTTCCCCTCATCTATTCTCAGTAATGCCTCATCCTCAAGTCAATGCCGTCCTGTTCGATATGGATGGACTCATGATCGATAGCGAGCGAATGTATACTCTGGGTGGGTCCCGGGCACGATCAAACCCAGTCTGTCCAAATACTGACGTTATTTGCTTGTTTCAGTTACGAACGAATTACTCGCACCCTACGGCAAGGAGATGACATGGGAGATCAAGTCACAAATCATGGGGAGACCTGCACCGTCAGCTGCTCAAGTGCTTATCGATTTGACCGGTGTGCCCTTGACCGTCGAAGAAGTATTGAGTCAATCGTCAAAGGGATTAGAGAACGCATTTACAAAGGTGCAGCCTCTTCCGGGTGTCCTCAAGCTAGTCAAGCATCTCGAGAAGCACAATGTACCGATGGCTATCGCGACAGGATCAATGAAAAAAAACTTCCTCATCAAGTCAGCTCATCTCTCGCACCTCTTCGACCCCTTCAACGGCAAAGTTCTTTGTGGAGATGACCCAAGACTAGAAGGTAAGGGAAAACCTGATCCGACGATCTTTATAGAAGGTGGGAAAATGTTGGGCATCACGTGAGTTTCCTTTCACTCGACGATCTCGTCTAATCAAAGCTGAGAATAGCCTCGTTCCCTCAGTACGGACGAGGAGCGAGCGAAGGTTCTGGTGTTCGAAGATGGAGGTCCTGGAGTACTAGCCGCTCGAGCAGCTGGTATGGAAGGTAAACAAGCTTCTCCTCCTTTGATCCCTTTCTCGCGCTCACCTATGGTACTTCCACAGTTATCTGGATTCCCGACGTCGAGATCTCGCGAGCGATGGGAGCGGATCACGGTCTTGATCCGAGTCATCAACTCGCATCAATGGAGGAGTTCGACCCCGCTCTATGGGGACTACCTGGATATGATGAATAAATTGAAATGTACAGCATAAGTTATCGACTGCACAATCGAAGAGCAGGTTTTCGGGTTCAGAATAATGCTGCCGAATGATTCGAAGTGAGCGGTTGAGAAGGGAAGCGAGCGTTGAAGGCTGACAAGATTTCTGCGAATTGTTCGTTGATTGTATCATCCATCGGGGTCCTGCACCTGACTCCCGAGTCCAGTGAGAGTACGATCTCCGGTGATTCTGGCTTGCGAAGATACTTTGTCTGCTCAGTAGCCCGACTCGGTTGGATCAGCTCAAGGCAAGGCTCGAATGATTCAGTCTAGCAACTGACCTCTGTCTTGTTCCGCGGTGCAATTGCCTCCGCCGTAGCTGTAGCTGTAATGGATGAATTTAGGCTGGAGCTAAACCCAGCTGACATAAGGCTGATTGAGATAGGTCGAAGGAGGCAAGAAGATCGGAGAGAAAGATGCAAGGCCACAGTTTCCTCGCAGTACAGACTCGAGGACACGAAGTCGAGACAGTCACAAGGGGGACGTCGACGAGAGCGTCGATTGGACGTATCTTGCAAGGAGTCCGGTGCGGTAAAGAAGCATTCGACATTGCTAAAATCGACAAAGTTCGAAAGTTCGGAGCGAGCTGAGACTTGCTCATCGACACTGTTCGCTACTTTTCTCCAAAGACTGAGGCTGTTGAATCTGATCCCTCCGATGCTTTGCGAAAATTGAACCTTTTCTTTGAGAGTTGCGAGTCAATTGCAAGTGACTTTTTCTTGCATGTCTCATCTTCCCCCTATTCCTCTCTCTCTCTTTAATCTATCGCGCCCGCTTCCCAACACATCACACTACTGGTACAACAGAGGAGACTCGACGGCTCTCGATTCCTCTGGGGAGCGCACACACCTCGATCGAGGAACGTGGAAAACAGTCAAAACCTCTTCCTGTTCCTCTCCTCCCATCCTCGACACGCCTGAATACGTATAAAGAGCGAGGAGCGAATGAGTCAGTGGGATAATCGACATGAACGAGAAGCAACGCAAGATTCAATCCTTTCTCACACTGGATTGGCCGATCTAGTCGAGAACCGCACTTCGAAGCAATGGGAAAGGAATGAAGGTACTTGGAGGAGGTCATTAGATCACGGAATGCATGATGATGGAGGGTACAGAGGAGCCAGAGATCTAGAAACCCCTTCCCTCCCTCTTCCCTCCCTTTCTTCCTCAAATTCTGCCTTGCCCTTCCCTCCCTCGATATCCTCACCTCCACCAGCAAAATACTCGCCGCACCCTATCTCATATCGACCATCTCTCAACTCGTTTCAATCCCCGCAATCTCTCGACTATCCTCCTTTGCCAAACTCTCCTCTCAACAGCTTTTATCCACACACCCTCCCTCACTCCCATGCCCATTCATCGTCTCCTCGCACTCGAACTTCCTTCGCTTCACTACCTCGAACGATTTCGTCTCCGGAATTCGAGGAGCCTGAACTGGAATGGATCCCATCACTCGACAAAGGATCTTTCGAAGGTGTCGGGGGCCAGTATCAGCATGGAGTGGGCTTCGGGGAACACAGTATGAGAGGAAAGAAGGGCAAATTTTCAGAAGAGAAGCTTGCGAGTCGGATGAAGAAGCTAGAACGGCAATTCGGGGAACAGACTGAAGCCGGTCAGAGGAATGGCGGAATACTGAGCATGAAAGAAGAGATGAAGAGGATGAAAGAGACACGAAGGAAAGAGAAGGAGGAACAGAAGGAAAGAAGCGGAGTCGATCAGAAGGGTCGTCTAGTCGTGGGAGGCCAGCGAAAGAGAGCTCTGATGAGATGGTCACAAGGTATCGGCGCAATCGTTGTCGGCGTCGGCAGTATAGGAGCTTCACTTGTGAGCGATATCCCTTCGAGGACTCGAGATAATTCAGCTTACCCTTTGATATCTTCTCTCTAGCTCACCCATTCGAAAGAAAACCCTCCTCCATCAGGATCTCTGCCTCTGGTCATCCTCTACATCCTCCCATTCGTTTCTCTTATCTGTACGATCTATCTCTTCGTCCTCCGACCTTGTCTCTTCGCTCGCCGTGCCGCCTCGAAGCCCACTGCAAACTCTCAGCAAATGCCTGGAACGTTCCCCTTATATCAACAACAACATCCCTCGAGCTCGAGTTGGTGTGACTGTTTCGGAGGTGGTGGAGACAACCGAAATCGAACTCCTCGAGGAAATCATCAAGCCTACCAACCAACCTCGATCAATCTCATCATGGATCCTTCCCTCTTTCCCCAACAGCTCCAACCTCGCACGTCCTCGGAGCACCAAGAGCGAGATCGGCGTCAGCGTCGGCGTCAGAAACGACGAAAACGTAGAAAAGCGGCTCAGCAACGACAATCTGCTGATAGGGATGTCGAAACGGATCTTCTCTCTTCCTCTTCCTCGACGCTCTCTCTTTCATCTGCGTCGTCATCCGAGGAGGAAGATCCTTCTCACACTTCGACGAACCCTCGCTCGTTCTCCTCCATCTTGGCTCACGTCAACCTCGAGGAGCGCTGGAAAGTCGCCAGGAAGCAGGTGAAGTGGAATGCTACGTTCGATTGTATCTTCGGATTCATTTGGGGTGGAGGAGGAATTTGGGCCATAGGATGGGGAGAGAAATGTCCCGTGAACGAGTTTGAAGGGTACTGGTGCGCACATTCTCTCGATCCCATCGCCGTCAAAGAGTACTGCTAACGGACAGTAGGCATCACGCACAGTAATCTCTACAACACAGCTGTGGCATTCTCGATTCTCCTCGCCTCGACCTTCTTCCTTTCCTTCACGTTCGATTGTCTTGACTTATCTCGGAGGAAAGTCTCGCCTCGACATCGACAGCAAAAGCTCACGACGGGAAGGAGGGAGAGGGAGGGGATCGTTTGAAACAGACACTTCACGACAAATTGTTCTTACTACCCGACTTTCTGTACCCTTACATCACATCTTTACCACCTCTTAGCTCTTCTGCAGCTTACGTTCGCATCTGACCACTAACTCAACGAGAAGAGGGAAGAGATTCAAGCGAAGTTGTTTTACAACGAACGCGAGAACGACAAAACAAGCGAGAGTCTTCCGAGGTACAGACAAAACAGGGTAAGGTTGACCACTATTGCTACAACTCAAGAGACCAAAGCGAAAGGTGTAAATAATCTGAGAGTATCTGCAAGCGAGGGTTCAAGTTGGCTTCATCTTGCCGCTGCTCAACCTGGCCATGAATGAGCGTTGCGTGAGCGCTTCTGACCAATCCGCTACCCTGATGAGGTCGATCCCTTTCTTCTTCAACACTTGCCCAATCTGATTCAACCATCCCTCCTGTTCCTTGCGATCCTCTTCCTCATAATCCACGTAATCATCTTTGACCATCTCCTCTTCATCCTCCTTGCTGAGCCATTTATCGGGTGCGCCAACGAGGCAGACGTTACGGAGGTTCGAGGGTACAGAATCGGATTCAAACGCCTTCTCGAAGTCCTTTTCGACGTTGTCTCCGGAAGAGTAGAGAGAGTAGGGGAAGGAAAGGGTGTGGACAGTCGAAGGGATTGCTTGGAGTAGGAGGATGAGAGGGTCAATAGGCTTTTGGTGGGGAACAGGTTTCGTTTCCTTGACTGGCTTCACCTCCTCCTCTCCTTCGCTTCCAGACTCGTCGTAACCCTCAAACTCATCCTCGCTGCCAACTTCATACTTGTGTTCCCTATACTCTGCTTCCGCGACTCTGTCCGACCATCGAAGTTCGAGAGTCGAGATCTTGGTCTCGAGAGGGAGGGTGCGGAGAGTTTCGGTTGCTCGATCGATCTTGTCGAAAGTGATAGTGAGATGTTGCACGTTCTTGTAGGCTGATAGATCTGGCGTTACTCTACGAACGGTGACTCCGAGGGAAGTGAGAAACTTGTTCGAGGAAGAAGTGAAGATCGGGAGGAATCCGTCCTCGCCGAGGGTCGAGCCTATGTGAAGGGATTTGAATTTTTGGGGAAGGGGTGCAGGAAGATGGGAAGTGTGGTTCGTCAAGTGCCAGTCGCTGCCATAGCGGGACTTGCAGGTAAGGGAGAGGTGGAGAAGTTTAGGTAGTTTAGCGAGATTGGAGAGGAGAGATTGGGTCGATCCGTCGTCGGGAAAGTCGATGATTTCGAGTCTCGTCAAGTTCTTGGCGTGATTGACCAAGGTCTCACTAACGAGGAGACCTTCCTCGAGGAGGTCGCGAACTTGGGCTCGTTGGAGAAGGACGGTTTCTACGTTTGGACAGATCTTGAGGATGCGTTCGATAACCTTCGACGGAATGACCCCTTCAAGACGTCCGTGGAAGTCGACGAGCTTGACGTAGGGG
>Ga0308170_10003432_pt1 | contig 12957 bp, 16 predicted proteins | sample PhyBR2_2_FD_202136 | JGI IMG/M metagenome (GOLD analysis project Ga0308170, IMG submission 202136) | Phyllosphere microbial communities from UC Gill Tract Community Farm, Albany, California, United States - DLSLSB.R2 | ecosystem: Host-associated > Plants > Phyllosphere > Unclassified | place... | reverse complement strand
CGAAGAGTAGATGGATGGATCATTCGAGGTAGTGTGTACAAAAAAAGAGTATCTACAGAGACTCAGGTTAGGGGCGAGGGAGTTGAAGAAGAGGGTCTTCTTTTTTTCGATTTTTATGTGTTTTTTCTCATGCAATTCTCTTTCTTCGTTTCTCAGTTACTTCTGGAACTAGATTGTCTCGATACTGTCTCAAGATCGGTTGAAAGGAGAGCGTTTGCGAATAAATCATGAGTTTGCGAACAAGTCGTTTAACGAAAGTCATTCAGTTCGCTTCTTCCTTGACTATCTCAAGGCAATTCACCTTTCGATGGCTAGCTCTATTAGATCAAGCCAATCAACTCTGCGGCGGATCCCTACCTCTCTATCTTCCTGTTCCTTCTCTACGAGTTCATCAACTTGCCTTCCTCCTCCTCCTCCCTCGTCCACCTCTCGCTCGACTCGCTCAAAACCCTCTCCATCCCCTCGCAACCCGAAATCTAAGCCTCCCGCAGCCCTCTCGACTCAACTGAAAGCAGGAGAAGCCCGTTTCAACTACCTCCCTCACTCGTCCCCATTCGATCCAACTCCCCCCGACCCGCAATCTTCGACTTATCGTTTGTTAACTGCGAAAGATGTACAACGTAACAAGGAACCTCCGAAACGATGCAAAATGTTGGTGAGGGAGTTTATTGACGATTGTTTGTACAATCCCAATTATGGATACTTCTCGACTAAAGTAGACATCTTTGATCCTGATTCTATCAGGAGGGGGAAGAAGAAGCAGAAGAGCGAAGTCGAAGTGCAAATGGAGCGAGAGAGGGCCGAAGGATTCGAGTTTGAGGAGTTTGCGACGACGGCGGAATTCGAGGAGGAGGTTGCGAGGAGGTATATGGCTTTCGAAGGGTTGGATCAAGGGTCCGGAACTGTCGGCAAAGGTCCGGGGAGACAGGTTTGGCATACTCCTACAGAGTTGTTCAAGGTGAGAGAACTCTTCCTTTCTTCCTAGATTCTTCCAAATGCTGACTTCTTGCTCTCGTCTCTCCTCTCTCTATCGTTCGTTTCTCTTCACCCTCCCCGATCCCTCGCAACTTCGATCATTACAGCCTTGGTATGGTCGTGCATTAGCTCGATACCTTCTCGCAACTTACAAGCTCAACCTTTACCCTTACTCCGACCTGATCATCTACGAGATAGGAGCTGGAAACGGTACTCTCATGGCCGACATTCTCGATTTCCTCGCGATCGAAGCCCCCGAAGTGTACGCTCGAACGAAATACAGAATTATAGAAATTTCGGATCGATTAGTCGGGAAACAGAAGGGATCGGTCGCGGGGGGTTGGAGGGAAGAAGGTGGGATGAGTGAGGGGGAGATGGGGAAAGAGAAGGCGAGGAGGAGAGGTCATGGGGATAGGGTCGAGGTGATTGGGAAAAGTATTTTCGAGTGGGATAGGGTCGTTCATGAACCTTGTTTCTTTATCGCTATGGAGGTACTCGTGAGGATCTCTTTCTCTCTCTCGTCTCGCACTCTGGCTGGCTGTTGATTTGACTTGCATCCTCGTTGTCTCGCTCACAGGACAATTTCGCACACGATGTAATTCGCTACACTACCGACACTCACGAACCTCTACAATGTACGATCTCGATTGACTCTTCAGGCGACTACAACGAACTCTACGCACCCGTCGAAGATCCCCTCATTACTCGTTACCTCTCCCTTCGATCGGAACTCCCCTCAGCTTCTTCCTCTCGCGGATCTCGAGCTCTCAACCCTCTCCTCGCCTCATCTCCTCTACTACGCAAGATCTATTCGGCAATGCCGTTCGCACCGAATTTGACGAAACCTGAATTCATTCCTACGAGACAACTACAACTGTTGGAGGTGTTGAGAGACAAGTTTCCGAATCATAGAGTACTCATGAGCGATTTCGATAAGTTACCGGATGCGGTCAGTGGTGTCAACGCTCCCGTCGTTCAAACTCGATATCAAGGAGAGGTGAGGAGAATTCAGATTTGAGAGTGATCTCACTCACACGAACCTCACTGATCTCACTTGACTTCGTACTCCGCACAGACTGTACCCTGCACGACTTATCTAGTACAACCTGGATTCTTCGACATTTTCTTCCCTACCGATTTCGAAGCCCTCCGAGAAATGTACACCTTGGTAATGTCGAAACCTCGTCAACTCGGCTCCTCTGCCTCCTCCTCTTCGTCCACCTCCTCTCCGCCGACTCCCGATACACTCTCCCCTTCTCCGTCTCCCACCGCTCCCCCTTCTCGACTCTCCGCAGATTTCTTCTCGCCTCATTCCCAGCCCTCACCTACCTCGACACGAACGAGGACGAGGGAAGGGAACGTATTACCTGGATTGGGAGGGAAGAAAGGGTTGCAAGTTGTGGATCATGCGGATTTCTTAGAGAGGTGGGGAGAAACGGATAGGACGAGGATCAGGGACGGCAGCAATCCCATGATTGAATCCTATTTGAATGCAAAGTTCTTCCTCTAGGACATGGTGATGATCTTGGTAAGAAGGGATGTCGAACTGGAGAAGTTGAGGGCCTTGCAATGTTCGCATCTTTTGCACTTTCGCATCTTCACATTTTTTGCGTCCCTCTCTCTCGTGTCACCGATGTCGTATCCATCGCATATCGTACACGTCGTCGTTTCGTTTCCCACGATTTCGAAGCAATTCTCCCGCCCGCTTCGGTCTGATGCGAAAGCCCGAATCCTTGTCGATCAATTTTTTGCTTCTTTTCCTTCCCTTCCCTTCACTTTTGTCCTCTTCGCTTCTCTCCTCTAGTCATGTCTGCTCTTGTTCCGACATCACTGCAACCTGCCCTATCCTCCATTCTCTCAATCCTGCCCTCTCGAATCCCCGTTGTTCTCAAAGTCATCTTTTGGGTCCTCCTCGGCGTCAACATCCAGCATTTCCCAGGTGTATGGCATCTGAGAATCATCTGGCCATTCGTATGTCTCCCCAATACTCACTTCAGTATCGGTCGAGGGAAAGAAAGAGAGGCTAATGATTCAACTCTCGTTTTTTTGTAGATTCGGTTTCAATGGGAGGTCAAGCTGGGAAGGAAATGGAAGAACTGGAGGATTGGTGAAGAGGATCTAAGGAAGTTCACTGTACGTCGTATCCCTTTGCGTTGGAGATAGATGGTTTCGTTGACTTTTCGCACATAGTTGTCTCGTTCTTTCCGAGCGACTCCCGATAGCTGCGATTCTTTCGGCCTTCATCTCTCGAACTCAGAATACGCTTCGACAATTGATCATGTCCGCGGACCGTTCACCATTCAAGCAGTAGGGGAGTTCTACATGCTTGAAAATGCAACCTTCGCCCTCGGAGCCACGTCCTTCGAGTTCAAGAAAGAGATTCCTCTGATGGCCAAATTCATCGTGACGACCTCCCTCCTCGGGTTCGATAAGAAATGGGTAAGTCGGTGTTGTCCTCCAACATCATCTCGAAAGGTGATTTCGCTCATATTAGTTTTCTTTATTCTTCGACAGCTCTACATTCAAAGCCGATTCCATTCCCCACCCCATTCCAAAACCGGAGCAGTAACAACCTACGCCCTCGTCCTCTCTCACCTAGTCCTCAAGCACAACCGACGAACCATTTCCCCTCATCGTGCATTCGCTCTCGCCGGGTACGGGAAAGGAGGAAAAGAGAATTGGGAGATCGTCAAGACCATGTCGGCGCAAGAGAAGTTGCAGTGGTTGGTCGACGAGGGTGAGGGTGCGAAGAAGGGAGAGAAAATCACGGTTGGACAAGTTGAGTTAGGGATGGAGGAGAAAGGAAGCTGGCCTGGACAACTCACTAGAGATTAGAAAGGGAGACGTATAGACTTATACTATCGATGCTATATCATATAATCTTATTGATATCGCGAAAGTAGTACTCTTTCAACGATTTCTCTCTTTCTCTGCTGCTCGACGAGAAGCAATTCGTGTGCTACTTCACGACGCATCACCCGTGAAAGCTCCTTAGATATTCAAGGGAATCGCCTTGTTCTTTGCGATTTTTGTGAGTTTGTTTCCCTTGTCTTCTTTCCCTTTCACTCCTTTCACTCACTTTCTCTCGTTCCACCTCAGAGTCCAATCGAGAATGCCTCAACACCTCAGGAGAGCTAAACAAGCTAAAGCTCGACTCAAAAACTGCCTCTCGATCCACTCTCTCTCAGACAACGTCCTTCAAAACATCTTCCTTCAAGCCTCACTCGACGCAGCAATCACCTTCAGCAACTTCACACTCTCGAAACATCTACTCTACCATACTCTTAATGCCCTCTATCGCGAGGTTAACCTCGTCACTCGCCATCAAACATCGCAATTCTATTCTTCACTTCTCGCAAGACCGAGACTAGCGAGTCAAGTCAAGACGGTTCCAGTTTCGAGGCTTAAGGAGAGCTCGTGTGATTGTTGCTTGGAGCAGACGGTGGATTGGAGGCTCGTCATGAACAAGGCTGAGCGAAAGGAATTGGAAGAGAGGATGAATTGCTCAGAGCGAGAGGCCCTTCGTGAGTGTGCTCGAGTCCTTCGTCCATTTCTCGACACTGACACGATTGGCGATGTTGTAATAGCTTACGCCTGTCGTGCACCAGCCCTCGACCCACAAATCCTTCGTCTTCTCTTCGCACTCCTTACCGATATCGACTCGATCTGCATCTACGGGAAGGTCTACATCCACATCCTCCTCGACGAAGGACTTCTATTCAAGGGCATGTACAAAAGTCTTCGAACGCTCGGAGTCGACTATCGTAGGAAACCTCTCGAAGACATCGACCGTTCGCTCTGCCGCCGTCTCAATCGACACTTGCCGAACCTCGACTGTCTGGAGCTCCACAACATGGAAGGAGGAATGCCTTGTGGCTCAAAAAAGGAAGGGCGCAACTTCTGCGTGCCAGCGAAATCCTGGAACCTTTCGACGATCAGGATTGTCGATATTCTCACGCTCGAAGAATCCTGTCATGATCTCTTCCTCTCCTTCGCGCCTACCCTCCGTCGATTCGATCTCTCCGCCATCATAGTCCATCGAAACCTTCCGGACTGGTTCCAGCATCTTCCTCCCACACTCGAATCTCTCGCTATTCATATCGGACAGATGACCTGCGGCACCGACAGCGCCCCCATCCTATTTGTCCCCATCCTTGATCGCGCACTAGAACGCTTCACTCAGCTCAAATTCCTTCAGCTTTCCGGTTCCATCGTCACTTCAGCTTTCTTCCTCACTCTCCCTCGATTCGAATTTCTCGAAACCCTCGCATTCGGCTATCACATTCCTCTCGACGGTCCAGTTCTCGTCGAGCTCATCAAGGATCCGACTTCACTTCCCCTGCTCAAAACTCTCGAAGTCCTTCTTTGTCACTGCCCTCTACCCGGCGTCGAACTTTGCCAACCTCGTTGGTCAGAGACTTTCCGCTGGGTGCACGCGAGTAAGTGCATTCGTGCAGCGAGTCAACGAGGAATCGAAGTAGGAGGGAATCTCAAGTGCGCCGTAGCGATGTGTGATCGTAAAGATGGGCATCAATGCTTCAGAGTGATTGGAAGCGGGGCTAGGAATGAGAAGAAGGACGACAAGGCATTACTCTATCCGAAGTAGATATGTGTGTGATCGTAATAGGAATCTTCAGATTTGCGTCGAAGACACCTGGCCAGAGAATGCTGAAAGCGATTTTTGCGATTTTTGAGACGCGAAGGCAATGCTCGTCGAAAAAAGCTGAGTGAATGCACACGTGCTGAAATAGTCTCGAGATCTGATCAAAACAATAAACACAGCAACTCGAGCGGGCGACTCGCTTTTCTTGCCTCTCTCAGCTCCTCTCCCTCTTCCTTTCACTTTCAAAACAAACTTCTCTCTCTCTTCAAACCCTTTCACCCCACCACCCACCACTACTCCCTCTATCAAACAATGTCTGGACGAGGAAAAGGAGGAAAAGGACTCGGAAAGGGAGGAGCTAAGCGTCACCGCAAGATTGTAAGCAACCCTCCTCATCTCCTCTTCAGCTCCTACTCATCTACTCTCGAATGATAGTTGCGTGACAACATTCAAGGTATCACCAAACCTGCAATCCGTCGTCTCGCTCGTCGTGGAGGTGTCAAACGTATCTCTGGTTTGATCTACGAAGAGACTCGTGGCGTACTCAAGATCTTCCTCGAGAGTACGTACATCTCTTTCACCCTCTCTCTTCCTACTTCAAAGCTGACGCGCGATTCCGTTACTAGACATCATTCGTGATTCCGTTACCTACACTGAACACGCCAAACGCAAGACTGTCACTTCTCTCGACGTCGTCTACGCTCTCAAGCGTGCTGGAAAGACCCTTTACGGATTTGGAAACTAAGGGATGGCTTCGGATTCGGAAGGAGAGGGAGGGAATGTTTCGTTTTTCAGAAGGAGGTGCTTTGTTTGTGTTTTCACTTTACCTTTACTACCTGCGCAATACATTGGTCTTTGTCGCCTATCTCGTCTCGTGTCTGGGACCGAGGGAGCACTGTCGTGATCGATTCGAGAGTCCCCTGCGATCTGCGATGCAATAATTGGCGATCGTCTCGCAATTGAACTGGAATTCCGGTCGCTGTCTGTCTCTCGCTTTTACTCAAAGCCGTTTGGTATCGATCCTTCGATTTGACCAATCTTCGTGCGCGTTTGCTGCAGCACCTGAGGAGCTGCTGACGATCACTCGTGTTCGAATTCTTCTTTTCGAATTTAGCGATCTATTGATAGCCAGTTCGCGCGACGAATCTTCCCTTGAACAATCGACGAGTGAATGGATTCTTCGAGTTTCCGCACGCAAAGTCTGTGAAGCAGACCCGCAAAATCAAGTAGATCCTGCGATTCCGTTCGTGCTTCGCTAAAAACGATTCCTCTCTTCACTTCGTTTCGTTCTCTCTTCTGCTTCTATACCTCCCCTCATCCCGAATACTTCGTCAATATGAACGTCAGTATCCCATTCATTCGCAACATACACACCAACTACACTCTCCCTTCAAACGTAACTTTCTCGTCCATCTCGCACAACTCTTCTCCGACATCTTCCTCTGGGTTCTCATCCCGCTTCCCTCCCACTCTCTTGGACTCGCACACAGCGACAAACTTGGTGATCTACATCGTCCCTGCTGTGTTTGGATTCGGAATCATCGTCGCCCTTGTTTGGTGGATTCACCTCAGTTCGAAGAGGAGGGCGAGGGGAGGAGCATTCGCGAAGAATGTAAACGACGTCGAAGGTTAGCTACTTGTCGTTCGGTGTAGATTTGATCGGTTTTCGGAAGCTGACGAGAAGTGTTCGTTGGTTCGAAAACAGCTCGAATCGCTCCAATCCCTCCTTCGCTATCACTTTTCGCCTCTCGCCCCTCTTCCACTTCACTCAACACCATCCTCGAGAAGTCATTGGAGCCTCCTACTATTCCTCCTCTTGTCTTCTGTATCGATTCTCCCAATTCTCTCCCTCCGACCTATTCATCCGATTGGAAGGTTGCGTCGAGGGTCGCCGAGTAGTCGAGCAACCCTTTTGCTTATCGTCGTCGAGTCTCGTCTGGGTGTCGTGTTGGTGGCCGACTAGTCATGGAATGAAGGGATCTTTCGTAAAAATTTGTCGTAATTCGTATTCTTCTCTCCTTCTTCTCGATTCCGCCCGTTCGAAAGAAAAGGAAAGCGATAGTATCTTACAAGCATAATCAATACAACAATCAAGTAGAGCAGTCCCATCACCATAACTGTTTCGCTTTCTTCTTCAAGTCCTGCTTCGACCCGACCTCGACTTTACGTTTCTCCAATTTCTGCGCTCTCTCCATCGCTGCTATCTTTTGCTCGGCCTTCTTCTTGTTGCTGCTGCTACTCTTGGTTCGCTTTGTCTTTGCCTTGGTAGCTTGTTCTGGTGCGACATGAGGTTGAGTAACTATTTGCGGAAGTAAAAGTGCATCAGCTGCGCTCTACTGGAAAGGGACACTCAAAGAGAAGAGGGCTAGAGAATCTAGATAGAGCTTACCAGCTAACGAGGGTAAGGGTTTATCGATTTCTGAGACTTCTTCAACTGGTTCGACTGCTCGTTGTTTGCCTGTGGAAGCAGAATGATCAGCTGATAGACAGAATAGCGCTTGTTCTATTTACTCACCTGCTGCTTTGTTAGATCCCATGCTGAATGGTTTTGAAGGGTTTAAAGATGAAAGAGAAATCTCTCTCAACTAGCTTGAACTCGACCACGACACTCGACTATCGCTAGACTCGCTCAGTAGGAATGCCGGACACCTAGATGATTGCACAGGCTCGCCCTCGCATGCTCTCGAGGCTCTTCAAGACTTCGGCGCCTCTCTCTCTGCTCTCGCTTCGGTTGCGTCTGCAGTTCACAGCAGCACTCTGATACAGTCCAACACTCGCCAAATCAAGTTGAAGCTGTCAAATGAGTCAGGAGATAGGCAGAAACAACCGATTCGAATCGACCTCCCTTTGTGTCGAGATTTTTACCTTGTCTCTCACCCGCACAGGACTTCACAAGTTTCCCCTTATCCTCCTCGGTTCTCAGGGAAGATGATTGTTCTCCTCCTTTCTCTCTCTGACCATTCGTCGACGACCGGATTCGCTCTCAACGAAAGACGCTGGACGTCACAAAATCTCCAACAAATCTCGACGATTTCGCCCTCGCAACAACCAGTGATCTCAGCCCCTTCTCCCCTCTCGACTTTTCATCCCAAAGATGTCCCTCTACCCACCTCCACCTACCTATCCGACCCACTTCATTCCCTCGACCCCTCATCGCAAACAACTTCACCCTTACCTCGGACCTCGAGCGAGACTCTCCCTCTCCTGGCTTTCACAACACTTCCTCGCCCTCCTACTCGTACTAGTCGCACTCTCCTTCCTCCTCTCCTCGATTCCAACTCTAGTCGATGAAGGGAAACGAACTTTGACTGCCGCATGTTCTGGAGTTGAGGGAGGAATGAACGTCGCAGTGTCGTTGCCACATTATATGGCAGATGGAGTGAACGAGTTGAACTCAAAGACGATCAGTGCAGTCACGAACGGAGCGGGAACTGTCCTTGATTTGACTTTGCAAGCTCTCGAGGCTATAATCCTGTACGTTTCTACCACCTTTCAGCACTCCCAGGATCTCGCTGACCCACGAAAATGTCTAGCTTCATGATTGACACCTATCGATCACTCTTCCTCTGTCTACTCGACCTCGCCGTTCATGATTCCTTGACTCTTCTCGTCAAAGCGATCGAAGAAGCACAAGAATTCGTTACAGACTCGATGTCGACAATTCGAACCAGCATTCAGACCGCGATTGGAGGGATCAACTCAGGTCTCGAGAACACGATTGGCTTGATCGATAGAATTCCAGGGTGAGTCTCAGATTTTGAAAGAGATCGAATTTTCGAAACTGATTCAATCGATGCTCCCTTTTCGCAGGGTCGACGTCGATATTCCGACAATAGATATACCTGAGCTATCAGCACTCGAGAACATTACTCTCCCTTCGACCGTGATCGACGCTTTGACGGAGCTCAACTCGTCCATCCCAACTCTCGACGAATTCCGTTCTTCGATGAATTCGCTCATCTCGACTCCGATCGAAGCTCTTCGAACCAACATCAACTCGACCCTCTCGAATCGAACGATCGAAGTCGAAATGCTGCCGGTTCCAGCAAGGCAAACTGTCGAGATTTGTAACGATCTCGATACGAGTTGGATTGATGATGTCGGACATGATCTCGGCAAGTTCATAAAGGTAGCGATGGGATTGGTCGTACTTCTCATGGTCTTGTTCATCCTCGCTTGTAAGTAACTCAGGGTCCTCGATCAACTTCCCGACTCTACAATCTCGTTGACCATTCCTCGGGATGACACAGGCGCCATCTGGGAACGTTACAGCTATCGAAACTTCATCGGAGGAGTTATGTCAGCTCGAGAAGCTTGGCTTCATGATCTCGTCGACAAAGGGTCAAACTCAGTCCATCCTTCCTCCGCTCAAGAAGCACTCTCGAAACCCAATCTCCTCTCTTTCCTCAACGCTTCCTCTCATCCCAGTCTCTTCTCTTTCGTCTCTCGCCTACAACGATTGTTCTCGCTTCGCACTTCAAACGCAAAATCAAACTGTATTTGGTTCTTCAGCTACATTGCCCATCCTCACGCATGGGCATTCTTAGCCTTCGGATTAGTCGGGTTGCTGGTGGTTCAGATTCAGTTATGGGCGTTGAGGGGACCAGTAAAGGATTTGACGACGAAGCGAGCGAACGAAGGAGCTGGAGAATTCTCGAACAGTGTCATCGGAACCTTGAATGCGAAGTGAGTCTTCCGCTTACATCGTCCCATCTTGAGACTCTGTACTGATTGATTTAGCGTTTCTGACAGGATGAACGAGTCGTCATGGGACTTTGCGGACAAGTCGAACAGGATGATCTTGTCAGTCGAAGATGGTCTCAACGAAGATCTCGTAAGTCTACGCTCCGCTTCATTTTCCACTCTCACCGTGATTGACGCTGAGTCTCGCGTTGTTGTGTAGTTCGGCTGGGTCAACGGAACGACGGAAGCGCTCAATTCAACGATTGTCGGTTTCTACGATGGTTTGACGGATGCGATAACCGATGTCTTCGACGGTACTGTACTTGAAGATCCTATCCTCAATCTCGTCTACGTGAGTCTGAACTGTCGTAACTCGGACCGAGAAGACATCCCCAAAGCTAAGCCTTTGCCCCGTCTCGCAGTGTCTTGTCGGGAGCAAAGTCGATGCGATTTCAACAGCTCTCACTTGGATGCACGCTCATGCTCACGTCTCCTTCCCTACCGTCTCGCCGACCGTCCTCATGCTCAGCTCGAATCGCTCGCAAGAACTGACCGACGGACTCACCTCTCCCGATTCCGCCGTTTCGACAACGTCAATCGTCGAAAGGATGCTTCGAGCTTACGAACGATCACTCGAGCAACAACGACTCGGCTTCTGCATTGCGATCGGAATTTGGGTACTGGTCGTTCTGATGGGAGTGATCGGGTTACTCTGGAGGTCAGGAGGAGAAGAGCGATGGGATAAATGGAGAGGACGTCCAGTCGAAGGTCGTGATGAAGGATACGGCGAGAAAGAGATGGACGAAAAGTCAGGCTTCAAAATGCTTCACCTTCGGAATCACTCGACAGTTTCTGGTCGACAATCTCCCCCTCCGAAATCTCCTGTCGATCACGAGACAGTTCAGCACCTCGCCAACTACTCTTTCCCTTCCTCTCCACCTCCGACTAGTCCTCTTCCTCCCGTGCCGACTTTGAACTCGTCGAAAGAACAACCAAGCTCGGCAAGTTGGGCTTCGCTCGTCGACTTCTTCAAGCCAACTCTCCCACCCAACGAGCCTACTTCTCTTCCATCACCGAAGAAGCGAATCGATCTTCCTTCCCTTCCCTCCATGTCTCTCACAATCCCTCGAGCCATTCGTTCGAAACCTACCTTCAAGCCTCGACCTCTCATCTCTCGCCCTCGCCCCTCTTCCCAGCAACGGAGAGCATCTGATATGGTTGACTTGCGAACGGGTGAATACGTCGAGAGGATTGTACCATCGGGGAGGGCAAGAAGCGGAGTCGGAAAGCGAGTGAGAGGGGTCGGAGACGATCTCATGCAGCGAGTCAGAGGGAGACCATGGAGTCAAACCGAGCAATCCTGGAAGCGACGGAGCAAGAACGATCAAGCAGAGACCGGATGGGAAGAACTCGACTCTTCGCCCGCTTTCGACCCTTCGCATCCTCTCGACGATTCTCAGCAATCCTCCTCCCTACCTTACGTCGCGGATCCTTCTTCTCCCTCGACACTCCCTCCGACAAACCCCTTCGCAGATCCCTCTCTTCTCCCTCCTCGACTCCCCTTCTCTCAACCACCGATCTCGCCTCCCCTTCCTCATCCTTACCGCTCGTCCCAGACTTACCACCCTTACAGCTCAGAGAACCCTTTCGCTGACTCCCAAAGCGCCTTGATCAGTGGAACGAAGCAGCCTTCGACGTATACTCCCGGAAGTCGGCCTACGAATCCCTTTGCGACTCCTTTCGATGGTGCAGACGAGTAGCTTGTTACGTATTCTTATAGACACTTGCTGTAACCTGTACTCTCGTTGTATCCTCTCTCCCTCCTTCGTCGTCTGTCCCCTCGTCAACGAGAAACGGCTTTCGTAAAACTGATATTTCGAGTTACTGCTTTTTACAAATTACTACTGATTTCACCTCCTTTAGGCTTGAACAGCTTTGGCCAAGTCCTGAAGGGCTTCACTCCTCTTGTACTTGCCATCCTCAACGACGGAAGCATCTGCGACGAGAGAAAGAAGCAAGAAGAGGGTCAATTTCGTCGCTTGCATATCCGGAACAAGCGAGAAATTTGCGTACCAGCATCGGACGAGAAGACACCCGACCATTCGATGAAGGTAGAGTCGTCAGAGGTAACAGAGTGGAGAGTGATAGTTGAGAGAACCGAGGAGAAAGAGAGAGCGGGTTCGGCGGTGAGGATACTGTTTCGCATGAAGAGCAAGGCAAGGTCAGTGAATATAATGTAGAAGAGTGTAGCTCGACAACGCACGAGTAGGTGATAGAGTGCTTGATGGAAGAGTGTTCCTCTTGCTTGACGAGAAGCGAAGTTCCGTCCTGAATGGGTTTCATGGAGATTGACATCAGCTTCTACTCTGCTGTCTTCTTTGTCCAGCTCTGGGCTGCAGAGTAGCTGATGAGGAATCGCTCTCACCTTGAAAACCCATTGGAAACAATCGGCTTCCTCACTGATTTCCTTTGATGCAGGGCCAGACTTTTCGAGTGCGGACCACCATTTAGAGAAGTCGGACAACTTGATTTGGTGCCAAACTTTAGCGAGAGGAGCCTTGATAACGGCCGATTCTTTACAGTAGTTTCCAGTGACGGGAGAAGACATTTCTGTGCTCATTCTATAGTCAGCAAGGTTTGTAGAGAGCTTGGTAGTTTGGTGGTGCTCACTGTGAGAGTTAGTGAAAGGTGAGGAG
>Ga0308170_10003429_pt1 | contig 12966 bp, 13 predicted proteins | sample PhyBR2_2_FD_202136 | JGI IMG/M metagenome (GOLD analysis project Ga0308170, IMG submission 202136) | Phyllosphere microbial communities from UC Gill Tract Community Farm, Albany, California, United States - DLSLSB.R2 | ecosystem: Host-associated > Plants > Phyllosphere > Unclassified | place... | reverse complement strand
GCCCAGGACCCCGCCGCCGGCGGACGACGGACTGCCCTGGGGCGTGATCGCCGGCGGGCTGGCCGTGCTGGCGGCGCTGGGCGGCGCTGCGGCCCTGGTCCGTGCGCGCCGCAAGCGCACGCGCAACGTCGACATCCCGGCCGATCCGGGCATGCTGCCGCGTCTGCGGGAGCGTTTCTTCGCGCGCAACGGCGTCAAGGCGGAAACCGATCCCGCCGCCGCGCGCGCGGCCGAACCTTCGCTGGAGTGATGGCGCGGCTGCAACAGTTTGAACATCAGAAAGATGTCGAACGCGAAACATGTCTACACAAATCGTGTTTATGCGATATACTCGGCCACATGTGATCGGCAAGTTCACACAACGGATCAGGATCCGGCGCAGCCACCATCGATAGCGTGGCGCGGGTACCGGATGATCGCTGACGAAGCGCCTGTCCCCGGAAGCGGTTCGGCTGCCAGCTGTGCGCAGACGAACGCCGGATGCAACCGGCAAGAGGCGACGCCAGGGGATGCCTGGTGCTCGCTCTCTCCTATACCAAGGCCCGTGCGTACCGAGAGTCGCACGGGCTTTTTCATTTGCGTGCCCCGATGCTCCAGTTATCGCTACCATATTGATAACGAACACTGCCGGAGGAGGGGACATGAGCGAAATGCCGCCCACGCGCGTCCAGCGCGGCGACCTGTTTTCCGAGCGTTGCCCGTCGCGGGAGGTGCTCAAGCACGTGACCGGCCGCTGGGGCGTCCTGTTGCTGGTGGCGCTGATGGACGGCAGCCAGCGCTTCGGCGAGCTGCGGCGCCGGGTCGGCGGCATCAGCGAGAAGATGCTGGCCCAGACCCTGCAATGGCTGGAGCAGGACGGCTTCGTCCAGCGCATCGCCCATCCCGTCGCACCGCCCCACGTCGAGTACCGGCTCACGCCCCTGGGCGAGGAGGTCGGGCGCAAGGTCGGCGCGCTGGCCGAGTGGATCGAAGGGAATATGGCCGGCATCCAGGCCGCCCGGCACCAGGTATCAATGGCCCAGGGCGCATCGGCGCACCGATAAAAGAAAAAACCCTCTTCGACATGCGTGGAAGAGGGCTTGCGGAGAGCCGGCGCCAGGCCGGCGGAAACGAAATTCAGTGCGCGGCCATCGCGCGATCGAGCTGGCCGTGCCACGGCTCGGTGATCTCGCGCACGGCGCGGTCGTTGGCCATGATTTCCTTGAGCAGGTCGATCTTGCGCTTGCGCTGGGCGCCTTCGAGGGCCGGCACGCCGCTGCGCGCGCCGCTGGCCTGCAGGGCGCACTGGGTTTCCAGCTGGGCCAGTCCATTCCAGTCCCCTGCGCGCGCGGCAAGCGCCATGCGTCCGGTCAGGGCTGCGATATTTTCATACATTGCAAGGACTTCGTTGGACGTCATATGCGCACCAGGGGCGGATTTTTTGGGGCCGGATTGCCGGGTATCTAAGTGCTTAACGGCCCCGGTTTCGGGAACTTTAGGGTTTTCGAAAGATTTTTTGAATTTTTTTTTCGAATGCGGGTCTAGGCGTGCATTCCTGGCATCTTTGCCATTCGCGCAATGCTGCCCAGGTACTACAATGATGCGCACGCCTATTATGTGAATCACGACTGAAGGGACACTTAATGAAAACCAGCTGGACCCCCCTCAAGATGGCCATTACCGTGGCCTTGTGCGGCGCCTCCTTCTCCCTGGCCGCGACGGCCTCGGGCCAGGCGGCGCCGGCAGCGCAGGCCAATCCGCCACAAGCGGCCGCCGCGCCGCACGGCACCCTGCGCCCTGGCGACGATTTCTTCAGCTGGGCCAATGGCGACTGGCTGGCCAAGACCGAGATCCCGGCCGACCGTCCGGGCTGGGGCGCGATGGCCGCGCTGGCCGAGGAGACCAACCAGCGCATCGTCAAGCAGATCGAGGGTCTGGCCGCCGACAAGGGCGCGTCCGGCGAGGCGCGCAAGGTCGCCGACTACTACGCCACCTACATGGACGAGGCCACGATCGAGAAGCACGGCGCCGCGCCGCTCAAGCCCTTGCTGGCGAAGATCGACGCGATCAAGGACAAGGCCGCCCTCACGCGCGCGCTGGGCGAGTCGCTGCGCGCCGATGTCGACCCGCTGAACAACACCAACTTCTTCACCGAGAACATCTTCGGCTTCTGGATCGCACCCGGCCTGCACGACGCGGCGCACAACCGGGCCTACCTGCTGCAGGGCGGCCTGGGCATGCCCGACCGCTCCTACTACCTGGACGACGACAAGCACATGGCCGAGCTGCGCACCAGGTACCAGCAGCACATCGCCGCCATGCTCAAGCTGGCCGGCTACGACGATGCCGAGGCGCGTGCGCAGAAGGTGTTCGCGCTCGAAGTCGACATCGCCAACGCGCACGGCACCCGCGCCGATTCGGCCGACGTGCTCAAGGCCGACAACGAGTGGACGCTCAAGGACTTCGAGACCAAGGCCCCGGGCCTGGACTGGAAAGCCCTGTTCAAGGCGGCCCACCTGGGCGACCAGAACAAGTTCATCGTCTGGCATCCGACCGCCGCCGTCGGCGAAGCCGCGCTGGTGAACAAGACCGACCTCGCGACCTGGAAGGATTACCTGGCCTTCCACCGCATCAACCAGATGGCGAGCGTGCTGCCCAAGGCCTTCGCCGACCAGCGCTTCGACTTTTATGGCAAGGCGCTGTCCGGCACCCCGCAGCAATCGGTGCGCTGGAAGCGTGCACTGGCCGCCACCAACGGCGCGCTGGACGAGGCGGTCGGCAAGATCTACGTCGCCAAGTACTTCCCGGCCGAGAACAAGGCGCGCCTGCAGCAGATGGTCAGCAATATCATCGCCGCCTTCGACAAGCGCATCGACAAGCTCGACTGGATGGCCGCGCCGACCCGCGCCGAGGCCAAGCAGAAGCTCAAGACGCTGTACGTCGGCGTCGGCTATCCGGACAAGTGGAAGTCGTATGACGGCCTGAAGGTCGTGCCCGGCGACGCCTTCGGCAACGCGATGCGCGCCGACGAGTTCCACACCGCCCAGGAAGTCGCCAGGCTGCATCGCAAGCCCGACCGCAGCGAATGGTCGATGCCGCCGCAGCTGGTGAACGCCGTCAACCTGCCGCTGCAGAACGCGCTGAACTTCCCGGCCGCGATCCTGCAGCCGCCGTTCTTCGATCCGAAGGGCTCGGACGCCGCCAACTACGGCTCGATCGGCGCCATCATCGGCCACGAGATCAGCCACAGCTTCGACGACCAGGGCGCCCAGTTCGACGCCCAGGGCCGCCTGCGCAACTGGTGGACCAAGGCCGACGAGGAGCACTTCAAGGCCGCGACCGGCAAACTGGTGGCCCAGTACAACAGCTACAAGCCGTTCCCGGACCTGGCCGTGAATGGCCAGCTGACCCTGTCGGAGAACCTGGCCGACCTGGCCGGCCTGTCGGCTGCCTATGACGCCTACAAGGCCTCGAGCGGCAAGAGCGCGGGCGAGGAGGGCGACCGCGAATTCTTCATCGGCTACGCCCACAGCTGGCGCACCAAGATGCGCGAAGCGGCCGAGCGCCGCGGTATCCACACCGACGGCCACGCCCCGCCGGAATACCGCACCGCGACCGTGCGCAACATCGACGCCTGGTACAAGGCCTTCAATGTGCAGCCGGGCCAGGCGCTGTACCTGCCGCCGGAGGAGCGCGTACGGGTCTGGTAATGCTTGTTGGAGGGTAATGGACACCTGCGGAAACCACGCCCGGCCTAGAATCAATGGCCTGGCATTCATTCCGCAGGTGATCCATGAAGCAGCACTATCTCGACATCCGACAGCGTGTACTGCGCGCGTATCCCTACATGGAACAGGACGACGACTTCCGGGAGATCTCGGAACGCACCCTGCATCACTACGACGAAGTCGCGCCGCGCTTCTTCGCCGGAACGATAGACCACGACGTCAGCCAGAACATCGCGGCCCTGCTGGATGCGATCGAGGCCGAAGCGCCGTACGTCATCCTCGACCTCGGCTGCGGGCCGGGACGCGACCTGAAGACCTTCAGGGACATGGGCCACCGCGCCATCGGCCTGGACGGCAGCGCCCGCTTCGTGGAAATGGCAGCGGCGTACAGCGGCTGCGAAGTGTGGCAGCAGAACTTCCTCGACCTCGACCTGCCGGATCAACTGTTCGACGGCATCTATGCCAACGCCTCCTTGTTCCACGTCCCGCGCAGCCTGCTGCCGGAGGTGCTTGGAAAACTGCATGACGCGCTCAAGCCCGGCGGCGTGCTGTTCAGCTCGAATCCGCGTGGCAACAATGAGGAGGGCTGGAACGGTCCGCGCTGGGGCAGCTTCCACGACTATCCGGCCTGGGAATCCTATCTGGTCGGCGCCGGATTCATGCCCCTGCATCATTATTACCGGCCCAGCGGTTTGCCGCGCGAGCAGCAGCCCTGGCTGGCCAGCGTGTGGCGTAGACCCGAATAATTGAACGCACGGAACCCTTTCATTACTTCATTGACTAAGTTAAACGGCGTACAGAATCGTGCCACGCATGCGCGCATGATGAAGCCATACCGTTCGACAGCCGGGCGGTAGCAAGGTCCTCGAAACCGCCATCAGGTCCGGCGGTCCCACTGGCTGCACAGCGCAGCCGGATTCGAGGCACATGAACTTGACGAAAGGAGGTGTCCACGATGAACTCGGACCAAATCAAGGGCAAGGCCAAAGATATCGGCGGCAAAATCCAGGAAGAAGCTGGCAAGGTTGTCGGTAGCAGCGAGCAACAAGCCAAGGGTCTGGCTAACCAGGCCGGAGGCAAGGTCCAGGAAAAGTACGGCGATGTGAAGGATGCCGTCAACAAGGACTCCATCGATCGCGGCAACCGCTGATACGTCTCGTCCTAAAGAAACAGCCGCCCAGTGCGGCTGTTTTTTTATCCATGAACAAATTCCAAAAGCGTTTATTCGGTACGGCCGCCGCGCTGGCCGTCGCCGCCATCGCGGCTTACTGGTATTGGTCGCCTTACGTGGTCATGCACCAGATGCGCACCGCCGCGATCGAGGCGGATGCCGACAGCTTCAATGAACACGTCGACTATCCACAATTGCGCGACAGCCTGAAGGGGCAGCTCTCCGCACGCATCAGCGGCGACCTGGCCAGCCGGTCCGGCTCCGGCAACCCGATCGAGCAGGCCGGCAGCGCCCTGGGCAGCATGCTGGGCCTGGCCCTGGTCGACAGGATGGTCGATGCCGTCGTGCGGCCCGAGATGGTGATGCGGGCCATGCAGCACGGACGATTCCAGCTGCAGAACGGCCGGCAGCAGGAGCGGGAGCAGGGGCAGGATAAGGAAGGCGCCACGGACCAGGCCCCCGCCAGACAGAAGGAGAAGGCGTCCTGGCGCATCGAGCGCAAGGGCGTCGACAAGGTATTCATCCACGTCGATAAGGACGCCGCGTCGAACAAGCCGGGGCCTGCCTTCGTCATGCGCCGCGATGGCTTTGCCAACTGGAAGCTGACGGAAATCCGCTTGCCCGAGTAAGCCCTACATCGGCGCCCGGGAAGGCCGCGGCTGGGCATGACCCGGCGTGTCCTTCTCATCCTCGTTTTGCGGCCGGTCGCCGAGGATGTCTTCCACGTACAGCATGCCGATCAGCACCACCAGCGCGGCCGTCAGCGGCGTCGCCAGGGCCACGCCGGCGAATCCGAATAAGGTGCCGAAGAGCAACTGCATGATGATGGTCAGCGCCGGCGGCAGCGCCACCGCGCGCGCTTCGATGAAGGGCAGCAGCACGTAGCCGTCGAGCATCTGGATGGCGAAGATCAGCAGCAGCGTGTACAGCGCGAGGTCGCTGCTGTTCGCCAGCGCGATCAGCACGGCCGGCACGCCGCCCATGATCGGCCCGAGGTAGGGAATGAAGTCCAGCAGCCCGGCGATGATGCCGAGGATGAGGCCGAGCTTCACGCCCAGCAGGGTCAGGCCGGTCGACAGGATAACGGCGACGATCAGCATCGAGCAGCCCTTGCCGATCAGCCAGCGGCCCAGCGTATCGCCGATATTGTCCATGACCTCGTCCGCACGCGCGCGCCTGTGTGTCGGGATCAGCTTGATGAAGCCATGCGTGTAGGCGCGCGGGGCGCTGGCGAAATAGATGCCGACGAAGACGATGATCACCACGTTGGCCAGCGCGCCCAGCAGGCCGCCGAAGAACAGGCCGGCGTCCGGCACCAGGCGCTGCAGCGAGCCGAGGATCTGCTTGGTCGGCGGCAGCTGTTTCGACAGGTGCTGGAGGATGGGATGCTGGTTGATCATGTCCTGCACACGCGCCAGCGCGGCGGGGAACTGCTTGGCCAGTTCGGCCGACTGCTGGGTGATCTGCGGCGCCATCGCCCAGCCGCCCAGGCCGATCGCCAGGAACAGCAGCGCGATCACGATCAGGAGGGCCACCTGGTGATTCAGCTTGAGGCGACGCTCCAGCGCAGTACTCAATTTGTACAGCAGGATCGCGAACAGGATGCAGGCGAAGATCAGCAGCAGCGCAGCGGCGGCGAACCAGACCGCGGCCAGCAGGAGCAGGAACAGGGCGCCGATGCCGTCGACCAGCACCATGCGGCGCATCAGGTCGCGTTGCGTGGGCGAGGGCGGCGCCGGATGTTTGGCGGGCGGGATCAGGGGGTGGTCGGTCATGGTAGCAAAATGCTATCAGTTGCCGTGCGCTGCCGTCGCGCGGCTGACCCTGGACCGGTTGGGCGCCGTGTGTGCGTGCGCTAACTGAGCCGTGGCGCACGCTTTCTTATCATTGAGTCACACATCGCAATGAGAAAGGAGAGCACCATGAACTCGGATCAAATCAACGGCAAGCTGAAAGACATCGGCGGCAAAATCCAGGAAGAAGCCGGAAAGATCGTCGGCAACCCGGACCAGCAGGTGAAAGGCCTGCAGAACCAGGTCGAAGGCAAGACCCAGGAAAAGCTGGGTGACCTGGAGCAGAAGGTCGACAACGCCACCCGCTAAGGCGACGTGCAGTTAAAAAAACAGCCGCATCGCGCGGCTGTTTTCGTTGATGCGGGCCGGTTTATTGCGCCTGTCCGCTCTGCAGATTCTTCTTGAAGAAGGCTTCGATCATCCCGTACACGTGCCGCTGCCCGGCGCGCGAGGAGATGCCGTGCTTGGCGCCGGGATAGGTCATCAGCTCGAACTGCACGTTGCGGTTGACCAGCGCGTCGATCAGGCGCGTCGAGTTGGTGAACAGGACGTTGTCGTCGGCCATGCCGTGCACCAGCAGCAGCGGCGACTTCAGGCCGTCGAGGTGGGCCAGCACGCCGCTTTGTTCATAGGCCTGCTGATTCGCCTGCGGCGCGGAACCGACGAACTGTTCGGTGTAGTGGGTGTCGTACAGCGCCCAGTCGGTCACCGGCGCCACCGACACGCCCATCGCCAGCTTGTCGGAACCCGCTTCCAGCAGGCGCAGGGTCATGTAGCCGCCGTAGCTCCAGCCGAACACGCCGACGCGCTTGGGATCGACGAAGCCCTGTTTGGTCAGCCAGTCGACGCCGGTCAGCTGGTCCTCGACTTCGTGCTTGCCGAGTTCGCCGTAGATGACGTCGGTGAAGCGGCGCTCACGGCGCGAGGAACCGCGGTTGTCCAGCGTGAACACGACGTAGCCCTGCTGCGCCATGTACTGCTTGAACAGCTTGCCGTCCCATGCGCGCGTGACCTGCTGCGAATGCGGGCCGCCGTAGACGAACAGGAAGACCGGGTAGCGCTTGGCCGGGTCGAAATTGGCCGGCTTGATCATCGAGTAGTACAGGGTCTGGCCGTCGTGCGCGGCGATGGTGCCGAACTCGGTCGGCAGGTGGTTCGAGGCGAACCTGGCGTAGGGGTGGTCGGCGCTCAGCGCATTATGCTCGAGCCACTCGACCATATTGCCGTCGGCGCGGCGGATCGACACCTGCGGCGGCGTGTTCGGGTCCGAGAAGGTGTCGACGAAAATCCTGCCGTTGGCGGCGAAGCTGTCTTCGTGCCAGCCATCCTGCCTGGTGATGCGCACCGGCTTGCCGGCGTTGCTGCCGTCCAGGTTCAGCGCGTATACCTGCTTGTCGGTGACCGCATCCTTGTTCGAGGCCACGTAGACCTTGCCGGCCTTTTCGTCCACGGCCAGGATGTTGTCGATGCCCCAGTCGCCCTGCGAGACCGGGTGCAGCAAGTGGCCCGCCATGTCGAACAAATACAGGTGCTTGCGGCCGCTGCGCTCGGAGGCCCAGAGGAAGGCCTTGCGGTCCTTCAGGAAGCGCAGGTCGTCGCCCAGCGCGACCCAGGTCGGCGAGGTCTCGGTGAGGAGCGGGTGCTCGGCGAGCGTCCCGGCATCGACGGCGACCAGGTCGAGGCGCTTCTGGTCGCGCGACTGGCGCTGGAACACCAGCGTCTTGCCGTCCGCGCTCCAGTCGGCGCGCACCAGGTAGATATCCTTTTCCGGCCCCAGGTCGACGCTGGCCGTGGCGCCGGTGGCCGGGTTCACGATCTTCAGGTCGACCAGCACGTTCTTGTCGCCGGCGGCCGGGTAGCGCTGGTCGATGACATCGGTGCGGTCGGCGAAGATCTCGAAGCGGCGCGCGACCGGCACCTGGGCTTCGTCATAGCGCTTGTAGGCGATCGCCGAATCGTCGGGCGCCCAGTAGTAGCCGGTGCGCTGGTCCATCTCTTCCTGCGCGACGAATTCGGCTTCGCCGTTGTGCACCGTGCCTTTGCCATCAGTCGTCAGCTGGCGTTCCTGGCCGCTGGCGAGGTCGATCACGACCAGGTTCTGGTCGCGCACGAAGGAGAGGTAGCGGCCCTTCGGCGAGATCTTCGGATCGCCCACATTGCCCGAGGCGACCTTGCGCGCGGCGTCCGGATGCGCCGCGTCGACCAGGTAGAGGTCGCCCGCGATCGGCACCAGCAGCTGCTTGCCGTCGGGCGACCAGCTATAGCTCAGGATGCCCGACAGGCTGGCGGTACGCGCGCGCTCGCGGCGGGCCTTTTCTTCCAGCGACAGGTTCTCGTTCGGCACCAGCTTCTTGGAGTCGACCAGGCGATGCGTGGTCTTGTCCTTGATGTTGTATTCCCAGAGGTCGAGCTGGAACTGGTTGTCGGGGCGGCCGCGCAGGAAGGTCACGCGTTCGCCGTCGGGCGACACGCGCAGGCTGCGCACGCCCGGACCGGACAACGCCGGGTCGGCGTGGATACGGTCCAGGGTCAGGCGTTCCGCGGATGCGGGAACGGCGGCCAGCGCGGCCAGGAGGCAAAGGAGTAGGCGCATGGAAGGTCTCGAGGTTGTAATGTCGTTGTGCAACGGCCGAGACGATACCAGAGTCAGGTGTGAAAAGCTGTAAATACGGCCGGGCGCGCAGCCCGGGCACATACACATCTTTACGATTTATATGAAAAACTTTGCAAAGATGGATAGCCTGTAATATAAGTCTGCCTGAGATCGTATATTATTGTGATGTTAGCGTTGTCTAACAAATTTAGTTTAGTTCTCTCCACAGGGTTAGCCGATGGACTTGTCCATCGGCATTTTTTTTGCCTCGAGTGCGCGCCGTTTCGACAGCTTCTCCAGCGACCAGGCCAGCAGCACGGCCGCCACGGTCAGGCCCAGCACCAGGCCGATCCAGAAGCCCCTGGCCGCCATGGGCTGGCTGGGCGACCACGGGAACCAGCTCGGGGCCAGGCCGAGGATCCAGCCGACCGGCAGGGCCACGCCCCAGAACGCGATCATCTGGATCAGCATCGGCGAGCGCGTGACCTTGTAGCCGCGGATGCTCGACGCGGCCGCGACCTGGGTCGAGTCGGACAGCTGGAAGATGGCGGCGAACAGCAGCAAGGTCACGCACGTCGCCGCGACCTTCTCGTCCGAGGTGTACATGGCCGCGATCTGCCAGCGCAGCAGCGCGATGAAGGTTGCCGACAGCAGCCCGAACGAGATGCACATGCCGGTGCCGACCCAGGCCACGAAGCGCGCGCGCACCGGATTGCCTTCGCCCATGGCCTGGCCGACCCGGGTCAGGGCGCCGATGCCGAAGCTGAGCGGCACCATGAACACCAGCGACACGAAGTTGAGCGCGATCTGGTGCGCCGACACCTCGATCACGCCGAAGCGCGCCACCAGCAGGCTGATGACGCCGAAGGCGCTCACCTCCGCGAAGTGCGTCACGCCGATCGGCAGGCCGAGCTTGAGCATGCTGCCGATCTCGCCCCAGTTCGGGCCTTCCCAGCGGGTGAAGGGATAGGTCGCGCGGTAGGCGGGAGCAACGCGGATCCAGCAGATCATTGCGGCCAGCATCAGCCATACGCCGCTCGCGGTCGACACCGCGCAGCCGAGCGCGCCCAGTTTCGGCAGGCCGAAGCTGCCGAAGATGAACAGCCAGTTGAGCACGATGTTGTAGAGCAGGCCGCAGATCGCGATGATCATGATCGGCTTGGTCTGGTTGATGCTGGTCGTGTAGCCGTACAGCGCGCGGTAGCAGGCGAAGGCCGGCATGCCGGCGCTGATGATGTGAAGAAAACGCTTGGCGCGCTCGGCCACCGCCGGATCGAGACCGATGTGGTCGAACAGCAGGGCGCACAGGTTGGCGGCCAGGCAGCCGGCCAGGCCGACCCCGGCGCCCAGCCACAGCGATTCGCGCACCGAGTGCGAGATCTTGTCGAAGCGCCCGGCGCCCATCTCGTGCGCGACCACCGAGTTCACCGCCATCATGATGCCCATCACGGTCACCAGGATGATCGACCACACCGAGGTGCCGAGCGAGACCGCGGCCAGCTCGGCGGCGCTGACGTGGCCGGTCATCGCCACGTCCGCCACGCCCATGCCGACGGTGGCCAGCTGGCCGACCAGCATCGGCCAGGACAGGCGCCACAGGGTCGCGACTTCGGTGCGGATGGGGTGGGTGGAATGCGGTGCGGATACGGTGGACGTCATTGTCGGTCTTGCTCACGGCGATGCAAAGACCCGAGATTGTACTGCCTGAACGACTGACAAGGCCGCGCTATCGCGAAGCTGGCGGGCGTCGGATAGCGGACCTTGGTGTGGCTCTCAGCGGCCGTTCGGTTGGACACCGCTGTTGCCGGTGCCCGCATTGTTGCCGTACGAATTGTCGGCGCCGCCACCGCCGCTGCCGTTGGTAAAGTTGGATGCTGCGGCCGCGGTGTCGGCCCGGGTGCCGTGGGTGCCGAAGCCGCTCGTGTCCGTCGAGCTGCAGGCCGCCAGGCCCAGCGCCATCAGTGTCGCAATCAGTGCGCCTTGGTAGTGTTTCATGATAGCTCCTTTCATCGGTATATGCGGCAATCATGGGCATGCCCGGCCGCGTTCAAAATAGGAGGGGTGCAAGTCGGCTTGTAGGATGAGCCGTACGATCAGGCTGCGTGAGCTGGCCGGCTCGCTTAAACGGGATCCTTGACGACCTGGTCCACATAGCACCAGCCCCAGGTTTCGCCGGGCTGGGCGGAGCGCATCACCGGATGGCCCGTCGCATGGAAATGCTTGGTTGCGTGCTTGTTCTTCGACGAATCGCAGCAGCCGACATGGCCGCAGACCAGGCACACCCGCAAGTGCACCCAAGTGTCGCCCATGCGGAGGCATTCTTCGCAGCCGTCGGTATTGCCTTCGCGGGGGGCAAGGCCGTGGAAGTGCTTGCAATCGTTGGGCATGGCGGCTCCTTGGTTGGGATGGGCTTCCTTTTCCCAGTTTAATCCATGATTGAAAAGCAAACCCATCGCCATCACATATTCTGGAACTTAACCCTCCAACCTCCAGGAGCAAGCTCGTGGAATACAAGGACTATTACGCAACCCTGGGCGTCGAGAAGACGGCGTCGCAGGATGAGATCAAGAAGGCGTACCGCAAGCTGGTCCGGAAATATCACCCGGACGTCAGCAAGCACAAGGACGCGACCGAGAAAACCAAGGAAATCAACGAGGCCTACGATGTGCTGGGCGACGCGGAAAAGCGCGCCGCCTACGATGAGCTCGGCCAGGGCCGGCGTGCGGGGCAGGAATTCACGCCGCCGCCGGACTGGGGCACGCAGTTCGATTTCGGTGGCGCCGGTGCCAACGATTTCTTTTCCGACCTGTTCACCCATGCCGGACGCCGCTCCGGCCGCGGCGGCGCACGCGGCTTCGGCGGCGGGGGCGGCGGGGGCGGCGGTTTCCAGATGCGCGGCGAGGATATTCACGCCGCGATCACGATCGACCTGCGCGACGCCTACCAGGGCGCTGCGCGTACGATCAGCCTGCGCGTGCCGCAGCACGATGAGCAGGGCCGGGTGAAGATGCAGGACAAGACCCTCAGCGTGAACATTCCGAAAGGCGTCACGCCGGGGCAGCAGCTGCGCCTGGCGGGGCAGGGGCATCCGGGCGGCGGCGGGCCGGGCGACCTGTATCTGGAGATCCAGTTCGAACCCGATCCGCGCTACCGCGTCGAAGGAACGAACGTGTACGAGAACGTGCCGGTCGCGCCGTGGGAGGCGGCGCTCGGCGCGAGCGTGTCGGTGCCGACGCCGTCCGGCGCGGTCGAGGTGACGATCCCGCCGGGCTCGCAGAGCGGCCGCAAGCTGCGCCTGAAGGGACGCGGCATTCCGGCCAGGGAGCCGGGCGACCTGTACCTGATCCTGGACGTGGTGCTGCCGCCCGCCAGCACCGAGCGCGCGAAGGAGCTTTACCGGCAGATGGCGCGCGACCTGGCCTTCAACCCGCGCGAACGCATAGGAGCTTGAACGATGCCGAACAATAACAGCCTCTCCGGCGTGCTGCTGGACGATGTTGCCCTGACCCTGGATGAGCTGGCGCGCGCCGTCGAGGTCGAGCCGGACTGGGTGGTCCGTCACGTGCGCGCGGGCACGCTGGGCGGAGAGACGACGGTGCAGATCACGAGCTGGCGCTTCCGTAGCGGCGACCTGGTCCGTGCGCGCCGGCTGCTGCGCGTCGAGCGCGACTTCGACGCCAACGAGGACCTGGCCGGCCTGGT
>Ga0308170_10003425_pt1 | contig 12975 bp, 8 predicted proteins | sample PhyBR2_2_FD_202136 | JGI IMG/M metagenome (GOLD analysis project Ga0308170, IMG submission 202136) | Phyllosphere microbial communities from UC Gill Tract Community Farm, Albany, California, United States - DLSLSB.R2 | ecosystem: Host-associated > Plants > Phyllosphere > Unclassified | place... | reverse complement strand
GGTGGAGAGGGGCGAGGTGGAGGAGGGGGAGGAGGGGGCGCGAGTCGAGCGCGGGTGGCGGTGGCGAGGGCTGGCCGGCTGGATCGAGTGGCTGTAGGTGTGCTGCACTCGGTCCTAGCCCAGTCGAGCGAGTGGCTGTGGCTGAGAGAGAGAGGGTCAACCTCGAGAGATGGACTCGGAGCGACGAGCTGGCTCTGGCCTCATCTCCTCGCCGCGCACCTTGCTAGGGACAGCCGCGCTCTCCGTCAGCGCACAGCTAGTACACCGACCCTTCCCGCCTCGCTCCAACAGCGCCCCTCGACCGCCGCCATGTCGTCCCCTCGCCCGGCCTCTCTCCTCGCCCAGGGCAAGCCTCCACCGCCCGCCGCACCACCAGCAGGCTCCTCGCCCGCCCAGCAGCCCCAGCAGGCCAAGCCCAAGAAGCAGCCCTCGGCAAAGGACCAGGCCAAAGCCGCCAAAGCCGCACGCCGCGCCCAAAAGGTCCAGGACACCCCGCCCGCACCTCAAGACGCCGGCGACGACCCGGCCAAGAAGGGCCAGCACGCGCAGCAGGGCGCAAAGGGCAAGAACACCCAGGGCGGCAAGGGCGCGCAGCCGGGCCAGGGCAAGGGCGACGGCCCGTCCGCTCTCGCGCACCAGGGCGGCGGTCCAGGCGGCGCAGGAGGTCAGGGCGGCGCGGCGGGCAGCAAGGGCGGCGCAAACGGCGGCGGCGACTCGGCGAGCGCGCTCGGCGGCCCAGCGAGCGACACGCTCCAGCCCTTCCTCCACCTCGACCTCCCGCTCCCCTCGTCGAGCCTGAGCCACTCGGCAAAGAGCTCGACCGCCAACCTCCACCCGAGCATCATCCGCCTCGCCCTCCAGTACTCCGAGTTCAAGGTCGTCGGCGCCAACGCGCGCTGCATCGCCATGCTCGAGGCGTTCAAGGATGTGCGTCCTCGTCTCCCTCCTCGCCCTCCTCTCACCTTTCCGTCGCTGCGCGCAACGTGGCTGACTCTCTCTTCGCACACTCGCACCCAGATCATCTCGTCGTACACGCCTCCGCCGCAGACGTCGCTCACGCGCCACCTCCCGACGACGCACCTCAACCCGCAGATCGCCCACCTCATCCGCGCGCGGCCCTTGTCCGTCTCGATGGGGACGGCGATCCGGTACCTCAAGTACGAGATCAGCCTGATCGAGATGGAGATGGACCTCGACGAGGCCAAGCAGCTCCTCCTGTCCAAGATCGACTCGTTCATCCGCGACCGCATCCTGCTCGCCTCGAGGGTCATCGAGCAGCACGCCGTCGACAAGATCAACGACGGCGACGTCATCCTCACGTATGCGCGCTCGAGCGTCGTCGAGGGCGTCCTCCTCGAGGCCAAGCGGCAGGGCAAGGAGTTCAGCGTCGTCGTCGTCGACTCGCGGCCGCTCTACGAGGGTGCGTCCCCTCCCTCTCCTCTCTTTCTCCTCACCCCCACACCGTACTGATCTCTCCTCCTCGTGCGCGCAGGCAAGCACCTCCTGCACTCGCTCCGCCTCGCCTCGATCCCGACGACCTACGTCCTCCTCCCCGCCCTGTCGCTCGTCCTCCCGCGCGTCTCGCTGTGCCTCCTCGGCACGCACGCCCTCCTCTCGAACGGCAGCATGTTCTCGCGCGCCGGCACGGCCATGGTCGCCATGATGCTCAGGGAGAAGGGCGTCCCCGTCGTGTGCTGCTGCGAGACGTACAAGTTCTCGGAGCGCGTCATGCTCGACTCGATCGTCGGCAACGAGCGAGGTGCGTTCCCTCTCTCGCTCTTTCGAGCTCATGCTGGTCGTGCTGTGCGGGCCGAGACTGACGCTTCCTCTCTCGCCGCGCGCAGCCACTCCCCTCCCCCTCCTCTCCGACCTCCCCTCTCCCGCCGCCGCACCCACCACCTCCTCGACCTCGAAGCCCTCCCCCTCGAGCGCACCCTCCCTCCCGACCAACCTCTCGCCCCTCTCGCTCCTGTACGACGTCTCGCGCCCCGAGGATGTCACGGTCGTCATCACCGAGGCGGGCCTCATCCCGGTGCAGAGCGTGCCCGTCCTCTTGCGGGACTACAAGCCTGTGCAGGGGAGGAACTCGTAGCGAGCGAGCCGTCGAGATAGAGCTGCAGCGAGGACGAGGTTGACGAGACGAGTCGAGCAAGTCGGGACCTTCTCAAAGCGAGAGAGAGCGAAAGCGTGCGACGAGGCTCACGAGAGCGACTATGTGAGCAGCTCTTCATAGCTTGCTCGTCGAAACGGAACTGCTGCTGCTTGCTGAAAGGATCTGAGAGGAGCAGTGCCGGCTTTGCAGGCTCTACAAGCCCGCTAAGATCGACTCGACCTCTGCGCTCGTCTCGACGCCCTCCCACCCTCGCCCGAGCCACCTCGGCAGCCCCTCTGCGCCCTCGCCGCCTACCGTCCCCCTGAACACGCACCACACGGCATCGGCGTTCTGCCGCCCGAGCGCCTCGCACGCGCCCCTCGCGAGCTCGCGCAGCTCGGGCTCGACGCCGCGCACGGGCACGACGAACCACCGCAGGACGAGCGCCGCGTCCCACAGCTGCGGCTCCTTCATCGGGACGTGCCGCGCGATCGAGCGCGTCGCCGAGAGGACGGCGGCGTGCAGGCGGTGCTGCGCGCTGTAGCGCCCGAGCCCGGCTGCCGATTCTGCGCCCGCCGCAGTCGACGACGACGACGGCGAGGCGAGGAGCGCTGCGAACCGAGGCCAGATGTCGTCGGCGATGCGGCGGCTCATGTACTCGCCCGTGTGCTCGGCGAGCGCCTGCACGAGCCGGACGGCCTCGAGCGCGACGGGCGCTTCTTCCCTCGGCGGCGGCGCGAGGCGCAGAAGGATGAGCGGCCATGCGCGATGCACGACGGGGAGGAGGTCGGCCTCGCGCGTCGAGGCGGTTGTGGGCGGGGCCGACGACGAGGACGAGGTCGAGGTCGAGGTCGGGGCGGCGCCGTCGTCCGAGAGCGAGGGGAGCGTGAGGAGGGGGACGGCCGAGGCGAAGAGGGATAGGACGCGGGCGCGTAGAAAGGCTGACGGGTGCGAGAGGAAGTAGAGCGCCTTGTGCAAGATCTGCGCCGTGACACGCTGAGGGCGAGTCGGTGGGGCGATGGCGTCCGAGGCGAAGGTCGGGTCGGCCGGCTTGGCGTCGCCGCCTTCGGTCGGCGGCGGCGACGTGCTCGAGTCGTCTTGGCGGGTCGAGGCGAACGGCCGCCGCGGGTTCTCCTCGGGCAGGTCGTCCGTCGTCGCCGGGTCGTCGTCGTCGGCGGCGGCGGGCGCATCGGCGCGCCGATGGTCGAGCCAGCGCTCGAGGTCGCGCAGGTCCTCGGCCGGGTCCGGGCGGGGCGTGTGCTTGGTCGCCGCCGTCGTGCTCGAGAGGTCGTCCGCCCTCGCCGGGAGGTCCTCGACCATGGCCTTGAGGAGCGCGTCGAGGACGGCCCACAAGCCGACCGTCACCTCCTCGTAGCCGTGGTAGTCGTCGAGCGCCTCGAAGACGTCGTCGACGAGGTCCTGCACCATGGGCACGATCGGCTTGCCGACGAGGCGGATCATCTCGACGAGGACGAGCGGCGCGTTGGGCTCGAGGCGCGACACCGACAGGCGCTGCGACACCGAGTTGACGACGTAGTCGACGTTGGCGAGGACGAGGTTGTGCGGCGAGGCGTACGCCGTCGCGTCCGAGATGAGGGCGAGCGCGTGCTGGGCGTGCGCGCGCAGGAACGGGTGCGTCGTCGGCGACAGGTGGGCGAGGACGTGGTAGAGGGACTGCATGAGAAAGGGCTGGAACGACGACGAGAGCGCCGAGGCCGAGGTGGCGAGGAGACGGAGCGAGAAGGCCGAGAGGAGGAGGAGGTGCGACGCCCGCCGGTCTTGAGAGGTCGCCCCCGCCGCGACAGGAGAGTAGGCGTCGAGAGAGGGCACGTCCGTGACGCCCCTCTTGTGCTCGATGAGGCCGAAGGTCGAGCTGCGCCCGTCGTCGTCGTCGTCGGCGACGAGCAGGTCCCGGCGCTGCTCCTCGCCTCGGCCGGCCGCCGAGGCATCCTCCTGCTGCTCCTCCGCCGAGGCGTCCTCAAGGTCCTCCATGAGCCCGAGGACGGCCCTCGTCGCCCGCTTGAACACCTGCCGCCGCTCCCTCGAGCCCGCCGCCGACGCTCGGGCCTCACCGACGCCCTTGAGCACGCCGTCGAGCACCCACAGCGCGCTCACCGCCGCGCCCTCGCTCCTCCTCGGCCCGAGCGCGACGCCGACGAACTGCTCGACGACCTCGCCGGCCTGGCCCGCCGTCGCGCTCGCGCGCCCGAGCGCCATCCAGAGCGCCTCGAGCGCACGGACCGTCGCCGCCTCGTTGACGCCGCGCAGCCGCACGGGCGGGTGCGCCGTCTCGCCCGTGCTCGACGACGACGGCGAGTCGCCCGAGGACGTGATCCACGCGAGCGCCATGCCGCCCTCGGCTGCTCGACCGGCGGCAGGCACACGCTCGACCTCGAGCGCGCCGAGGAGCGCCCAGCTCCACTTGTCGACGCCGTGGAGCGCGCTCGACGCTCGACGCGCTGCGGCGGGCGACGAGGTGCTCGCTGCTGCGGCGGCGGCGGGGAGGAGGTCGAGCGCCGTGCGGACGATGGCGGCTCCGCGCCGCACGGCGTGCTCGTCCTGCCGGCGCAGCGAGCCCGGGAGCGCCGCGAGCCGCCGCTGGACGATCCTCGCTGCGAGCGCGAGCGGGTGCTGCACCTCGTCGTCGGCGGCGGCGGCCTCGCTGCCCGGGCGGGCGAAGGCGGCGAGGAGTGCGTGCCGCGCGGGCGCGCCGACCGTCTCCCACTCGTCGCTCGCGAGGGCGAGCAGGCCCTCGATGAGGATCTCGGCGTGTGCGCCGAGCGTCTCGGGGCAGCGCGAGAGGACGTCGGACAAGAGGGCGACGAGGGCGGTGCGGACGGGCGCCGAGTCGTGCGTCGAGAGGGGGGAGAGGGCGGCGAAGAGGGTCGAGAGGGACGTGAGGGTGAAGGCGAGCCATGAGGGTGTGGGTACGACGGGTCCTGCGGCGGCCAGTGGAGGAGGAGGCGCGGGCGCGGGCGGCTCGCCCGGGGGCTCGTGCGCGTCGTCTGCCTCGTCCTCGTCGGCGGCCGCCTCGAGCCCAAGGCTGCTCATGCTCGTCTCGACGAGCTCCTCGAGCGTGGCCGGCCGTACACCCTCCTCGTCACGTCCTGCGCCTGCGCCCGACCGCAGCGAGCGCGTCACCTCGTCGCCGACCGTCTCGACGACGACGCGCGCGAGCGCTCGCAGCGCAGCGACGACGACGGGCGACGCCTGACGGCGAGCCGTCTTTCCATACTCGGACGAGGTGGAGGAGCTCGGCATCGAGAGGGCGACGCGCGAGAGGGTCGACGCCGTGCCGGGAAGGGCGGTCGCGAGGAGCGGCGACGGGCCGGCGCCTGGAGGCGGGAGCGTCGCGCTCGGTGCCGGGTGCGCGAGGTACTCGGTGAAGAGGACCTCGAGGGCGTCGAGGGAGGAGAGCTGGAGCTGGAGGAGCGAAGTCGGTTCCGCCGCGAGGGCGAGGAGGGTCGTGAGGGTGTGGAAGAGGATGGGCACGGGCGGTGGCGGATCGCGCGCTCGTGGTGGCGGCTCGTCGAAGCTGCGAGGATCCGAGGCGTCGACTCGAGCCCAGTCGATGCGCTCGCCGAGCGGGTCGTCGTCGTCGCCGTCGCCGCCTCGTGCTCGGTCGGGGCAGTCGTCGGGCCGCATGAGGGCGAGGAGCGCGTCGACCATGGCGAGCTCGGCCTCTTCGGTGCGCTCGAGGGCCTTGCCTTTGCCCTTGGCCCTTGCAGCGGCGGGCCCCTTGGTCGGGCCGGCCGGGTCGAGGGGCCCGCCGAGCGTGAGGGCCGTCATGGTCCACAGCTCCTGGCGGATGCGGGCGTCCATGCCGACGGCGCGCCACTGGACGACGAGGGCGGCGAGGGCGTGCATGGTGGCCTCGAGGACGCGGTCGCCGCGGTCGCGGCCGTCGAGCGGCGGGCGGAGGAGGGCCGACAGCGGGAAGAAGGCGTAGTTGGCGAGGGCGGGGGACAAGGCGTGGCTCGGGGTGGCGCGCAGGAGGTTGGTGAGGCTGTCGACGAGGTCGAGGATGGTGCGAGTGGCCTGGCCGGACGAGGGTGCGCGCGCCACTTCGAGGAGAGGGACGCAGACGGCCTTGAACTGGGAGGAGGGGGCGCGTCAGCTCATCTTCCGGGCGGAGTGCGGGGGACTGGGACGTACCTGGGCAAAGACGGCCTGCTTGCGTGCACCGTGCGCGGTCGTGCGAGTTGGAGCGGGCCCACGAAAGGGACCGGCCGCGGCCACCATGATGAGCGAGAGCGAGCTGCGGGGGGAACACGGGTCAGCGTGAGAGCTCGCCGAGGTGGAGTGAGAGCACGCACCTGGCTGCTGGACTGCTCTGCTCGGTGGCTCGAGGTGGTGCGAGAGGTGTGGCCGTGGTCGAGATGAGGAGGACGAGCACCGGACTGTCCCTCTCGGCTCTGGCTCTGTCGCCTCGCTGCGCCCGCCCTGGCGCCGACTAGAGCCACTTGGGCGTGCTCCAGCCTTATCCAGCCACAACCAGACCCCCGCCCATGCCCCTCAGCGGTCGATTCGCCCTCTCGCTCCTCGTCGTCGCCATCTTCGCACGCGCCTCGTTCCTCAACCTCGCCCTCGTCGCCCTCGCCCTGGTCACCACCGTCGTCGCCGTACTCGGGGCCTGGGTCTGGGCCGCACGCGTCGCAGAGCAGCGCACCGCAAGGGCGAGCGCGCGACACGGTTCGGGTCGCGCTCGAGGTGGGGGAGCTCGACAGCGCCCGCTCGACGGCACGTGGGCGGGCGTGCCGCCGCTCCACTTCACGTCGCCCGCAGCATGGGCCATGACCCAGACCAAGGCGGCGTGGGAGGCCGCCGCCGCCGCCGGGCCCGCCTCGAGCCGCACCTCGCTCCCCGGCGCTCCCCCCTTCCTCGAGGCCGCCCTCGACTCGCTCCTCGCCCTCGTCCTGCGCGACTTCGTCCACCGGTGGTACGACAACCTCTCCGACTCGCCCGTCTTCCCCGCCGCCGTCGACCGCACCATCCGCGACACGCTCGTCGCCCTCTCGACCCGGCTCGCCAACACGCCCGACTGGTCCGAGGTCCTCGTCGGCCGCATCCTCCCCCGCATCACGGCCCACCTCGAGCACTTTGGTCAGGCGCACGAGTCGCTCCATGCCGGCGCCGGCGACTCGGACGAGGCCGACCTGTTCGTCGCGTCGAGGTACGCCGACCTGAGCGGCGCCCGGCTCCACCCGGCCGTCGACGTCGCCGGCACCAACTCGCGCCCGGCAGAAGAAGCCTACCTGCGCGACCTGTTCGGCGCCCTCCTCCCGCTCGTCGTCCCCGGGCGCGAGATGGACAGCCCCGCCGTCGCCGTCATGGTGCGCGAGATCGTCTCGAGCGCCGTCATGCTCCCCGTCTTCGAGCTCCTGTCCGACCCCGACTTCTACAACCGCCTCATCGACGACAAGGTGCGTCTCTTTCGCACTCTTCCTCTCGGCAGCCGTTCTCGGACCTCGGGCTGACGTCGACTTTTCCGCTTTGCAGGCCGGCGCCGCCATCCGGGACCGCAAGATGGTGACCGAGTTCCGCGAGGCGCTCGACAAGCAGGCACCCGCACTCGCCGCCGCTACCGGCCTCGGCCTCTCGGCGCCGCCGCCGCCGACAAGAACGGCAACGGCACCGGCGCGCAAGACCGAGGTCGTCACGGTCCGCACGAGCGCGCGCCAGTTCGACACGTGGCTCGCCAACATCGGCGCTTTGACGACGCTCGGCGACGCTCGACGGCTCAGGAGCGACGTGACGAGCCAGATCCGGCGCGCCAAGCTTGCGACAGGTGCGCTCGTTCCCCTCTCGCTCTCGACTTTCGGACGCTCGTCGCTGACTCGGGCTTCCTGCAGACGGCAAAGCGCTCGACGACATGGTCGACGGCGTCAAGGTTGCCGACTGGGTCGACTTCATCGAGCGACTGTACTCGGCCAAGCGCAAGATCGACCGCCGCATCGCCAAGCTTGGAGGGCCCGACTCTCGAGAGGTGCGTCGTCCAGCTCGCGCACTCTCCCTCTCTCACCGTCACCGAGAACTGACTCTTCGTCCTCGCCCTGCAGCGTGCACCGAGCGTCATGTCGAGCCCCGCCACTCACGGCCAACCCGCCCTTCGCGACCTCCTCCTCGACCCGACCGCCGTCACCTACCTCATGGAGTTCCTCGAGCGCCGGCGGCACTCGACCCGCGCCCAGTTCTGGCTCCTCGTCGAGGGCCTCAAGGACCCGCTCGAGGAGCTCGACGTCGACCTGCCGACGACGACGACGGGCTCGAGCGCTCTCGACGACGGCTCGATCGCGCTCGACGACATCCGCATGATCTGGGACGCCTACCTCGCGAGCGACTCGTTTCGCTCAAGCAAGGCGCACCTCGAGACGGTGCGCTCGTTCGTTGTCGACCGCCGAGACGCAGGAGCGGCATCGTCGTCGGCCGTCGTCACGCCGCAGGAGGTCCGCCAGGTCCGGCACGCGCTCTTCGCCATCCAGGGCGACGTCCTCGCGCTCCTCGAGGAGGAGGACTTGCCCGCCTTCCGGCGCTCGGACCTCCACTTCAAGGCCGTCGCCGCCATGCCGACCTCGTTCGCTCCTCCCGCCGCCTACATCACGCCGCCGTCGCCCTTGGCGACTCGGCCCGCTCGCCCTCGATCGTGCTCGAACCCTCCAGTACCACCTCTACGCGCCTCGAGCACGCCAACCGACCTCGTCGCCGCGGCGCCGCTCGGATCCCCTACCTTCCCTCCTCCTCGACCCGCCTCGCCCGCCCTCCTCGGTCAGTCGCGCACGCAGCGCCCGCAGCGCACCGAGACCGCCCCGCCGCAGGTCACGTTCCACGCCGTCGCGTTTGACCGGCCCGCAGCGCGCCAGCCCGACCTCTTCGACAGCGGCGGCGGCGAGCCGGCGCGCTTCAACCCGGTGCGCAAGGTGTCGAACGGCTCGGTCGACACGGTTGCGTCGGCGGCGTCGGCGCCGACTGCGACGGCGACAACGGCGAGCTCGAGCGCCCGACGCAGCCGGGCCAACCTCGCCGACTCGCTCGAGTTCCTCATGTCGCCGCAGCCCGAAATCGATCGCTCGCCGCTCTTCGGCGCCGCCGCTGCCGACGATGCAGCAGACGACGACGACGACAACGACAACGACGGCGTGCACTCGGACGACGACTACGTCCAGGTCCAGACGATCGAGGCGATCCAGGAGGCGCTCAACTCGATCCTCGCGACCGACGCTCGGGCCCAGCCCGAGGCGAGCAGGTCGACGGCGTCGCTCGCGAGCCTGCAGCAGGGCGGCTCGCTTGCGGTCGGTCCAGCTGTGCGGCGCGTGTCGGCCGACGTGCAACGCAAGGCGTCGCTGTTCGCGACCGAGTCGGGCGCGTCGTCGCCGTCGTTGCCGACGAGCCCGGTCGGGACGGCGCCGCGAGGCGTCACCTCGCCGCCGGCGCTCCCGCCTCGTCCTGCACGACCTCGAGGTGTCTTCGACGACGACGAGACGCTCGACGACGTCGACGTTAAGGACGAGGCGGACCGCGAGAGCGACTTCGACCCGCACGACATCGTCCTCCCCGCGCCGGGCGACCTGCACCTCCCCGCCGAGATCGCGCGCCTCGCCGAGTCGCTCGCCAAGCTCAAGGGCCAGGAAGCCGTCGTCGAGGCCCTCATCCGCAAGGCCGAGCTGACGGGCAACGCGTCGGAGCTCAAGCTCCTCGTCAAGTCGCGCGACAGCCTGCGCCGCGAGGTCCGCGCCGTCTCGTTCCAGAAGGATCAGTACGAGGCGCAGGCCTCGGAGAACGAGCTCACGCCCGACCGCACCCGGGTCGCGATCCCGGGCACGACGGTCGGGCAGGCCGGCGGCGGGACGGGCTCGGGCTCGTCCTCGGCGGCGACGGCGCTCGCGCCCTCGAGCAGCGCGCAGAGCTTCCAGCTGTACCTCGTCGAGGTGCACCAGCTCGCGCCCGACGGCTCGTTCCGCGCCGGGTGGATCGTCACGCGGCGGTACAGCGAGTTCTCGAGCCTGTACGGCAAGCTCAAGGACAAGTACGTCGCGGCGCGCTACCTCGACTTTCCGAGCAAGCGCCTCGTCGGCATCTGGAGCAAGGAATTCGTCGAGCAGCGTCGAGAAGGCCTCGAGCGGTACCTGCAGGTGCGTCTCTTCCTCCTCCTCCTTCGCGGCCTTCTCAAGTTGGGGGACCTCGCTGACGTTCGTCCCGCTCGCAGGCCCTCATCCGCATCCCCGTCATCTGCCGCAGCAGCGAGCTGCGCGCCTTCCTCTCGCAGCAGACGATCGCCCTGCCCAAGAGCGACGCCGCCCGCAAAGTCGCCGCGCCGCTCCTCCCGGGTCAAGCGCTGCGCAGCCTGTACCGCGGCTTCACGTCGGGCATCGATGACGTCCTCGGCACGTCGACGACGAGCATGGTCGACACGATCGTCGCTCGCCTCGGGCAGCAGGCGGCCGAGTTCGCTGGGGCGACCCTCGGCGGCGTCGGCGCCAAGGTCAACGACGAGGACCTCGTCGGCCAGCTCCTCGGCTCGGATACGGCGGCAGCATCAAGCGCACCCGGCGACGAGGCCCTCACCTACTTCACGGCGCCGTTCTGCGACCTGGCCATCACGATCTTCGGCCTCAAGGACAACTGGCTGCGCCGGCAAGCCATCCTCATCGTCCTGCAGCAGGTCCTCGGCGGCACCATCGAGCGGTACGTCCTCTCGCTCACATTTTTCGCACGCTCTCAACGACGCTGTGCATGGCTGACGCCCCTCTGATCGACCGCGCGCAGCAAGTTCCGCGACAGCGTCAAGATGCTCCTCGCGCCGCCGCAGCTCGTCAGCTACATCTCGACGCTCCAGAACGCCATGTGGCCAGGCGGCGAGCTCAAGCCGAAGGAGCCTCCACGCTCGGCTGCTCAGCGAGCCGAGACCAAGGAGTCGGCGAGGAGGAAGCTCTCGACCCTCATGCCAGGTCCGTGCGCTCTCCTTGTCTCGACCCGCCGCGCGACGTCTTCTTGCTGACGTTCCTCTCGCTCGACCCTCTGCAGACGTCGCCGCAAACCTCATCGGCCGCCAGAACGCCAAGCAGGGCGCCCGCAGCCTCTTCGCCGTCCTCCAGAACCGCCGGCTCAACAAGGTGCGTCCTCTCGTTCGCGGCCTTCTCGCGGCCGACCGAGCTGACGATGCCCTTCTCCTGCAGCACCTCATCTACAGCGTCGTCGACGAGGTCGTCGCCGTGCTCTTCCCCGAGCTGCAGGAGCAGCGCTCGCGCCCGCTCTTCCTCTCCTGACCCTCGAGATACCCCTCGCCGCGCACCTCATTCGCGCCTCACGCTGTCGACGATACCCCTCTCTCTTTGTCTCTCTCGGTCGTAGCAGCACGTCGCACTCTGTTTCAATGTCATTCGCAATTGCAGACCTCGTTCAGGAACGCTCAGGGGAGCTTGTTCAGGAGCCCGGACCACGCCCCAGAGATAGACCGCTTCGCCGCCTCCTGCTGCGCCGTCTTCCTCGTCTCTTTCGCAAACGTCGCTGCATCGTTCGCCATGCCGCCGAGCCGCTCGGAGAGCGCGTTGAGGTACTCGCCTCGCTGCTCGAGAGCCGCGTTGGTCGACGCCATGATGCTGCGGGCCGAGTCGCTCGCGCCCTGGACGAAGGCGGCCGACGAGGGTGGACCGTACGCCGACGGTGCAGGCGCTTTGGCCTTCTTGGTCGCCGTGACGATGGGCGGAGGAGCGCCGGGTGCCGGGCGAGATTTGGGCGGAGGACGTTTTGGGCCGCCGACTGCGAGCGAGGGAACAGAGAAGAGCGTCAGCCTCGTCCAATGGATGAAAAAAGAGTCCGAGAGCGAGTGAGGGAAGGATCGGGACGCACGGATAGCGTCGACCTCGGCGCCGGTGTAGACCCTCTTGCCGCCGAACCACGTCCCCAGGACCGAGCCGACGGCCTGCAGCGCGCTCGTCTGCGCGGGGACGGCGATCGACGGATCGAAGGCGACGATGCGCGGCGGGTACGCAGGGCGGTACAGGTCCCGCAGCGTGCCGAGGCGGATCGTCAAGCCGTCGAGGTACTGGCAGTAGTCGCCGTCGGGCGCGAGCGAGAAGACGCCGGCCGAGTCGCTGCGGGCGAGGAGGCGCAGTCAGTAGGTGAACGAGAAGTGGAAAGAGAGAGCGGGACGAAGACGCACTGGAGCGTCGTGTCGAACTTGGCTCGAGCGATGTAAGAGAGGTCGGGCAGCGAGAACATCGACAAGGTGCAGTTGCGCGACTGCACGACGAGCGCGGCACAGCCCTGGACGTGTACGACGACGGCCTTCTCGAACTGGGCGTGCTCGTCCTCGTAGATGGCGGTGCGAGGGCCGTCGAGGTTGAAGTAGCACGCCAAGGTCGACCGGGCGACGGTCACCCAGAGGCTCGTGATGGCGCCCGCCGGGTCGTACGATTCGACAGTGCCGAGCGCAGCCTGGTGCGTGAGGGCGAGCTGCAGGTTCTGGGCGTCGGCGACGAGCTCGTTGCCGGCCTTGTCGAGGACGAACGAGGCGAAGGCGCCCCGAGTGCTGTCGTGCTGGACCGAGACGAACTTCTCGCTCAGGTACCACGAGCCGCCGACGTTGGAGAGCTCGAAGACGCGCGTGAGGCCCGAGTCCTGGGTGACGACGAGTCGAGGCGAGCGGTCGTGGTCTGCGAGCGTTTGGGAAGGTCAACTTGGTCGCTCGAGCGGCCGACCGTGAGAGCGAGGGAGAGTAGGACGCACCCTCGCCGATCGCGCAGATACTCCAGCTCAAGGCGGTGATGGCCGACGAGTCGATCTTGCCCTTGCCCTTGCTCGAGGGAGCGCTCGTGCCCGGTACGTCGACGAGGACGACCTCGGGCCCTCGCAGGTCGACGACGATGAGGCTCGCCTCGTTCGAC
>Ga0308170_10003424_pt1 | contig 12977 bp, 13 predicted proteins | sample PhyBR2_2_FD_202136 | JGI IMG/M metagenome (GOLD analysis project Ga0308170, IMG submission 202136) | Phyllosphere microbial communities from UC Gill Tract Community Farm, Albany, California, United States - DLSLSB.R2 | ecosystem: Host-associated > Plants > Phyllosphere > Unclassified | place... | reverse complement strand
AAATCGTGCACCTTGTGGTCTTTTTCGTAGACCAGGAAGGCGTGGTCCCAGACGTCGACCAGGTGCTCCTTGGCGAGCGCCTTGATGTCCGAGAAGTCCATGATCATGCCGTTGTCGGAATTGCCTTCGACGTTGATCACCGCGCCGGTCAAGGTGATTTCCAGCGTGTAGCGGTGGCCGTGCAGGTTGCGGCACTGGCTCTTGTGGTCGGGAATGCGGTGGCCGGCGTCGAATTCGAGTTTGCGGGTGATGGTCAGCATGGTCAGGGAATCTGCAAGAGTTTGTGGGTCTGGAGGCTCAGCTTCCACTTCGGATTGCGGCGGCAGGTCTCGATTGCGAGCGTGGTGTTGAACCCGGCCAGCGGACCGTCCATCGGCTGCACGTAGAAGTTGTCGAACTCGAGGTGCTCGTAGGCGGCCAGGTCCTGGCCCGTCTGCGGGATCACGACCTTGATTTCGTTGCCCTTCCCGACCACCAGCTTGGAGCCCATCTTCGGACTGACGCAGATCCAGTCGACGCCCTTTGGTACCGGCAGCGTGCCATTGGTCTCGATCGCGATCGTGAAGCCGCGCGCGTGCATGGCGTCGATGAGCCGGGCGTCCAGTTGCAGCAGCGGCTCGCCGCCGGTGAAGACCACGTACTTGCTCGCCGGATAGCTGGCCGGCCACAGGCCGTCGATTTCCGCGGCGAGGGCAGCGGCCTCCTTGAACTTGCCGCCGCGTTCGCCGTCGGTGCCGACGAAATCGGTGTCGCAGAACTGGCAGACGGCGCTCGCGCGGTCTTCCTCACGGCCGGTCCACAGGTTGCAGCCGGCAAATCGGCAAAATACCGCCGGACGGCCGGCGTGCGCGCCTTCGCCCTGCAGGGTATAGAAGATCTCTTTGATGCTGTAGGTCACAATAGAATGTAGATAAGCTTCGCGTCAACCTTCCATTATACCGCGCATGGCGCTTGCCGCAGAAGGCCTGCGCAGTTTCGCGGGAATTGACATCAAGCAAGATAATTCCGATCGGAAAGCCGTAATCTGCGACAGGATTCTTCCTAATCTACGTCGGAAGGTTGGCTATGAAGAGCGTTTGGCTGCAGTCGCTGAGAACCGCCCTCGCCGTCCTGTTGCTGGCTGGCGCCTGGCAACTCGCGTATCGGGGTCCCGTGCTCATGGAGAAGCCCGGGCGCCTGCTCGCCAGCGCGGTGATGGTGGGCTCGATGGCGGCGCTGTTCGCGGTCCTGTTCCGGCGCGTGCGCAGCGAAGACCGGATCGCCCGCCTCGAAGCGGACCTTTGCCGCGAAGAAAACGCACGCAGCCAGGCCGACCAGGCCCTGGCCGAGGCCGACCTGCTGTTGGCCCGGCTCACTGCGCGCGCGCCGGGACAGGCGGGCGACGACGCGGCGCCGGAAGTCCAGCTGATCGCACAACTGGCCCAGGTCCAGGCCGAATTGGCACAGATACAACAGCACAGCGCCCTGGACCCGGTATGCGCCGGGCGCATCGGCCGGGCGCGCGACCGTCTGGAACAGGTGGCGCGCACCGTCCGCAACACGGCCCGGGCCGCCGAGCCTGGGTGACGCGCGTGCGCCTTCGCGCGTAAAGACGGCGCCGTTTCGCGGCCCGTTTGAACTTGCTGAAAATCAATAGCCTAGCCTTGTCGGTGGCGCAGAATCGGTTCCTGCCAGCAATCAATTGCTCAACAGACAGACCGAAGGACGGCACATGACAGGCACAACTACGCTTCAGCGGCTCCTGGACGCGTCTGGCGCGCAACCGGACCGTGCTTTCGCTCACCAGTTGATGGAAATGCTGGCGATCCCCGTGTTCGTTCTCGACGCGAGTTGCCGCGTCATGATCTGGAACCGCGCCTGCGAACGGCTGACCGGGATGCCCGCGGTTGAAGTGCTGGGTACGCGTGAACACTGGCGCAGCTTCTTCGACGAGCAGCGCCCGACCCTGGCCGATCTGCTGATCGAGGGCCGCGAGCTCGACGTGCCCCAGCTGCACCCACGCCAGGGCCCGCCCGGCCAGCACCTGTCGGCCGAAAGCTGGTGCGACATGCCGCGCGTCGGCCGCCGGCGCTATCTTGCCGCCGACGCCAGCCCGATCTACGACGAGCGCGGACGCATCTCCGCCGCTGTCCAGACCCTGCGCGACATGACCGACGAAAAGATGGCCCAGATCGCGCTCGAGCAGCTCGCCACGCGTGACGGCCTCACGGGGCTCGCGAACCGCCGCTGCTTCGACGACACCCTGCACGCCGAGTGGGCGCGCGCCCTGCGCCAGCACCAGCCGCTGTCGCTGCTGATGGTCGACGTCGACAATTTCAAAGCCTATAACGACGCCAACGGCCACCTGGGCGGCGACGAATGCCTGAAGCGCATCGCGACGGCCGTGTCGAGCGAAATGCGCGCCAACGACCTGGTGGCGCGCTACGGCGGCGAGGAATTCGCCGTCATCCTGCCGAACCAGTCGCTCAAGGGCGCGGCCAGCGTCGCCGAGCGCATCCGCACCCGGGTCGAGCAGCTGCAAGTGCCGAACCGCCTGGCGCCGAGCCAGCGCGTCACGGTGTCGATCGGCGCGGCGACGGCGATCGCCTCGCCGGAGAACAGCGCCAGCGACCTGGTCGCCATCGCGGATGAAGCGCTGTACCGCGCCAAGCACATGGGACGGAACAGGATCAGCTTGCCGCTGACCGATCAAGCCTGAAAAAAACGCCGGCATTCAGTTCACACTGAGCCGGCGTTGATACAGACAACCTGGGTCCCCGCCTCCGCGGGGATGACGAAGTTGCTTAGTCGGTCACGCGATCCCAGCCATGACGCACCGCCGCCTTCATCTTCTCCCAGGTCGAGGCGCCGCCGCGGGTGTTGCGGGTATCCCAGTCGCTGCGCAGGTCGGATTCGACATCGTCCCAGTTGCGGCCACGGTACTTGTCGCTGCTGCGCATTTCGTTGCCGTAGCGGTAGGCCGGCTCGTAGTCGTTGTAGCTGTCCCCGCTGGTCCCGTAGGTGCTGCTCCAGTGGTTGCGGTAGGACGAATCGCTGTCGTCCATGTCAGGCGTCACCTTGTCCCAGCCGCGGCGCACGGCGTTCTTGAACTTTTCCCAGGTCGAGGCGCCGCTCTTGCCGTAGCGCGTGTCCCAGTCGCTGCGCAGGTCGGTCTCGACATCGCTCCAGTCACGGCCCCGGTACTTGCTGCGCGCTTCGGTACCGTAGCGGTAGGCCGGCGCGTAGTCGTCGTAGCTGCCGCCGCCGCTGGCGTAGTTGCTTTGCCAGTCGTTGCGGAAATAGCTGTCGTCATCGAGCGAGCGGCCGGATGCGCGCAGCGAAGTGTCACCCGCCAGGTTCTCGACCTGCACCTCGGTGCGGCGCACGGTGTCGTTGATCTGCTCCTGGCGCTGGCTGACCTCCTTGCCGACCAGGACCTCCTCGACCACGCGCGCAGACTTCTGCACCACCGCTTCCTCGGCGGTCTCGCGCATCTCGATCGACTGTTCCTTGAAGGCGGTCGAGTCCGAGGGGCTGATCGGCTGGTCGACCGGGCGGCGCTCCACGTTCACGTGCTCTTCGCGCAGGTTGACGCTTTCGTTGACCGGGGTCTCGACCACGCGCGAGAACACGCGCACGCCGCCGCGGTTGACTTCACGCTTGCCGACCTGCAGCTGTTCCTCGACGACCGGGATGGCGGCGCTGTCGCGCTGCTGGTTGCCGCTGAGGTTCCCACTGAGGCTGCCGGTCTGGGTCGTGTCACGCTGCAGCGACTGGCCCGACTGGATGGTGCCGCCCAGCGAAGCGTCTTCCGAGCCCTGCAGCGAACGGGTGCCTTGCAGCACCGAGTCGCTCTGGCTCAGCGAGCCGCCCTGCGCGGTCTGGCGCGAGTTGGACAGGCCGGAATCGAGCGACGAGCTCTGGGTGCCGGACAGGGTGTTGCCGCCGGTCGCGCTGTCGAGAGAGCCGCCGGTCTGCATGCTGGCGCCCATCGGCTCCTGGAAGGTGGTGTCCTTCGGGACCGGGTCATTGATGTTCTGGGTGGCGAAGAAATTGCGGTCCTCGTCGGCCCCGCCCTGCAAGGCGCCGGGCTGCGTGCCCTGCATCGAGCCGAGCGAGCCGGAGCTGGACCCCAGCGATCCGGACTGCGCCGACATCGACGACGACTGCTGCAGGCCGCTGCCGCTGCTTGCGCGGGCCGCCAGCATGGCCGGGTCGAGCGAAGCGGCCGAACCGGTCAGGTCATGGCGTTCATCGATGTCGACCGGGCCGAAGCGCTCGATCACGTCGGCGGCGCGTTCGACTTCCGGCTCCGATTCGGTGGTCAGGGTCAGCACGTGGTGGCCGCGCGACACGACGTCGGAATAGCGCTGCACGTGTTCGTCGTTGTCGGTTCCGAACAGGGAGGTGAAGAAGTGCTTGATCGACGAGCCGATCGAGTGGCCCGTGTCGTAGGCATGCGTATCGCCGGTGGCCGTCGGCACATCGCCGCTCAGGCTGCTGGTCTGGCCGGTCGGATCGGCGCTCGAGACATTCACATCGCTCCGGTCGAAGCCCGAGGCCAGCAACTCGTCCATCGCATTCTGGGCGTCGCTCCGATTATCGAAAACCGCTACTAGAGTATGTTGCATGATCATTCCTCCGATGATGTTGATGGGCGGTCGCCGGCTTCGTCGAAGCGCTGCACGCTGACCTGTTCCTGCCGGAGCATGACGGTCTCGACGTGACGCGCTTCGCGCCGGGTCCTGGTGATGCGCAGCTCCTCCTTGATGCGCAGGCGGCGTTCCACCACCAGCACTTCCTCGAGGACCGGTACCACCAGGGTGTCGCCTTCGTAACGCGTGGCGGGCGCCTGGTCCAGGGCGACGATGCGGTCGATGGGTACATGGCTGACCTGTACCTCGTCATGCATCAGGGTTTCATCGATCTGGCTAGGGTGCTCGGCGACAATCTTGTGGATGCGCACGCCGCGCCCCGTGTCGACGACCCGCTTTTCGACCAGCGCTTCTTCCTCGTACACGGGCACCTTGATCGGGTCCTGTCCGGATACTTGCGCTGGTTCAATCGGCACGGTCCATCTCCTCGAAGTCACGACGCTAGAGTGACCGAGATTACCCCAAAGCGCTTGCATTGCGCGCACCATTGACCGGCTTCAAGTAAGGCGCCGCAAGGGGTAGAAAAAGCGCAAAAAGCCGGCGAAAACGCCGGCAGAACAGGGACTTGGGTGAGGCCGCGCACCGACACCGATGCGTCCGGCAAATCCTCAGACGAAGGGATTCTTGACGGTCTGCACGTCGGGCGGCGGCAGCCGTTCCGGCAGGTCCTTGCGCGCCTCGAGGCTCGCCAGGACCTGGCCCAGGACTCCATGCAGCAGGCGCGCGGCCTCCAGGCCCTGGCGGTCGGCGGTGAGGTCGACGTCGCCCGAGATCGTCACGCGGTCGAGGCGGTTTTCCAGCATCAGGCGGCCGACTTCGAGCACGTCGGCTTCGTTGGCGAAGGGGGCGAAGCTTTTACTTTTACTGTCGGGATTCTGGTTTGCCATGATGTCTCCTTTCAATCGTCGGCGGTGCGGCCGCGTCCGGCGTTCACGCGTACCTTGGGCAGGTCGAGCATGCGCTCCTTGTCCTGGTCGGACAGCGCCGGCAGCAGGTTGATGCCGATGATGCGCTCCAGTTCCGGGATCGGGATCACGTTCGGTTTCGCATCCGCCGTGTTTTCGACGAACCAGGCGGCGCCGGCCTTCTGGCGCGGGCTCCAGACCAGTTTATAGAGATGGGTCGGCACCAGCACATTGCCGATCCGCTGCAGGTCGCTGCCCAGGAAAGCCGGGCCGGTCACCACGTACAGGTCGCCCTCGCGCCTGGCCATCTTGCGCACCGCGCCTTCGATCGCGGCCCACAGGTGGCGATTGTTCTCGCCGTTCTGCGGCACCATATTGGCCAGGCTGAAACTGTCGTGCTGGCTTTCGCGGTCCGGCATGTCGCCGTTGGGCGCCATGTGTCCGCGGTCGAAGCCGCTGCGGGCGTAGTCCGACAGCTCGGCACGCTGGCCGGGCGGCAGGCGTTCTTCGGGATGGAAGGAATTCTCGCGCGACAGCTGCTGCGCGGCCGCGAGATTGGCCGCCTCGAGGTGCTCGGCCGACCACAGCGGGGTGCGCGTCACGCCCGACTCCATCACGGAAAACAGCTTGAAGCAGAGCTGGTGCGTCTGCGCGGACAACTTGGGATTGGTGAGCTGCGGGGCATTGCCGCCGACAAAGTGGTCGGTACAGGACTGCGCCGCAGGGGCGCCAACCGTGGCGACGGGGACGTTCGGCGCCGCGTGCTCGTTGCGGCGGCAGCCGCCGAGCGCGAGCAGGCCTGCAAGTAGTGCAAGCGCGACCAGGCGGCGTGAAAAGGTATGCAAAAACATGAGGAACTCGGCTGGATCAAACGTTCCTCATTGTAGCCGGTGGCGTTTGATTTACCGCATGAGCTCGTGTTACAAAGTGTGCGCACGATTGAAGGCATTTCCGATCGGAATGCTATACAATCCGTGTTTCTAAAAATCAAAGTGCATTCGAGCAAATACATCTGGCGATGGCCAAGTCCTCCATCCCTGAAGACCTGCGGCGTTTCATACTGACGCGCATCCCGTCGGTGCCCTTCCTCGAAGCCCTGCTTCTGATGCGCGCCGACACGACCCAGCCCTGGCGCCGCGAGACGCTGGCGGCGCGCTTGTACGTGCGCGAAAAGGTCGCCGAGACCCTGCTGGCCGAGCTGTGCGCGGCCGGTGTGGGCGAGTGCATCAAAGACCCGTCCGGCGATACCTTCCGCTACCACCCCGAGAACGATGCGCTGCGCGAACGCATCGACAGCCTCGCCGACTTGTACGCGACCCACCTGGTCGAAGTCACCCTGCTCATCCATTCCACGCTCGACCGCAAGGCCCAGCAATTCGCTGACGCCTTCACCTGGCGAAAGGACTCCTAGTGGCCGCCACCATCTATATCCTGTGTGCCCTGACCTCGCTGGCCTGCGCCGGGCTGCTGCTGGGCAGCTATCGGCGCACCCGGCATCGACTGCTGTTCTGGAGCGGCTGGTCGTTCGTCGCGATGACCGTGAACAACCTGTTCCTGGTGCTCGACAAGCTCGTGTTCCCGGAGATCGACCTGCTGCCGGCGCGCCTGTGGACCGCCCTGATCTCGATGCTGCTGCTGCTGGTCGGCCTGATCTACGAAAAGGAGTGACGTGAACGATATCCTTACCGGCGCGATCGCCATGGCCTCGCTCGTGATCGCGATGTTCTTCCTGCGTTTCTGGCGCAACAGCGGCGACCGCTTCTTCCTCTGGTTCGCGCTCTCGTTCGGCATCGAAGGCGCGCACCGCGTGTACGCCGCCCTCAGCTACCAGGACAACGAGGGTGCGCCGCTGCACTACCTGATCCGCCTGCTCGCCTATGGCCTGATCCTGTGGGCGATCCTGGAAAAGAACCTGCCGCGGCGCCGGCGATAGCGTGCGCCCGGGGCCCGCGAGGCTGCGCCATAATCAGGCCAGACCCAGACCAGGAGGATATATGGCCCCAACCCAGCAACCGAACCAGCAGCAGAACGAGCAAGCCGGCAATCAGTCCGGCGGCAACCAAGCCGGCAATCAGGGCGGCAACGAGCAGCGCTCCGAAGGCCTGCTCCCGGCCGGCGATGACGCCGATGACGGCCGCTTCGAAGTGGCCGAGGAAGTCAACCTCGACCAGCAATCCGACAAGCTGCGCCACGTCGGCCAGCTGCCCGACACCAAGGCCGCCGACGACGAGCTGCCCGATCCGGCCCAGCAGTCGGACGGCTGAGCCGCGGCTCACTCCATCGTGAGTCCCATCCGCAGGCCCTCGATCGTGTGGGCCTGCTCGATCTCTTCCAGCGCCGGCACGATACGGCAGCTCAGGTGCTTGCGGACCTCTTCCGGCAGGCCGTCCCAGTAGGCTTGCGTGACCTGCAGGTCGTGCTTGTCCGCGTTGTGCCCGTCCGGGGCGTCGACGCCGAGCACGAACACCGGGCGTGATTGCTGCGAGCGGTTGGCGGTGCCGCGGTGGATCGTCAGCGCCGAGCGCGCCGAGATATCGCCGACCTTGGGCAGCTTGCGCTGGGCGCGCGCCTCGTAGCGCGGATACAGCGATTTGTCCGGGAACATCGGGTCGCCGCCGGCCAGGTCGTCCCACTGCGTGCCCGGCGCGATCTCGAACGGGCCGATCTCCTCGGTCACGTCGACGGTGGTCATATTGAAGGCCAGCGAATTCAGGCGCCGGCCGACCAGGGTCTCGGGCGGGCTCGGAAAGTCGCGGTGCCAGGGCTGGTGCATCGCGCCGGGAAAGGGAATGTCGAAGCCGGCCTCCACCACCTTGTAATCGGGGCCCAGCACGGCGCGGCACACGGCCACCACCCACGGATGGGTCATCAGGTCGACGAAGCCGGACAGGCGCTCGGGATGGACCTCGACGTAGTAGCGGAACGGTCCGCGCTCGAGCGCGCCGCGCGGCCGCGCACGCGCCTCCGTGAACAGGGTCTCGATGTCCTGCTTGAGCCGGGCCACCCAGGCCGGGCTGAAGGCGCCCTTGCAGGCGATGATGCCGTCGCCGTACAGCCCGCCCATGATGGCGGCGACGTCGAATTGCTGGTCCTTGATGGTGTCGGGGGTGTCTGGGGCGCTCATGATGGTCTCCTCCTCGTGCTCTTCGCCGCCAATGCTAACGGCAAAGCGGCGGACGCGGCGCGCGCACGGCCGCAGGCCTCACTCCTCTTTTCACCATTCCAACGACAGCAGCCTCTCGGCCATGCGCGGCCAGCACAGGCGCGCCACCTCGTCGCGCGCGGCCCAGCGGAAGCCATCCATTTCCGGCGTCGGCTTGCCGGTCTGGTGGTGCGGGAAAAAGCTGGTGCAGACCAGGTGGTCGAGCGAGGCCAGCGTGTCGCCGGCGTCGACCCGGAACAGGTGCAGCTGCTTGTCGCGCCGGTACTCGAAGCGCCCCAGGTCGAGGAAGCGACCGGTCTCGAACGCCAGGCCGGTTTCCTCGCGCAGCTCGCGCACGGCGGCCTCGAGTTCGGTCTCGCCCGGGTCCTGCAGCCCCTTGGGGATATCCCATTTCGGGGTGCCGGTCACGTGGCACAGCAGCAGCCGGCCGCGCGGGTCGACCACCAGGGTGCCGCAGGAGACCACGAATTTGCTCATCTGGGCTTCATCCTTTCATCCTGTCGATTCACGGCCGGGCGCGCGCGGCCGCCGCCAGCGCCTGCTCCAGCGCCTCCAGGCTGACCGGCTTGGTCAGGTGCTGGTCGAAGCCGGCTTCCTGCGACGCCTGCTGGTCGCTCTGCCCTCCCCAGCCGGTGAGTGCGATCAGCACCATGCGCGGCAGCCTGTCGCCGCGCCGGATCGCGCGCGCCACCTCGTAGCCGCTCATCCCCGGCAGGCCGATGTCGAGCAGCACCAGGTCGGGCGCCATCTCATGCGCCATGCGCAGCCCCTGCGGCCCGTCGTGCGCCACGAAGGCGGCGTGGCCGAGGACGTCGAGCAGCGCGACCAGGCTCTCGGCCGCATCGTGGTTGTCGTCCACCACCAGCACGCGCAGGCGTGGGCTTTCGCCGCCGGCCTGCACCGCGGGCGCCTCGGCCGGGCGCGCGTGCGGGGTCCCGGGCCGCAGCGGCAGGCGCACGGTGAAGGTGCTGCCCAGGCCGCGGCCGCCGCTGAAGGCGCTGACGCGGCCGCCATGCAGCTCCACCAGCCGGCGCACCAGCGACAGGCCGATGCCCAGGCCGCCCTGCGCGCGGTCCAGGCTGCCGCGCACCTGGGTGAAGATCTCGAACACGGAGCCGATCGCCTCCGGCGGAATGCCGATGCCGTTGTCGGCCACCGCGATCACCGCCTGCCCGTCCTCGCGCCAGCAGGACAAGGTGATGCGCCCGTGCTGGGGCGTGTACTTGGCCGCGTTGTTGAGCAGGTTGGACAGCACCTGCACCATGCGCGTGACGTCCGCTTCCAGCTCCAGCGCTTCGTTCGGCAGCTCGACCTGCAGCTCGTGGCCATGGCTCTCGATCAGGGCCGCGCTGGTCTCGAGCGCCGTCCTGACGATCGCGCTGACCGTCACCGGCTCCTTCTTCAGCTCGATCTTGCCGCGCGTGATGCGGGCGATGTCGAGCAGGTCGTCGACCAGGTGGATCAGGTGGCCGAGCTGGCGCTCCATCATGGCGTGCACGCGCTGCTGCGCGTCGGGATCGCTGGTCACCGAGGGCGCCATGCGCAGCAGGTCGAGGCCGGTGCGGATCGGCGCCAGCGGGTTGCGCAACTCGTGCGCCAGCGTGGCCAGGAATTCGCTCTTGCGGTGGTCGGCTTCCGACAGGTCGGCGGCGACCCGGCGCAGCTCGTCTTCGGCCCGTTTTTGCGCCGTGATGTCGCGCGTGATCGTGGCCAGGCCGATGTTGTGGCCGTCCGCCCCGCGCACCGCGAAGCCCTTGAAATACACCGGCAGCGGACATTTTCCCTCCGCCTGGGCCAGGCGCAGCTCGCCTTCCCACTCGGCCGCTTCGCCGGTCAGCGCCGCCATCACCTGATCGCGCACGAAAGGCCGGTCTTCGCGCGGGAAGAAGTCGATCATGCGCCAGGCGGCGATATTCGCGTCCTCGGCGAGGCCGGCCATGCGCCGTCCGGCCGGATTGAGCCAGATGCCGCCCGCGTCCGGCGTGAAGATGCCGATGAAGTCCGAGGACTGCTCGGCCACCGCGGCCAGCCGGCGCACGCCCTCCTCGGCGCGGCGGCGGTCGGTCTCGTCGCGGAAGTACAGCGCCATGCCGCCGGCGTCCATGCCCACGCCCTCCATCGGGAAGGCGTTGATCTCGAACCAGCGCGGTTGCTGGCCGTCATAGGCGTCGATGCGGGCCTCGATGCGGGTCGCGGCGCGCCGCGCGGCGGCTTCGCGCAGGCCGGACTCGTGCGGCCCGCCGCGCAAGGCGGCGAGCAAGTCCCAGAACTGGCCGCCCACCAGGTCCTCGCGCCGCCGCAGCGTGACGTTTTCGAAGGCGCCGTTGGCGTAGGTGACGCGCCAGTCGCGGTCGACCGCGACGAAGCCTTCGCTCATGCTCTCCAGGATGCCGCGCGAGCGCTGTTCGGCGGCCTGGCGCTCGGCCGCTTCGTGGCGCTGGCCGATCACCAGCGAGGCGGTATTCGCCAGCAGGTCCATCGCCGCGTCTTCCTGCGGATTCGAGGCGTGCGGCTCGCGGTAGTACAGCGTGAAGGTGCCCAGCACCTGGCCGGACGGCGCCAGGGTCGGCAGCGCGCGGGCGGCGGCCAGGCCCTGCTCGCGCATCGCGTGGGCCAGGGCGCCCCACGACCCGTCGTCCACGCTGGCGCTGCTGGCCGCGCACCCATCGCGCGCCGCGCGCGCGGCCGGGCCGCCTTGGCTGCCGATGGGCAGCCGGTCCGCCGCCGCCACGAACGCCGCCGGCAGCGAAGGCGCGGCCGCGTGGCGCAGCATCCCCTCGGGCGTGGCCAACTGCACCGAGGCCAGCGCGCCGCCGCTGCTGGTGTCTTCGGCGGTGCGCGCCAGGACGTCGAGCACGTCGCCCAGCGGCGCGTCGGTCACCGCCAGTTCGAGCGCGCCGCGCTGCCCGACCGCCAGCAGGTTGGCGCGCGTGCGTTCGGTGACGTCGATGCCGTGCACCAGCACGCCGGACACGCTGCCGTCCGGCTCGCGCACCGCCATGCAGACGAAATCGAGGAAGTGCTCGTCCAGCCCCGCCTGCGCGCCGCCTGGGCGCAACAGCATGCGCAGATTGCTGCCCTCGAAGGCTTCGCCGCTCGCGTACACGTTGTCGAGCACCTCGATGAAGCCCTGGCCCTGGAGCTCCGGCAGCGCCTCGCGCACCGGCAGGCCGGCCAGCGGACGGCCGCCGGCCAGCTCGAGGTAGCGCTGGTTGGCGGCCTCGATCACGTGCGCGGGCCCGCGCATCACGCACATGAAGGCCGGCGCGCGGTCGAAGATGTCGCGCATGCGCTCGTTGGCGGCCTGCACCTGGCGTTCGCTGCGCGCCAGCTCCTCGCGCGCAAGCATTTCGGCGGTGGCGTCGCGCAGGATCTTGGCGAAGCCGCGCAGCGTGCCCGCTTCGTCGCGCAGCGGCACGGTCACGCCGTCGGCGTAGAAGCGCGTGCCGTCGCTGCGCAGGTGCCAGCGCTTGTCCTCGGCGCGGCCGTCGTCGAGCGCGCGCCGGGCTTCGCGCTCGGGCTGGCCGGCGGCGCGGTCCTCGGGCGTGAACAGCAGGTCGACGCTCCGGCCGCGCATGTCCTCGAGCGTCCAGCCGGTGATCGCGGCCGCCCCGCCCTCCCATTCGGTCACCCGGCGCTGCACGTCCGTGCCAATGAAGGCGTAGTCATGGATGTTGTCCAGGATGAGGCGCAGGCGCTCGTCGCGCGAACGCAGGGCCTGGCGATGGCGCTCGGCCTCGATGCGCGCGAGTTCGGCCCGCTGGCGGGCCAGTTCGATGAAGACCGCCACCTTGGCGCGCAGCACGACCGGATTGAAGGGCTTGGTCATGTAGTCGACCGCGCCCAGCGCATACGCCTGTTCGACCGGCAGGTCGGCGGCGTCGCCGGCGGTGAGGAAGATGATCGGCAGGCCCTGGCAGCGCGGATGCTCGCGGATCAGGCGCGCCAGATCGAAGCCGCTCATGGTCGGCATGCACACGTCCAGCAGCACCACCGCGAAATCCTGGGCCAGCACTTCGCGCAGCGCCGCTTCGCCCGAGGTCACCGACACCAGGGTCACGCCGAGGCCGCCCAGGATGGCTTCGAGTACGGCCAGGTTGGCCGGCTGGTCATCGACGAGCAGGATCTTGGTTGTCGGTTCAGGGGCCATCAGGGAGGCGTGATGCAAATAAGACAATGTATTCTGCGGCCTGACGAAAGTCAATTGTGCGCGCCCTTGGGCGGCGCCCCTCCAAACTACGGCCTCTTTTATGCACCGTGCTTTGGAGTCATCCA
>Ga0308170_10003423_pt1 | contig 12979 bp, 14 predicted proteins | sample PhyBR2_2_FD_202136 | JGI IMG/M metagenome (GOLD analysis project Ga0308170, IMG submission 202136) | Phyllosphere microbial communities from UC Gill Tract Community Farm, Albany, California, United States - DLSLSB.R2 | ecosystem: Host-associated > Plants > Phyllosphere > Unclassified | place... | reverse complement strand
CGCACTCTCGCCGAGCACGTCCTCGAGCACGTTCGCCGCCCACCCGGCCGCCATCTGCCCGATCTGCAGCCGCTGCTCCCGCTCGTCGCCGTCCTCTCCCTCGCCGAGCTCGTGCACCCATCGACCGACGGTGTAGATGGGCGAGGTCGCCTTGCCGGCCGTCGTGCGCGGGTCGAGGAGGGCGAGGAGCGGGATGAGGATCTCGCGCTGCGAGAGGTGGCGGCGCATAGGGTCTGTGCGCAGAGCGGCACAGCGTCCCGTCAGCCATCGCTCCTAGTGGTGTGCAGAAGTTCGCCTGGCACGAAGAGGGGAGGAGCGCGACGCACCAAACTTGAGCGACGAGTTGAGGAATGCGCCGGTCGTCGCGCGCACGAACTTGAGCTCGTCGATCGACAGTCGTCGCTGCCCTTCCTCGGGCACCGCCTCGCCCTCGAGCAGGACCTCGAGCGTCCGACCGAGCAGCGCAGCGAGCGAGAGGGGCACGCCGGCGTCGAGGACGAGCTGGCGGTTCGGGTCTGCGGGGGAGTGCGCGAGCGCGGGTCAGCGGGCGCTCTGAGCAGAAGGCTGTGGAGCGAGAAGGGACGCACCGTGCTCGAAACAGAGGTTGCCGACCACGCGCGCGAGCTCTGTCTGCGCCGAGAGCAGCTCGGCACCGCCCCCTCGCGCGTGCACCGCCTGCGCGAGCAGCCCTGCGACAGCGGTGACGAGGCCCGCCTGCCCCGCTGCCGTTCTCGGCGCCTCTGTGGACGAGCTCTGGGTCAGCTGCTGTGCGCCGTGTGGGTGAGTGGGGAGGAGAGGAGGACGCACCGCTGCGGAGGCTGTCGGCGAGGGTCTTGCCCGCCCGTGCGACGCCGGTCCAGGCCGACGAGTCGGGTGCGGTCGATGATGCATTGTCGGAGAGCGTGGCGAGCTGCTGCACGGCGTCCTGCAGGGGCGGTGGGAGCGCTGTGAGGTGGAGAGCGGCGTGAGCAGAGATGAGCGAGCAGCAGAGAGGGGAATGGGCTGGGGGAAGGACGCACACGGCTCCTCGGACAGCACAGCCATGCTTGCTGCTGGCGAACGTGGTCGTAGGCGGAAAGAGCGAGCGGTGAGGAGCGAGAGCGGCCGAGCCCAGGTGGAGCTGCTCGCGCGCTGGCGAAGCGGACCCGGCGAGAGGTGCGGCCGCTCTCTCCGGACAAGTCACACTGCAGATAGTCTCGTTGCACAACAGACGACCCAATACAGCCCCTCGCCATCGCCCGAGTCCCACCTGTCGTCCGACGACCCCTCACAGCTTGCTCTCCCGCTCCCTCTGCGCCTTGCGCTCCCTCCACCGCTGCCTGAACTCGTCCCACCGAGGATCCCGGATCGCACGCTTGACGAGCAGGTCGTAGGGGCGCTGGTCGGTGGCGTAGAGGGGGAAGTCGGGCTCGCGCGCACTGCGAGAGGGAGGAGGAGGAGAGGTCAGTTTGGGTCGGGCAGGCGCTCGACTCGACGTGTACGGGCGCGTGAGGGACGCACGAAAGGATAAGGAGGAGGGGGAGGAGGACGTACTAGGCGAGCATGGCGACGTGGATGAGGATCTCGGCCGTGAGCCCAGTCACGGCCTGCGGGCTCGTCTCGAACGAGTGGAAGCGGTGCCGTCGGCCGTCGAACCAGGGGTAGTCTTCGAACGTGTGGTACGGCGCCGCGCCGCTCGTGACGACGGCGGGATGAGGGCGGTGGAAGACTGGGTGCGAGGGCGACGAGGTGAGGAAGCCCTCGAGCGGGAAGGAGAAGACGCCGGCGACCTCGGACGGGTTGATCTCGGGCTGCGTGCACGGCTCGGGCATCAGGCCAGGCTCATGCCTTGCTCGAAGAGGAGAAGAGAGCGCACCTTGAGCGTGTAGTCGAGGAGGAGGCAGACGACGGGCGTGACGAGCATCATCGAGCGCGCGAGAAAGGGCGGCAGCGCGGTGAGGTACCGTATCCGAGTCGTGTCTATCGGCAGGCCGATCTCTTCGAAGGCTGTGTGGGATTGTGCAACGTCAGCTGAGGTTCATGGAGAGGAACGCAGGCGCAGGGGGAACGGACCTTCTCGTCGTGCGGTCGCCTCGAGGTTGATGTCTGCGCGCCCGGGGACGTCAGCCTTGTCCCTACCTGGGCGAGAGCTTTTACGCACCGGTATCGTCCATCTTGCCGCCGGGAAGCGCAACTGCGCGCGAGGAGCACCCGTCAGCACGGCGAGAGAGAGGCTGCGGGCTGAAGGTCGAGCGGACCTTGTCCTGGCTGCGCGGGTGCAAGACGTCAGCGCCAGCTCGACGAGCCGATCAAGCAAGAGGACTGGGACGCACATAAGTGCGCAGAGTCTCGCTGCGGGTCGAGAGGATCACGTTGAGGTTGTCGCCGGACCTGCGTGAGGAGGTCGACCCGGGTCAGCTCGCCCGCCCGCGCATCTCCTCGCGCCGCTCGCTCCCTGCCACTCGAAGCGAGGAGAGCGAAGTGACTTGCCTCGAGCCGAACAAGCACACGAGGACGGCTGCGCGACCCTCGGGGAACGGGTCTTTGTGGGGCCGGACGAAGAGGCCGGGTCGAGGTGAAGGGGAGGGGAGGAGGTGCGAGGGCGGGTCAGCTGCTGTGCGGCTGGTCCAGACTCGGCAGGAAAGGTGCGCACAAGGGTCTGGTGGCGGCTTGTAGCGAGCGAGGCGGTTGATGGCGGTGACCGACTTGTCCGACAGCGGCTCGATGCTCCCTTGAAGGGCGGCGTCGACCTGGGCGAGCTCGTGGTCGTGGTAGTGGCCGAGCTGGTCGACAGCCGAGTTGTCGTGCGAGTCCTTGTCGGGCCTCATGGCGAGCGAGGTGAGCGACGAGCTCGAGGGGAACCGGGCCCGGCCTGATGAGGTTGGCCTCCGTCGTCGACCATGTCGGGCCCGCCAAAGCTCTCGTTCGGGCTCAACAAGAACGCCCTCCCGCGAAAAGCTCCCAAGAAGCCCCCTCCACCGTCCCGCGCCCGCCCCGTCTTCGGCGGCGACGACGACGACGATGCTCCTCCTCCCGCTCCGCTCGACACCTCGCGCGCCAAGAACCGGCCCGCCGTGTCCACTGCGACCCTCTCGAGGCAGCAGAAGGCCAGGCAGCAGGCGGAGCTCGCCCTCGACAGCTCCGTCTTCGAGTACGACGAGGTGTACGACAACATGAAGGCCGCAGAGAAGTCGGCCCAGGCCAGCCGCAAGGACGAGGGCGCAGACCGCAAGGTGCGTCCATCCACAGCTCTCGAGAACCTCTCGCGCCTCACGCTGACCCGCTCATCCCGCCTCGCCACGCCCGCAGCCCAAGTACGTCTCGAAGCTGATGGAGACGGCCGAGCTGCGCAAGCAGGACCGCCTGCGCGCCGAGGACAAGATGATCCAGCGCGAGCGCGAGCGCGAGGGCGACGAGTTTGCCGACAAGGAGGCGTTCGTCACCGAGGCGTACAAGCTGCAGCAGGCCGAGCTCCGGGTCGCCGAGGAGGAGGAGAAGAAGCGCGAGGGTGCGTCCCCTCTCTCTGTCCCCTCGGTCACTCCTGTCCTCTCGCGCTCTCAGTACTGACTCGTAGTCTCCCCGCAGAGGCCGAGAAGAAGAAGCGCGGCGGCATGACGACCTTCTTCAAGAGCTACCTCGACACGACCGAGGCGGCCCACGCCGCCGCTGTCGCCGCCGCCGCCTCTGCGCCCAAGGTCCCGCTCGGCCCGGCGCGCCCGACCGACGACGAGCGCCAGAAGACGGACGTCCAGGTCGCGGCCGAGCACGAGGCCAAGACGGGCCGCCGCGTCGAGCTCAACGAGGACGGCGAGATCATCGACCGGCGCCAGCTCATGTCGGGCGGCCTCAACGTCGTCGCCAAGCCCAAGCCGTCTGCGGGCGACAGTGCAAGCACCGCCGGCGGGTTCGCCGTCCCGATCTCGGCGCGCGCAGCGCCCAAAGCCGCCGGCGACGGTCCGGGCGGCGCCGGCGCCGAGTCGCTCCTGCACCCGGGCGTGTCGGCCGCCGAGCGCAAGCGGCAGGCGCGCGAGCGGCAGAGCCGCATGGTCGAGCAGCAGATGCTCGAGCTCGAGCAGCGGCGCAAGCGCGAGGCCGAGGAGCAGCTCGAGCACAAGGTGCAGAAGGTGGCCAAGCGCAACGACGACGACAAGGTGGCGGCGCTGAAGCGGGCGGCCGAGGAGCGCAGGAAGAAGCGTCTCGAGGAGGCGCAGAAGGCGTCGCAGTAGTCGTTGTCCCCTCTGTACCGTGTTGTCGAGCCTCGCTCTGTTGTAACTTTCGCCGCACGTGCCGTTTTGTCGCCGCCGCCAGCGCCTCGCCGAGGACGAGAGCGAACGCGTCCTCTCGGACTCGCACCGCTCGCCAGCACTCGCTAGCTGCACCTGCACGCTCAGCATGTCTCTCACGGCCGTCCTCACCGTCGGCTCGACCCGGTTCGACCCCCTCGTCGCGGCCGCCCTCTCCGCCTCTTCTCTCGCCGCGCTCTCCTCGCTCGGCGTCACTCGGCTCCTCGCGCAAGTGGGCAACAGCGCGCTTCCTCAAGGCTGGATCGAGGGTGCGAGTACGCCAGCGGGCGGGCTCTCGGTCGAGGTGGTGCGCTTCCTGAGCGACCTCGAGGACAAGGTGGGGGAGGCGGACCTCGTCGTGAGCCATGCAGGTGCGCTCATTCGCTCTCTTATGCCGCTCAAGCACGCCCTGATGACTCTTTCTTGCAGGTGCCGGCTCGATCCTGTCCTTCCTGCGCCCTCTACCCTCCTCGACCTCTTCGACCTCGACCTCTTCACCTCGCCCGCACCGCCGCCTCGTCCTCGTGCCCAACTCGACCCTCATGGACTCGCATCAGGCCGACCTCGCCGACGAGATGGAGAGCAAGGGCTGGGCAGTTGTGTGCCGCGAGCCGAGGTGCGTCCCTCTTCCGCTTCCCTGCTCGACCGTCCGACCGGACCCTAGCTAACCCTGTTCATCCCGCCCGCAGCGACCTCGCCAACACGCTCGAGCGGCTCGTCAAGGAGGCGCAGCACGGCGGCGCGCCGCAGTACGGCTTCCCCGAGCTCGACACGGGCAAGGTCCAGCGCATCATCGACGAGACGCTCGGCTTTGTCTGAGCGGTTCCGAGGAGCTCGAGACTGTGCGTGCTCTTCGCTCTCCTCTCCTGTTCAGCTGCAGCTGCTGCTGACGAGGTCGACCTGCAGATACGGTGCATCGGACCCGCTCGTCCCCGCCGGACGACGCTCGACATCAACTTTCGTCCACCCTGCGCGTCCCGCCGACGTCCTGCCAAGACACCGCCCGCCGTCGACACCGTCTGGATGTTGAGAGCTGGTCGAGACGCTGCGTACGGCCGGTCCGTCACCGGCTTGACGCTCGAGGAGGGCGCTCGTGCGAGGGTCGGCAGACTCAGCTTTACCTACGACTTGAGACGGCTCTCCCTTGTGTAGCACATGTTCACGCGCGACGTAACGAAGCTTCTTTAGCTATCGCGCCAGGTGAGAGAGAAGCGCCGTCGAGCAAAGTCCGCGGAGCCAGCTTGGGGCCCGTCGCGGCGCGGCGCTCGTCTCCAACAACTCGCGACCTCGCTCATCCACCGAGCATGCCGCCGCGCAAGAAGGTAGCAGCGGCACCTCCACGCCCACTGCCTCGACCCAACACAGCGCACCCGTGCGCCTCGCAGCTCGACGCCGCCCTCGCACCCTCCGCCCTCCCCGCCCGACCTCATGCAGCTTCGTACCACGCCTTCCTCACCTCGCCGTACTACCCGGCGCCGCCCTCGCCCTCGCCATCCAAGAAGCGCAAGAAGGCCGAGCCGACGCTCCCGCCTGCGATCGTCGGCGCGCTCGAGGCCAACGTCGTCCAGCAGAAGCTCCTCGCGTGGTTCGACGGCGTTAGGGCGACGAGGGGCATGCCGTGGAGGAAGGACGTCGATCCGGCGAGCATGGACGAGGAGGAGCGTACGCAGCGAGGGTACGAGGTGCGTCGCAGCGTTCCTCTCTCCCTCCTCCGCCTCCCTCGCGAGCAGCGTCCTCTGACCCCGGCTCTCGCTCTCCTCGTCACAGGTCTGGGTCTCCGAGATCATGCTTCAGCAGACCCGCGTCGATACCGTCATCCCGTACTGGCTCAAGTGGATGGACAAGTTCCCGACCGTCAAGGCGCTCGCCGACGCCGACATCGAGGAGGTCAACGGCATCTGGCAAGGGCTCGGGTACTACAGCCGCGCCAAAAGGCTGTGCGTCTCGCTCTCTCTCCATCCTCGACGTCTCAGAGCTGCAAGCCCCTGACCCTCTCGCCCCGCTCGCAGCCTCGACGGCGCCCGCACCGTCATGACTTCGCACGACGGCGTCCTCCCCTCGACCGCCGACGGCCTCCTCTCGATCGACGGCATCGGCCCCTACTCGGCGGGCGCCATCTCGTCGATCGCGTTCGGGCAGCGCAGCCCCGTCGTCGACGGCAACGTCGTGCGCGTCCTGAGCCGCCTCACGGCCCTCCACGCGCCGGACAAGGCCAAGAGCACGGCCAACTTTGTCTGGGCGCTCGCCGACGTGCTTGTGCCGCCGCAGCCGAGGAGGCGCAAGAAGGCGCGCGAGGGCGAGGGCGCGGGCGGCGCGCAAGGAGGAGAGGGCGAGGACGGCGTCGGCGGCAAGAACAAGCCCGGCGCGTGGAACCAGGCGCTCATGGAGCTCGGCGCGACGGTCTGCACGCCCAAGGCGCCCAAGTGCGACGAGTGCCCGCTCAGCGACGAGTGCCTCGCCTACGCCGAGGTGCGTCGCCTTCCCTCCCTTGCTCCCCTCTCTCGTCGACCCGAGCTGACCCTCTCCTCCCTCTGCGCGCAGGCCCGCTATGTCGCACACCGCCCAAAGCCCTCCTCGTCCAGCACCGCGCCCGAGCCCGACATCGAGGACCTGTGCACGCTCTGCTCGCCCTTGCCGTACGAGTCGGCCGCCGAGGCTCGTGCGCACGGCGTCGAGGTGTACCCGATGGCCAAGGAGAAGACCAAGAAGCGCGACGAGGACTCGGTCGTGTGCGTCGTCGAGTGGGTCGCGAGCGAGGGCGACAAGGGCGACGAGGAGAGGAAGGTGCTGCTCGTGAAGCGCCCAGAGAAGGGTGCGTCCGGCTCTCTCTCTCTCTCTTTCGCTCTTTCTCGAGCGCGACGCCTTTCGCTCTCCTACTGACGCTCTCGCTGCAACAGGTCTCCTCGCCGGCCTCAACGAGTTCCCGGCCATCGATCTTGCGCCCGACTCGGCCGTCCCATCGTCAAAAGCGCGCACCAAGCTCCTCAACTCGCTCCTCGCCTCGCTCCTCGACCTCCCTTCCTCTACCTTCGCCTCCTCCTCGACCTCCTCGACCTCGACCGCCGCGTCCACCACCTCCTCGCCCTCCTCCCCGCGCATACTCTCGCGCACGCCCCTCCCGCCCGTCACCCAGATCTACTCGCACCTGAACCGCACCTACCACGCCGAGCGCCTCGTCCTCTGCTCGCCCTCGCCGCCGGCCCTGCGCCCCGCCCTCTCGGCCAAGGAAGCCGCGCGCGCCGCCGCTCGCGCCGCCGACGAGGACGGGCCCGCCGCGCTCGTGCAGTCGCTCGCCGGGCGCGCCAAATGGGTCGAGGCGGCCGAGGTGCCGACGGCGAACATCGGCGGCGCGGTCGGCAAGGTGTGGGAAGAGCGGCTCGGTGTCGTCGGCGGGCGGGCGGGCGGCGGCGAGGGGAGGAAGGCGGCCGCGGGCGGGAAGGGGAAGGGCAAGGGCAAGGCCGAGGGCAAGGCAGAGAAGGGGCAGGGGAGCCTCATGGGCTTCTTTGCCAAGAAGGAGTCGGCGCCCAAGCTGGAGGCGACGCTCGTCGGCGGGCAGGAGCGGGCGAGCGAGGCGGAGCGGGACGCGAGCGATGACGAGGTCATCGTCGTCGAGGAGGCGAGCGCGCGCTCGACGGCGACGAGCAGCGAGGGCACGTTGGTCGAGGAGAAGAAGGTGTACAAGAAGCGCCGGATAGCTCCCGCCTCGGACGAGGAGGACGACGAGGCGGGCTCGTAGCCAGTCTCTCTCGCTCGGACCCTCCCTTTGCAAATCGTGCACTTCCTCGCTCTCTGTCTCTCCTCGCAGCTCGCCTTCATCTCGAGAGCGCGTATGAAAGCTGTAGTATAGATACAACACGAGTACAGATGGCGACGACGGCGAGCGAGAGAGGAAGAGGCGCGAGGAGGACTAGTCGTCTCGCTCGTCGCGGAATCGAGGATTCTGCGAGCGGTGCATCGACATGTCAGCCAACGCACGCCGCTTCCATGAGAGCGACCGACGACCGCCCGGGCCGCCAGGCGCCGCTCAAGCGTGCGGCAGAGAGAACTGAGAGGACGCACCTCGTCCGGGACGCGCTCTCCTGTCGGCACGTCGCGGTTGGCACCGCTCTCGCCGTACGTCTCGTCGACCTCGCGCTGTCGCTGCGCCTCTATCTCCTCGCGGTTCTTGAGGTGGCCCCACCCGCCTCGGCCCGCTGCGGTCACGAGTCCGGCGTCAGCGTCCCGCCTCTCACCGCACGTTCCCTCGCGGCAGCGGTTGTCGGACGAGAAATGAGGAGAGGGGAGAGAGCAGCGACGCACCGTCCCAGTCCTCGCGGTACTCGTCGCGCACCTGCCCACCCGACTTGCCGCGGCCGTACTGGCGGTTCTCGAGGTAGCCCGGGTCGAGGTCGGCGCGGATGATGCGCTCGTCGAGCTTGGTGCCCGAGACGTACCGCAAAGAGGCGACGGCGTGCTCGTGGAGGAAGAACCTGTGTGCGCAGAAGGGTGGGTCAGCCGCGGTGTCGCGCTCACCTAGGTAGGGCCGGCGAGGAGGTCTGCCTCGGCGCGCCGTCCCAGAGAGCGAGCCGCGGCCGACGCACTCGACGAAGCAGAAGCCGCAGGGCGTCTTGAGGTTGCGGTCGAGGCCCATGATGATGCGCTTGATCTCGCCGACCTTTGAGAACAGCTCGTAGATCTGCTCCTCGGTGGTGAAGAAGCTGCGGGCGGGAGGCGTGGGTTAGCTGGGGTGCAGGGTCGCTGGCAGATAGGTGGAGAGAGCGAGACGGACCTGAGGTTGCCGACATAGACGGTCGACGAGATGGCGAGGTTGGCATGCTGCACCTGGAGAGGGAGCGGCGAGCGGGAGTCGCGGTACGAGCTGTAGGACGACGACGAGGTGACGACGGTGGTGGCCATGCTGCTGGGGGCCCTCGCAAGCCTCTCGCTCAGGCGGTCGCGTCGAGAGCGGGTGCGGTCAAGCTGGTCAACCTCCGTCGAGGAGGAGGACAGGAGGTCAGGCCGGCTTTCCTCTCGCACCGCCAGCCGCCCACGTGTGAGCTACCTTGCTGAAGCTCGGATGCACTCGGCACCCACAGCGAGCCTTGGCTGCGCCGCCGTGCTGCCCCTCGTCAAGCTCCGAGCCGACCTCGCCATCCTCATCTCCGACCACCTCTGCGTCGACGGAACAGCGCTCGGGCAGGGTGTGCTCCGCCAGGGCGAGTCCACGAGCTCTCTTCAAGCCCTTCAGCCCGCGACAGCCCAGCTCGGCCGCTTGGTTCTGCGCGACCGCCGCCTCCTCCGAGGCCTGCTGGCTCAGGCTCGCCGCACCGCTCTCGGTCCTCTCATCCGGCACGCTGCGTTCGCGCGAGCCTGACCATGCATGCGATGCGCATGCTCGAGCGTTCCCAATCTCGCACCAGCGCTCTCTGCGCCCGCTCGGAGCGCTTGCGCGCGACTGCGCCGGCGGTCGAGCGACGAGCGAGCGAGCGCACGGCCTCGTGCTGCTTCCGCTTCAGCTCGAGCAGCTACACATCGTCCTGTTGCTCGCCGCCGAGCATCGTCGGCGCTGTGTCTCCGACCTAGCACAAGCTGCAGAGCCCGACATGAGCTTGCGAGCCGTCCACGGTTGCGGCGCTTCCTTCGCGCTCTCTCTCCTCATCCAGCCGTCGTCAACGTCATTGAGACGTTCTGACGACGAGCCGATGGCAACCAAAGAATGGCGCTGCAGCAGGTGCTCGCCTCTCGTCGGCGCCCTCGTACGCCGCTGCGAGGTCGACGCGCACGCCCTCGACGAGCGCTGCTCCTTCGCACTACTCGGGGCGGCCCATTCCGTCGAATTAGCGAGAAAGAAGGGCGCAGCCTGTCGAGCATGAGGCGGTCGAACGCACTCGGCGCTCGACTCGCGAGCGCAACTTTCGAAAACCAGCATGCTCGCCAGGTCGGCGTTTTGTGCATGTTCGCCTTTGTCAGTGCATCGTACATCGGCAGAGAGCTGTTCTGAGCCTGCGCGAGCTGTTCTCGAGAGTGAGGCGGTGCAAGCCTCGTGTCGTCCGTCCCGAGCCTGGTCGCTCAGCTCGTCTCCCTCCTCCCACCGCACCCCAACCAGCTTGCGCACCCCATGTCCGGCCTCGACAATTCGACTGCGTCCCTCGGCGACGCGCAGCTCCCGCCCCAGCTCGAGCAGCGCCTCGAGGAGGAGAGGGCGAGGTTCCACCACAGGTCCGTCGCGCGTCCTCCTCTCGCGCCTGGGGCGCAGCTGTGCCCGCAAGGCACGCCGTGCTGCCCCTCGTCTTGCTCGAACAGCCACGACGCGCGCACGAGCTGACTCTCACTCTCCTCGCACCTCCCCCTCCCCGCTCGGTCAACGGAACAGCACCTCGGTCGACGCCGACCTCGCCCAGACCACGGCTCGCCACGACGCCCTCCTCCAGGACAAAGTCTCTGCCGTGCACGCCCAGAACGAGCACGTGCGTCCTCCTCTCCCCTTCCTTGCCCCCCGCCGCTCTTCGCCCCACACGAGCCGCGAGCCGAGCCGAGCGACAGCTGACGTCCCTCCCGCTCTCCGCCCGCCCGCAGGCCAAGGCCGTCGCGCAGCAGCACGGCCCGTCCGACCCGGCCAACGACGCCACCCAGGGCAAGCCGCACACGCACGGCGAGCACGACCCGGTCGCCGCGCTGCAGGAGGACGTCGAGAGCAAGTGAGTGAGCTTGGCCGTCCATCCTCTCTTCGGCTCCTTGGCTCTCGCCTGCGAGAGACGACGAGCTGATACGGAGCTGCGACGGACGCGCTCGCAGGCGAACCGCCGTCGCCGCGCAACGGGCAGAGCTGTCGGACCTCGAGGAGCGGCTGCGGCGGGCGGACGAGGTCGAGCAGCGGTTGCGGGCGGCGCTCGGTGACAAGGCGTGAGGCTTGTGTGTGTGTGCGTGATGGAGGAGCGAGGACGACGAGGCGTGCTCTCTGTACATAGTCCGCAATCGCAGGCTCTTTGTTCCCCTCTCTCGCTCTCGCGCTCTCGCCGTGTCGCTCCTCGCTCCTCGCTCTCTCTCGCGCTCTCGGACTCGCAGCAAGCAGCAAGCACGCACAGAGAGAGTAGAGTGTACATTCCAGCTCGCGCTAGACCGGTAGAGGAGACTGATCGACCGGCGGCGCAGGGAGCGCAGGTGACTCGGGCGCGGCAGACGAGAACCCGAGCTGGTTGGGCTCGGGCTGGGCGAGTCCGGGCGACAGGAGGGCGGGTTCTGCGGGCGGAATGACGGCGGGCAGGCCCTGGACGCCCTCGCGGTTGCGGAAGAGCGTGATCTCCTGCTGCCTGCGGGTCGAGAAGGGGCCCGAGCGTCAGTGTGTCGCCTCGAGTCGACGAGAGAAAGGCAGAACTGGACGTACTTGAAGTAGCGGCGGTTCTCCTCGTCGATGAGGACCAGGTTGAGGTAGTAGCGCGTCGAGAACTTCTTGTTGACGTCGCGGAACGTCGGCGTGAGCTCGAACCCGCCCAGGAACAGCCGGATCGGGATCGTCTCGCCTGCGCGCGGGAGAGAGTGCGAGAAGAGTCAGCTAAGAGACTGAGAGGCGAGCAGGGCTGAGAGGAGGACGGTGGACGGACCTCGCACGGGCGCGCCGTCCATGATCTCAAACTTGGTGATCGTCTCGCTCTCGTTGTACTGGTTCGGCGCTGCAGGAGGGGCGCGAGAGAGTCAGTACTCGTCTTGGCGACGAACTGAGGAGCACGCGCGGGCGCCTGCTCGTGCTCCGCAGACGGGCGAGGCGGAAGAGAGCCAACGGACCTGCTCCCGTCGTTTCTCGCCGGATGATGCTCAGCTCCATGTGCTTGATCTTGATCCGCACGAGGAGGAAGTAGATCTTGCCGACAATGACGTCCTTGAGGTGGTACCTGCGTGCGCACAGTCGAAACGAGCGTGAGTGACCTGATCTCGCTTCCTCAGGGACGGCCGGCTCGCGCAGAGCTCGCGCCGCCGTCCCGAGCAACCAAAGGGAGAAGAAGGCGACGCACTTGGCCTTGTTGTACTCGAACTCGATGTGCAGGCAGTCCTCGATGCCGACCTCCATCTTGATCGAGTTTGTGATGTCGGGCGGCATGCGGTACGAGTGCACCCACAGCTCCTTCTCCTTGACGATGTCGGCCATTCGTCGCGAGACGGTGACGCGGATGAAGTAGCTGCAGGGGAGCGAGAGAGGCTGCGTCAGCGGGTGCTGTCCCGGAAGAGCTCTTTCGAGCTGAGCGAGGGCGCACGGCTCCTCGGCCGTCGCGCACACCGGCGGCTCGGTCAACGAGAGGAGAGAAGGACGCACCGCAGCTTGACGTTGATGCCGTGGTAGCTCTCGTACTGCTTCTCGACGTTCTTGAACTCAAAGTCGAACGCCTGGGCCGTCCGCATCTCGCCCGGCGTCGCGAGCTCCTGCACGAGCGACAGGAACTCGTAGTGGTTGCCGCGGTCGTAGAAGAGCTCTGCAGGTGCGAGAGAGTCAGCTTGGCTAGGTCTCCGCGAAGAGAGACGCCGCTGTGCTGCTGTGCCGCGAGGGGGATGGGCGGAGCAGAGGAGGAGGGGAGGACGCACCGATGCTGCCGACAAACTCGACCTTGACGCCGTCATGCTTGATCCCCTTGCCGTCCTTGACCCTCACGATAGCCTGCAGAGCAGCGTGCGCCCGCCCTCAAAGTCAGCGTGCCGTTGCTGCGAGCTTCCCCCACTTGGGCCTCGAGCGAGGTGGTCGGCCAGCG
>Ga0308170_10003421_pt1 | contig 12982 bp, 10 predicted proteins | sample PhyBR2_2_FD_202136 | JGI IMG/M metagenome (GOLD analysis project Ga0308170, IMG submission 202136) | Phyllosphere microbial communities from UC Gill Tract Community Farm, Albany, California, United States - DLSLSB.R2 | ecosystem: Host-associated > Plants > Phyllosphere > Unclassified | place... | reverse complement strand
GTGCTCGAAGCGCCGCCCGGCGCCGGTAAAACCACCCGCGTTCCCTTGGCCCTGCTGAACGAGCCCTGGCTGGCCGGGCAGACCATCCTGATGCTCGAACCCCGGCGCCTGGCCGCGCGCGCAGCGGCCGAGCGCCTGGCCAGCGAGCTCGGGGAAAAGGTCGGCGAGACGGTTGGCTACCGGATTCGTCTCGACAGCAAGGTCGGTCCCAGGACCCGCATCGAAGTGGTCACCGAAGGCATCCTTACCCGTCGCTTGCAGGACGATCCGGCGCTGGAAGGCGTGGGATTGCTGATCTTCGACGAATTCCACGAACGCAGCCTCGACGCCGACCTGGCCCTGGCCTTGAGCCTCAACGGCCGGGAGTTGTTTCGCGAAGACCAGCCACTGAAAATCCTGCTGATGTCGGCGACCCTCGAAGGCGAACGCCTGGCCGGGTTGCTGGACGATGCGCCGATCCTGCGCAGCGAAGGGCGCATGTTTGCGGTGACGGTGCGCTGGGGCCGGCCGTTCCAGCCTGGCGAATTCATCGAGCCGCGGCTGGTGCAAACCGTGCTGGATGCGCTGCACGACGAAACCGGCAGCGTGCTGGTGTTCTTGCCCGGGCAAGCGGAGATCCGTCGGGTCCATCAGCAATTGGCCGAGGCCTTGGGCGAGGGCGGCAACGTATTGCTGTGCCCGCTGCATGGTGAACTGGATCTGGCGGCCCAACGCGCTGCCATCGACCCGGCACCACCGGGTCAGCGCAAAGTGGTGCTGGCCACCAACATCGCCGAAACCAGCCTGACCATCAACGGCGTGCGGGTGGTAATCGACGCCGGATTGGCCCGGGTACCGCGTTTCGATCCGGGCAGCGGCATGACCCGCCTCGACACCCAGCGCATTTCCCGGGCCAGTGCGACGCAGCGGGCCGGTCGGGCCGGGCGTCTGGAGCCGGGGGTGTGTTACCGGTTGTGGTCGGAAGATCAACACGAACAATTGGCCGCTTATGGCAGCGCGGAAATTCTTTCGGCGGACCTGGCCGGGCTGGCCCTGCAATTGGGGCGCTGGGGCGTGACGCCGCAGCAATTGGTTTGGCTCGACGTTCCGCCCAGCGCCGCCTATGCCCAGGCACAGGATCTGTTGCAACGCCTGGGCGCGCTGGACGGTGAGCAACTGACCCGCCACGGCCAGGCCATGGCCGAACTGCCGGCGCATCCGCGCATTGCTCATCTGCTGCTGCGCGGTCAGGCGCTGGGGTTGGCGGAGATGGCGTGCAACGTCGCCGCGTTGTTGGGTGAGCGAGACATTTTGCGCGGTGCCGGCGCGGACCTGCACAATCGTTTGGTCTTGCTATCGGGTGAAGAGCGCGCCTCGCGCGGCACTCAGGGCGGCGTGCAGCGGGCGCGGCAATTGGCCCGGCAGTATCGTGGCTACCTGCGAGGCAAGGCCGATGAAGCCGTCCTCGATCCCGATCATCCGCGCTGGCTCGGCGCGTTGCTGGCGCTGGCCTATCCGGACCGCGTCGCCCAGCAACGGCGGCCCGGTGGGGCGGAGTACCGTCTGGCCAATGGTCGAGCGGCGTTGTTCGCCGAGGCCGACAGCTTGATGAAACAGCCTTGGCTGGTGATCGCCGACCTGGGCAGCCGTCAGGGCCAGCGCGAAGAGCGGATCTACCTGGCGACGGATTTCGACCCAGCGCTGTTCGATTCGGTGCTGGCCGAGCAAGTCCGCGTGGTGGACCAACTGGATTGGGACGAGCGCGAAGGCGTGCTGCGCGCCGAGCGCCAGCGCAAGGTCGGCGAACTGGTCCTCAGCCGCGAACCGCTGACCGGCCTGGACGAATCAGCCCGCAGCCAGGCGCTGGTGAACCTGGTGCGGCGCAAGGGGCTGGAGCTGCTGCCCTGGACCCCGGAGCTGCGGCAATGGCAAGCGCGGGTGGCACTGCTGCGCCGGCTGGACCTGGAGGCCAAGGGCGAAAGCGAATGGCCAGACGTCAGCGACGCAGCCTTGTTGAAGACCCTTGAGCACTGGCTCATGCCGTATCTGGGACGAGTCTCGCGTCTCAGTCATTTCGCCAACCTGGACTTGTCGAGCATTGTCCGTAACCTGCTGCCCTGGCCGTTGCCGCAACGCCTGGATGAACTGGCGCCGCACCATTTGAGCGTGCCCTCGGGCTCGTCGATTCGCCTGGACTACAGCGAGCATCCTCCCGTCCTGGCCGTGCGCTTGCAGGAGCTCTTCGGCCTGGCCGACACGCCGCGCATCGCCGGCGGCCGGCAAGTGGTCAAGCTGCACCTGCTGTCACCGGCGCGCCGCCCGGTGCAAGTGACTCAGGATCTGGCGAACTTCTGGCGCAGCACCTATGCCGAGGTGAAGAAAGATTTGAAGGGGCGTTACCCCAAGCATTACTGGCCGGATGATCCACTGGTGGCGGAGGCGACGGCGCGGGTCAAGCCGCGTCGATGAAAATCCCGGGCTTGCCCAGGGGTGCTGGTGGTAAATTCGCCGACGGATGGGCGGCTCAGCGCGCGGCCCCGGTAGTTAAGCTTCAGAGTCGAAAACCTGCATGGCAAAGAAACCCGCAACGCCCACCGCTGAAGCCCCGATGATGGCCCTCAACAAAGGGGCCAGCTTGACCTTGATCGATGTCGCCAAGATTGCTGGCGTGTCGCCGATGACTGTTTCGCGGGCGTTGAATCGGCCGGAACTGGTGAGCGAAAACACCCGGGAAAAGGTTCGCGAAGCGGTGCGCCAATCCGGTTACGTGCCAAATATGCTGGCCGGCGGCCTGGCGAGTAACAAGAGCCGGTTGGTGGCGATTTTCCTGCCCACGATCGCCAACTCCATTTTTGCCGACACGGTGCAGTCGCTGATGGATCGCCTGGCCCAAGCAGGCTACCAAACCCTGCTGGGGCTTACCGGCTACAGCGCAGAGCAGGAAGAAAAGCTGCTCGAGGCGGTTCTTGGCCGGCGCCCCGATGGCATTGTGTTGACCGGTACGCTCCACACCGAATCCAGCCGTCTGCGACTCGCCCAGGCGGGTATTCCAGTGGTCGAAGCCTGGGACCTGAGCGAAGATCCGTTGGATATGCTCGTCGGCTTTTCCCACGAAAACGTCGGGCAGGCGACCGCGCAGCATCTGTTGAAAAAAGGTTACCGGCGCTTTTCCGTCGTCACGATCAGCGACCCCCGTGGCCTGCGTCGGTGCGACAGCCTCATCGCCGAACTGAAGCGGCAGGGAATTGCAGACGTGCCCATGGAAGTCCTGGCTCCACCGGCGACCCTGGAAGTCGGGAGAGAGGGGTTGCGGCGGCTATTGGATCAGCCGCAGCGGCCAGAAATTGTCGTATGCAGCTCCGACACCGTGGCTCAAGGCGTTCTGGCCGAAGCCGCCAGTCGAGGCCTGAAGGTGCCCTCGGACCTGGCGATCATGGGGTTCGGCGATTTGAGCAGCGCCGCCCACGTATACCCGGCGTTATCAACGGTCAGCGTCGATGGCAAGAACATCGGCTTGCACGTGGCCGAGGCATTGCTTGAGCGATTCGATAATCCTTCAGCCCAAAACCCTGTGCGCATTGACACTGGATTCACCTTGATCGACCGCGCCAGCACGTGATCCGCCAACCTTTTTTGCGGGTGGGTACAGGGTTGAATGATTGCGCAATCAGAGTAGTATCCGTTCAAAGGCCTTCCGTTCTGCGCAACGAAGCCTTTTTTATTGCAGACAAATGATTGCGCAATCATTCATCTGCCAAAACCGCGCCCTATGTTCACCGCCTCTCGGCATTCGGCTCGTCCTACGCATCGATGCAGTGCCCAGCGGCATCATCTAAAAATAAGGAATGCATACATGCTCGAACAAAAAGCCCCTGTGAAATCTTCCGACGATGACCGTATTGCCTGGGTTCGTGTCTCTTCGGTGACCTTGCCGCTTGCCAATCCCATCAGTGACGCCAAGGTGCTCACCGGGCGGCAAAAGCCGATGACCGAGATCGCCATCCTGTTTGCTGAAATTGAAACCATCGACGGCCATCAAGGGCTCGGTTTCAGCTACTCCAAGCGTGCCGGCGGGCCGGGGCAATTCGCCCATGCCAAGGAGATTGCCCCGGCACTGATCGGGGAAAACCCGAGCGACATTGCCAAGCTCTGGACCAAGTTGTGCTGGGCCGGCGCATCGGTGGGGCGTAGCGGCATGTCGACCCAGGCCATCGGTGCGTTCGACGTGGCGTTGTGGGACCTGAAAGCCAAGCGCGCCAACCTGTCCCTGGCTCGCCTGCTCGGTGCCCAGCGAGATTCGGTACGTTGCTACAACACCTCGGGTGGCTTTCTCCACACACCTTTGGATCAGTTACTGAAAAACACCGACCTGTCCCGGGAGAAGGGGATTGGCGGCATCAAGCTGAAAGTCGGCCAACCGGATTGCGCCATCGACATTGAACGGGTCAGCACGGTGCGCAAGCACTTGGGCGAGCATTTTCCGTTGATGGTGGACGCCAACCAGCAATGGGATCGTCCGACGGCCCAGCGCATGTGTCGTCAGTTTGAAGCCTACAACCTGGTCTGGATCGAGGAGCCGCTGGACTGCTATGACGCCGAAGGCCATGCGGCATTGGCACAGCAATTCGATACGCCGATCGCCACCGGTGAGATGCTCACCAGCGTTGCCGAACACGCCGAATTCATCAAGCTGCGCGGCGCCGACTTCCTCATGCCCGACGCACCACGGGTGGGCGGTATTACCCCGTACCTGAAAGTTGCCTCGATGGCCGAGCAGGCGGGGTTGATGCTGGCGCCTCATTTCGCCATGGAGCTGCACGTACACCTGGCGGCCGCTTACCCGACCGAGCCCTGGGTCGAGCACTTCGAATGGCTTGAACCACTGTTCAACGAACGGTTGGAGACCCGCGACGGTCGGATGCTGGTGCCCACCCGTCCAGGCCTGGGGCTGACGCTCAGTGAGCAGGTCAAGCCATGGACGGTTCAGGAGTCCGAGGCCGGCAAGCGCCCTTGACGAACCGCTCGGGCCGGGAATTAACCGCTAGCGAGGCTCTACCTTGAGCCTCTTCAAAGGATGAACAACCATGATCGATTGCAAAGGTGATGTCTTGGTCTGGGGCCCCATGCACCCTTCCTTGATGCGGTCGCTGGAAGAACGCTACCGCATCCATAAACGCTGGGAAATCGCTGACCTTGCCCACTGGGCCAGTCAACAGGGCGATGCCATACGCGCGGTCGTCACCAGCGGCGTGTACGGGGCCGATAATGCGACGTTGGGCTTACTGCCAAATCTCGAAGTGATCACCAGTTTCGGCGTTGGCTACGACGCGCTCGACACTGCCTACCTGGCAAACCGGGGTGTCCAGTTGAGCAATACGCCGGATGTGCTCAATGACAGCGTGGCCGAAACGGCTTTGGCGCTGATGCTGTGCGTTTCCCGGCGAATCAGCGAAGCCGAACGCTTCGTACGCGCCGGCAAATGGCAGCAGGAAAAGTTTCCCCAGGGTAACGGACTGCATGGGAAAACCTGCGGCATTGTGGGCTTGGGCAAGATCGGCAAGACCATTGCTCGACTGGTTTCGGCGTTCGATATGAACATCGCCTATTACCGGCCAAACGGGCCCTATGCCGATGTCCCCTATACCCATTACGCCGACCTTCAGGCGTTGGCCACCGCGGCGGATTACCTGGTCATCGTTGTACCGGGCGGTCAGGCGACCCGTCGCCTGATCGACCGCCAGGTCATGCGGGCGCTCGGGCCGAATGCCTACCTGATCAACGTTGCCAGGGGCAGCGTCGTCGATGAGTCGGCGCTGGTCGCCTCACTCCTTGAAGGCGAAATCGGCGGCGCCGCATTGGATGTCTTTGAAGACGAGCCCCACGTTCCGGCCGAGTTGCTGGAAATGGATAACGTCGTTTTGCTTCCGCATATTGGCAGCGGTACGCACGAGACGCGCCAAGCCATGGCGGATTTGGTCTTCGAAAATCTGGATGCCTGGTTTGAGAACGAAACGCTGGTTACGCCGGTGGTGCTGTAGGGTTTGCGCGGCTCCAGCCTGATACCTCTGTGGGAGCGAGCCCGCTCGTGATTGCGATGGGTCAGCGACAGATGGATCAACCGATGCACCGCTATCGCGAGCAGGCTCGCTCCCACAGGAGATGCAGATGAGCCTTAGGGCGCCACCGGCAACAAAAACCGTGCAATCACCGGCAAATGATCGGAGATGCGCAAGGTATCGTCCTGTCTTACCTGGGCTTCGACCCGTTTGATTCTTGGGCTGTAGAACAGGTAATCGACGGTGCGGTCTGGGCCGTTGAGGCCGGGGTCGTTGGGGTAGTGGGTCAGCCAGTGCTCGCGGTCGATGCCGCTGGCCTCGTTGTTGGTGGGGATCATCGGGTATTTGTCCCACAGCAGGTGCAACGGGCTGTCGGCCGAGTAGGGCGTGCGCTGTTCGGCAGGCAAGCGCCGATACTGGCCCAGGGGCAGCAGGTTGAAATCGCCACCGATAAGCCATGGCGTGCCGGAGGATTCGAGTTTATCCAGCGCCTTGGACACGGCGCTGACCTGGCTGGGCAGGGTTTCGTCTGGTGCAGTGGCCCTTTCCAGGTGGGTGTTGAGCACCACCAACTGACCGCCGCCGCTCAGCGCCAGGGTGCTCGCCAACAGGGCATTTTTGGGTTGGAATTGCCGGCTGACGAAGTTGGCGTCGGCCACCGGCAGTTGCACCCGTTCGGCGTGGTCGATGCGGTAGCGGCTCAGCGTCGCCAGCTGCCGGCCGACGCTGCCGAAGATGTGGGGGAGGGGGATGAAATCGGCCTTCCAGTCGAAGGCGCTGGTGGAGCATGGATAGAGATCGGCCAGCCGTTCGTGCAAGAGTTTGAGCTGGTCCTGGTAATCGCTGGCCTTGGCGCCGTTGTCCAATTCCTGGAGCAGCACAACGTCCGGCTGTTCGTCGCGGATCACCCGTGCCACTTCGTCGAGGCTGAAGGCCATGTCTTCAAGGGTCGGGCTTTCGTCGTCGCCCTGGGCCAGGTCATGCCAGAACACATAGCGTTTGCCAGCCAGGAACTGCACGTTCCAGGTCATTACCTTCAGCGCCTGGCCAGACATCAGCGGTGCCGCGTTGGCGCTGCAACTGACCGGCACGGCTTCCCGGGGTTGGGGTCGCCAGGTCAGGCCGTAGATCGACAGGGCGGCCAGGCTGAGGATCAACAGCAGGCCCAGCAAGGTGTAGCGCAGTAGACGGGTCATGGCTCGGCTTATGGGCGATACGCAAAAGTGACCCCGAGCATACCCGAGAGCGGTTCCCAGGCCCAAGCCCAGAGCCGTCGCCGTGTCGTCAGCGATTGCCGGGCGTCGCTTCGATCAGCATGAACAGGCGGTACAGCACCACGCTGGTAAACAATTGCAGGAAGCTGTGGACGCTGTCGATCAACAGGCTGACCAGTGGATTCTGGGGCGCAGGGTATACCGAGATGCTGGCGCCCTTGAGCAGCCACAGCGGGGCCATGACGCAGAGGATGCACAGCAGGATCCGCCAGAAATTGCCGCGGGTCATGTTCAGGCTTTCCTTCATCGCCGCCAGCGGCGTGAGGCCCCTCAATACCAGCAGGTATTCACTGAAGGCCAGCGTCACCATCAGCCACAGGCCGGGCAGGAAGTACAACGACAGGCCGACCAGGATCAGCAGCGTATTGAGGGCGGTCAACAGGGCGAAGCGTGGCCACAGGGTCACGCCCATTGCGAGCAGGTCCCGGGGGCGTGGTGATTCGCCGCGACTGCGGGCGTCGAGAAACAGGATCAGCGCGGCGGTGTAGAGCGGATATACCAGCAGCCCGACGACCACGCTGTAGCCGGGGAAACCCTCGGGGCCGACGGCGCTGTCCACGCCTTGCTGCAGCAGGGCCTCAAGTATCACCAGCGGCAGGCACAGCTGGGCGATCCGGCCCAGATGACGCTTGAAGAAATACAAAGAGTCGCGCAACACGTCAAACGGATTCATGGGTCGGTATCGCAGTTCCAAAGCGGTCCGACACTTTAAACTGATCGGGCGCTTGCATGAAACAAACGTCATCATCAGGTAAACGCTATTGAAACCATTTAGCCGAACCCCATTACTGGCTGGCACCGGTCTTTTGGGGACCGGTTTGGTTTTTTTACCCGGCAATCTAATGAGGTCGCCATGAACAGCGAAGAACAAACCCTGATCGATGGACTGTTTTCACGGCTGCAACAGGCCGAAAAGGACTCAGCCCCACGCGATGCCCAGGCCGAGGCGCGGATCAAGGAACATCTGGCGAGCCAGCCTGCGGCGGGCTATTTCATGGCCCAGGCGATTCTGGTGCAAGAGGCTGCGATCAAGCGCCTCGACGAGCAGAACCGCCAGCTCACCACCCAGGTCGAGCAATTGCAGGCCGAGCTGCAACAGGCGCGCAACCAGGCGCCGGCGTCAGGCAGCAGCGGTGGTTTTCTCTCGAGTATTTTTGGTGGCAGCAGCAACCGCGATTCACGGCCCGCGCCCAGCGCTCCGGCATCCGGTGGCGGCTGGCGCGAACCGGCAAGGCCTGCCTCCAACGCGCCTGCCCAGCAGGGCTTTGGCGCGCCGCCCAGTCAATATGGTACGCCGCCCGGCAACTATGGCGCGCCGCAACAGCAGGCCCCAGCCGCCGGCAGCTTTTTGGGCGGCGCCCTGAAAACCGCGGCGGGCGTGGCCGGCGGCGTGATGCTGGCCCAAGGCATCAGCAGCCTGTTCCACAGCAATCAGCAGCCCCAGGAAATTGTCGAAATCCTCAAGGAGGAGCCGGCCCAACCGGTCAACGACAGCGGCAGCAGCGACAACGGCTGGGGCAATGACCAGCGTGTGGCCGATACCGATACCTACGGCAGCGACCAGGACGGCTTCAGCGACGCGGACTACAGCGACGATTCATCCTCCTTCGGCGACGACGACTCCTTCGTCTGAGTTGCCATTCGTCCGGGGCGCCCTGGCGCCTCGGGCCGATTATTCGCGGAACAATCCTCGGGGCTGGCATACTGGGCGACTTTTCGGGCCCCGGTGCCCGGTTCAGCCTGTGCGCTCGTGCATCCAAGAGGAAACGCGGTGAAAAAAATTGCAGTGTTCGCCGATGTCCAGAACCTCTACTACACCGTGCGCCAGGCCTATGGTTGCCATTTCAACTATGCCGCGTTGTGGGCCGATGTCAGCAAGCAAGGACAGATCGTCGAGGCCTATGCCTATGCGATCGATCGCGGCGACAGCAAGCAGCAGCAATTCCAGCAGATCCTGCGCAACCTGGGCTTTGTCGTGAAGCTCAAGCCCTACATCCAACGCAGCGACGGCTCGGCCAAGGGCGATTGGGACGTGGGCATCACGCTGGATATCATGGACGCCGCCGATCATGTCGATGAAGTGGTGCTGGCCTCCGGTGACGGCGATTTCGACATGCTGCTCGAACGCATCATCAGCAAGCATGGGGTCCAGGCCGTGGCCTATGGCGTGCCGGGGCTGACCGCCAACTCGCTGATCCGCGCCGCCAGCCGCTACGTGCCGATCGAAGGCGCGTTGCTGCTCAAGAATTGATTTTTACGGAGTTCAGACAGGTTTGGAACGCATCGCAGTCATCGACTTTGAAACCACCGGAATCACGCCAAGCAGCAGTTGCCGGGCCACCGAAATCGCCGTGGTAATCCTTGAGCAGGGTCGGATCGTCGACCGCTACCAAAGCCTGATGAATGCCGGTGTGCGCGTGCCCGCGTTCATCGAGCAACTGACCGGCATCAGCAACGCCATGCTGCGCAGCGCGCCATCGGCGGAAAAGGTCATGAATGAGGTTAACGAGTTCGTTGGCATCACGCCGTTGCTGGCCCATAACGCCGCGTTCGACCAGAAGTTCTGGGACTTCGAGCTGGGACGCATCAAGCGCACCCGCCTGCAGAACTTTGCCTGTTCACTGTTGCTGGCCCGCCGCCTGATGCCAGCGGCGCCGAACCACAAGCTCGGCACGCTCAATACGTTCGCCGGCCTGCCCCACACCGGCCAGGCTCACCGGGCCATGGCCGACGCCGAAATGGCCGCCAACCTCACCGCGCACCTGGCTGCGGAACTGCGACAAAAGCATGGGTTGCGGGAGTTGTCCCATGATTTGCTGTGCAGTTTGCAGAAAGTGCCGGCGGCGAAGATCAATGAACACCTCAAGCGCCATCGCGGCTTCTAGACACACCACCTGACAAATCCTGTGGGAGCGGGCTTGCTCGCGAATACGGTGTACCGGTTGATATGGCAGTCGACTGACACACCGCCTTCGCGGGCAAGCCCGCTCCCACAGTTGGAAATGCCTGGCGTCCGCAAAGTGTATGGGTGGGATAAACAGCTTTTGTAACTTAATCTTTGCCCATCGCCTTCCTAGAATAGTGCTTTTCATCGTCCTTAATTCGAGTTGAACATGCCTGGCCCACGCCGTTTTCCACTGCCGTTGATCGCCGCCTTTTTCGCCTTATATGTCATCTGGGGTTCGACCTACCTGGTGATTCGTATCGGTGTGGAGTATTGGCCGCCGCTGTTGCTGGCCGGGATTCGTTTCGTGTTGGCCGGATCGCTCATGTACGGTTTTTTGCGTTGGCGCGGGGCACCTGCACCGACCTGGGCGCAATGGAAGGCTGGGGCGCTCATCGGTGTGCTGCTGCTCAGTTTTGGCAATGGCGCTGTGAGTATTGCCGAGCATACGGGCGTGGCGTCCGGCGTGGCGGCGTTGGCCGTGGCGACGGTGCCTTTGTTTACCCTGCTGTGCGGATATTTCTGGGGCGCGCGTAATACCCGTCTGGAATGGGCGGGGATTGTGCTGGGGCTGATTGGTATCGCCATGCTCAATCTGGGCTCCAATTTGCAGTCGAGCCCGCTGGGCGCGGCCTTGCTGGTATTCGCGGCGGCGTCCTGGGCCTTTGGTTCGGTGTTGAGCAAGCACGTGCCGTTACCGGCTGGGGCAATGGCCAGCGCTGTGGAAATGCTCGTGGCGGGTGTGGTTCTGCTGATTGGCAGCTTCGCCAGTGGTGAACACCTGGACGGCGTGCCACCGCTGGAGGGCTGGTTCGCGCTGTTCTATCTGATCGGCTTCGGTTCGATCATCGCCTTCAACGCCTATATGTACCTGCTCAAGCACGTGCGCCCGGCGGCGGCCACCAGTTACGCCTACGTCAACCCGGCGGTGGCGGTGTTGCTGGGCATCGTGTTTGCCGGCGAAACCATCGGTGTCGAGGAGGCTTTGGCGATGTTGGTGATCATCAGTGCCGTGGTGTTGATTGGCTTGCCCCAGTGGCGTAAGCCCAAGCCTGCGCCGGCCGCCGCGTGAATTAGGGTAAACTGCCGCGCATTGCACACCTTGCGCTGATTTTTCCTACGGTATTTCCATGACTTTCGCCACCCTTGGCCTGATCGAACCCTTGCTGCGCGCCCTCGAGACGCTCGGCTACCAGACCCCGACCCCGGTGCAGGCTCAAGCCATGCCGGCGGTACTGGCCGGTCGTGACTTGATGGCCGCGGCCCAGACTGGCACGGGCAAGACGGCCGGTTTCGCCGTGCCGTTGTTGCAGTTGCTGACCACAGAAGGGCCGAAAGTCGCCGCCAACTCGGTGCGGGCGCTGATCCTGGTGCCAACCCGGGAACTGGCCGAGCAGGTCCATGAAAGCGTGCGCGAATATGCGCAGAACCTGCCGTTGAGCACCTACGCGGTGTACGGTGGCGTCAGCATCAACCCGCAAATGATGAAACTGCGCAAAGGCGTCGATCTGCTGGTCGCCACGCCGGGCCGCTTGCTCGATCTGTTCCGGCAGAACGCGCTGAAATTCAACCAGCTGCAAACGCTGGTGCTGGACGAAGCCGACCGCATGCTCGACCTGGGCTTTTCCGAAGAGCTGGCGAATATCTACAAGGCCTTGCCGAAAAAGCGCCAGACGCTGCTGTTCTCGGCAACGTTCTCCGACGCGATCCGCCTGCTGGCCGGGCAAATGCTCAACGATCCACTGAGTATTGAAGTGAGCCCGCGCAACGTCGCCGCCAACACCGTCAAGCAATGGGTGGTGACGGTGGACAAGAAGCGCAAGCCGGAGCTGTTCGTGCACTTGATGCGCCAGCACAAGTGGAAGCAGGTGCTGGTATTCGCCAAGACCCGCAACGGCGTCGATGCGCTGGTGGAAAAACTCCAGGGTCTGGGTATCAACGCCGACGGCATCCACGGCGACAAGCCCCAGGCCACTCGCCAGCGCGCGCTGGATCGCTTCAAGGCCAGCGAAGTGCAGATTCTGGTGGCGACCGATGTCGCCGCCCGCGGCCTGGATATCGAAGACTTGCCGCTGGTGGTGAACTTCGACCTGCCAATCGTCGCTGAAGACTACATCCACCGTATCGGCCGTACGGGCCGGGCGGGCGCCACGGGGCAGGCGATTTCCCTGGTTTGCGCGGACGAAGTGAATCTGCTGTCAGCCATCGAGATGCTGACTCGTCAGACCTTGCCCCGGCAGATGGAACACGACTTCGAGCCTGAACACCGCGTGCCGGACACCGATGCCAGCGGTCAGGTCGTGAAGAAACCGAAAAAACCGAAGAAGCCGAAAGCTTCGGGTGGTGGCGGCAAGCGCAACCTGGGCAAGTGGGTGGACAGTGGCGACGCAGCGCCAGTGGAACCTTCGGTCAAGCCTGTGCGAAAAGTGCCGGTATTCAACACCGGGCCGCGTAAGAAAAAATAAGCAGAAGGCAATTTATGCTTCAGGGTGTGCCCTCCTTCAAAAAAGCCTGAAAAGCCGAACCATACCCATACCGTTCGTCGCCCCACTTCTTATGGCAAGCCGCTGCCAGGCTGATCTTGGGGCGGCGACCCAGGCCATGCTTATGTACGACCAGCGCGTAGGAAATGTTCCCATCTTTTTTGTGGGCAGGGAATTGTCCTATGAGCAGGCGGCAAGGCTTTGGTAATATATCGTACATATGGAATTTCTAATCTTTTTTTGGGA
>Ga0308170_10003419_pt1 | contig 12992 bp, 20 predicted proteins | sample PhyBR2_2_FD_202136 | JGI IMG/M metagenome (GOLD analysis project Ga0308170, IMG submission 202136) | Phyllosphere microbial communities from UC Gill Tract Community Farm, Albany, California, United States - DLSLSB.R2 | ecosystem: Host-associated > Plants > Phyllosphere > Unclassified | place... | reverse complement strand
GGAAGAATTCGATTCGGAACTGTTTGAACGAGGCAGAGTAGGGTTGAGATAGGGTGAAGGTCTCGAACTGTCGGTTGGGGAGTGAGAGGTGGAGTGAGATTGAGACGGAGGAAGGGACGGGTTGAGAAGGGGACTCGAATGGGTTCCTACGAGAGGAGCAGCTGAACTTTGAGGAGGGGAAAGGTGAGTCGCTCCGAGGTACGGAGAGCTCTGAGGTTGAATTCCTCCATTCGTCGTGTAGTGCTGCAAGGGCTGAGTTGGAGGAGGAAGAGGAGGGTGAGGAGGAACAGGCGACATTCGACTCGCCAAGTTCTGATACACTTCTCTTTGCTGTTGAAGGGCTTGCTGTCTGTTCGCTTCAGCTAATGCGAGTGCTCCTGTCGGATCTTGAGTATCGATTCGAACGTCCAATAACCGAGTTTGCCAGGTGTAACCGTGATAAACTCCAATCGCTTTCGCTGCATCTTCTGCTCGAGCGAACAAGACTACCCCGAAGCCTCTACTTCGACTGAAGGAGAATCGAGATAGAAGGGACCGTCAGGACGAAAGCTCGATCGCTGCGAAAGAAGGAAGAATTGAACGAACCCATCCGTAGGAGACAACGCAACATCCGCTCGCAACACAGTTCCGCATTTTCGCATGAGATCCTTCTGTATCACCGACAGAGAGTGGATCAGTGTCTCGACCTTTGAAAGCGGAAGTAAGAAACGTCGATCAAACTTACAAGATCCTGCCATCTCACACGGAAGGGTAAATTCGAGACGAACAACTGAGTTCTCGTATCTGAAACCTGCATTTGCTGCAGAGGTGGATTGAATGGACTCTGACTCCTCTGTCCCTGTCCCTGTCCCTGTCCCTGATTTGATGCATTACTGCTGCTGTAACCTTGAGGGAGAGGAGGTCTTTGCAACTGAGGTTGGTAGTGAGGTTGTTGCTGAAGGTATTGTTGCATGTGTTCAGGAAAGGGTGAACCTGATCTAGAGATTGGTCTTTGAGGATTCTGAGGAGCTAAATGAGAATGAGAGTGAGACGAGTGGGGCGGTAGAGGAGAATGATTCATATGTCGATCCCCTTCTCCCTGCTAGGATCAATAGAATCAAGAGGGGAGCAGTCAGCTCGAGAGTAGAGTCTAGAGAATGCAATCCCGATTGATCGGGAAGAGAGGGTTCGGACTAGAACGACGCGTAGCTCTACAGGGACAAGAGAGGGCGAGCTGTACTCACGGGATGTACATTATTTAGCATCACAATCCTTCCCCCTTCTAGTCGAGATTCGGCGAGTTTGAAAGGAGAGATGAGAAGAAGAAGAGAGAAAGCGAGCAAGCGAGCAAGCGAAATCGATCGAATCTGTTTGATCAGCGACCATTGACTCAATCATGTCGTGGAGGAGACAAGCTACCGTGTTAGCACGGTCATTCACTGCCCAACCATCACCACCAGTCCTATCCCGTTCAATCGCTTCCACTTCTTCTCTTCCTTCTCCTTCCTCCTCAACTCCCTCCACTCCAACTACTACAACAACCGCAACAACTCCCGTATCCCGTCCTGAACTCCATGCTGAACACTTGCGATACCTGAAATCCCTCTCTCAATCCGACCTCTCGGCGTTCGATCCAGTTCTCGACGTTCATCCTTCGAAACAATTTTCACCCAGACTCTCTTCCCCTACGAACAAGCACCCAGTCAACATCACCCTCATCAACGATACCCCAAACAACAAAGGTTACACTCAACCGAGACCTTCACCAGATTTATTAGATGGTTTACCTGGAGAAGATGATTCAGTGGGTCATTTGGCTCAATTGACCCATCTCACTCCGGGAGAGATTAGAGGGTTGTATAGGTTCCCTTTGATAGTCAAGAGGGTAGTCACGATGAAGAGTAAAGGTAAAATGCCGAGTATGTACAGTTTGGTCGTCGTTGGAAATGGGAAAGGGTTGGTAGGAGTTGGAGAGGGTAAAGATGAGACGGCGAACAAGGCGGTACAGAAAGCGTTTAATCAGGCAGTGAGGAGTATGGATTACGTAGAGAGGTACGAAGACAGGACAGTTTCAGGAACGATGAAGAGTAATTTCGGTACTTGTAAAATCGAAATGAGGTCAAGGCCACCAGGTGAGCTCTACTCAATTCTATTCATTACTCCTCCCTGATGTACTGAGACTGATGTTTCGGCTCCACAGGTTTCGGTCTACGAGTCAACCCTTACATTCACCAAGTAGCGAAAGCAGCTGGAATCTCTGACTTGTCGGCCAAAGTTTACGGTTCACGAAACGGGACTCGAGTGATCAAACTCGCCATCGCCATGTTACACGGAGGTTCAAATCCAATCGGTACGTTTTGACTCTCTGATTCTATCCATTTTTCCTTTTGAACGAAACTGATTGATACTCTCTTCGAGACGATTGTACAGATATGGGTGGTTTCGGAAAGGAGAAAGGGCAGAGAAGGAATAAGAAGACTAGTGGTATGGAGACTGCTGAAGCGGTGGGAAGAGCTAGAGGTCGTCGTGCTGTTGATGTTTCGGCGTAAATCTTGCGAAAAACAGAAATATTCGAACAACATTACAGGCCTATTAAGCTGAATATGCACTTCTCGCCGAGTGGAGGGTCGCCGAAGAAGACGGTATCGAGAGAGAAGCTGTCCTTTTGACCGAAGTCAATCTTTGAAATTTCGAAGGAGAGCTTTCCTTTCGCTTGCACTTCTCCGCTCGGCACTTGTCTCAACATGGCTTCGAAAGGATCAATCACACCTCAAGCAGTTTACGTTCCTGCTCCTACCACGACGTACGCCTCCTCATTTCTGATCAAATTGAACAGCGTGTCATGTTCACTCATCATCTTGTCCATCTCCAGTCGAGGAGTCTCTACAAAGCTCTACGCTACTCCAGATGGTAAATCTATCGCATACGGATCTGGGCGAACCGCTGTGATTCGTTCCCTTTCCTCTGATTCCCCCACACCTCCTCTCCTCTTCACCCACCCCTCCCCCATCACCGTCGTCAAACCTTTATCCTCCTATTACTGCGCATCGGGAGATACAACAGGAAACGTCAAAGTGTGGGACACGACTGGGAATTACTCGATCAAATTGGAAGCGAAACCTTTGGCTAGGATTAACGATATTGCCGTAGATGGGGAAGGGAAAAGATTTGTCGTGGTCGGAGAAGGGAGGAGTGGATGGGCAGCGAGTTTCAACCTCGACACGGGTAGTTCAGTGGGTGAAATTAGTGGTCATTCGAAACCTGTCAATGCGGTCGCAGTCAGACCTAGTCGTCCTTTCAAAGCTGTGTAAGTCATCATACCTCGAATACGACTAGTTGGAGTGGAGCTGACTTTCTCACTCGGGACGATAGTACTGGTTCGGATGATTTCTCAGTTTGTTTCTTACCTGGAGTTCCATTCAAGTATCAATCGACCTCTCGACGACACTCTCGATTCGTTCAATCCCTCGACTATTCCCCCGATGGATCACTCTTCGTCTCCGCTGGTTCAGACGGACAAGTCTTACTTTACGACGGATTGACGGGAGAAGAGAAAGGTGCCTTCGTCGATGGAAACGGAGATGTCGCGCATGAGAAAGGTGTATTCGCTGCAAGCTTTTCGAAGGATAGTAAATACATCGCGACGAGCTCGGCGGATAGAAGGGTCAAGCTTTGGGAGGTCGAGAGTCGAAAGGTCGTTCAGAAATGGGAATTCGAAGGAGATGATCTTCTACAACAGCAGGTCGTGAGTCTCTTCTGAGGTCATGTGTTGCGCTCAAGATACTCATTCGCTCACTATGATAGGGCAACGTCTTTGTCGGAGAACAACTCGTTTCGCTCAGTTTCTCCGGAGATCTGAACATTCTCGATCCCAAATCCTCAACTCCAGTCCGAGTGATTCAAGGTCACCAAAACCCTCTCAGCGCTCTCGCCTGTACCTCCTCGAACGATACCTACATCACGGGAGACTCGAGCGGCCGATTGATCTCGACGAATGCAAAGACTGGAGAAATGAAACCAATTGAGGGAAACGGTCACAATGGATTGGTCGTCGATATCATTCCAGTTGGAGACGGATTCGTTTCGACCTCTTTCGACGACACGATCAAACAACTCTCCTCGACCTCTTTCAGCTCGACTTCGCTTCCCACTGGTAGTCAACCAAAAGCTCTCGCTTCCTCTTCCGACGCAATCTACCTCCTCACTTCCAATTCCCTCGAAGTCCTTTCCCCATCACTTGAGAAACTCGCTTCACTTCCTCTCGATTTCACTCCCTTGTGTCTCGCCGCTTCACCCACCGAGAAACTCATCGCGATCGGAGGAGAAGATTCGTCCCTCACGATTCACAACGTTTCGAACCCTTCTTCCCCCGTACGATTGCAAGCGATCCAACTTCGAGCTTCAATCACTTCGGTCGCTTTCTCCCCCAAAAACAATCAACTCGCGGTCGGACTCTCGACGGGTGCGATTCCGCTCTATAACACGAAGGGTGAGATCGTTACTTCGAGGTGGTCGGGTGCTGGAAGGGTACAAGCGTTGAGGTGGAACGAAGAAGGTACTCATGTCGCTGCTGCATCGCTCGATGAATCGATCGCGATCTACTCGGTTGCGAAACCTGGAAATGTCATCAAGTTATCTAATGTGTGCGTACTCTTTCCACTGTATAATCAATTCATCAAGTCTAGAGACTGACTGTACAGCTCCTCGAGTGCGCAGTCACAAAGGTGGAGTCAAGACGTTGGAATGGTTAGGATCGAATCAACTCGTTTCGGCTGGTGCAGATGGAATCTTGCGCACTCTCGACGTCGCGGGCCTATGAAAACAGTTTAGCCTCATCGTCGTCGATTTGAAACTGTGAAAAATTGCTCTATCACAATCTTTGTCCATGCTCGGAAAGGGTATCGGCTTTTCGCTGCATCTTTTCGTGTCTTCAGCGGAGCAAGTCAGACTCGACGCCGGGAGATGGTATTGTTTGATGGCGGATACTGCAAAGACGTTCGGCTAAAATGCACAACAGGCACTACGGGGGATGACGAAGAAGAGAAACTCAAGAGAATACCTGTTCAACCGCGCGATACAAAGATCAGCCTCGAGTCTCACGCACGAAAGGATAGGAAAAGAGAGTAGCAAAGACGTACAGCGAGTAGTACAACGGTTAGAACGAGTAAGAAGACCAACAAGAGACAAAACATTCTTCTCCCCGCTTTTCTCTGATACGCATGCGCCTCCGTGAGTTGCGTCGAAGCCCCATGAGTATCTCTCGCAACCGATAGAACGTTCGTCTCGATATTGTCTGCGGTCACAACCGATAATGAGCGCAGATCGAGAAAGGAAAGAAGAAAAGGAAAGCGTACCAATCATGCTTTGTTGTTCTCCTACGATTTGGCCGAGATCTTTAAAGATCTGATTCAGTTCTGTGATACCTTGTTCGATTTGTTCAATCTCTCCTTCTCGTTCTTGAATCAGTTGTTCTTGGAATTCGAGGTCTGCATCTTGGATTTGATCCGAGGTGGTTTGCCTGTACGTACTCAAGGACCTTTCAGCTGAGGGTGTGACAGGTGACAGCATTGACTACCTACAATTCGAGAAGCTGGCCAGTTCCGTTTGAGCTGTGAGGCGAAGGTATACGGTGAGCTTCGAGTCTCGCTCAATAACCGAAACAGTTCGACTCACTCGACAACACCAGGTGATATCGCTCCCGAATCGATGGCCTCAACTGTCCGTTTCGCTTTCTGCACAAACTGTCTCTGTTTCTCCGCACTCCTCCTCGATACACTTTGAAACGATTCGAGCGCTCTTTGGAAATCGGTCGAAATCTTCTGCTGTTCTTGTTTGTGCTGTCTCTGCGATCGATCAAGCCTCGAAGCTGTCAGTTGAAGCTGTTAGTTCTGAAGGGAGATCTAACTCACGTCTGAGGGTGAAAGTTTCCAATCCGATAACCGTTTGACGTCGAAAGTTGATCCTTTCAACACCTCTCTCGTCGATTCCGTCAAGTCATGCCTGGCAGACTCCTTCTCGAATCAACGCCTCCTCTTTCGATGCGGAGTAGAAAGAGAAATTTAGAACGTACAGCCTCGTTCGAAGTGGAGGATTATCCTTTGAACTCCCCAACAGTTCAACCAACTTCGAGATGGCTGCTGTATTCGCCGAGATCTTATGTGTTTGAGTTGATAGCGACCTCGCCAATAACCGAAACTGTTCGTCTTCTTCTGTATAAACTGAACGGGTCAGCGATAATCGACTTGAAAGTCGAGGAGTGATCGAGACGGACCTGAGGTTGTATCATTCCTTCTATTGAGAGGTGCTCTTTCTCCTAAACCTCTTTCTAGATCTTGGAAACTCTGTCATCGTTCAAAGAATGGAAGGTGTGAGCGGATGATGGAGGGGAAAAACGGATGTGGGAAAGAGGAGACTGACCATCGGATTACTTCTCTAGGGGTTCGTACGTTGATCTGTGGTGATTGAAGTAGCTAGCAGAGTCTATCGGGAGTGGTGAGGTTGTGGTAAGAGGTCAAACGCCCAGCCTCTCTCCTCCCCTATTGCCTTTACCGTTCACTTCAATGCTTCGAATCTCATGCTCAGGACTCTTTGTAGCTTCGGGCCTCGACTGAGCAGCTTCCTATCTCGATCAAACTGTTCGCACCTCTCCGATTCTCATTTTCGCTCTTTTTGGCTTCAGCGGACAGAACCGACCACTAGGACGACGATAGCGGTCTACCAAGAGGGTGCGAGAGGAGCTCTGTCACGCTGGAAGGCATTCAGAACCGTAAGGGGCCATCCGGTAGAACGTAATCGCTTAAATTCAGTACGTTCAGAACCCTATATGATCTCTACCAACCCGCTGACCGTGCTGGTTGCTTCCAAGTCTCGACCAGAATGAGAAGAAAATATTCTGCTGCGGCTCTGCCACAGAGGAGCTGACAAGCTGCTTCTCAGCTGGACCTTGGCACTTCTTCGTTCTCGGAATGGTAACGCTAAGCTGCTAATCGACCCTGAGTCTGCCGCATTCGCTCGTGGTGTCACCCGGTCTCTTTGTATGGGTCATGACCTTTCGGGCCTGCGCACATACGGCTACATCTCGGAAGACTCGAGTCACTGAATAGTTCTAAGTTTGCAACGCGTAGCTCTTCTCAACTCCTCGCCAGTTAATCGTCAACGCGAAGAGCTGCTATCTAGAGCTCTTAGTATCGCCTTGGAGTCATACGGGCTACCTCTCGCGTCGCCTCTTAGTGTCGTTATTACTTTACTTTGCTGGCGACATCAGCTTTTTGGGACTTTCGTTTGTAATCCTTTCCCTCTTTCGCTTATTAGCAATCGAGGAAGTCTGTCATCGACCATGTGCTGTCGTCCCGTCGAGCTCGACCGACGAAGATTGCGAGATACGTCGAATGCTTAGACTCGTTTCGACAAGAATTCGAAAAGTTGCGAAAAGTTCCTTTCCCCTCATCATCGCGTCTCTTGTAGCGGTTATGGCATTCTCTAGCTGTCAGATCGTCAGTAGTCCTATCTGAGTCTCGAAAGCAGTCTTGTGCGAAATTAAAACGACACGTTATACTTTAATCGCGAGGGAGCGTTTCTTTGCTTCGCTTCACTTCACTTCCCAAAGCTTTCGACAAGAGTAGAGAGTAGCTAGTCTCGGTAGCTGGTCGCGATGGATCCGAACGGTAGCAGACCTCCTTACCCTCCTCAAAGTCAATCGTATTCTCATCCTCCTCAACCGCAACTCCACCCCTCCTCTCAACCTCGACAGCCTCCACAGTTTGTCCATCAATCAGCATCTTATAACGGAGCTGCTGCATCTCCCTCTGCTCATCCGAGTCAATTGAATCCTCCTCTCGGTCAACCTCAGAATGCCGGTGGACGACTCTCTCCTGCTGTGAATCGAGGGATGACTCCTCAAGGAATGGATCAAATGAATCAAGGGATGCAAGGAATGAGTTTACAGCCTCCTACACCCGTAAGCTCCCCCTTCGAAACACTTCTTCCCTCGATCCGAAATACTAAAGACGCGAATTTCATTAGGGGATCGATTCGGGTCCTTCGACTCCAGGAGGTGGACCTGTAGTAGCTCCGGCGAGGGGGAAGAGATCAGCGAGAGCGTATCACGCAGAAGGAGCGAGTCCTGGACCAGGAGGAGGAGGAGGAGGACCTTCGCCAATGCCTCCTTCCGATATGCCACAACACCCTCAGTCTTACTTCTCTCAACAAGGTCATCCAGATCAGCAACAACAACAACAACAACAGATGGATCCCCGAGCGATGCAAGAGCAGCAGCAATTCCATCAGCAGCAATCTCAGCCTCATCCTCATCAGAATATGGCTCCTCCCGCTCATTATCAACAACAGAATCAACAGATGCATCCTCAAGAATCTCAGTATCAGAATCAGAATCAGCAGATGCCCCCGCAAGACTATCCTCCTCATCCTTCCCAAGCTCCTCCCGCTTCTTTCCAACCTTCACAACAACCTCAACCCATTTCTGGTATTCCTCAACCACCTCACACCGCCGGACAACGAATTCCTCCGAAACAACGTATTCGTATTGATCCCGATCACATCCCTTCTCCGGTAGCAGTTCAAGAAGCCGATCAAAGTCTGTATCGCATCGAACCTTACATGACCTGTTCTCGAATGGCCGCTCCCCTCTCCAACACCGAATTTATCGCTATCGATCAAGGCAACTGCAATCCCCGATTCTTACGGATGACAACCTACAACCTTCCACTCTCTGATGATCTCGCCGTCGCTTCTCAACTCCCCCTCGGACTCGTCGTTCAACCTTTCGCTCACCTTCGTCCAGAAGAAGGATCGATACCTGTCGTCGATTTTGGAGAGACTGGACCGCCTCGATGTGAGCGATGTAGAGGTTACATCAATCCTTGGTGTGTGTTTGTCGAAGGAGGTCAAAAATTCTTGTGTAATCTGTGTGGTGCTGCTACAGAAGGTGAGCCTTTTCTCTCTTTTCATCGAGTCAATCATGACTATGCTCAACCGTGAGCTCGCCCGCAGTCGTTCCGGAATACTTCTCTCACCTCGACATGTCGCAACGAAGAATGGATCTCGATCAACGACCCGAACTTCGACAGGGTTCAGTCGATTTCGCCGTCAACCGAGATTACTGGGTACAAGATAATCCAACTCAACCTGGATCTTCCCCTCGAGAACCAACACCTCTACACTACATCTTTGCGATCGACGTTAGTTGGTCGAGTGTGAGATGTGGTGTTGTACAAGAAGCGGTCGCTGGATTGAAAGAGTTGTTCTATGGGAAGAAGGTCGAGGGAGCTGAGGGAGAGACTGCAGAGATCGTTCCAGGTGGATTGCCAGAAGGAGCGAAAGTTGCGATTATCACTTTCGATAAGAGTGTTCAGTTTTACAACCTCAAGGTGAGTTGTCATGAGAATCTCTCCAGCTACTGGTTTGCTGACTTCGTCATCGACATCCTCACAGGCTGGTCTAGAGCAAGCGCAAATGTTGGTCGTTTCAGATATCGGCGACATGTTTGTGCCGCTGTTAGAAGGTTTCTTAGTCGATCCTTTCGAATCTCGGTACGTCCATCCTTGCGTCTGAACTATAGTTTCGAAAGCTGATCCTTCGCTCTTTCGGAACAGACCTGCGATTGAAAGCTTACTCGATACGCTGCCGAAACTGGTCGAGGAAACATCTGTTGTCGAAGCTGCGATTGTCGGTCCCCTAAAAGCGGCTATGCTGTCTCTGGTACGTCGCCATTTCATCTCGTTCCAGGCCTCTCAAGCTAAACATTTCTCATCATTCAGAAAAACCTCGGAGGTCAACTCAATATCTTCCAAACTTCCCTTCCCACCGTCGGTCCTGGAGCGCTCAAACACCGAGAAGATCCGAAACTGTACGGTACCGACAAGGAGAAGACGTTGTTCACTGTCCAAGATCCTTTCTACCGAGTGAGCGCCGAAGAATGCGTCGAGGCAGGAATCGGAATCAACTTGTTCCTCTTCCCGTCTCAATACATTGATGCCGCTACTCTCGGTGAGCAATTTCGTTTGTTTAGTAGTCTGCAAGAGGAGCTAACCGTTGAATTGTGCGCAGGTGTGTTACCGAGTCTGACAGGAGGAGATCTGTTCTTCCACCCTCGATTCGACCCAGTTCGAGACGGAAAACTGTTACGGGAAGAGATTGGTCGAGTGGTCAAGCGAGAGACGGCTTACAGCGTCACCATGCGAATTCGATGCTCGAATGGTGAGTTGTCTTTAGCCTTAGCGTCTGGGGTCACGAAACTAAGGGTCTCGATCCATTTTCACAGGTCTTCGAATTTCGGATCACTTTGGAAACTTCTTCCAACGCAACATCACCGATCTTGAGTTTGGTACTCTCGACGCCGACAAAGCTATCGCAGCGCGAATCAAGCACGAATCGAAACTCGACGAAAAGACAGATGCCTATTTCCAATGTGCCGCTCTCTACACTTCCTCGACTGGTCAACGAAGGGTCCGAGTGCACAACATTGCGGTTCCCGTCACTTCACTCGTCAACAACGTTTTCAGATACGCCGATATGGACACGACGATCGCTGTCATTGCGAAAGAATCGATCACGCAAACGAACAACAAGAGTTTGAGAATGGTGAGGGAAATCCTGACGGAGGGTTGCGTCAAGACTCTGCTCGCTTACCGAAAACATTGCGCCTCATCGACCTCTCCAGCACAAGTGAGTCGAGTTTCATCGGTTCTCGAACTGATAGTTTCTGATTCCCTGTACTTCACTCCACAGCTCATCCTTCCCGAATCATTCAAGCTCTTCCCGTTATACGCTCTCGCTTTGATGAAGACGAAAGCTTTGAAGGGTACGCTTTGCTTTCGATTCGCTCGTTTCGGGCATCATAGCTGATCATCTTCTCCATTTCTAGGTGGAGCTGTCGCTTCGGACGTTCGAACATGGCACATGCGACATGTCAAGAGCTCAGGAGTTGGAGCTACCGTTCGAATGCTTTACCCACGGATGCTCGCTGTTCATCTCTTCCCAGACGATGTTGGATTCCCGGACGAAACCGGTCGACTCGTTATGCCTCAAGCTATTCGATGCAGTTATGCTCGGATGGAGCCTCATGGTGCTTACCTTGTCGGTACGTTCGCTCTCACGTTTAAGCTTCAACAAACATGGATTGCTAAAACTCGTTGCGGAAATGCAGAAAATGGAGAGAAAGCGATTCTATGGCTTGGTCAAGCAGTCTCTCCTGCTATTCTGCAGGATCTCTACTCTGTCGAAAACCTTGATGAACTCGATACTCGAATGGTGAATTCCTTCCTCCCTTACCTCCTCCTCTCTTCGTTTCCTGACTCGTTTCTCTCGAACCCTCGCAGACTTCCCTCCCCGATCTTCCTACCCGACTATCTGCTCAGATGCGCAACATTCTTTCTTACTTTGAAGAGCGAACAGGTCGACAATTGCCCGTCCTCATCGCACGTCAAAATATCGATGGAACCGAAATTGAATTCTCAAACATGCTCATTGAAGACTCGAACAACGAGCAGGTACGCATGATCTCGATTTAGCTCCTCTGTACTCTTGAGGAAGCTGACTAAATTGTGTTCATGCGCGCAGTTCTCCTATGTCGACTATCTTTGCTACGTGCATCAATCGATTCAATCTTCGTTGATGGGTGAAAACAAGAAGAGTGAATTTGACAGCTCTTCGTGGACAAGTTGGTAATTCGTCGTCGTTTGTTGTAACTAGCTCATCGTTCAGTATGATCCGCCTTGGACAATCGCGAGAGGAAAGTCAGGCAAAAGTCAGGTGCGAAGCGATTCAAAATGATCCTTCGCTTGAATGGTTTGATCTTGCTTGAGTCGTCACTCAGCGGTTCACTCTAGCGCTGTTCACTCGACTTGCGAAGATTGATTGTTCGCTCAAAGTTGCGAAATTTCCCTTTTCGCTCCTCCCCACTATCTTCAACAGCCATCTACACCTCCTTACACGCTTCTGCCCAGCCGCAGAGGACCATATACAATAGACAGACACCGTCCGTCCTCTACAACCCTCAGGTGAGCCAGAAATCTTTCATCAATCCACAACATTCGATTCCATCTCATCCTCTCCCTCCACAGTCTCGCTAGACCTCCGAACACTCTCAAACACTACAAAAGTAACTTTATAGCAATATGCCTCGCTCTCCTTCTCCTCGAGGTCGATCTTTGTCCCGTTCTCGGTTCGCATTTATTCCCGTCTTCCCATCTCGCACCTACCATTCGAAGACTAACGCTGGTCTCGCTTATCAATAGCTCTCCTTCTCGCTCGCCCACACCCGAGGGAGACACGATCAAAGTTGGGAAATTGACGAAGAATGTTATGGCTGGTCATTTGGAGGAAATCTTTGATGTTTACGGGAAGATCGTAGACATTGATCTCCCTATCGATAAGAAGAGTTAGTCCCCGCGTCTCTTCCAATCTCGAAAGGAGCCATTTGAACTGACGAGATTGAGTCTTTCGCTCATTTTAGCTGGAACTCACAAAGGAACAGCATGGATTGGATTCGCTTCTTCAGCTGCTGCTTCGAAAGCTGCAGCCTACATGGATGGAGGACAAATTGATGGATCCATCATTACTGCGATTCTCGAACCGCTTTCGCCTCGAGGTGGAAAGACGGTTTCGAAAAGGGCATCTCCACCTCCAGCGCGAGGTGCGCCTCGAGGCAGAAGTAGGACGAGAAGTGCCAGCTACAGTCCGAGGAGGAGCTTGAGCCGATCTAGGTCGCCAGTGAGGAAGATGAGCATCAGTAGATCAAGGAGTCGATCGAGGAGTCCTCTTCCTGCGAGGAAACGAGGTGGACGTTCACCGAGCAGGAGTCGTAGTCGATCGAGGAGTCCGGTGAGGAGAAATGTCACGAAAACTAGAAGGATTAGCAGGAGTCCAGTAGTCAGCAGGAGAAGGAGTCCTTCGCCGAGAGGAGGAAAAGGAGGACGGAATCGGGATTGAATAGTTTCTTGATTACTTTTTCGCTTGATGCAAATCCAATAGTAGTTTCAGCAGTCACCATTCAA
>Ga0308170_10003413_pt1 | contig 13008 bp, 10 predicted proteins | sample PhyBR2_2_FD_202136 | JGI IMG/M metagenome (GOLD analysis project Ga0308170, IMG submission 202136) | Phyllosphere microbial communities from UC Gill Tract Community Farm, Albany, California, United States - DLSLSB.R2 | ecosystem: Host-associated > Plants > Phyllosphere > Unclassified | place... | reverse complement strand
GTATGCAATGACTCACTTGGCGCTGCAGAAAGAAGAGAGAAGATGGAGGTGGCCGAAGGGAGAGAGAGCGGAAGGAGACGGTGAGGGGGAGGGCGAGGGAGAGGGGAACGTGGTCAGCCACAGTCTCTTGCGGACAGGTCGGGTCGAACGTAGGACTTACTTGCCGATGCTGCAGTGGAAGAGAGGGAGAGAGGCGCAAGGTCAGCTCCTCGTCCTCGCCCTGGATGGTGCTGGAGGAAGCCGCACGTACTTGCTGCGGTCGAGGAAGTTGAGCAGATAGATGACAGCGCACAAGGGCAGCACCGTCCAGTCGAGGCGTCGGACGGCGGCCCTGTCGAGAGCCCACTCGTCGGCGGTGAAGTCGGACGAGTCGTGCTGGTGGTGAGGCGGCTCGAGCGAGCTGGGCGCGAGCGAGCCGGCCTGGCGCTTCTCCTCTGTCGGTGCCGAGTGCATCGGAGTGTCGGTGCCCATCGCAGCGGTGCGCAGGTATCGAGGTGGACGAGGGAGGACGAGGTGAAAAGGAGCGAGAGGGCGCGCTCCCAAGGGGGAGCCGGCCCGCTCGGCCGACGCGAGCCGATCGAGCGTGGTTTTGACTGGCTCGTCGGCAGCCGGGAGAGCGGCGTTTGCGGACGGCAATCAAGCAGCAAAGTGGGCGAGGAAAGCGGGGTCCCGAAATCGCTCGCGCCCTCGAGCCGTCGTCGTCGACCGTCTCAGCCGGCCGAGCGCTTTGCCGCCCGCTCAGCTCTTCCAACACGCACACCACGACATGGCCGACTCGGCAGCTCATCAGCGCCTCGCAGCCCTCTCGTCCCACCTCGCGCCGCCGACCGCGCCGCCTCCCGACTGGCCAGGAGCTCTCGCCGCCCTCGAGGCCACCTTCCCCGCACACCAGCTCTCGCTCGACCTCGAGACGCGCCAGCAGCACGGCCAGAGCTGGGGCTCGCTCCTCCCGCCTTCACCACCGGCCGCCGTTCTCCACGCCCTCGAGACGAGCGACGTCGTCGCCGTCGTCCGGATCGCGACGCGGTTCGGCATCGTCCTCATCCCGACTGGCGGCCGCACCGCGCTCGAGGGCCAGTTCACGCCGACGTGCTGCAGCCCTCCTGTGCACGAGCAGTGGAACGGCGTCGTACCGGGCAGGCGGCAGGCGGCGTCGGGCGAGGTCGTCCAGCCGCGGCCGACCATCCACGTCTCGCTGTCGCGCATGGCCCAGGTCCTCAAGGTGTACGAGCAGGACTTCCAGGCCGTCGTGCAGCCCGGCGTCGGCTGGGTCGGCCTGAACGCCTACCTCGCCGCGCAAGGCGTCAAGCTGGCGTTCCCCGTCGACCCGGCGCCGGGCAGCGAGTTTGGCGGCATGGCGGGCGTCGCAGGGAGCGGCACGAATGCAGGTATGTCCTCCTCACTCCCTCCACGACTCGCCCGAAGAGGGTGCGCCTCTCTCCACCCCCTCTTCGCCGCCCTCGTCGCCGACCTTCCGCTCGCTCGGACATCCAGGCTGAGTTCCCTCGCACGCTCTCTTGCTCGCAGTCGGCTACGGCACGCTTCGCGCAGAATGGATCCAGGGCATGACCGTCGTTCTGATGGACGGCTCGGTCATCCGCACCAAGGGCTCGAACCGCGCGAGGAAGAGCACGACCGGGTGGGACACGGGCCGCCTCTTCCTCGGCAGCGAGGGCACGCTTGGTGTACGTTCACTCGACTGCGCTTTTACCACGGGCGGCGCTGACTCTCTTTCTCACTGCCCGCAGATCATCACCGAGCTCACGGTCCGCCTCGCGCCGGTCGTCCCGCTCAAGGTCGCCCTCACCTCCTTCCCCTCGGTCGCCAAGGCCGTCACGGCCGTCGTCGACATCCTCGGCGCAGGTCTCACGCCCACTTCGCTCGAGCTACTCGACGGCACGTCCATCCGCGGCCTCAACCTCGCCAAGATCCTCCCCGACGAGCTGCCCGAGGAGCCGACCGTCCTCATGCGCTTCTCGAACCCGAGCGACGAGGTCAACCGCGCAAGCCTCGACACGGTCGCCGAGATCGTCAAGCGTGTAGGCGCACGAGAGCTGCGCGTCGCCAAGAACGAGGAGGAGAACGACGAGCTCTGGAAGGCGAGAAAGGTGCGCCGCTTCCTCGTGTCTGCGCCATGCTCTCGTGCCTGCGCCCTGCTCTTGTGCTCACTCTGTACCTTTGCTCGCAGTCGCAGTACTGGTCGCAACAGCTTCTCGTCGGTGCAGGCTGTCGTACCTTGGCAAGTCCTCCTCGCCTTTTCCTCCTCGGCTCCTGCCAACGTCGGCACTACGAGCAGCAGCCAGCGACAGGAGGTGCTCGAACTGACCTCTTTCCTCCGCTCGATGCGTATGCAGATCACCGACGTTTGCGTCCCGATCTCGCGCCTCGCAGAGTTCGTCGCTCGGAGCGAGGAGCTCGTTCAGCGCTCAGGCCTCGTCGCGCCGATCGTAGCGCACATCGGCGACGGCAGTGCGTCGACAGATCTCTCCCTCTCTATCGGTCCTCCCTCACGAGCTCGAGAGGCAACGCTGACGAGGCGCCTTCCTGCAGACGTGCACCGCGCGATCCTGTGGAAGGGCGCCGAGGGCGAGACGGAGCGACCAAAGGAGGTCGAGCACCTCGCCAAAGCGCTCGTCAAGCTCGCGCTCGAGCTCGAGGGCACCTGCGCCGGCGAGCACGGTATCGGGTGCGTCCCTTCTCCCTAAACTGCACGTCGTCGGCGGGCTCGAGCGGTTGGCACTGACTGCCTCGTGCGCTGCTCGCAGGCTTACCAAGCGCAAGTACCTCCGCGCCGAGCTCGGCGAAAGCACGGTCGCCCTCATGCGCACCGTCAAGCGCGCGCTCGACCCGCTCGGCCTCCTCAACCCGGACAAGGTGCTCTTCCCGGCGGGCGAAGAGGAGTGGATGTGACTCGGCGCTCCCTGCTGCAAGCCTGCAACTCGGTTGGCCTCTGAGGCTCCTTCTTCGAGAGAGAGCAACCGCAGCGAGCGAGATCGTTGCGGACAGCGTGCTCGAGCTCGCGGTACAGCTGCTCGACCGCGGGTCCGAGAGCGAGGTAAACACGCTCCCTCGGAATCGGCTCGCTCGGTCTCGCAGAATACGCACAAATGCGTCAAAAATATGCAGTCGCTAGCGAAAGAGCTCCAGAGAGGGTCAGGCGAGACCGGGTTTCGTGAGAGCAGCCGGGCGGGCGACGAGGAGGAGAGGGGCGGAGGAGGGAGCCGTCAGCCTGCGCTCTGAACAGCTCGCCGACCTCGACAGAGCCCTGCGACGAGGTCCCAGCTCTACCAGCACCACCACACACAGCGCCAGTCCCGCCCGCACGCCGTCGCCGTCGTCCTCTGGCTGCACAGCCTTCGACAGGCTCGCATCCTTCACCGCCCCCTCCCCCCAACCGACCCCGGCAGCGCATCCGACTGCGTGCGACAGCCATCAGCAAGGTAGATCAGCTACTGTCGGATCCGAGCACGTACGTCCACGCTTTCGCTGGCGCCGCTTGCCCCTGTGCCCGTTCGAGGGCACCGCCTCTTTCTCGCGCCGATCAGCCTCGAGCTGACCACCGCCCTCGCAGGTCGCACAAGCCGTCAGCTACAGCCACAGCACCTCCTCGAGCTCGCCCTCAGTCGACATCCCCCGCTTACGAGCGTGTACCTCCCCTCGCCCGCCTTCGCCCTCGCCGCCCGCTCGACCACCACCTCCTCGCGGTCGTGCCGCCATGTCTGCCGACCCTGCCGTCCAAGACGTCGCGCTAACGTCGATGGAAGGTGTCGCCGCTCAAGCTGGGCCGAGCGAGAACGAGCGCGGCGGCGACGCGACAGTCTCGGCGCCTCGCAGGCGCGCACCCTCGCCCATTTCGACCCGCCAGGACCCGAACCGGCCCTTTGCGTTCAAGCGCCAGTCGTCGGGCTTCACCTCGTTCATGAACTCGATCGCCTCTCCGACGAGCGAGGTCCGCACCCGTCCAGCGACGCCCGCCGAGTCGGCCACCCGCTCGACCTTCTTCACCGGCTCGCCCGCCATCCCCGACTCGGTGCCGGCGAGCGCCGCACCCGTCTTTAGCGTGTCGCCGCTCCCGACGCAGCAAGACCTCGAGCTCCCTGCGGCACCAGCGCTGCAGCTCCGGGGGCCGTCGCCGCTCCCGGACGAGGACGAGGACCGCCCAAAGGGACAAGGCACCCTCGAGCTGGAGCGCGTCCTCGGCATGTGGGCCGCAAAGACCGCCGTGAGTCTCGTCTCCTCATCGTCTGTGCGCGCCGAGCGACCGAGCGCTCGCATGGCTCGACAAGGGCCCTGCGCTCCCCTCTGGGACCTGTGCTGACCCCGTTTCGAGCCGCTCCTCTCTCCTCCCTCTCCTCCTCCGTCACAGAGCTCCTCCTCGTTCCCGAGCCTTCCTCCTTTGCCAAGCGCGTCGTCCTCGACCGCCACCAGCTCTGGCGCTGCGGCACCCCTCTTCGCCCAGGCCATCGTCACCGCCGAGCCCGAGTCGCTCGACCTCGCCTCGGCTACCAGTCAGCAGCAGCAGTCGACCGCCTCGACCTCGTCGTCCCTGTCGTCGGTCTTCGCCGACTTCGCGCAGCTCGCCGCGCTGCAGCCAACGGCGTCGGCCTCGCGGGACCTGCTCGACCTCCCTCGCCCGCCTCGTCGTCAGCGGTCCAAGTCCGAGGCCGACATCATCTCGATGGACTTCAGCAATCTCGGCAACGTCAGCTTCGCCCAGGCGTCCCAGGACGGCGGCTCGGCCCTCGACTTCCCCCCCTCCTCGTCCCAGCCGCCTCCGCTCGTCAGCGCACCCTCGTACTCGTCCTCGGCCGTCGCCGCCGACCTCTTCCGCCCACCGTCGGCGCCGTCCGGCTTTGGATCGGCCGCGACGACCGGCTCGACGGCGGACGCCCTCCAGCTCCAGCCGTACGACCTCGCCCTCCGCTCCCGTCCGTCAGCGACGCACCAGCGCATCGGCGGCGGGCCCGGCTACCGCGAGGCGGCGCTCCTCGACGTCGGCGGCGGCACAGACCGAGGTCGGCGCGCCAAGAGTCAGGGTGCCGGCCATCGTCGCTCGGCCAAGTCGGACGACTTCACCCACCTCTTCTCGCAGCCGATCGGCGGCGGCGCATCTTTCGCGCAGCAGCAGCTTCCGTCGGCGACGTACACGACGTCGAACGGCCATCTCGCGCCGCCGGGCGGCGCGCCTCCCGCCGGCGTCGCCCCGCCGCAGCGCGCCCTCCCGCCGTTCTCGACCGGCTCCGCACCGGTGCAAGGCGGTCCCGGCAGCTCGCCGCACCTGCAGCACCAGGTCTACTACGTCCCCAACGGGCAGAGCGTGCCGATCCAGGTCGCCTACCTCACCTCGATCGACCCGGCGACCGGCCAGTCGATGCTCACGCCGGTGCCTCAGCCTCAACAGGCCCAGCAGCAGCAGCTCCACCCTCAGCACCTGCAGCAGCACCAGCAGCACCAGCAGCACCAACAAGCGCTCTACCCGCCGCGCCCGCAGGCGCACCCGCAGTACTCGCCGCAGGGCAACGCGCTCGCGCTCGCCGCCGCTCAGGCCGCTCAGGCGCACGCCGCCTCGGTCGCACAGGCGGCCGTCTCGGCCGCCCCGTCGTCGTCGTCGATGCCGTACCAGCGTCGCCAGAGCGCCGGCCGCTTGAGCGTCGCCTCGACGGCGGGCTCGAGCCACTCGCCCGGCGGCATCTCGCCCGGCGGGCACAGCACGTACGGCGCGCCTCGTGCGCCCTTCTCGTACCGCTCGCCGGTCTCGCTCGGCCTGCCGGGCCTGCCGAGCCCGAGCGCGCCGGTCAACGGCTTGAGCCCCGGCGGCGCGACTTCGGGTCGCTCGGGCGCGGGCGGTTCGAGGAAGCGCAGCAGGGCGTCGGCGGTCGCTGCCGCTGCGGCGCTCAAGCGCGAGGAGAACGGCGAGGACGAGGAGAACGAGGACGATGCCGAGGGCGAGGAGGACGCCGAGATGCGCGACGATGCGTACGACGACGACGAGGCCGACTACGACGACGACGGCCAGGCCGAGCCGTCGCTGCGTGCGCCGGCCGTCTTCGGCAAGGGCCGCAAGAAGGCGTCCGGGTCGGGCGGCGGCAAGAAGGGCGTCAAGCTCGGCGCGCGCACGGCGGGCAACTTCGCCGACGACGACGACGAGGACGAATTTACCAAGGAGAGCAAGACGACCCAGGCGACGATCGATGCCGCCAAGCGTCGCAGGAACGCAGGCGCCGTCGCCAAGTTCGTGTGCGAGCTGTGCGGCGAGACGTTCACGCGCCGGTACAACCTCCGCGGTGCGTCCAGCTCTCTCCCTCTCGCTGCGCCCTCTCGCTCGCCGCAGGAAGCTGACTCGCCGTCGTCGCCCTTCCACAGGTCACCAACGTGCGCACAAGGGCGAGAAGCCGTACAAGTGCTCCCAGGAGGACTGCGACAAGGTGCGTCCGCCGTCGCCGTCTCGTCTCTCTTCCCGCCCTCTCTGACGCCCAGCGCGTCCACAGTCCTTCGCCCGCGCTCACGACTGCAAACGCCACGAGCTGCTTCACCTCGGCGTCCGCAAGTACAATTGCGCGCCGTGCAAGCGCGACTTTGTCCGGCTTGACGCCCTGCACCGTCACCGTGCGTCCCTCTCTCTCTCTCTGTCTCTACCACCGCCGTCTCAGCGGTCCCAGCGAGCTGACACCATCTACTCGCCGAGCAGATCGCAGCGAGGTCGGGCAGGAGTGCGTCAAGAAGCTCCAGGCCGACGGCGCCAAGTTCGACGAGAAGGGCGCCCAGATCCTCTAAGCGCTCGCTACACCCCTCTCTCCCACCTCCCCGCCGTCCCGCTCCTCCGCCCCTTTCCGTACCTCTCGCTTGTCCGACGTCTGCGCGCTGCTGGTCGCGCCCCCTCCCCCCTAGTTGTCCTCGTCCGTCGTCTTCCTCGTCGTGCACTTTCTCCTCCCCACCGATGTACTCGTCCTTGGCCTAGTCCCTCCACTTGTACACTCTTTCTGTCCTCGAAAAGGCTGCTGCAACTAGCTGCGCGTTCTGCCTGGTCGACCTTGGCGCTGCGAGCGGCGTAACTCTGAGACCTGGCTGCGGAGGGCGGGGTGCGGCGAGGAAGCACCGCCTCAAGCGCGCTCCTCATCGTCTCCTCGCACCTTCGAGCCGAACAGCTACTCGTGCCACCGACCGCACAGCTCAGCAGAGCTCGACCGCCGAGCGCGCAGCGCCGCCCACCGCGCAATCGCTCTCCCCTCACGACGCGCCCACGATCGTTCGTCTCGTCGCCGCAACGTCTTCTCGCGACCTCGAGAGCCTCTCAGCGCACGCGCAAGCCGCTCGAGCTCGCCAGTACAGTGCACCCCGACCCTCAAGAGCCGTCGTCACTCCCCGAGCAGCTGGTGCGTCCGCTCGACCCCTCTCGTCCTTCTGCCGCGGTCCTCGAAAGCCCGCTGACCGAAGGCTCGTCCGACTTGCAGCCGCCGACCTTCCAGCCTGACCTCGACTCGTCGGCCTTCCTTGCCCCGCCTTGCGCCGCCGCCTCGACCGAGCCGCCTCCCGCCTTGAGCGGACGACCTCCCTCTCGCCGACCTCGCCATCGCCATGTCGTCTACTGCAGAGGCCGTCGCCTCGGCTACGTCGGCCGCCATCTCGGCAAGTGCGTCTTCGTCGTCGTCCGACGCGCAGCCGGCGAGCTACAAGGTCATCGGCATCCTCCTCGCTGTCGGTTCGGGCTTGCTCATCGGCGCGAGCTTCATCTTCAAGAAGAGGGGTCTGCTGGCGGCGCAGAAGAAGTCTGGAGGAGTGGCAGGCGAGGGTCATCCGTATCTGAAGAGCTGGCTGGTGCGTCCCCGTCCTCCCTTCTCGCTCGAGCTGCACGCCTCACAGCGACTGACTCCCTCCTTCTCCTGCGCGCGCAGTGGTGGACCGGCATGATTATCATGATCCTTGGCGAGGTGTGCAACCTCGTCGCCTACTCATTCGTCGACGCCATCCTGGTGCGTCCGACCTTTCTCCTGCCCCGACCGCTGCGAAACCGGCTGACCTCTCGTCGAGCAGGTCACGCCCATGGGCTCCCTCGCCGTCGTGACGAGCGGTGTTCTCGCCCACTTCATCCTCAAGGAGAAGCTGTCGACGTTCGGCTGGCTCGGAAGCGTCCTCTGGTGCGTGCGCGTCCTCTTCTCTCGCCGCCGCTCTCCTCCCCTCGGTGCTCTCCTCGCTCACACGCGCACCGTTGCCCGCAGCATACTCGGCTCCGTCATCATCGCGCTCAACGGTCCGTCAGAGCACGGCTCGGCCGACATCCACAAGTTCAAGGACCTCTTCATCGCGCCCGGCTTCCTCACTTGGGGCGGGATCTGCCTCGTCGCGGCGGCCGCCATGGTCTTCTTCGTCGCGCCGCGGTACGGCAAGAAGAACATGTTCGTCTACATCGTCATCTGCTCGCTCCTCGGCGGCCTCTCGGTCGCCTGCACGTCCGGCCTCGGCGGGTCGATCCTGTCGTCCATCCGCAACTCGGACTCTGGGCCGTGGAAGTACTGGTTCATGGTGAGTCCCTGTCCTCGCTCCTCCTTGTCGTCCTTCACTTGTCGCGGGAGGCCGTCGCGAGCTCGCCCGAGCACGCCTGCCCATCCGCACAGCGAGCACTTTGCTGACGGCCGACCTCTTGCAGTATTTCCTCCTCGCCTTCGTCGTCACGACGCTTCTCCTCGAGATCAACTACCTGAACAAAGCGCTCGAGCTGTTTAACACTGCCGCCGTCACCGCCGTCTACTACGTCATCTTCACGTCGTGCACCCTCATCACGTCCATCATCCTCAACAAGGGCTTCAGCGGTGCGACGACCGTGTCCATCATCAACGTCGTCCTCGGCTTCCTCGTCATCGTCCTCGGCGTCACCCTCCTCCAGCTGTCCAAGGTCGACCCCGAGGAGGTCCAGTCCGCCCTGCTCGACAAGCGCTCGGCGACGATCCTGCGCGCGACCCGAGCCGGCTCGGGTCACGAGTCGGCCTACGACGCCGAGGATCCGGGCATGGACACGGTGCGCGGCTTCGGCGGCGCCATCGGCTCGATCCACCGCGCCATCTCGATGCGGTCGCAGCAGACGCGCCGCCGCCAGTCGACGAGCCCGTTCGGCGCCGACGAGATGGCGATGCGGTGGCGAGGGAGCGGCGACGGGAGGAACGGCGCGCCCGGTGCGGCGGGGAGCGGGCCGAGCGAGACCGTTCTTCGGTACCAGCTGTACGACGCGCCGGCCCGGATCCACGAGGAGCCTTTGCCGTGCGCTCCTCCCCTCCTCCTCTTTCTCCTCTTTGCGTCGAGGTGGATGCACGACTGACTCGACGTCCTTGCAGCATCGACGCCGCCGACAAGATCTCGCTGCACTCGGGTTTGGCGTCACCGGGTCTCCCGTCGCCCGTCCCGAGCCTCGACGGTCGACCACGAGCCAGCTCGGCCATCAAGTTCGCCGACAACGACAACCTGCACCTCTGTGCGTCTCCTCCACGCCCTTGTCGTCGTGCTCGTCCTCGTGCGCCCTGACTGACAACGTCGCCAACTCGCGCAGATGGCGTTTCTCGCAAGGGTCCGACCGGTCACGTCGAGCAGCCTCGGCTCGAGGGTACTCACATGCATCAGTCGAGCCTCCCCGTCTCGACGAGCGACGTCGGCGACGCACCGACCGGCGACTTCTCGGCCGCCCGGAGCGGCTCCCTCTTCGCCTCGTCCGCCTACCGCGACCCGTACGCCGAGCAGCCCGCCTCCCCATCTTCCACCTCGCACTCTCGCCAATCCCTCGCGCAACGTCTCGGCTCGGCCTTCTCGTCCTCGTCGCCCGACCTCATCAACAAGGACTTCAACCCGGCCTTCGCAGCCGACGACGTCCCCGGCACAGCGCCCTTGCCGAGTCGAGGACGCTTTGCGCTGTCGCCGCTGCGCAAGAGCTCGCGCGAGGCGTCGCCGTCGCGCACGGGCGCCGGCGTGCCGCACCCGAGGGGGCCGCGAGACGCCGAGGCGATGGGCGAGGAGGAGGCGCTCGTCGGTCGGCAGGAGCGAGGGAGGAGGGTCGGCAGTGCGAGGAGCAGCGATGGAGAGGACGATGAGGACGAGGCGGACGGGTCGCAGCTCGAGCGATACGACACGAGGGACATGCTCTGAGCTGGAGGTCGCCGTCCACCTTGTTTCACTAGCCTCGTCTTCCTTCCTCTCTATCTCGTTCCCCTCCCTTTGTACCCCTCGCTGTAGACTCGCTCACGAGACGAGCAACATGGACATTGAGCCTCCCTCGATCGACCTGTGCAGCGAGAGCGCACCGCGAGCCGCCCGACGTTCTTGCGCTTGCGAGGGGCTCGAGCGCTGCATCTTCCGGAAGCGCTCGGCGAAAGCGCTCTCGACGGGTCTGCTCTCGCTGCTCTCGAGTCGCTCGTGCCGAGTCAGATGCTGATAGTGTTACAGCGCCGGATGAGCACGATGAACTGTGACGACAGGAGGAACCGACTCGACTCGCTGCGCCTCGCCTCCTGCTCGCGAGCTAGTGCCCGCCGCCCGGCAGCGGGTTGTCCCTGCGGTACTCGTCCCTCCACATCTTCATCTTTTCGCGCAGGCCCTTGAGGCGGAGCGTCTTGCGGACCCACCGCAGAAGGGCGTCGTCCGACTCGACGAAGAAGTAGCCGCCGAGCGTCGTGAGGATGCTCTCGAACGAGGCGTGCGCGGTCGTGAACTCGTCTGCGAAGAGGAGACGAAGAGAGCATCAGACTGAGTCCTTTAGGCCTGCGAGAGAGACGAGAAAGCGCGAGGACGCACGCTGAAAGTGCCAGATGATGCCGACGGCGATGATGATGAGGACGTCGACACCCTCGAGGAGCAGTGCGTCCCACAGCCGCAGCTGCGTCGCAAAGGGGAACGAGTTGGTGTAGAGCGTGAGGTACCACTTGCTCGAGTAGGACGAAGGGTGGACGCAGTGCTCCTCCTGCGAAGGCAAGGTCGACGTTCGAGGGCGAGTCAGCTCGGCGCCGGCTCGGCGAAGAGGCAGGGAGGAAGAGGGACGCACGAAGGATACGTGCACGTCGGGCATGAGGAGCTCGACGAGCTTCTGCTGGACGTGCCATGCCTCGTGCAAACCGGGGAAGCCGGGCGCGAAGATGTGGGCGAGGCGGTACTGGTCGAAGAGGCGGCACATGGCGACGTAGGCGCGCTGCAGGACATACGAAAAGTCAGCGAGGGTATGAGAGAAGCGAGAAAGACGACGAGAGGGAGAGGCGAACGCACCTCGGGCTCAAAGTAGCAGAGAAGGGTCGCGGCGAGCGAGCCCATGCCCTGGCAGTACCCGCCGATGTCTTCGCAGCGAAGGCCGAAGGCGTGCAGGACGTGAAAGAGCGAGCGCTGGCCCTGCCCGTAGCGAGTGTGGAACATGACGTGGCCCGAGATGGTCCTCGGGACGTCGAGGTCGATCTGGACGTCCTGGACGTACGGCGCAGCGACGAGCGCCTCGTACTCGGCCGTGAGGCGCTCGAGGCTCGGTGCGCCGCCGCGCGCGCCCTCGACCTCGCCGGCCATGCGCTCAAGCATGAGCCCCCACACGGCGCGGCGCCACCGGTCCGGGACGCCCTTGAAGACGCGGCGCTGCAGGCGGCGGTACTTGCCGCTCTGCCCGCCGCCGCCGCCCGGGACGCGCCCGCTCCACCAGTCGGACGAGACGACCCAGTCCTGGGCGTTGCCGCCCGGGTCGCGCTTGGCGACCGAGAGCATGTCGCCCCACTTGCCGACGCGCTTCGTCTCGAGCGCGACGGCGTCGGGCGAGATGGCGGTCGACGGCAGGAGCGAGATGGTCGACTGCCGGTTCGAGAGGTTGCGGGTCGAAGGGCGGAGCGGTGCGGTCGGTGCGGGAGGCGCAGGCTTGGTCGAGCGCTTTTTGGGGTCGGTCGAGGGGACCTTTTCGAAAGGGGCGGCGGAGAGGGTGAAGATGTTGTGGTGCTGCGAGGATAAGGCGGCAGGGTGCGAGTTGGAGAAGAAGCCGTAGCTGCAGGGAGGGAGCAAAGTCAGCGAGGGGTCGGCGAAAAGTGAGGGTGCGGGTGAGGAGGAGAGAGCGAAGACGCACCGGTCGACTCGTCGCAGGATGTGGTCTGCCTTGGCCTCCTCGTCGACGTCGATCCTCGGCTCGACGATGGGCTCGCCCTCGGGCACGCCGTCCTGCTCGCCCACCTCGCGCAGGATGATGCCGTCCCGGCTGCGCTCCTTGCCCTCGTCCCAGCCGTCGCCGTGCACGCCCTTCTCGTCGAGGCGCGCGTACAGCCGCTGCACGAGCGCGGCGACGCCGTCCGGGTCGGTGTAGCTGTTGAACGAGACGTTGCTCGACGGGTACGGCGACAGGTCGAGACCCTGCGGGGGCTCGAGCGACTGGCGCTGCGGGACGTGCGACGAGTTCGAGGTGGCGGCCGACAGCGAGGACGACAGGCTGTTGGACGTCGTCATCGTGCGCTTGCCGACGTAGGGGCCCATCGTCGAGGAGAACGAGTCGACGCCCGGGACGGCAGGCGGGAGCGGGTTCTCCGTCGCCGCGCGGTTGGTGACGACGGCTCGAAGGGGCTCGTCGGGGAGGTGGAGGAGAGGCTGAGGCGGGCTGGCGGGGAGGGTTGAGGGAGGCGCGGGCGAGGTCGAAGGGGGAGCGGGCGAGCGTGCCGCGCCGTTCTGGCGCAGGTGGGTCGACGAGATCGAGCTGGACCGAGGCGGCGTCGCGACCATGAGCGCGCCGTTGTAGCTCGCGCTCGACGAGCTCCGTGCTCGGTGCGAGTCGGGCGAGTGCCGCCCCGCTGCGCCTGCAGGCTCGAGAGCGAGCGCGCGGTTCGGCGGCGTCGCTGCGCCGAGCCTCGCCCACTCGTGCGCCGCATCTGCGCCGCTGTCGCCGCCTGCTCGAAGTGCACCGTCTGGTCCTCGCTGCGACGCGCCCGACGCCGCCCGTCGCCGCTTGACCTCGAGCGCCGGGGTCTCGACGCCGCTCTGGACGCCGAGGCGCGAGCCGTTCTCGCCTCGGCCATGGAG
>Ga0308170_10003410_pt1 | contig 13010 bp, 6 predicted proteins | sample PhyBR2_2_FD_202136 | JGI IMG/M metagenome (GOLD analysis project Ga0308170, IMG submission 202136) | Phyllosphere microbial communities from UC Gill Tract Community Farm, Albany, California, United States - DLSLSB.R2 | ecosystem: Host-associated > Plants > Phyllosphere > Unclassified | place... | reverse complement strand
CTTTGAATAAACAAAGCAGGATTGATATCGATTATATTAAAACTAATCTTCAAATTTCCAGCGTACAAAAGCTTCCATGGCTTCGTATTCTGCAAGTCCTAAATCATCGTAAGCCTTAGCTGTTTCGCGGTTGCGGTCTTCGGCACGTTGCCAGAATTCTCTAGCATCATCGCCAGGGAAAACAGCTCTGTCTTTTTGGCTCTGATGCTTGAAAATTGCATATTTTTTGCGTTCAAGCTCTTGCGGAGAAATTGGAACTGCCATTTCGATTTCATGTGTTTCGAACTCATGCCATGCGCCACGGTACATCCATAACCAGCAGTCTTGTGCCCATGCCTCAGTTTTACGCAAGCGTTTTAAAGCTGCAAGAATGATATTGAAGCAAACAATGTGTGTACCATGCGGATCTTCGAAATCGCCGGCTGCATAAACCTGGTGAGGTTTAACTTTTTGCAACAATTCAATGGTTAACTCAATATCGGCATCCGTTACCGGGTTTTTCTGCACTTTGCCACTTTCGTAGAAAGGAAGCGCCTGAAAATGAATGTGATCATCTTCTAAGCCGCAATATCTCGCCCCTGCAATAGCTTCTCCTTTTCTGATTAAGCCTTTAACGGTTTGAATTTCGGGAGTATCGATCTGGTTTGGTTTTTTCTGCTCAATAAAGGTTCTCATGTTGTTGTAAAGTTCCTTTAAGTGCGAATTATCCATGCCCATTTTCTCGGTAAAATCTACATTGAATTCTACAAAGCGAAGTGCGTCGTCATCCCAAACAGCAGTATTACCAGAAGTTTGATAAGCTACGTGTACATCATGTTTCTGATCAACCAAACGGATAAAAGTACCGCCCATCGAAATCACATCATCATCAGGGTGCGGCGAAAAGATAATGACCCTTTTCTTAGCTGGTTCTGCTCTTTCCGGACGCTGAGAATCATCAGCATTTGGTTTACCACCCGGCCAGCCTGTGATGGTGTGTTGTAATTTGTTAAAGATATGGATGTTGATATTGTACACTGGTCCTTTTTCGGTTGCCAGTTGTGCCATACCATTGTTGTTGTAATCGTCTTCAGTTAGTTTTAAGATTGGTTTATTTAAGTTGTTAGCCAACCAGATTACTGCTTTACGGATTAAAGCATCAGTCCAGATACAATCTTTTACCAACCATGGCGTATCAAAGCGGGTTAAATCTGAAGCTGCCGGAGCATCAAGGATAAATTCGACATGATCAGATAACTGAAGGAAAGTAGCTGGTACATCGCCAGAAATTTCTCCTTCTACCGCTTTTTTAATGATTGAAGCTTTTTTACGGCTCCAGGCCATTAATATAATTTCTCTTGCTTTGAAAATGGTACCAATACCCATGGTAATGGCTTTGGTAGGTACAAAGCTTTTTCCACCGAAATCGCGTGCAGCATCACGGCGGGTAAGGTCGTCAAGCGTAACTAAACGTGTACCTGAGTTTGGCGCAGATCCTGGCTCGTTAAAACCGATGTGACCTGTACGGCCAATACCCAGGATCTGGATATCAAGACCACCTAAATCACCAATTTTCTTTTCGTAGTCTAAACAAAACGCCGGGATGTCTTCAAGCGCAAGCGTTCCGTCCGGAATGTGAACATTCTTTTTATCGATGTCGATGTGATCGAAAAGGTTCTCGTTCATGAAAGTAACGTAGCTCTGTGCCGCAGTTGGCGCCATCGGATAATACTCATCCAGGTTGAACGTAATTACGTTTTTGAAACTTAAACCCTCTTCTTTGTGCAGTCTAACCAGTTCGGCATATACTGCAATTGGAGTAACACCTGTTGCTAAGCCCAGTACTGCAGGTGCGTTGTTTGCTTGTTTTGATTTAATGAGCTCCGCGATGCGGTTTGCTACATTAATGGAAGCAATTTTTGGATTTTCGAACACGCTTACGGGTAATTTCTCGAAACGTGTCTCCTCCAGTAAATTTAATCTAGCCATTTTTTTTATATGGATTTTAATGTACGGAGCAGTAAATATAACGAGTTATGCACAATTTTTAACATAGGATATTTACTTTTATTGCAAGTATTTCTATAAAATTGGGTTAACGGTACAGACAAACGTTTGTTCGTTTTTATTAAAAATGAATATGAACATACAGATTCAAAAGTTGTACGAAAAAGCAGCTAAAACCGAGCGTTTAATTATTGGTTTAATGAGTGGCACCTCTATGGATGGGCTGGATATTGCGCTCTGTTCAGTTAAAAATAGCGGGGCCGATACCGACATTAAAGTGCTGGAGTTTAAAACCGGCGATTATACCGATGAGTTCAGGGCAAAGATTAAGGCTGTTTTTTCAAAAAAGGAGGTCGATTTGCAATTGGTTTGCCTCATGAATGAGCACATTGCGAATACACATGCCCGGTTGATTAACGAAGCTTTGCAGGAGTGGGGCTACGATAATGAGACTATTGACTTTATCGCCAGCCACGGGCAAACCATTTTTCACGCACCAAAATCTTTGCATCAGCTCGAAGATTATCCGAACGGCACTTTGCAGATTGGCGATGGGGATCATATTGCGCTTAAAACAGGTATTATTACACTTTCCGATTTCAGGCAGAAACATTTGGCTGCAGGGGGCGAGGGGGCGCCATTAGCGGTTTACGGCGATTACCTGATCTTTTCAAAAGCAGGCGAAGATCGGGTTATGTTAAATATTGGTGGAATAGCAAACTTTACCTACCTGCCCGGAAGCACCGAAGCCAGCGCAGTTTTTTCTACAGATGTTGGCCCAGGCAATACGCTGATGGATCAGTACATGCAAAAACATTTTAACCAATTTTATGATAAAAGTGCAGCTGTGGGTACTTCTGGCCAATTAAACGAAAAACTTTTGATTGCGCTTTTAGATTGTAGTTTCTTTGAGTTAGGTTTTCCTAAAACAACCGGGCCTGAACTGTTTAATCTCGAATACCTCAGCAAAGCGCAGCAACAATCGGGTACGGCTGATATACCGAAAGAAGATATGATGGCTACTTTGTGTCACTTTTCGGCGCGCACCATTGCCGATGCCATCAGGCGGTGTTTTGGCCACGAAGCTAAAGCTGCAGTGTACATGAGCGGTGGTGGCATGCATAATCCTTTACTGGTAAGGCTGCTGCATAACGAATTGCCCTTTTGTACTTTTTTAACCACTGATGATCTGAATATCAATCCCGATGCTAAAGAAGCCGTTTTGTTTGCCGTCTTGGCCAACGAAACACTTTGCGGTAAACCTATAAATTTTGGAAACAGGCAGGGGGTGCCAGCGGTTTGTATGGGTAAAATCAGTTTGCCTGAGTAGTTAAAATTATATTACTGCCTGATTGTAAATTAGTTTGTGCAGGTTAAAAGTTTGGTTTGTGCGGTATTTTGTTTAATTTGTTTTAAACTAATCTTATAACCCAAAACCAAATTTTATGGAAAAAAGTTACCTAAAATGGTTGTCAAAGCTCTTCGTAATTTTGATGATCCCATTTCTGTTGCTCTTATTTACAGGGATGGCACAAGCACAAAGCAAACGGTACACCATTAGCGGCAAGGTTACCGATGCGGCTAACAACGATCCTATACCCGGGGCTGTTGTAAAAATACTCAATACCAGTTTGGCTACAAGTACCGATGCAAGTGGAGCCTATACTTTTGCGGTTGATTTAAATCCCGGAAAATATCAGCTTCAGTTTTCTTTTGTCGGCTATAAAAGCAGTGTGCAATCAGTTGATTTAGGAGGTAGCGATAAAGTTCAGCTTAGTGTGAAATTGGGTGGTGATGCGGTAGGCCTTGATGAAGTTATCGTTACAGGTACCTCGCAGGGAACTACCCGGAAACAACTGGGTAGCTACGTAAGCACCGTAAAAGGCGACGATTTAAACAAAGCACCCAGCGGAAATGCACTGGCTTCGTTGCAGGGAAAAACTCCGGGAGCACAGATTAGTCAGAACTCCGGCGATCCGGCAGGAGGGATTTCTGTTCGTTTAAGGGGGATCAGCTCAGTTAACTCCTCATCAGAGCCGCTTTATATTATTGATGGTGTAATTATAAACAACTCTACCACCAGGGTAACCAATACATCGGGTAATTACGATAATGTTAACAACGGTATTCAGGTGGGAAGCCTCGGGCAAAATAGAATGGTGGATATTAGCCCGGCTGATATCGATCACATTGAGGTGCTAAATGGTGCTGCTGCAGCGGCAATCTATGGTTCGAGGGCAAATGCAGGCGTAATCCAGATTTTTACTAAACGGGGAAAAACCGGTGAGCCACAAGTGAGTTTCAATACCAGCTTAACCATTAGTGACCTGCGGAAACAAATAGAGGTAAATCAGGCTCCAATTAAATTTGGTGGCTCGGTTGACGCACAGACCCAGGATATTTTAACGCCAACTTTAACCAATACCACTGCGGTAACCCGGTACAATTATCAGGATTATATTTTCCACACAGGGGTAGGTACCGATAATTCAGTGTCGGTTTCAGGGGGAAATGACAATACGAAATTTTATACTTCTGCGGGATATTTTGCCAATCAGGGAATTATCAAAAATACCAATTTCAGACGGATGAACTTTAGGGCCAACCTCGACCAGAAAATTAATAACTGGGCAAAAATGACCGCTGGCTTTAATTATATCCATAGTGATGCCAACGAAAAACCGGATGGAAACTCCTTTTTCTCGCCCATGAACTCGGTAACCATTATCGGCAATTTTCACGATCTTTTTACCCGCGATGCTTCCGGAAACCTGAAATCTATTGGAGAACGTGGTAGGGTAAATCCAGTTTCTGTAATCGAAGATATCAAACAACGGCAGTTTACCAACCGCATTATTGCCAATGCCGGCATAAAGTTAACACCTGTAAAAAACCTGACCATCGACTATACCATGGGGGTTGATAACAGTATACAAAACGGAACAACTTACATTCCGCCCTTTGCTTATAATGTAAGTACTGGATTTTATGGTGGCGGACCTACACTCGATCCTTCTTTAAACGGGTATGCCAGTGCGGCAAATGCAACCACAACGTTGTTTAATAATGAGTTAAATTTTACTTATGATGCGAAAATATCAGAGACATTAAGTTCTACCACACAATTGGGTGGTTCGTTCCAGTATCAAAAAGATTTGTTTAGTTTGCTTAATGGTCGCGGACTTGCGCCTTTTGTACAAACCGTTAATGGTGCCAGTACCATTTTAACCAATAACGATAACAGGTCTGAATTCTCCATTAGCGGCGCTTATTTACAACAGAATTTCAAATACAAAGACCATTTATTTGTAACAGGTGCAGTTAGGGTAGATCAATCGACGGTTTTTGGCGAAAATAACCGTACACAATTCTATCCTAAGGCAAATGTGAGTTACGTTTTATCTTCGGCTGATTACTGGAAAAACCTTGGGGTTTCGTCATGGTGGAATGCGCTTAAACTGCGTGCAGCATATGGTGAATCAGGAAATTTAACTGGTATCGGTGCTTACGATAGGTTTAATGTTTACACGCCAGGTGCAATTACCTCCAAATCATCATTAACATCAAGCAGTATTCTGGCCAATACGGGTGTAAAACCTGAGCGCCAGAAAGAGTTGGAAATCGGTACTGATATGTCGTTTTTTAATAACCGGTTGGGCTTAACGTTTAGCTGGTACGATAAACGTGTGAAAGATGTTTTGCTTAACGTAATCGTGGCACCAACCATTGGTTATTCGAGTGTATTGGATAACATTGGCGGGACATTAAAAAATAGGGGGGTTGAGCTGATGTTGACCGGTGTGCCGGTTAAAACAACAGATTTTACCTGGACTGCCACCTTAATTTATAACCGAAACAGAAACAAAATTGTGGGTTCGGGTGCACAAAGGTTAATTGCAACCAATGCAGGTGCACCAGTATCAATTACCGATGGGTATCCGGTAGGTGTTTTCTACGGAACCTTTTTTGCCAGAAATTCCGACGGCAGCTTATTAACAAATGCCTTAGGCATTCCACAAACCGAACTCGGCAAGCAATTAACCTCTACCACTTACGATGCACAACGCACCAATGGTCAGCCTTCTGGAGCTGTGCTACGCAAAGTATTGGGTGATCCAAATCCAGATTACACCGGATCTTTAGTAAATGATTTTACCTATAAAAAATTAAGCCTTCATATTCAGTTAGATGCCGTTCAGGGTGGCGATATATGGAATGCCGATTGGCGAACCCGCCAGGGAGTAGGTAACGGTAAAGTAACCGAAGCCGAAGATTTAGGGCAATTGCCAAGGGGTTATGTAGCAGGTGTGTACAATGTAGAAGAATGGCGTATTGATGATGGCTCTTTTGTAAAACTGAGAGAGATTTCGCTGAGCTACAATATTGGTAAGGTGAAATTTGTAAAAGACTTAACCGTGAATTTAAGTGGCCGGAATTTAGTTTCGTGGGATAATTATAAAGGTTATGACCCTGAGGTGAACGCAGGAGGGCAATCGACAATTTTAAGGAATATCGATTTTGGTTCAGTGCCAATCCCACGTACTTTCTCTATTGGTTTACAGGCTAGGTTCTAATTTTAAAATAATGGTTATGAAAAATTTAAGACAAAAATATACGTTCTATACATTCTTTTTAGGGTTGGTTGCCCTTTCTGCTTGCAAAAAGGAATATCTAAATCCTAATGCCCCGGTTGCAGAAGACGTAATGACTTCTCAGCGGGCGCTAACCGGGGTTACCACGGGACTACAAAAAAGTATTTCTACAAGCCGTGCAGGCCTTTTATACGCGTCTGTTACGCTAAATGGAATTACTACAAATGAGCTCATTTCGATTAATACCGGAAATACTTCTGAAGAAAGATTAATGGCAGGAGGAGTGCAGGTTGATGGTACCAATAGTGTGGTGCTTGGTGTTTGGACGGCTGCCAACAAGGTTATCTTTGATGCCGATAACGTGATTAACAATGCCGCTAATTTAGTCGATAAAAATTATGCAGCAGGTTTAATTGCTCACGCCAGCATCTTCAAAGCTATGGCTTTGGGTAATTTATCCGAATATTGGGAGAAAATACCAGCAGGCATTGGCCAGAATATTGGTTTTATAACCCGTGTAGAGGGCTTTAACAAAGCTGTTGCAACTATTGAGAATGCACAGTCAGTGATTGCGGCAAACCCAATCAGTGCAACTTTTTTAGGTAATGTTCCGGCAGGAGTAGATATTGCAAATACCCTAAATGCCTTGAAAGCCAGGTATGCATTGTTTGCAGGCAATTACGCACTTGCGTTAAGTGCGGCTAATGCTGTCGATCTGACCAAAACTTCGGTGTTTAACTATGATGCACAGAACCTGAATGCTATTTTTGAAGTGGCCACCTCTACCAATAATGTGGTACAGCCCAAAAACACCAATCTGGGGCAAACCGGGGCTTTTGTACCCGATGCCGGAGATTTACGCATTCCGTTTTACACCACAATTAATACTACAGTGCGCATTAAAGGCTTTGCCGCCAGTACCGTGGCACCGTTTCCGCTTTACCTGCCAGGCGAAATGACCTTAATTAAAGCTGAGGTTTATGCCCGTCAGGCCACACCTGATTTAATCAGCGCGTTGGCAGAGTTAAATAAAGTAGTTACAAAAACACCAGCCCAGGATCCTTTAGGAGTTGGTGCTGGATTACTTCCTTTAATTGGTCCTTACACCCAGCAACAGCTGTTAGATCTCATCTATAAGCACCGTTGTATCGAACTCTTTATGTCGGGTTTAAAACTCGAAGATATGAGGAGGTTTAGCCAGCCTTTAACCGATCGTAAACGTAATTTCTTCCCTTATCCTTTTCCGGAGCGGGATAACAATACCAATACGCCTGGCGATCCGACATTCTAATAACAAAAAAAGCTTCCCCAATTTAATCAGGGAAGCTTTTTTATAAAATATTCAATTCCTTTTCTCGGTATCTCGAAAGCGATTCGTCATTGATGTCCAGCTCCGTTATGAGGTAACTGATGCTTTCTAAAGGGCAAACCCTTAACCGCAGGGCAATATCCAGTTTTTCTGAAATGCACAATACCGCAGTCCTTTTTGCACAGGCCAACATCGCTTTTTTTAATTGGTTAATTTCCCAGTAAGTATCAGTTAAACCTTCTTCCGGGTGTATTGCACTGGTTCCCATAAGGCATAAATCGGCCTTTATTTCCGAAAGCTGGGTAATCACCTGTCCGCCGTAGGTAACCTGAGAGTTTTTAGAAAACAGTCCGCCGATTAAAATTACCTCCACATTATTGTATTTCGCCAGTTCGACCGCAACCAGGGGGCTAATGGTAAAAAAAGTGGCCGAAATGCCCTGAGGTAATAGTTTTACAAATTCAAGGATCGTGGTGCCGCCGCCTGTTAAAACTACCATACCATCTTTGATCAGGTTAGTGGCTTTTTTGGCGATCACAATCTTGCTGTCGCGGGCATAAACCGTACTATCATCAAAAGAGCTATGGTAAGATTTAGATAAGGCACCTCCATGCACCTTGTAAAGCAGGTTTGCGTCTACCAGTTCCTGCAGGTCCCGTCTGATGGTATCTTCCGAAACGTTCAGTAATTGCACCAAATCAGACGTGAGCACGCGGTTGTGCAGGTTAATCTGGCGCATAATGAAATCATGGCGTTCTTTCTTCAGCATAAAATATTCATCTGGTTGAGCGAATGTAACAAAGATTTTTAGATTTCCTAAATGTTGCGTGTTTTTGCGTGTTTTTGCAATTTAATGTTGTTAGTTGCTGGTAAATAGTTTGTTAAATTGTTTTTTTATTCCAAAACATTTATGATATTAGCATTAAAATGCGTTATTATGCGTGTTTGCTAACTAACTAAAACAACTAAACAATTCATCCCATTCCCTAAAAAGGCAGTTTATGAAAAAAAAACTACTACTATTTATTATTGGTACGTTTTTGTTGCTGGCTCATGCCATTGCGCAACAAGTAACCGTTACCGGTAAGGTTACGTCAGAAGACGGGCCGATGCCTGGTGTCTCCGTTCATGTAAAAGGGAGCGCCGTTGTTGTACAAAGTAATGCTGTAGGAAATTATTCCATTAAGGCAGCCCCTGGCGATGTACTGGTATTTTCGTTTATTGGCTATATATCTGCCGAACGAGCCGTTGGCGCCAACAGAACAATTAACTTAAGTTTAAAGGCTGATGCCCAGGGCTTGGATGATGTTGTTGTAGTTGGATATGGAACGCAGCGTAAGGGTAATTTAACTGGCGCTGTTTCAACTATTGATGTAAAGAAAACTCTTGAAGGCAGGCCAATTGCTGATGTGGGAAGAGCCTTACAAGGTGCTGCATCGGGTTTAAGTGTTACAGTTCCGAGTGGCGAAATTGGTTCAGATCCTGTTATCAAGATCAGGGGCCAGTTGGCCTCATTCGCCGGCGGAAGCTCGCCACTGATTTTGGTTGATAACGTTGAAATACCAAGTATCCAGTTGGTAAATCCAAACGATATTGCTTCCATTACAATCTTAAAAGATGCGGCAGCTGCATCTATCTATGGAGCCAAGGCTGCTTTTGGCGTGGTATTAATTACTACAAAACAAGGATCCGGAACGGATAAACCATCAATTAATTACTCGAATAACTTTTCTTTCCAAAATGTTTGGAAAGATTTAAAGATGGCAGATGTTAACGGGTTAAAATATACAGTTGATGCTGCAGAAAGGGTTGGTGTTACTACACCTGTTGGAGCATTTTACTATGTAGATAGGGCAAGTTACGAGAAAGCTGTGGCCTGGAAAGAAAAATATGGCAGTACAATAGGGCCTGATGATCCGACTGTTTTTGGCAGAGATTGGTATGTTCAGGGTGCAAACCAGAAAATGGGTGTAAGAACATATGATCCGTATGACTACATGATTAAAGAATGGGCTCCTACTCAACAACATAACTTATCTGTAGGCGGTACCACTGGTAAAACATCTTATAACCTGGGACTTGCACTTCTTGATCAGAGCGGGATGTTAAAACCGGCTAAGGAAGATCGCTTTACACGCTATAATGCCTCTTTAAAAATTTCGAGCGAGATTAATAAATACTTAACTATTCGTGGAGGAGCTTTGTATTCGCGAAGAAATAAGCAATATGCTTACACTACCAATTCTACCACAGCCGATCCATGGCTTTACCTTTATAGATGGAGTTCTTTATATCCACTCGGAAAAGATGAGAACGGAGATGCAATTCGAAGTCCGGAAAGCGAAGTAGCTTCGGCCAATACAGCTAATATCTTGTTGAATTATGCCAACGTGAATCTCGGATCTACGGTTAATATCATGAAAAACTGGAAGGTTGACTTTGATTATACCTTCACCAATCAGAATGAAGATTGGAAAAGGCCGGGTACAAGATTTACTGCTAGAAACTCGTGGGTTGCACCGAAAGCAAGATTGGATGCCAGTGGCGCGCCTGTGTATGTAAACGATCAGGGCCAGGTGGTATCTAGTACAACTCCCGGGGCTATTGCTGCTTATGATTTATCACTTGATATGTATACAACTCCGGGTTCAAGCCCTGATCATTATGCACGTACAGCTACAAACTTTTTTAGCCATACCATTAACGCCTTTACTACCTACAACTTAAATTTAAAACAGGATCATGATTTTAAAATCATTTTAGGTTTAAATCGCGTTGCATCCACTACCGAATCGCAATTTGGTCAGATTACTAACCTGGCCGATATCATCAATCCACAATTTAGATTTGGTACCGGAGTACAAACAGTTATACCGTCTACTGCTGCAATGGGCATTATTCCTGGCGGGGTAAGTATTCCAGGATCAGATAAGAGATGGGAGGCACAATTGGGATATTTTGGTCGTGTAAACTATGCATTCAAAAATAAATATCTCATTGAGGGTAACATTCGTTATGATGGTTCTTCTAAGTTCCCAACTGATTTGCAGTGGAGATGGTTTCCATCTTTCTCTGCTGGCTGGGTAGCGAGTGAGGAAAGTTTTATGGCCTGGACGAAACCTGTTCTGGATTTGTTAAAGTTCAGGGGATCGTGGGGATCAATTGGCGATCAAACCGTACCAAATGGTTTATATATTGCCACCATGCCCAGCGGACAGTCAAGCTGGATTGGAGCAAACGGTGCTAAAGTAAATTATGTAGGTACCCCTGCAGCAGTTGCAGCCAACATTCAATGGCAAGATATCGTAACTACAAACCTTGGTGTTGATGCGACAATGCTCAATAATAAAGTAAATGTCTCTTTCGATGTTTTCAAAAGAAACACCAATAATATGATTGTGCCTGCCGAAGGTATTCCTTTAACTTTTGGTGCTGGTGCGCCTCAAGGTAACTATGGCTCATTGTCAACCAAAGGCTGGGAGTTAACGCTTGATTTTAACCATAGGTTTAAAAATGGCTTAGGGATTAATTTCAGGGGAAATATTTCTGATGCAAAAACAACATTGAATGCATATGGTTCGGGAACACAGGTTACCAGTAACTATAATGGTAAAGATATAGGCGAAATTTGGGGCTACCGCACGGATAGATTGTACCAAACCAGTGATTTTGAATTGGACGGGGCAGGTAAACCCATCTTAATTACTTTAACTAATGCCGAAAGTAAGCTCAACGCCGGTAAACAGGCTTATAAATTAAAGGCCGGACCTAATGGAGAAAAACCCGTTTATCAACCCTTTTTACAAAATGCGTCTACTTTTCGTTTTGGCCCCGGGGATGTTAAATTCATCGACGTAAACGGGGATGGAGAAATTAGTAATGGTGATGGTACATTGGCCAACCATGGCGATTTGGAAGTAATCGGGAATTCTAATCCAAGGTACGAATATGGATTTAGGTTAGGTGCCGATTTTAAAGGGGTTGATATCAGTGCCTTTTTTCAGGGTGTTGGAAGCCGGAAAATCTGGGGAGCAGGATTTCTTGCCATTCCTGGCTTTAACTCTGCTGACGGAGCTATGCCGGAAGCGATTGCCGGTAATTATTGGACGCCGCAAACACCAGATGCTTTTTATCCTGCTGCTTATAATAATGCAGCAAGTGGGACCACCAACAATATGCAGGTGCAGGACAGGTATTTGTTGAATATGGCTTATTTAAGATTGAAAAATTTAACGGTTGGCTATACTTTTCCGCAGATGTTAACCAAAAAAGTTGGTATCAGTTCGCTTCGGGTATATACCGCTTTAGAGAATTTCTTTACCTGGGATCATCTGGGCGATTTGCCAATGGATCCTGAAAGTGTTAGTGGTTATTCTATTTGGGATCAGTCAAATTACAACAGCGGTCGTACCGGAACAGGAATCCCTGCTTTTAAAAGTATCTCGTTTGGTGTTCAGTTGAATTTTTAAAAATTAAGAAGATGAAATATTTTAAATATATATATGGATTGCCAGTGTTGGCTTGTCTGCTTTTGGCATCATGTAAAAAGGATGTTTTAGACCGTCCACCATTAACTGATTATGTAGATGGACAATACTGGCGCGGGGAAGATGATATCCGCATGTATGCCAATAGTTATTATACCAACTATTTTAACGGTTATAATTCTGGCTTTGGTGTAGATTATACGCCAGTACGTGGCTACACTTTCTCTGATGATTTAACCGGAAAGAATGCGCAAACCAGTTTCGAGAGCAGTGTGCCAACATCAAGAGGCTCATCATCAGAAGCTGCAGATTGGTTAGGTACTTATGCAGGCCCAACCTGGGATTTTGCTTGGATTAGAAAATTAAATGTAATGCTGGCCCGATTAAATGATGTAGCTAAACCCCAAATTACCGTAGAAGCTTATAACCACTGGACGGCTGTTGCACGTTTCTTCAGAGGTTTTGAATATAGTCGTTTGGTAAGTGTTTTTGGCGATGTTCCTTATTTCGATAAGGAAGTTTCGGATAGCGATCTGGCAACTTTATACAAAGATAGAGATGCAAGGGGTGTGGTAATGGATAAGGTATACGATGATTTTAAGTATGTAATGGCCAACATGCGTGATAACGATGGCG
>Ga0308170_10003408_pt1 | contig 13027 bp, 8 predicted proteins | sample PhyBR2_2_FD_202136 | JGI IMG/M metagenome (GOLD analysis project Ga0308170, IMG submission 202136) | Phyllosphere microbial communities from UC Gill Tract Community Farm, Albany, California, United States - DLSLSB.R2 | ecosystem: Host-associated > Plants > Phyllosphere > Unclassified | place... | reverse complement strand
CTCCCTCCTCTAACCCTCGCGCACCCACGTCCGCAGCTCCCCGAGAACGACGACATCCAGTCCATGTGGGCCCCGGACGTGCACAAGGTCAAGCCCGCGTCGGCCCTCGCCCAGCTCGTCGCCATGCTCGGCGCCGTCGGCCTCTTTGCCCTCGGCGTCTACGAGGTGCGCGCCTCGGCCCCCATGGTGCGTCCTCCTCCTTCCTTGTCCTTCCTCCTCTCGCTTTCGTGAAATGCCCCACTGCTGACGCATCTCTCTCGCCGCACCGCGCGCAGCTCCCGCGCGCGTACCCGTACGACGGCCTGAGCAAGGAGCTCGGCGGCTCGCCGGTGCGTCCCTCTCGCTTCCGCCGCCCATCATCCTCTCTCTGCATCCATCCTCGAGCAGAACTGACTCTCTTCACCCCTGCAGGCGCGGACCGAGGCTGAGAACGCCGTCGAGGAGGACTAGAGCGCGCCCTTTGAGTGAGTCGAGTCGGGTCGTCGGGTCGAGCGAGCGAGGCGAGCGTTGGAGCGAGCGAGGCGAGAGCGTGTGTAACTGCAGTCCCTTTTTCCGTCTCGTTCCTTTTCGTGCTTCGGAGAGTGCTCGAGCGCTCGCACCTCTCGAGGAAAGCAAGAGCGAGAGGGACAAGAGGAACGATGCCAAAGGTCCAGATACAACACGCACGGCTACGTCTACTGCTTTGGGTGCTCCTCCAGCGAGAGTAGTACAGTCATCTCTGACCGAGGGGAAGAGGTAGAGAGAGGGAGAGCGACGAGAGGGTGCTCAGAGCCCGCTCCCGGTCGCGAACGGCTGCTGCTGCGCCGAGTCGGCGGCGCCGGGCGCCGAGAGGAACGGCGACAGGCCGCCAAAGAGGGTCGCGTCTGCGTGCGCCGGAGATCCATCGAGCGTCAGCGTCGAGCTCTGCTGGTCGAGCGACGAGAGAAGGAGAGGGCGAGGGAGAGGGAGCGCACCGTAGCCAAAGGGGTCACCCTGCGCGTACCCGCCGCCCTGCCCCTGCTGCGCGTACCCGCCCCACCCGTCCTGCTGCAAGCCCTCCGCGCCACCCGCAGCGCCCCACCCCGTCCCGCCCGGCCCGCCCAAGCCCATCCCGCTCAGGCCCATCGCCTCCTCCGACCCGACGCCCATCCCACCCATCCCACCCATCCCTCCTCCCGCGCCGCCGATGCCCGCCGCCGAGCCCGAGGCGTACTCGCTCGGGAGCCCAAGGTGCGTCAGGAGCTCCTCGGTCGCGGCGCCGACGGCGGGCGGCACGGCGCTCGGGTCGTCGAGGGGCATGCCCCAGAAGCCCGGGTCGGCCGTGAAGTACGACTGCGGCTGCGCGGGCGCGTAAGGCGGCTGGGCGGGCGGCTGCTGCTGCTGCTGCTGCTGGGTGTGCTGCTGCTGCTGGGGAGGAGGGACGGGCGCAGGGTACGGCTGCGAGGTCGGCGCGAAGCTCGAGCGCGTCGGCGAGGCGCTCGAGGTCGACGGCGCGTGGAGGAGCGTGCTCGTCGGGTCGAACGACGCGAGGCCGCCCGAGGACGTCGCCGCCGTTCCTGCTGCCGACGACGACGACGCCGGCTGCTGCTGCTGCTGCTGGGCGCCGCCGCTGCCGCTGCCGCTGATCGACCCGCCGAGGAAGTCGAGCAGGCCGAGGTCGACCGCAAAGTCCGAGAACGACGACTGGGCGCCGCCGCCGGCTTGCGCTGCTTGCGCTGCCGCCTCGGGGTAGACGGACGACAGAGACGACCCCGAGCCCGAGGTCGAGCCCGAGCCGGCCCGCGCGGTCGACGTCGACGACGACGAGGCCGCCGCGCCGAGGCCGCCGCCGTTGTCGCCGCCGCCGCCGGTGCCGTTGTGCGTCGCCGCCGCCGACGGGCCCGTCGAGTAGGCAGCTGCGGCGGCCGGCCCGTACAGGAACGTCGGGCGGCCGTTGAACAGCGGGCCCGAGAGGTCCTGCGTTGAGAACGGCAAGCCCTTGTCGACCCTGCGCGCCTTGTGGTGCTGCCCGTGCGGCGCACCCGCCGGGTCGTACTGCGGCTCGGCCGTCGTCGGCGAGGGGCGGTCCGACGCGCTCCCGCCCTCGGTCGCCGGGCTGCGCCCGTCGGTCCAGTCGTCCGGGTTGCCGCGCTTGAGCGCGCTCTTGAGAGTCGACTGGGGCGAGAACGACACGCCGCCGTTGCCGGCGCTCGCGGCGCACGCGCGGCCGGGCGGCGGCGGCGCAGCGGCCGACACGCGCGCGAGGTTGACGAGCGCGGCGTGCATGCCCGTCGCCATGAAGCTCGACGCGCGCATCGTGTCGAGCGCGTTGATGCAGCGCTTGACGTCGCTCGCGGCCGAGGGCGTGAGGGTCGCGCGCGGCGCGCCGGGCTCGGCCGGGTTGGCAAAGACGCCGAGAAGGAGCATGAGGCCGCTCGTGACGGCGGCGATGGGCGCCCAGGTCCACGCCTTGGCGAACAGGTTGCGCTGCCGCAGCGTGTCGAGGACGTTGGCCATGGCGCGCGCCGCGTTCGAGCAGATGGCGAGCGACGAGAAGCCGAGTGCGCGAGACCGCGCCGGGCTGACAAACTCGCGGTGGATGAGGATCTGGGTCTGGAAGTAGGTCGACATGAACCATGCCGAAGTGCTGAGCTCGACGTCGTTCTGGCGCGCCGGGTTCCACGCGAGGTGCGCCGGGACCGTCTGGATCCACCGGTTCAGGGCCGCGTCGAGCTCGGCGACGGCCTTGATCGTCTGCGCCTGGCTCTTGTCGCGCTTGAGGCCGTACAGGAGCTTGAGCGCGCGGCCCATGATGGCGTGCATGTCGATGACGCACACCCAGATGGCGCCCGACGTCGCCGAGGGCGCCGGCGGCGGCGGTTCGCGGCGCAGGAGCGCGAGCTGCGTCGCGCGCTCCCACGCCATGAGGTCGTCGTCCGAGATGTCGAGCGGCGCGGCGACGTCCATGTCGTCGTCCGAGATGGCGACGGGCCGGCCGAGCGCCGACGAGATGAAGCGGTCGTGCAGGCACAGGCAGTGGAACGCGCGCTTGCGCAGCTGGTCCTGCATCGGCGAGTTGGTCCAGCGCGTGCGCGCCTCGCGGTGCGCGCCGACGTCGACGGCGCGCCGGACGGCGAACCCGATGAACGTCCACGCCGTGACGAACCCGGTCGAGGCCGTCAACCACAGGACCTGGAGGACGGCCGCCTGCAGGTCGAACAACGACGCCGGCCGGAACGGATCCTGCAGAGAGAGGAGCAGCAGCAGCACGTCAGCAAACAGAGTGAGGGGTGTGCGTGAATCCAGGGAGAGAGGAGAGCGACGCACCCGACTCGCGCCGAGCGACGTCCAGAAGAAGCTGTACCCGCGCGCGTGGTGCATCTCCTTGGAGCTGTCGGCGGCGGGGCTGAGGCCCGTGTCGAGGCGAGGATCCTCGACGAACCTGGCGCCCATGGCGAGGACCGAATAGTCTGCGAGAGGGAGGGTGAGAGGGGGCGGCGAGTCAGCGAGGGGGCCCGAGCACGTGGAACAGGGAGGGGGAAGAGCGGGACGCACACAGGCCGAGGAAGCTCTTGTCCGACTGGAGGAGGCCGTTGCGGATCGCGTCCTCGAAGTAGTCGCGGTGCAGGAACGGGCACGTGCCGCCCATCTGCGTAAAGAACTCGTCGACGAGGCGCCGCGCGAGGTCGGGCGGCGGGAGCGGCGCCGCCGAGAGGTTCATGCGCAGGTGCTCGGCCGACAAGAGGTGCTCGGCGAGCGACGGCTCGTCGATGGCCTCGGTCGGCGGCATCGCGCCGACGTAGGCGTGCACCGTTTCGACGAGGTGCAGGCCCGACTCGCGCCCGATGTAGCGCTCGGTCTGGATCACGAGGTCGTCGAGGCGCTCGCTCAGGTCGTGGATCACGTCGAGGTCGGTCGGCGGCGGGCTCGGCGCGCGCGACGAGGTCGAGGCCGAGGGCGGGGCGGGAGCCGCCGACGGTGCGGGCGCCGCGCCGGTCGGGCGGGGCGCGATCTGGGCGAGGTTGGCGGTGCGCAGCTGAGGGAGCGGTGCGACGGGGACAGGTGGAGCGAGGGGCGAGGCGTGCGCTGGAGTCGAGGCGCTCGGGCCGGCGGAGGACGAGGACGAGGCGGGCTTGTCGGTCGACGAGAGGTTCGAGAGGAGGCCCTCCATGGCCTCGAGGCGGCGCTCGAGCGACTCGACGTAGCCCTTGGGCGGCGGACGCTTGACGGGGCGCTCCTGTTGCACAGCGATCACACCTCTCGTCAGCTTGATGAACGCGACCTCGATCATGAACCCTCTCGCAGGGGTCGGTCGGGTCGGCGACCAGGGCGGGCAGGTGGTCGAGCTGAGGGCGCAGGAGGGGGAGGGGCGGTCGAGTAGATGGGACGGCAGGACGTACCGAGAAGACGCAGGGAATGCCTTGCGAGGCGCACAGCGTGCATGGCGTCTCTGCGATGGCCTCCTCGGGCCCAGTCGCTCCACCAGTCGCGTCGCACCGGATCTGATAGGGAGAAAGAGCGGGTAGAGTCAGCAAGAGGGGGCCTGTCCGAGAGAGGACAACGGTTCGAGAAAGCGGATGCGCACCTGGCGCGACAGAGGAGAGGACGAGAGAGAGAAGTGAGGTCAGCAAGAGGGGCCCTCTCGAGCGGGCGGAGGAGGGTGCGACGAGTTGCGAGGGGAGGCTCGACGCACCTTGCGTTTCCTGCACAGGTTGCACGCGCGCACGATGCGGTTCTGGCGGCTCTTGCTGGCCGAGTCGGCGTTGGAGTCGAGCGAGGTGGACGAGGTCGAGGCTTGTTGGTTGGCCGACGACGGGGCCGGATCCTGGGTGGACTGCATGGCCGTGTGCCGAGTCGAGAGGTGCAACAGTGCAGCAGGTGCAGCAGTGCCTGAGGGTGCGAGGGGGCGGGAGAGAAGCTGGCGCCTCCGCCCGTCGCCCGACGGAGCTTGCGAGTCGATCGGCACTCGCGGCACAGAGCGTTCCCTTGTGCTCCTCGGTCTCTGCAGGCGCGAGTGTATGAGTGCATCACGAGCACGGCTGTCCAGCTCTCGCAGGCGGGCGAGGCCGTGACTGTGCAGCGAGGTCATCGCCGCTTCACGATCCGAGGCCGCTTCCTCGACACGCTCTCCCCTCTCGAGCAACGCGCCTTTGCCGCTCGCCGACCGCCGCTGCACACCTGCACGCTCGAGCCTGCCGCCCGACCACCTCGCCTCGAACCGCGCCGCCGCCGCCGAGAATAGGCTCGTCCTCACTCCTCCCTCGCCCTCGCCCTCGCCTCTCGCCCAAGCACCGCACGCCCACCGTGGCAGGCACTCCCTCGTCGACGCGCTCGACCCCGACCCAGACCCCGCGCGTGTCACCCTCGCGCTCCCCCGCCCCAACTCGCACCACCTCCACCGAGCCGGCCATCGCATCTGGCTCCACCTCGGGCCCGACCCCCGCCGCCGCGCCGCGCGTGCGCCGCCCGCGCTCGCCCGCCCAGCCCTGGAGCACAGCGCTGCACCACCACCCGCCGCACGGCCGTACGCACCCGCGCGGCGCGCGACCCGGCGCAGGAGCAGGAGCAGCAGCAGGAGCAGGAGCAGGAGGAGGCGCAGAGAGCTACCTCGCGAGCGCGTCGGGCTCGCAGACGGACGGCGCCGACGGCGAGACCGAGTCGACGAGCGGCGAGAGCGACGGCGACGAGGCCGTCCTGCGCGCGCGCATCTTTGGCGAGGGCCTCGTCCTCGATGCCGGGCCCGACTCGGCGGCGGGCGCGCGCAGCAGGAGGGACGGCGGCGGCGGCGGGTCGAGAGGGGCGGCGGGCGCGGCGGCGCAGTTGTACGACGCGCGCCGGCTCGGTGCGCCGTCGCAGCCGCAGTGGGCGGGCGACCGAGGGCGCGGCGAGCATGTCCTCGTCAAGAAGCGCAGCACGTCGCCCGGGTCGGCGCGCGGCGGCGAGCACGGCCACGGCGGCGGCGGCGGTGGTGGCAGTGCGCACCGCGAGCGCTCGTGGGGCTCGGCGCTCCTCGACACGCTCGAGGGCCACTCGCAGAGCAAGGAGCGGCGGCGGCCCGTCTCGCCGACGCTGAGTGCGCTCCGCGGCGGGCGGGGCTCGGCGGCGCGCAACCGGCCGACCAAGGTCCTGCCTGAGCCGCCCGCCGTGCGCGAGCCGTCGCCGCCGCTCACGTTCGACTCGATCCGGCCCGGGTGGAGCAGCCCGTTCGCGCTGTACCACATCCGCACCTCGCTCGTGTTCGAGGTCGTCATCCTCGTCGTCCCGCTCGGGTTCGCCCTGTGGCGCCTCTACTCGATGGTCCCGACGCACGTCTTCCCCTCGATCCCCTCGGTCCCGCTCGCCGCCCTCATCGTCTTCACCGTCGCGGTCCCCTTCATCTCGCTCTTCCGGCGCGAGGGCCACTACTTCAAGGCGCCCTTCACCGACGAGCGCGGGTACCGCGACTCGAAGCAGGCCGACGACGGCGTCGCCGCCGCCCTCGTCCTCCCGATCCTCCTCGCCGTCGCCGTCTGGTGGGACACGTACGCGACCGCCGACGCGACCGGCCGCGGCGTCGGCCTCGAGGGCATCCGCTCGCTCGTCGACGTGTGGGAGCACAACGGCGTTCACGCCGCCGCCTCGCCGCGCCTCGCGCCCGGGTTCGACCCGGCCGTCCTCTCGGCGCCCCTCGAGCGCGCGCGCGCACTGTTCCAGGCCCGCTACGAGCTCGTCCTCCTCACGGCGCTCAACGCCGCGTGTCTCCTCCTCCACCTCGCGCTCGCACGGACCCTGTTCCGCATCGAGCGCCTCCCCAAGAGCAACACGAAGCGGTTCTTTGGCTTCATGGCCGTCGCGACGACTCTCAGCTCGGGCGTGTGGGCCCTCATCGCCCTGTGCGACTGGCTCGTCGACGGTGCGTCCTCCCTCCTCTCCTCGCCCGCTCTCTCCCTCTTGTCCTGAGACTGACTCCCTTCTCGCACTGCACGCAGGAGGGCTCCCGATTCATCCGCTCGAGGCGGCCGCGACGACGCTCATCCAGCAGTCGTCGTTCTACCTCGTCTCGCGCCTCGCCCGCCGGGGCTTCACGCTCGGCGAGCTCAACACGATGACCGTCGCCGGCAACGCGCTGTGCCTCGAGTTCTGGCGCTTGTCGTGGGCACGAGTGCGTCCCTCTCCTCTTCCCCTCCTCAACTCGCTCGAGCGCGCAGGCTGACGCTCGGACCCGCTCGCTCGCTCGCAGTGGAACTACAAGCGCGGCTTCCCCTACATCCCGCCGACGTTTCGGGCGCCGACGCCCGTCATCGCCTTCCAGTCGGTCCTCATCCCGGGCGCCTTCATGTCGGGCTTCCTCCTGTCGCCGCTCCTCGTCGTCTCGCGCCACATCGCCTCGCGCCCCTCGCACCGGCTCAAGTGGCCCACCGAGCGCGAGCGGCACCGCAAGCTCCTCGCGCTCGGCGTCGCCGTCGGCCTCGCCGCCATTGTGTGCGTCCCGCTCGGCGGCTGGGCCGGCTGGATCCTCGGCGCGTCGCCGCCCTCGTTCGCGCGCCGGCTCCGCCGCCCCTGGGGCTGGGCCCTCCGCTTCTTTGCGTTCGGCGACAGCGACGGCGTCGCCGACTGGCAGCAGCCCGCGGCGCTCCTCCCGCCCGGCTGGTCCTTCTTCTCGGCCAAGCGCACGTCGCGCGGCTGGAGGAGGATCGCCCTCGTCGCCTACTGGGGGACGACCATCTCGTCGGCCATCGGCGGGTGGCAGACGCACCTCGTGCGCAAGCGCCGCATCCGCACGCGCGCGAGCCCGGCGCAGCAGCACAAGCCGTCGCCGGCGCACTCGCCGACGGCCTCGTCGTTCGCCTCGTCGGCGTCGGGCCCGGGCGGCCCGAGCGGCGCAGGGGCTGACGGCTCGGGGCCGCCGGCGCAGGGAGACGGCGCGCGCACGACGGGGAGCGCCGCAGCTGCCGCAGCGGGCAAGCGCCTCCTCGGCTACGGCATGGACGCGATGCACGGCGCGGCGCGCATGGGCGCCGCTGCGGGCGCGAGCGCCGGCGTCACGATGCGGCGGCCGCCCGTCGGTCGGGTCGGCGCAGAGAGCGCGCGCGAGGAAAAGGCCGTGCACGCGAGCCTCAACATGCGGCGCAAGTTCTTCCACGCGCTCGCCGTGCTCATGTTCGTCCCGGGCATCGCCGTCGACGTGCGTCCCCCTCTCGCTCCCTCTCTTCCTTTCCCTGTCGCTGTCGACGCTGACTCTCTCTCTCCCTCTCGCTCGCAGCCCGCCTTCACCTCGCTCGCCTTCTCGGTCGCCTTCTCCCTCTTCACCTTTGCCGAGTACGCGCGCTACTTTGCCCTGTACCCGATCGGCGGGCCCCTGCACATCTTCTTTTCCGAGTTTGTCGACTCGAAGGACGGCGGGCCCGTCATTCTGAGCCACTTCTACCTCTTGACGGGCTGCGCCGGCGGCCTGTGGCTCGAGGGGCGCGGCATCAACCGGTACACGGGCGTGCTCGTCCTCGGCGTCGGCGACAGCCTCGTACGTCCCTCTTCTCTCTCTCTCTCTTCCTCCTCGGCCGTCTCGCAAGTCGTCGAGCTTCCACTGACTCGCCTCTCGGGCGCAACAGGCCTCGATCGTCGGCAAGCTCGTCGGGCGCACGCGCTGGCCGGGAACGACCAAGACGCTCGAGGGCACGGCCGCCTTCATCACGTCGGTCGTCCTGTGCGGCTGGCTCCTGCGCCTCATCGGCGTCGTCGAGCCCTTCTCGGTGCGTCCTCTCTCTCTCTCTCTCTCTCCCTCCCTCTCTGCTCGTCGACTGTTTCGAGCGAGCGGGCCTGACCGTGCACGCTCCCCTCCCCCTCGTCGTCGCGCTGCAGCTCCCTCGCTACGTCCTCGGCGTCACGCTCGCCGCCCTGCTCGAGGCAGCGTCGGCGCAGAACGACAACCTCGTCATTCCGCTGTATCTGTGGAGCGTCCTGTCGCTCTTGTCGGTGTAGCAGTGGAGGACGAGCGTGTCGTGCGCTTGCAGCAACATAGATCTCGCTTTCCGACTCTCGAGCATCGTCCGGGCGAGAACTGGCACGAGAGGAGCACTAGCTTTGCACATGGACGAGATTGACGGGTCGAGAGTGGTACACAGGAGAGAGGAGAGAGCGAGCCACTCTACTTGACGAAGCGGTCCATGTTGTTCTTCCCTCCCCTCGCCTCGGCGGCAGCGTACGCCGGGCGCGCCATGATGGCCTCGTGCCAGCGCGTCAGGTTCGGGTACCGGCTGGTGTCGAGGGGCGTCGCGGCGAGGCCCTCGGCGATGAACGACATCATGACTGCGCGCGAGAGGGAGGGGCTCGAGGGTCAGCCTTCGCGCCTTGGTCGAGCGAGAGAGGGGGGGACGACGAGAGGACGCACCGTCTGCGCCGGTGAGCCTGTCGCCGACAAAGTACTCCTTGCCCTCGAGGCTCGTCTCGACGTGCTTGAACATGGCCTTGAGGCGCGGCAGGCCGAACTGAGCCATGGCGGCGCCCGTCACGAGGTTGACGATCGGGCGGGCGACCCAGGGCGCCTGGAGGCCGATCTGGGTGAAGACGAGCGAGAACATGAGCGGGCCCATGGCCGAGCCCTCGGCATAGTGCAGCCAGTACAAGTACTCGGCGCGCTCCTGCGGGTCCGAGGACGACGCCGAGACGCCGAGGCGCTCGCCGTAGCGCTCGATGATGAACTCGGTGATGGCGCCCGACTCGGCGAACGTGAACGTCTTGCCGTTGTCGGTGATGGTGACGACGGGCGACTGCGAGCAGGAGGACGAGGTCCGGGTCAGCCTCTCGGGCGCGGCTCGTTGTCGTTCAGGATGGATCGAGCGCACCTTGCCGGTCGGGTGCGCCTCGTAGAGCTCGGGAGGTGCGAGGTTGGTCTTGGAGTCGCGAGTGTAGCGCTTGACTGGAAGGCGGCGGCGAAGAGAGGGGCGAGGAGAGAGGGCGAGGATGGGACAAGAGGTGGGCGTCAGCCTCCTCGACCGGGGCGCAGCGTACAGGGAGCAAAGGAGTGCGCACCCTCGTAGGTGAGGCCGAGCTGCGGGCGGGCGGGAGGGTTAGCCGGTCGCACGCCAAGTGGGGAGGAGGAGGAGGAGCGGCGCACCTCCTCTAGGAGCCACAGGATGCGCTGAGCGCGCGAGTCGTCGAGCCTGTGTGCGGTTGAGCGTCAGTACGCTGCACGCAGCGAGGCTCACGGGCGAGAGGTGGGCGCACCAGTGGACGACGATCTTCGGGGCGGCCATGTCGTTACGAGCAGTCGAGGGCGAGGCGAGGTGCGACGAGACTTGGTCGAGGCGGTCTTGGGCGGGAATGCTGGGCAGCTGGGGTGCTTGCCGGACGTGCAAGAGTAAGAGGGAGTGAGGAGGAGAGGAGCGAGAGGATAGCGCGCGAGCCGGGCAGCGCTCCGGAGTCCGGACGGCGTTCGTCGTCGCCGGCATTTCCGGGCGGGCATGAGGCCGACTCGCTCAGGCCAGCCAGCCAGCTCTCCTTGTCGCAACGAGCGCTGTAGAAATGCAACACGACCAGGGGGGGACAGACTACTGCGAGAGAGAGCGGGATCTAGAGGAGGGCGGGTCACCACGGATTCTGCGCGAACGTCGACGTGCTCTCGCTCGCCTTGCTCCCGCCCGAGCCCCACACCGACGCTCCCTCGTCTCGTCCCAGCGAGAACGACGTCGCGTGCGTCGGCGTGCGCTCGACGGCGCTGTCGTGCTCGAAGCCGTTGGCGCCGGCGAAGGTGAAGGAGGGGGTGTCGGCCGCCGAGGTGTCGAGGGAGGGGAAGGAGAAGGACGACGTCGCGGCGTAGTGGTCGTCGGGCAAGGTGACGCTCGACGCGCCCCAGCCGGTCTCGGCGGGCGGTGCGACGCTCGAAGGGTCGAACGAGGCGGCGTCGCCGTTCCACTGCCGGCGCAGGAGCTCGCGCGGGTCGAGCGACTGGTCGAGCTGGGTGAGGTCGGTCTGCGGCGGCTCGATAGGTGGAGGAGCCGAAGGAGCGCGGGCGATGTCAATCCCGGCGGAGGAAGACGAGGTGGAGCCGGCGGGCGGGAGAGGGGAGGGGACGTCGTCGGTGGGAAGGCTCGTGGCCCGCTCGTGCGCCGGCTTGGGCAGCTGGGCGACCTCGGCGCGCAGCTTGTCGATGTTGAACACGGTCGGGTCGTGCTCCTCGGGCGGTGGAGGCGCTGCTCCCGCCGGTCGTGCCGCCGACGCCGTTCTCCTGCCCGCCTCGACCGAGATGCGCCTCGCGGCCGCCTCGTCCTCGTCCGCCTCGGACCCGACGCGCGACCTCGCGAGCGACAGGCTCGACGAGCTGCGGCCGCCCGTCGTCGAGACGGCCGGGCTGCCCGACTTGGCGAGCGAGGTCGTCGACGACGAGGACAGGCGCGGCGGGCCGTCGTACTCCTCGTTCGACGCCGCGCGTGACATGGGCTGCGAGTCGGTCGCCTTCTTGCGGCGGAAGATGTTGAGGCCCTTGCGCTCCTTGCGCGCGCGGCGCGCCTCCTCCTCCTCCTTGGTGACGACCTCGCGCTCGGGCGCGTCCGGGTCGAGGTCCGGCTCGTCAAAGTGGTCGCCCGTCGTCTTGAAGCCGACGTAGGCGAGGAGCTTGGGCATGCGCGGGCGGTAGCTCAGGTGGCCGTCGAGGAGGTGCGTCACGTCGACGTTCTCGAGGTCCGGCACGAGCTCGATCGGGCGCAGACCGGCGACCGTCTGCAGGCCGCCCGTCGTCGCGCGGAACAAGTACCCGAGGACCCAGTCGTTCATGGCGAAGCCGTTGACGAACCGGCCCGAGACGACGCCGCGCACCTCGCGCCAGACCTTGCGCGACGCCGTCACGGTCGCGCCGAACAAGTAGACCTCCTGGACGACGCCGAACGCCTTGCGCTTGGCGAGCTCGACGAGGGCAAAGAAGATGACGCGCGCGCCGAGCGAGAACCCGACGAGCGAGACGGGCCGGACGCCGAGTCGTCGGTTGAGGAGGATGTCGGCGAGGATGGCGCCCGCCTGGACGGCCCGGTCGAGCGCGTTCGACCACGGGTTGTCGATCAGGTACGAGAGCTTGGTGAGCACTGCGTGGGGAAAAGGAGCGTCAGCATCGAGTCGGGCCGAGTCGAGGAGGGCCCGGGGGAAGAGGGACGCACTCATCGGCCACTGGAGCGCGCTCATGAGGGCCGTCATGACGGTTGCGGCGAGCACTTGCTGCCCGGCCTGGGTGAGGACCTCGGACGTGAGGATGTTGAGCGCTCGCCCGGTGTCGCCCATCATGTCGGGCTCCCACAGGACCGAGAGGACGTCGCCCATGACCGGGTCGATCGTGCTGAAGGGTAGGCGCACGTCGTCGCGGATGCCGTTCATGAACCTGCGACGTCAAGAGGGACGGGCCGTCAGCACCTGCATCTTGGCGCGCAGGCGAAGCAGGAGGAGGGGAGAGGAGGACGCACCCAGAGACGGTCAGGAAGACGTTGAGCCGCTTGTTGTTGTGCACGGGCTGGATGTCGAACGTCTGGACGTGCTTGGTGCGCTTGGCCATGGCCTTGCCGCCGATCGTCGCGCCCGTGAGCGTCGCGCCGGACGAGATGATGGCCGCGCCGCCGGCGCCGGCGAGGAAGCCCGACGTGCCCGACACGCCGACCGTCGCGAGCGCCGCGCCGAGGCCGGCGCCGATGAAGGGCGCGAGGAGGCCCGCCGAGAGGCCGATGACGAGGCCGCCGCCGACGGTTGCGGCGCCCATGAGGAGCAGGCGCTTCTGCTTGTCCTTGAGGCGTCGGCCCTCGAGGACCTCGTCGTGCTTCTTGTCCTTGACGGCCTCCTGGATCTCGAGCGCCTCGGTGAGGCGGCGCTCGAAGCGCACGACGTCCATCCAGTCGAGGCCGAGCTTCTCGGCCATGCACCCGAGGAGCACGCGCGAGCGCGCGTCGTACACTGAGTCGGCGATGAGGGCGAGGAACAGGTCGCACAGGATCGTCCATCGGATGTCGAGCGTGACGGTCTTGTCGAGGCTAGTGAGCGTCTTGGACACGCCCGGGAGCGACGAGGGGAGCGGGTCGAGGAAGTTGTTGGGCTGGCGCGTTTCGGGTGCGGCGTC
>Ga0308170_10003407_pt1 | contig 13027 bp, 13 predicted proteins | sample PhyBR2_2_FD_202136 | JGI IMG/M metagenome (GOLD analysis project Ga0308170, IMG submission 202136) | Phyllosphere microbial communities from UC Gill Tract Community Farm, Albany, California, United States - DLSLSB.R2 | ecosystem: Host-associated > Plants > Phyllosphere > Unclassified | place... | reverse complement strand
GAGGAGTCCGAGAAGGACGCTGAGTGAGCGACGAGACGACGGCTGCAGACGTGCAGCCCGAGGCCGAGCAAGCACAGACCGAGCAACCCGACACCGATCAGCCTGAGACCGAGCCCCCGCTGGGCCGCCGCGGCAGGCCCTTCGACCGCAAGGCGCCCTTCATGGTCGGGCTCCTCGGTGGCTTCGGACTGCTCACCGCCTATGCCGCGAGCCGGATCTTCCTGTCCCTGGGCGGGACCCTGGTCCTGATCGTCGTCTCGCTCTTCATCGCGGCCGGCCTGGACCCGTTGGTGCGCTGGCTCGAGCGCCGCGGCATGCGTCGCTCGCTCGCCGTCGTCATCGTCATCGTGGGAGTCGTCGGCTTCATCGCGCTGTTCGTCTTCGCGCTGGTGCCGGTCATCGCGGATCAGGTACGGGCGATCGGCAGCAACGCACCCGATTGGCTCGACCGCCTGCAGAACAACAGGCGCGTGCGCGACCTGGACGAGCAGTACGGCTTCATCGAGCACTTGCAGTCCTTCGTCACCAACGGGAACTTCGCCAGCCGCGTCTTCGGCGGCGTGCTGGGTGCCGGACTCGCCGTGCTCAACGCCTTCTTCAACAGCTTCATCATCATCGTGCTGACGCTCTACTTCCTGGGCTCCTTCGAGAGCCTCAAGAAGGCGGCGTACAGCCTCGCGCCGGGCTCGCGCCGCGAGCGCGTCAGCAAGCTCGGCGATCGGATCATCGAGGGGATCGGCGGCTACGTCTCCGGCGCCTTCATCATCGCCGTCTGCGCCGGCCTCACCTCCCTGATCCTGCTCTTCAGCATCGGGATGGGACGTTACGCCGTGGCGCTGGCTTTCGTGGTGATGGTGACCGACGTGATCCCGATGATCGGCGCTACCATCGGCGCGGTGATCGTGACGGCCATCTGCCTGTCGAACTCGGTGCAGACCGCGGTCATCGCAGCCATCTGGTATGTCGCCTACCAGCAGTTCGAGAACTACGTCATCTACCCCCGCGTGATGTCACGCTCGGTGGAGATCCCCGGCGTCCTGACGGTCATCGCCGCGCTCGTGGGCGCGTCCTTGATGGGTGTGGTCGGAGCCCTGCTCGCCATCCCGACCGCCGCCGCCGTGCTGATGCTGGTGCGGGAGGTCTTCGTGAAGGCCCAGGACGAGCGCTAGGGAGTCGGAGGCGGGCAGACCTGCTCCGGGCGTCGCCTCGGCCTCCGGCTCGCCGAGCTTGACCGCGACCACGCCGGCGAGGATCAGCAGGCCGCCGAGGATCTGCACACCGTTCGGCAGCTCGTCGAGCAGCAGCCAGGCGAAGACCACGCTGGAGACGACCTCGAGCAGCGCCACGAAGCTGGCGAGCCGGGCACCGAGCAGCCGCCCGGCCACGATGCCGCTGGCGTAGGCCAGCGCGGCGGTCACGATGCCGAGCACCAGCACCGCGACCCACCACGGCAGGTCGGCGTGCGCGAGCTCGACGGTGCCGCGCGAGGCCCCGAGCGGCATGAGGTGGGTGATGCCGAGCAGGGCGAGCGCCACCGTGCCGACGACCAGCCCGAGCCAGGCGAGCGCGATCGGCGGCACGTCGATGCCGCCCTCGGCGTTGAGCACGAAGTAGACCGAGGCGCCGATCATCGCACCGAGGGCCCACAGCACGCCGGCCAGGCTGAGGCCGACTCCCCCGCCCACCAGGTCGAGCACCAGGACCAGGCCAGCGGCCGCGATCACGGCGCCGAGGACCGTGAGCGGCACGGGCCGCTGACCGTGGCGCAGCCAGAGCCAGATCACCACGGCCGCCGGCGAGGTGTACTCGATCAGGATCGCCGGGCCGACCTCCATGTGCTGGACGGCGGAGAAGTAGCAGAACTGCGCCGCGCCGACGGCGAGTAACCCGTAGACCACCACCGTCGGCAGCTCGCGACGCAACGTGCCGCGCGGCGAGGTCCGGAGATGCCCGCGCAACGCACGCAGACCGAAGGGCGCCAGCACGACCGCGGCCAGCGCCACCCGCAGCAGGACCACCGAGCCGGGGGTCCAGCCGATCGCGAAGAGGCTGGACGCGATCGAGCCCGAGAGGCTGAAGCTGACCGCGGACAGGACGGCGAGCAAGAGCCCGGAGCCGACCCGCTCGGCCCGCGGCAGCACCGTCGTGTCATTGGTGTAAGCGTCCATAGCTCATGACACTAAGGATCGGTTCGGTAATCTGTCAATGTGGTTTTCGCTCATGACACCGAAGAGTCGCTGCTCGCCGCCGTCGCGCTGGCGAACAGCGCCGAGCCGCCCGAGACCATGACGACGATCGCGGAGCTCGACGCGTTCTTCGAGCGCTTCGGGTACACCGGACGCCATGACCGCACCCGGGCCGAGCTGAACGAGGTCCGCGCCCTGCGCCCCGAGCTACGAGCGCTCCTGCTCAGCGATCGCGACGAGGCGGTCGTACGGGTCAATGCGATCCTCAGCGAGGAGAAGGCGGTGCCGCAGCTGATCCGGCACGAGCCCCTCGACTGGCACATCCACGCCGTCGGCAACGACGCGCCCCTGGCGACCCGGATCCGCGTCGAGACGGCGATGGCGATGATCGACGTCATCCGCGCCGACGAGCACGATCGGCTCAGCACGTGCGCCGACGACACCTGTGAGGGTGTCGTCCTCGACCTGTCGCGCAACCGGTCCAAGCGGTTCTGCTCGGTCGCCTGCGGCAACCGCAACGCGGTCGCGGCCTATCGCGCCCGGCTGGCCGCGACCGAGTAGCGCTCAACCGCCGATCAGCACTCCGGGGACGGCGATGAGCGGGCTGCCGTCCAGGACGGCGTTGATGCCGTCGACCGCCCAGGGCCTGACGTCCTCCGGGGTGAGCAGGTGCTGCACCCCGGTGCTGTCCGTGATGCTCGGGCAGGACAGGTCGACGACGTAGTCGCGGCTGCCGCCACCCTGACGGGGAAGATGCAGGAGTGCCCACTCCCCGCCGGTGGCGCCGACGCAGCTGAACTCCCCCGCCGGCGGCGCCGCGTCGACACCCGCGACCAGGTCCTTGGCCGGGCCGGCATCGAGGTCCTGGCGGTAGACGAGCTGGTAGCCCGACCCGGTCGGGCGGTACGCGCAGACCGTCATCCTCTCGGGCACGAAGGCCCCGCCGCTCGACTCCCCCGTCGATACCTCGTCCGCGGTCGGCGGTGAGGCGAGCGTCGTGCTGCACGGCCCCGTGGGGATGACCGCCGCCGACGAGAGGATGCTCCGGCGAAGGTGCGCATCTCGGCTGCCGACGGTCACCGTCATGCCGCCGATCGACCGGGTCTGCTGCACCCAGCCATCGCCGAGGTCGACCGTGCCGACGGGCACATGGGCGCCGAGCCACACGTACGGGACGGTCGGCGCGCCGTTCCCGCGCTTCGGGCAACGAGGGACCTGGGCCACCGGCCGCCCGACGTATCCGGACACGGTGTCGGCCCCATCGAGGCTGTGCCCGTCCGCACCCCGGGTCGGAAACACACCGCACGCGCGCGGGGCGCCGCCCCAGCCCCAGGTCGCCGGCACGTACACGCCCAGGTCGCGCCACACCTCGAGGCGATAGCCGCCCCGCACCGCGGGCGCCTCGTCCGAGGCGCTCGCGGCCGGAGTCGCACCGCGCGGACTCGGCGGCGCGTCGCTTCCTGCCGGACGCAGGGCCGTCACCGCGCCGGCACCGGCCACGACGAGCACGGCGACCGCCGCTGCGCCCAACCGCGCGCGGGTACGGCGCCGCCGGGCCGCGCGTGTGCGCTGGGCCAGCGGCGTGCCGGTCGCGACCTCGTCGGCCAGCAGCGCCAGCTGCTTGCGCAGGGTCTGCTCCAGGTCAGTCATCACGTTCCTCCTCGGCCAGCTCGCGCCGCAGGGCCTGCAGCGCGCGATGCACGTGCGAGCGGGCGGTCGCCTCCGCGCAACCCAGGAGGACCCCGATCTCGCGGTAGTCCATGTCCTGGTAGAAGCGCAGCACCACGGCAGCGCGCTGGGCGGGCGGCAGGTCGGCACACAGGTTCCGCACGACCTCCCGGCCGGCTACCTCATCGGCCGGGTCGGGCGTCGTGCCCCACACCTCGACCACCGGGATCACCCGGCGTCGCCACCGTCGCCACAGCGAGATGTGCTGATTGACGATCATGCGGCGCACGTACGTCTCCGGGTCCTCGGTCCGCGACACCCGCGGCCAGGACGCGAGGGCGCGCTCCAGTGCACCCTGGACCGCATCCTCGGCCTCGCTCTGGCTGCCGGTGAGCAGGTAGGCGAACCGGAGCAGCGACGCGCCCCGCACTGCCACCCAGTCGTCGAACGGCGGCGGGGCGACGGGACGGGGCCGATCGCTCACCCGTACATCCATGCACGACTCACGCCCGGGCGCGAGGGTTCGTTGCACTCAGGCCAGCGGAATTCTCAGCCCACGAGGAAGCGGCGCAGCGCCTCGGTGAAGATCTCCGGCTTCTCCGAGTGCAGCCAGTGCCCGGCGCCCTTGATCGTGACCAGCCGCTTGCGCGGGAAGAGAGACGTCATCGCGGCGTCGTACGCGGGGGTGATGTACGCCGACTCCGAGCCGGCGACCCACAGCACCGGCCCGTCGTACGGGGGCAGACCGGCGACCGCGTCGGCCGGCCAGTCGGACAGCTTCGCCGCATCGCGGGCGAGGACCTCGAGGTTCGGCTGCCAGCGCCACACCTCGCCGTCGCGGCGCAGGTTCTGCAGCAGGAAGGCGCGCACCGAGGCGCTCGGCACAGCCTCGACCAGCGCAGCGTCCGCGGCCTCGCGGCTCGCGAGCCGGTCGAGGTCGAGCGCGTGCATCGCAGTGATGTAGCCGGTGAACTCGCGGGCTGTGGCGTAGGAGACCGGGGCCATGTCGGCCACGACGAGCCGCTCGACCAGCTCGGGGTGGCGCAGCGCCGCCATCATCGCGACCTTGCCGCCCATGGAGTGACCCACCAGCGCCACCGGACCCGTCCCGGCCAGCGGTGCGAGCACCTCGGTCGCGACGATGTCGGCCATCTGGACGTAGTCCACCCGATCGGTCCAGGCGGAGCGACCGTGGTTGGGCAGATCGACCAGGGTGATGCGGTGGGTCGGCGCGAGTGCCTTGCCGATGGTGTTCCAGTTGCGTCCCTGGCCGAAGAGGCCGTGCAGGAAGACCACGGAACCGCTGCCTTCGCCGTACTGGAGGGTGTGCAGTGCCGTCACAGCTCGGGGGCGCCGATCTCGGCGATGAGGGCTCCACGCATGGCCGGGAGTCTACGGCGCGACGGTGGGCACCTGGTCGCGCTCCTGGAGCCAGCGCTCCACGCGCCGGTCCGGGATCAGCCACATCAGCGCCACCGCCACGTACGGCAGGACACCGAGCCAGGGCTCGACGAAGCACAGCCCGATGCCGACCGCGTAGAAGACGATCGAGAGCCGGCCTTTCCAGTCGGCCCCGAACACCTCGTCGAAGTGCCCGCTGGTCGGCAGTCGCCGGATCGTCGTGACCAGCAGCCAGTACGCGATCGCCGCGCCGATGAGGTTGACGCCGAAGACGATCGTCGGCGTCCGGGCGAGCGCCGTCTCATCCATCCAGCCGGTGGTGAACGGGTAGAGCGAGAGCCAGAAGAGCAGGTGCAGGTTCGCCCAGAGCACGGCACCGTCGACATGGGGCACCACCTGGAAGAGGTGGTGGTGGTTGCTCCAGTAGATGCCGACGTAGACGAAGCTCAGCAGGTACGTCAGCAGGCTGAGGTGTGCGTCGTCCCAGAGCGAGCTGAACGTCTCGCCGTGAGGCTGGTGCAGCTCCAGGACCATGATCGTGATGATGATGGCCAGGACGCCGTCGCTGAACGCCTCAAGCCTGCTGCTCTTCATGGCCCCCATTGTGCCCGGCGTCGTCGTCGGCGGTGAGCGGCTGGGCGATGCTCTCCAGCGACCGGCCCTCGGCCTTGACGCCCAGGAACGCCTCCACGAGCCCGCCGCCGACCATGAGGACCGCACCGATGAAGTAGCCGATGGCGATCTCGGTGACGTCCTTGTCGGCGTGGGCCCGGTCGATCAGCCAGCCGAAGAGAAGAGGGCCGCTGATCCCGCCGGCCGCGGTGCCGACCGCGTAGAAGAACGCGATGCACAGCGCGCGGGTCTCCATCGGGAAGACCTCGCTGGCCGTCAGGTACGCCGCGCTCGCTCCCGCGGAGGCGAGGAAGAAGATGACCGCGCCCATCAGGGTGAGGGTGACGGCGTCGAGGTGACCGAGGATCAGACCGGCCACCGCGAGCAGGATCCCGGAGGTGACGTACGTCGCCGTGATCATCGGCACGCGTCCGATCCGATCGAACAACGGGCTGAGCAGAAGGGCGCCGGCGAAGTTGCTGACCGCGAAGATCGCGAGGTACCAGCCCGTCTGCCCTACCCCGAAGAAGGTCGAGAGGGTGTCGCCGTAGGTGAAGAAGAAGGCGTTGTAGAGGAACGCCTGGCCGACGAAGAGGCTGAAGCAGAGCACGGTACGGCGCGGGTAGCGCTTGATCACGGTGTGGGCGATGGTGCCGAATCCGATGCTGCGTCGCTGTCGGATGGTGATGGACTCCCCCACCTCGCCCAGCTCGCTGCCCGTCTCGTCGCGCACCGTGCGCTCCACGTCGCGGACGATCTCCTCGGCCTCCTCGTCGCGGCCGTGGATGAACAGCCAGCGCGGCGACTCGGGCACGTTGCGTCGCACGATCAGGATGCCGACGGCGAGCACGGCCCCCAGGCCGAAGGCGAGGCGCCAGCCGATGCTCGCGTCCACGATCGAGGGGTTGAGCAGCGGGATGGTGAGCAGCGAGCCGGCTGCCGCACCCACCCAGAAGGAGCCGTTGATCGCGACGTCGACCCGGCCGCGGTAGGCGGCGGGGATGAGCTCGTCGATGGCGGAGTTGATCGCCGCGTACTCGCCACCGATGCCGGTGCCGGTGAAGAACCGGGCCGCGAAGTACCACGCCGGGTTCATCGAGAAGGCCGTCAGGACGGTGGCGACGGTGTAGACGCCGAGCGTCAGCAGGAAGAGCTTCTTGCGGCCGAACCGATCGGTGAGCTGGCCGAAGAAGAGCGCACCCACACACGCACCGGCGACGTACGAGGAGCCGGCGAAGCCGATGTCCCAGCCCGTCATGCCCAGCCCGGTGTCGTGGGGGCGCAACGCGTCCGACATCGAGCCGACGATGGTGACCTCGAGGCCATCGAGGATCCAGACGGTGCCCAGCCCGAGGACGACGAGCCAGTGCCATCTCGCCCATGGCAGCCGGTCCAACCTGGCGGGGATGTCGGTCGTGATCCTGCCCGTCTCGACGGTGCTCGCGCTGCTCATGGCGACGCAGGTACCCGCAAATGGGATCCGCCGAGCCTGTCGATGCGCTCGACGGGCCCGGCGGAGTGCGGGGTGGCCCGGAGGCCAGGTGCTCGTGCGGTCAGTACGTGTGGAAGCCCTCGCCGGTCTTGCGCCCGAGCTTGCCCTGCGCGACCTTCTGCTCGAGCGTCACGGCCGGGGCCAGGCCCGGCTCCTTGAACTCCGTGAAGAGCTCCTGCTCGATGGCCAGCGAGACGTCGTTCCCGACCACGTCCAGCAGCTCGAACGGGCCCATCGGCAGGCCGACCTGCTCCTTGATCGCGGCGTCGATGGTGGCGAGCTCGACACCCGACTCGGCGAGCTTCACCGCGTCGTTGAGGTAGGGGAAGAGCAGCGCGTTGACGATGAACCCGGCGCGGTCGCCGCACGAGACGCCCACCTTGCCGACCTTGGCGGTGAGCGCCCGGGTGGTCTCGTCCACCTCGGGGCTGGTGTGGGTGGTGGTGACGATCTCGACCAGCTTCATCACCGGGGCGGGGTTGAAGAAGTGCATGCCGATCACGTCGCCCGGGCGCTGGGTGACCTCCGCGAGCTGGGTGATCGGAAGGCTCGAGGTGGTCGTCGCCAGGATCGCCCCCGGCTTGAGGATCGCGTCGAGCTCGGTGAAGAGCTCGGTCTTGATCGCGAGGTCCTCGGCGATGGCCTCCACGACAATGTCGACGTCGGCCAGCGCAGCGCGCTCGGTCGCACCGGTGAGGCGGCCCAGGATCGCGGCCTTGTCCTCCTCGGTCGACTTGCCCTTGGCGATGGCGCGATCGAGGTTCTTGCTGATGTAGGCGACGACGCCGTCGAGCTTGTCCTGGCCGCGGCCGACGTAGACGACGTCGTAGCCGGCCTGGGCGAAGACCTGGACGATGCCGCTCGCCATGGTGCCGGTGCCGACGACGCCGACCTTCGCGATGTCGTGCTTGAGCACGGGGGCGGCCGCGCCGGCCGAGTCCGCGGAGCCGTGGAAGCTGCTGCCCGCATCCGCGACCTGGTCGAGCAGCGCGACCGGCTTGTGCAGGTTGTCGCCGGTCTCGGCGTAGCGCGCGGCGAGCGCATCGCGCACGACGCCCGGTCCGACCTGATCGAGGTAGGCCAGCGGGCCCACCGGGTAGCCGCAGCCGAAGCGCATGCCGTTGTCGATGTCGGAGGCAGTGGCGTACTCGTCCTGGAGGAACTTCACCGCGTGGTTCAGGTACGGGTAGATCAGCGTCTGGGCGATCTGCTCGGGCGACTCAGAGGCACTCATGAGCCGCATCATGGCACCCTTCCTACTCACCGGTAACCCCCGAGTGACCGGCATCACGCGACTTTTGCCGACGGATCGCACCGAGTGTTGGGCCGGCGTTCATGTCCTGACACTCAGTCGCCCCGTCCGCCGACCGACGGGTGGGTCGTGACCGATTACGCCTTGGTGGTGCCGGACATGACCACGATCCGCGTCCCGACGCTGGGTGAGCTCAGCACGCGGGTGCCGGAGGTGTCGGTGTCCGATCCGCTGCGCCCCGTCGAGCGGGCCTTCCGAGACGATCCGCGCCTGCGCGCGGTCGCCGTGATAGGCCACGACAGCACCGCGCTGCTGACCCGGTTGCGGCTCGAGACGATGCTCAGCGGCCGGCTCGGGTTCGGCCGCGCCCTGCTCTCCCGGGCGCGCGTGTCGGACATCCTCCAGGAGGACGCCCTGTGCCTCAGGTCCGAGCTCTCCCTGCGCGAGGCGGCTGCGGAGATCCTGGCCCGCGGTGGCACCGAGGAGGACGTCCTGGTCGTCGAGGGCGACGGCACTCCGCTCGGCATCGTGGCCGTGTCGGCGGTCTTCCGCGAGGTCGGCGCCGTCTTCCGGGAGGTCGCGCTTCGGGACCCGCTCACCGGCCTGCCCAACCGTCGGATGCTCGACGAGCGCGGAGCGGACCTGCTCGCCGCCGGTGCCGACCCCGAGCAGCTCGCCGTGCTCTACATCGACCTGGATGGGTTCAAGCAGGTCAACGACACTCTCGGGCACAAGGCCGGCGACGATCTCCTGCTCACCTTCGCCGGACGGCTGGCGAGGGCCGTACGCCCAGCGGACCTCGCGGGACGCCTCGGTGGCGACGAGTTCGCGGTGCTCCTCCACGACACCTCCGAGGCGGAGGCCTCGACCGTCGCCGAGCGGATCGTGCAGCTCGCGCAGGAGCCCTTCGAGCTCGGCGAGCGGCATGTGCAGCTCTCCGCGACCGTCGGTGTCGCCGTCGGCACGGACCTGGCCGCATCGGCGGCCTCCCTCAGCCCCCTGGACGCCCTGCTCCAGCAGGCCGACGCCGCGATGCTGTACGCGAAGCGGTCCGGCAAGGCCCGGACGGGCCGACCCGGCGAGCCCGCCGAGAGCGGTGCGTCCGAGCGGCGGGCCCTGATCCGGCAGCGGCTGCCGGAGGCGATCAGCGGCGACCTGCTGCGGCTGCACTACCAGCCGAAGCTGGACCTTCGCACCGGCACCATCACCTCGGTGGAGGCCCTGGTGCGCTGGACGGATCCCGAGCTGGGACCCGTCCCCGCGGGCGAGCTGATCGAGGTCGCCGAGCACACCGGCCAGATCCGGTCCCTGGGCGACTGGGTCCTGCGCACCGCCTGCACGCAAGCGCGGACGTGGCGCGACGCCGGCCACGAGTGGTCGGTGGCGATCAACATCTCCCCTCTCCAGCTCGCCGCACCCGGCCTGTCGGCCACCGTGCTCGCGGCGGTGGCCGAGGCGGGCATCCCCACACGACTCCTGCAGGTCGAGGTGACCGAGAGCCGCGCGGTGCTCGACGAGGGGCTGGCCAGCGCCGAGCTTCGTGCGCTCGAGGCCGCGGGGGTCACGGTTCATCTCGACGACTTCGGCACCGGCTACTCCTCGCTCGCCATGCTGCGTCGCCTCCCGGTGAGCACGCTCAAGATCGACCAAAGCATCGTCGAGCGGATCGACTCCGACCAAGCGGACGCGGAGCTGATCGCCGGGGTGATCAGCGCGGCGCACATCCTCGGCCTGAGCGTCATCGCCGAGGGCGTCGAGCGCAGGACCCAGCTCGAGCGTCTGCGCACCCTCGACTGCGACATCGTCCAGGGGTATCTCATCGGACGCCCGGAGTCGGCCGCCGACGTCGTACCGCTGATCGGCAGCGCCCTGGCGACGCTGTAGATTCCTGGCCCGTGAGACTCGTCGTTGCGCGGTGCCAGATCGACTACGCCGGACGGCTGACGGCGCACCTGCCGATGGCCACCCGGGTGCTGATGCTCAAGGGCGACGGCTCGGTGCTGGTGCACTCCGACGGCGGCTCGTACAAGCCGCTCAACTGGATGTCGCCACCGTGCACGCTCAAGGAGGGCATCGCCGAGGACGGCCGCCCGGAGTGGACGGTGTCGGCGGCCAAGAGCGAGGACACCCTGCGCATCCTCATCGACGAGGTCCTGCACGACACCTCCCACGACCTCGGCATCGACCCCGGTCTGCAGAAGGACGGGGTCGAGAAGCACCTGCAGGAGCTGCTCGCCGAGCACCCGGCCACCCTCTCGGCCGGTCTCACGCTCGTACGCCGCGAGTTCCCGACCGCGATCGGCCCCGTCGACCTGATGTGCCGCGACGCCGGCGGGCTGTCGGTGGCGGTCGAGATCAAGCGGCGTGGGGAGATCGACGGCGTCGAGCAGCTCACCCGCTACCTCGACCTGCTCAACCGCGACCCGCTCCTGACCGAGAAGGGCGCGGTGCGCGGCATCTTCGCGGCGCAGGCGATCAAGCCGCAGGCCCGCGTCCTCGCCGAGGACCGGGGCATCACCTGTGCGGTTGTCGACTACGACGCCCTGCGGGGCATCGACAACTCCGAGGATCGGCTCTTCTGATGATCGAGATCTGGATCAACCCGGCCTGCTCGAAGTGCCGCACGGCGATCAGCGAGCTCGACGCCGCCGGCAGCGAGTACGTCATCCGCCGCTACCTCGAGGACGTGCCCACGGCCGCCGAGATCGAGGACGTGCTCGCCCGCCTCGGCCTCGAGCCGTGGGACATCACCCGGACCGCGGACGCGAAGGGGCTCGGCATCGAGCTGCCGGCGAAGGGCGCCGAGCAGCGCGACGCATGGATCGCACTGCTGGGCGCCGAGCCGCGCCTCATCCAGCGGCCGATCATCACCGCCAGCGACGGCAGCGCCGTGATCGGCCGCGACCCGGAGTCGGTCTCGCAGGTGATCAGGGCCGACCGGCCGGGCCGGCTCAAGGCGCTGTTCAAGCGATCGCAGGGCTAGGCAGCGACCGTCGCCGGAGCAGCCGGGACCGGCCAGCGCAGGTGGACGAACCGCATCGCTACCGCCACGGCGGCAATCCCCACGCCCCCGAGCGCGAGGCCGCCCCGGGCCCCGTAGTGCTCGAGCAGCCAGCCGAACGTCGTGGGTCCGGACAGCGTCCACCCCGCCGACGCCGTCTGCCAGGCCCCGTAGACCCGCCCCCGCAGATGCGCCGGCGGGCGGCTCTGCAGGATCGTGCCGGTGAGCGTGTCCTGGACCGACTCGACCAGCGCCAGCGGGAGCGCGACGGCGAGCAGCGCCGGGACCCCGACGGAGCCGGCCGCGATCACCTGGAGCACGGCGCCCACCAGCGCCAGCTCTGCGACCCGCCGGGCCGCGACGGAGCGCAGCCGCCCGGCCACCAGGGCGCCGATGACGGCGCCGACGGCCAGCACGGCCGAGACCAGCGCGAACGCGCCCGCGTCGGCGTGCAGCGGGCCGAGGACGAGACTGGCGAAGGCCAGGGAGTAGTTGCGGCCGAGCACGGCCGTCACTGCACCCACGAGCAGCAGCCCGAGCACCGCGCGCGAGCCGGTGAGATAGCGGAAGCCGGCCCGCAGCCCCTCGCCGTCGCGCTCGACACCGCCGCCGGGACGTGGCGCGTCGACGTGCCGCAGCGGCCGGACCAGGCACACCGCGCCCGCCACCAGCAGGAACGAGAGGCCGTTGATCGCGTACGCCATCGGGACCCCGGCCGCGGCGACGGTGATGCCGGCCAGCGCCGTACCGATGACGCGTCCCGCGCTGGTGGCCACGGAGCCGAGCGCGATCGCGCTGGGCAGGTCCTCGGCCGGCACCAGGTCGTTGCCGAAGAGTGCGACAGCCGGGCCGTCGACGGTCGCGACGACACCGGTCACGGCGGCGAGCACGAGCAGCATGCCGACGCCGAGCAGGTGGGCCGCCGCGAGTCCGGCCGTCGCCAGGGCGATCAGGCCCAGCAGTGCCTGGCACGCGGCTGCGGTGAGCCGGCGCGGCCAGGCGTCCACCGCGGCGCCGCCGACCAGGCCCAGAAGCAGGCCGGGCGCCGCCTGCAGGGAGACGGTGAGCCCGGTCAGCGCGGGCGAGCCGGTGAGGTGCAGGACCAGGAGACTCTGCGCGACCACCTGCATCCACGTGCCGATGCCGGAGACGAGGTGGGCGCCCGACCAGAGCGCGAAGTCGCGGCGGCGCAGGCAGCGCCAAGGACTGGTGGGGGTGGGCATGCTGGTGGAGCTCTCCGTCGGGTGGTGCCGACGGAACTGCTCGCGCCTGGCGGCCAGTACCGTAGGTGAGTCGGGCCGGCCGGCCCGCATCCCTAGTCCCCCCCCCGTGCCGAGCATGGCCCGAGGGGACTAGGCAGCGGCGATCGACCGGCTCCCGAAGGGCTCAGCCCAGACCGTTGGCCTTCCGGATCA
>Ga0308170_10003405_pt1 | contig 13030 bp, 17 predicted proteins | sample PhyBR2_2_FD_202136 | JGI IMG/M metagenome (GOLD analysis project Ga0308170, IMG submission 202136) | Phyllosphere microbial communities from UC Gill Tract Community Farm, Albany, California, United States - DLSLSB.R2 | ecosystem: Host-associated > Plants > Phyllosphere > Unclassified | place... | reverse complement strand
CGCCGTCCAGGCGCAGGGCGTCGGCTCGCTCGACAAGCGCAAGGTCGAGGTCCCCGCGACCATCAAGACCGTCGGTGACCACGAGGCCACCGTGCGTCTGCGCGAGGACATCACTGCCGTGATCTCGCTCAAGGTCGTCGCTGCCAAGTAGCACTGACGTTCCGCTCCACGACGGGCGGGTCTCCTCCGGGAGGCCCGCCCGTCGTTGCGTTGTGGCGCGGGGCGTGGGTCGGGCGCGTGGGGCGGCGTCGGCCGGCGGCGAGACGCCGCTGCTGTGACGAGACGCCGCTGGGTGTTCGAGACACCGCACGTTTTGGCGGTGTCTCGGGCTGCGTACGGCGTCTCACCGACCGTCCGGTGTCACGTCAGATGGCCTGGAGGCGCGGGTCGTCCCGCGCTGACCGGTTACCTCTCAGGCGGGGGCGCGCTTGCTGGGAGACGCTTGGGAGAGGTGTCCTCAGGTTTCGGTTTGTCAACTGTTTTTACACAGGCGAAACGTCGAAATTGTCAACCTTCAATGCGTACTTGAACCCCACTTCTCCACACATGGTGTGGAACGGAAAACCCCAGGTCAGTCGGTCGAAAGTGTGTTCCCCACACCACTTGTCCACATCCTCATCCACAGTTGTCCACACAGCACCCCGGCGTGTTCCGCAGACTCTCCACAGAGTTATCCACAGGGGCGTTTGCTGGGGATAACTCTGTCCCCGTAGCTTGGCCCAGCGACTCGGCGATGTCGGTCGCCCGAGGTAGAACTGGCTCGGTCGGTCCGACCGTGGACCGCCGTCCGACCAAGAGGAGCAAGTGTGTCGATCGCGCATCTCGAGCCCGCCCCGCAGGACTTCGCGGAGCGCGGTGGCATGGAGCGCACACCGCCGCACGACATGCTCGCCGAGCAGTCGACCATCGGCGGGATGCTCCTGTCGAAGGACGCCGTCGCGGACGTCATCGAGACCGCCCGTGGCGTGGACTTCTACATCCCGAAGCACGAGGTCATCTTCGACGCGATCCTCTCGCTCTACTCGCACGGCGAGCCCACCGACGTGATCGCCGTCACCGACGAACTGACCAAGACGGGTCTGCTCTCCCGTGCCGGTGGTGCCGAGTACCTGCACAGCGTCACGAGCATGGTGCCCACCGCCGCGAACGCCGGTTACTACGCCGCGATCGTCGCCGAGAAGGCGGTCCTGCGCCGCCTGGTGGACGCCGGTACCCGCATCGTGCAGATGGGCTACGCGTCCGAGGGTGAGGTCACCGACCTGGTGAACAGCGCCCAGGCCGAGGTGTACAACGTCGCCGGCGGCATCCAGACCGAGGACTACGTCCCGCTCACCGACGCCATCTCCGCCGCCCTCGACGAGATCGAGGCCGCCAAGGGTCGTGACGGGCAGATGACCGGCGTGCCGACCGGGTTCGCGCAGCTCGACGGGCTGACGAACGGCTTCCATCCCGGGCAGCTCATCATCATCGCCGCCCGACCCGCACTCGGGAAGTCGACGCTCGCGCTCGACCTCTGCCGCGCCGCCGCGATCAAGCACAACGAGACCGCCGCCTTCTTCTCGCTCGAGATGGGTCGCGCCGAGATCGCGATGCGTCTGCTCTCCGCCGAGTCCAGTGTCCCGCTGCAGAACATGCGCAAGGGCACCGTCGACTCCCGCGACTGGACGACCATCGCGCAGACCCGCGGGCGCATCAACGACGCTCCCTTCTTCATCGACGACTCCCCCAACATGACCCTCGTCGAGATCCGTGCCAAGTGCCGTCGTCTCAAGCAGCAGCACAACCTGCGCATGGTCGTCATCGACTACCTGCAGCTCATGACCTCCGGCAAGAAGGTCGAGTCCCGCCAGCAGGAGGTCTCCGAGTTCTCACGTGCGCTGAAGCTCATGGCGAAGGAGCTCCAGGTCCCCGTCGTGGCCCTGTCGCAGCTGAACCGTGGTCCCGAGCAGCGTGCCGACAAGAAGCCGCAGATCTCCGACCTCCGCGAATCCGGCTCGATCGAGCAGGACGCCGACATGGTCATCCTGCTGCACCGCGAGTCGGCGTACGAGAAGGACAACCCGCGTCAGGGTGAGGCGGACCTCATCGTGGCGAAGCACCGCAACGGGCCGACGGACACCATCACGGTGGCATTCCACGGGATGTTCTCGCGGTTCGTTGACATGCCGCAGTAGAGCAGTGTCGCTGTCGTCCGTCAGCTCACTTGTCCGACTGCCACCCAACGTGTCTGAAATACGGACGTGAACACGATATTGGCAGTACGGACGGACCACGCTGGCTAGGGGTCGGATCGTTCTTCGTGCGTCGGGAGGCGTCCGTATGGCGTGAGTGAAGTGAGACAGTTCGCGGACCACGTAAGTGAGACAGCGTCCGCCTCGGACCAGGGTGGTAGGAGTCACGGCGACCTTCAGGTATCCGTACGTGCGCGGAACGACCGGCTATCGGGCAGGTACGGGGAGATCCCGCATGAGTATCCGCTTGGTCTTCTACCGGCGGTTGGGGTTCTGCGTACTTGTGATGGCGGGGTACCGTACCCGCATGACGTCCTGGTGGGATCGCACCGATCCGACAGACCGCCCGGAACTCACGAACCGCGCTCCCGCGGGGCTCCTCGCATCATGGTGGAACGTCATTGCGGGGGCCGCGTTGCTCGTCGGCTTGCCGGTGATCGTGCTCAGCGGCGGCTTCAGTCCAGCACGCATCGCTTTCGCTCTGTTCGGCCTGGCGGTGATGGTGGCGATCGAGCTCGTCTTCTTGCGGAAACTCCTCCAGCGGATCGCAGGGAGGCGAACCCTTCGAGCGGAGCGCGCCGACGAGGGGTGAGCGCGATGCCCGATGGCCGATCCACTCTCGGACGCGTTCGCCCGAGAGCGGATTGGCCTGGTCAGCGGTCGGGATGCGCTTGGCGGTCGATGCAGCGGTAGACGGTTGCTCGTCCGATGCCGAACAGTTCGGCGAGCTCGGCGACCGAGTGCGTGCCGGCTTCGTGTACCTCGAGGAGATGTCGTTGCTGCGCGGCGCTGAGCTTGGGCTGTCGGCCGCGCAGTTGCCCCTTGGCCTTGGCGATCTGCATCCCCTCGCGGGTTCGGGCTCGGATAAGGTCTGATTCGAACTCGGCCACCATCGCGAGGACGTTGAACAGCAGCCGGCCCACGGGGTCGTTGGGATCGTGGACTGAGCCCCCGATGTTGAGCTTGACGTTCTTTGCGGTGAGTTCGTCGACGATGTCCTTCGCGTCGCGGAGGCTCCTGGCTAATCGGTCCAGCTTCGCGATCACCAGGGTGTCGCCGTCACGGCAGGAAGCGAGCGCTTCGCGGAGACCGGGTCGTGAACGATTTGTGCCGGTTAGGCCGTGGTCGGTGTGGATGTTGGTCGGAAGGACTCCAAGCCGTTCAAGCGCGACGCGCTGGGCGGTGAGGTCTTGTTCGTAGGTTGAGACGCGGGCGTACCCGATGAGGAGAGCATTCATGGCGCGAGGATCGGCTTGCTGCGCCGTGCTTGCGTCGTCTCACTCCCGATTGCTGATCGGGAACGGGCCGATAGGTTCAAGCAGTGACGTCGACGGCAGTGCCAAATCCAAGCGAGCAAGCGCCTTTCAACGAGCTTGCGATCCTCGCGTTCGTTTTGGCCTTCGTCACGGGCATCGTGGGGGTCGTTCTCGGTGCTGTGGCGCTTCACCAGATCACGAAGACGGGTCAGCGCGGTCGAAAGCTCGCGATGGCGGCCATCGTGATCGGAAGCATCCTCGCCATCGCCTTCGTCGGCGCGGCCGTCGCCATTTTCTTCTCGATCATCAATCAGCAGGGCTGCACCTACCCTTGCTGATCTTCGACCCCGCGCGGTCATCTGGGTGTGTGCTGCTGCGCCGCCAGGACCAGTCCGGTGACCGTTCGGCTATTGGGACGCCTCGATAGCGAGCTGGGCTACCTCGACGACGGCGTCGGAAGGCATGTCCGGGTAGTAGTTCTCGCGCAGCTGCTGCGCGAAGATCTGCATGTCGGTCTGCGGCGGCTGGTGGGCTTGTTCGGCAGTGAGGGCGTCGAGCCGGTACTGGTGCACGGCGATCACTGTGCCGGGGACCGGTCCTGCCGTCGGGTGTTCATCGAAGACGAACACGGCTGCCCCCACCGGTACGTCCTCGTTCCACCGCACGGTGGTGACCTTCTCGCCCGACATCATTGCTTCGTAGTGCTTGCGATGGAAGTGGATCGTGTTGGGTGCTGCACTGACCATGTGCCCACTCTGCCGCAGCGGCAGAGGACGGCGATCGAGCTGCCGGTTCCGGCGGCGGTCGGACCACCAAGGACAATACGGTCCGTTGAACGACCGGCTACCGAGACGGTGCTGGTGGGCTGTCGAGTGCGAGTTGTTCGAGCACCCGCACCAGGGCAGCATCTTCGATTCCCTCGGTGCGGTGGAGGAGGTATCTCCGGACGGCGTCGGCGTGGATCGGTCGGGCCACATGCACGAGACGTGTTCCCTCGTCCGTGATCCGCACGAGCACCCCGCCGTCGACCGCGCTGCGGGTGACGAGTCCGCGGTTCTCCATCCGCGTGAGTTGATGGGACAGGCGGGTGCGATCCCACTGCAACGAAGCGCTGAGCTCGTTCTGGCGAAGCGCTCCGTCACCGAGCTCAACGAGACGGGTCACGATGCTGAAGTCCTGATCGGACAGCCCCGAGCCGGCCTTGATGTCTTCGGCCACGCGCTGCCGGACGGTGTCCGCTGCGAGCTTCCATGCATGCCAGAGGCGTTGCTCCTGCTCCGTCAGTCGCCCGCTCATGGAGCTAGGCTACCAGCAGGGTGTTGACGCATCAACACCAAAGGCGCATGCTGTTGACATGACAACACCAAAGAACACGCAGAAGGTTGCCCTGGTCACCGGTGGGAACAAGGGCATCGGTATCGCGATCGTTCGCGGTCTCGCACGGGATGGCTTCACCGTCCTCCTCGGCGCGCGCACAGCGGAGGTCGGCCGGGCAGCCGCCGCCACCATCGACGGTGACGTGCGCCCGGTCGTTCTCGACGTCACGGACCAGAACCAGATCGACGCCCTCGTCACAGACGTTGCCGATCAGCTCGGGCGGCTCGACGTCCTGGTGAACAACGCCGGCGTGAGCACACTCACGTTCCGGCCGCTGGAGGACCTGCCCAAGCCGACCGAGGAGAACGTCGACGACTTCAAGAACGTCTACGAGGTCAACGTCTTCGGCGTCGTGCGGATGATCACCGCGTTCCTGCCGCTGCTGGCGAAGGCAGACGCACCTCGCATCGTGAACGTGACGAGCAAGCGCGGCTCGATCGGTGAGGAGGGCGCCTGGGTGGGTCAGCCCTCGATGGTCTATTCGAGCTCGAAGACCGCGCTCAACGCCATCACCGTGCACTACGCCCGCGAGTTCGCGGGCACCACGTTGAAGATCAACGGCGCTGCTCCGGGCCACGTCGCCACGGACTTCAACAGATTCCGCGGCACGCGCACCCCCGATGAGGGCGCGGCTGTGGCGGTGCGACTCGCGACCCTGCCTGCTGATGGCCCCTCCGGCGCGGTTTACGAAGACGACACGCAGCTCGCCTGGTGACTGCGCCCTCGCGCCGAATCCCGAAGCCCGGTTCTCCCGACACCCATCCGACGAGACGGGCGCCCGAAGGAAACCGGCGCCAGTCAGCGCTCTGCTCCTGACGAGAGGGCGTCCGGCAGCCGATCGGCTATCGAGACGTCAGCAGAAGGGCCAGTCTTCGGGGTGTCGGTACGGGACCGCGACGATCTGTTTGGCGTCGCGGTAGACGATGCGCCCTGGTGAGTGCGTTGTCAGCTGCATCCAGGGCACCTCGTATCGATCGAGGAGGTGGAGGTACTCAGCGGTCATCTCGAGAAGATCGCGGGCGTCAGCAGCGAACCAGGATCGTGCACCCGGGTTCAGTGTCGCGTCGTAGCAGGTGGGGTCGATGGTCGTCGGATCGACGTAGGCTGCGGTCGCTTCTCGATTCGCTTCGAGTAGCCACGCTCGGTCTTCGAAAGCCAGTAAGCCATCGTCCCGGAGTCCGTTGGCGAGGGCGAATACTCCCGGGAAGTGTCCGCGCCGGTTGGGTACGGCGCATTGGTACCGAACGAACTGGGTCACGGCAGCGAGCGTACGAGAGGTCAGCATCCGATCGGAACCGGATCCTCAACCCGACACGTCAGGAGGGCTGAGCGCAGCCAAGACGCCCCGCCGCCCTTACGCTCGGAACGTGGGTGACGAACGAGAGACCCTGGTCGCCGAGTATGCCGACGCACCCTGGCTACCCCCGGGCGGGCGGGCGCAAGCAGTTCGTGGTGGGCAACCGCAAGTCCCGATGTGCCTGGTGCGGCTCCTGCTGCGCCGGGATGACCGAGCCTTCTGTGTCCCCCGAGGCGGCACCGGAAAGCTTGATCTCCCCACTCGCACCGTCGCGCTCGGCGACCCGGACGGCGCCTCGACGGCGGCCGACCTGGTCGTTCAGGTGACTGGTACAACGCGGCAGGCCCGCTTCCTCGGCGCGGTCCGTAACGTTGTGGGTGCAGCCGACGACGACTACCCCTGGCCCGCGCCGCTCGCCCACTTCGGAGTGTGGGTCACGGACGCAGAACCGAGTGTCCAGGGCAGCTGGCTCAGTCTTGAAGATCCAGAGACTCCGCTTCGCGACCGGCACTGGTTCCCGCTCTTGCAGGGCAGCAGGTCGGAGTTTCGGTAGCCGATGGGTGACTGGTGCGCGGGAGGACGCACCTCTTCCCCGGCTGACACCCCCTGGCTACCGTGGTCACATGGACTGCTTCGCGAGCTGGCGCACGCGCAACTGAAGGGACGGCTCTTGCCGTCGCTCTCCTCCACCCCAACCCTGGGCGTGGAGCCTTCAGACTGCTCACGAAAGAAGCACAACCATGCACATCCGCGACTGCACGCCGCTCGACCTGCCCGCGCTCACCGCACTCACGATCGAGACTTTCCGGCCTCTCCTCGCCGGCTCCCTCGTGCAGCTACGGGCCGAAGTCACCGCGCACGATCATGGGCACTGGGAAGACGACTACCGCCAGGAAGTCCCTTCCCTGCTCGCTCCTGACGAGGGCCGCTTCATCACCCTGGCGGAGGAACACGGCGAACCGCTCGGCTACGTCGGATGGAACACCACCGGTGCGACCTCCGGACGACTGGAAATGGTTACCGTTCACCCTGACGCTCGACGGCGCGGAGTCGCGCGAGCGCTCTGCTTGGCGGTGCTGACGAGGCTCGGAGCGCTTGGGGTCACTGTGGTGCACATCGGAACGGGCGGCGACGAGTTCCACACTCCGGCACGAGCCCTCTACGAATCTCTCGGCTTCATCCCGTACCCGACCGTCGACTACGCCCGGACTCTCTGATCGGAGCCGGGAGGGCTACCGATCGCGGCCCTCCCGGCTCGATGCACTACGCCCGATGGCGTCTCGATAGCCGATCGGCTTCCGGACGCGATCACTGGGCTAGGACGTGTCTCCTAATGACTTGTGAGCGTGCGGCCTTTGAGTAGGTTGGGTCTATGGATTGGCGTGAAGACCGTATCGGTGCGGCGTATCGCGGGGAGAACCCGACCGTACTTGCCGATCTTGTTGGCGGCTTCGCGGTCATCGGGGACGTGCAGTTCCTGCCCGGCTACTGCGTGCTCCTCGGCAAGGACCCGTCCGTCACGGCCCTCGCTGACATGCCGCGGGCCGATCGCGTGCAATTCCTCGCGGATGCCGATCTGCTTGCCACCGCTGTCGAGCGCGCATGCCGCGCGGCCGACCCGGGGTTTCGACGGGTGAATCTTGACGTGCTGGGCAACGCAGATGCGTTCGTACACGCACACATTTGGCCACGTTACGAGTGGGAGCCGTCGTCGTTGGTGACCCGTCCGGTCTGGCTCTACGAGCCCGACCGGTGGCGAGACCCGCAGACCGCGCTCGGCACCGAACACGCGGAACTGCGTGAACGCATCACGTCTGAGCTTGGCATCCTCGCGAATGAAGACACGGTACGCATCAGCGGATGATGCCGCTCAGGTGGCGACTCCACGCGACCACGGCATTGAGGACGACCGCGGCGCGGTAGACAATCGCGAGCTTGTCGTACCTGGTCGCGAGTCCCCGCCATTGCTTCAATCGGCAGAAGCCGCGCTCGATGACGTTCCGGTTCTTGTAATCGACCGGGTCGTAGGACACGGGCCTGCCGCCGCGAGACCCTCGCCGCTTTCGGTGCCCCTGCTGGTCGCGGGGCTCCGGGATCACCGCTTCGATCCCACGGTCGCGCAGGTATCGCCGGATCGCGCGGGACGAGTACGCCTTGTCACCGCGAACCCGGTCCGGTCGGGTGCGGGGACGGCCAAAGGGACGAGTTACGCGCAACTCAGCCAGCAGCGGCAGGAGCATGGGTGAGTCCCCGGCCTGCCCGGGCGTGATCAACGTCACCAGAGGCAGTCCGCGGCCATCGACGAGCTGATGCACTTTGGTGGAGAGACCGCCGCGGGACCTGCCGAAGCCGTGATCAAGCGGCTCTAGCCGAGGCTTCATGTAATTCGACGGCGCCCCCCGTGGCGCGAGTGATGTTCGTCGCGTGCTGATGCGCACGAGCGATCGTGGAGTCCACTGACAGCGACCAATCGACCGCGCCCACGCGGTCAGCGTCCGCAGTCAGCGCAGAAAGCACCTTGTCCCAGGACCCATCGCCAGCCATCCGGCGGTGCCACTTCCACACCGTCTGCCATGGCCCGAACACCGCTGGCAAGTCCTGCCACGCGATCCCGGTCCGGTACCGGAACACAATGCCCTCGACCATGGTCCGCGCGTCCGCAAATGGTCGCCCAGCACGGCCCGTCCGAACAGGCAAGAACGGACCGATCAGCGCCCACTGCTCATCCGACAACAACTCGAACCGCGACATGTCCCTCAGGCTTGCAGTCGTAACCCTGACCCATTAGGAGACACGCCCTAGCAGTGGACGGGACCTCTCAACGGGGCCAAGGCCGAGTACAACGCCAGCCTCCGCAACGTGCACCTGCCCTCTGACAGCCCGGCGTGGGTCTCTTTCGGCATTCGCGATGGCGGCGGCGAACTACACGCGCTCCGCCGCGATCTGAACAGCGCGTTCGCCAGGGACGCCAGCACCACATCGCTGCGCGGTCCATCCCCGGCTTCATGCCGCCGCTGCCGTTCTCCTATCCCGCGGTCCGCGGACACTCCGCAATCACGGTTGACGTTGTCCGAGGCTCACCACAGGCAGCGTGTCGATGGTCTCGTAGGGTCCGGCCACGAATTCTGCGTCACCGATTGCGATGATCGTGTGCCCGTGCTGTTCCGTGGTCAACACGTCGCGCCCGTAGATCTGTGTGCGGCGCGCAGGTGATGTGGCTCCATCGATGACGGTTGTTTCGTCGACCCAGGTAGCGACGTCGATGGCAGCCATCACCTCTTTGCGGGTGGGCTCAATAGTGTTCTCGCCTGCGTTGGCGAGCACGTCGTGCAGCGTGGTGGTGAGGTCGGGTGTCTTCGAGTCGGTGACGGAGTGTCGTGCGATGCCGTCTGTGTGGCGGGCGTCGTAGTAGAGGGTCGTGCCGGTGGTGATGCCACGACCGCCGCCTTCCCATGCGTAGCCAGCAGTGTCGTAGGGCTGATTTGGAACCCGCTGAACGAGCGCACCGCCGAAGGCGTTGAACTCTGCCGTGGTGTCCGGAATCGTTGTGCGCGGGGCTTCGTTTCGGCTGGCGTGCATGGGTTTGTTCCTTACTTCGTGTAGGTCGCCAGGGGCTGGCCCGACGTGCAGTCGAGCAGTGGTGTCTCGACGGTCCCGCCGGCGAGTGCTTCGACCTTTTGACCCTTACTGGCCTGGATATCGGTGGTCCGGGTGGCGTACCAAGTCAGCGGGGTTCGCGGGAGCCCGTTCAAGTTGTAGGCGAGGATGTCGTGTGGTGCGTTGACGACGACATTCCACTTGTGGCCGAGTGAGGGGCCGTCCCACGAGTAGATCGTGTAGCCGGTCTTGAACTCGGTTTTCGAGAGCCATTCGACGTACGACGTACCGCAGTTACCCGTCACAGTGGTGTCGACGTGAACACCACCAGCAGCAGTAACCGTCTTCGCGGGGGCTCCCTTCTTGTACAGAGGCGTTGCTCCCGTGAAGCTTCCCGATGGTGTTCCGGTGGGGACGGCGTACTGGTATCCGTCCGTGGTGGTGCGGACGTCGTAACCGTACTTCGCTGCTCGAGCCGCGTTGTACCCCTCGAACGTCATTGGGACGCTGACCGTGGTTCCCACCGCCGGGGTACCCGGGTCTGCGGTCACGGCGGCATTGGCTGGCGCAGCCATCCCCATCACGCTGAGAGCCGCGGCAGTAGTTACCATGGCCGACAGAACGAACTTCTTGCGCATTCGATTCCCACCAATCTGAAGCACGAGCACGTTATCCCCACGTATCGTGGCTTCTTCGCAGAGGAGTACCCGCTGATCGAGCTTCATTCCCCCTGTGGTTGACACTTTCCTCCGCGATCGAAGGTAGAGCCAGTCGGCATATTGGGGTACGTATTTTTGTGTATGACGGCAAAGGTATGTGAATCCGAGATACCGCGTCGTCTGTACATTCCGCAGGTGACCGCCACGGGCCGTACGCAGTGCTAGTGAACGGGCTGCTGTCGATCCCCCAAACCGCAGCCAGGCAGCGGTGCGTGCCACCGGAACCGCCCGCACAGCTGACGTCGCACCGAGATCCGCTCGAGCAGTGCGTTTGCTCGACCTTGCGGAGGACGCTCCGCTCGTAGAAGGTGTTCGCGTCGAACCAATGTGCGCGCACTGGGTGCAGGAGCCGCACGTACACGTCGAAGCCCATCCCGGCGACTCCGCCGACGGTCGCCCAACGGCCGGCGCGCTCGACGAGTCATCCACCTCGCAGGGCATCGGGCAGTGGGAACACCCGGTCAGCCCCCCCCACGTCGCGCACCTGCACGTCGCGGACACCGCATCGGACAAGCCGACCCGTCCGGAGTAGCGTCGACGGTGGTTAATCGATTAAGCAACCCACCCGACGATCAACCGTTCCCCCTCAGCAATGACGCTCGGAAGGACGCACCACCATGCACATCGGGTCGATCTCGAGACCACGGCGCAGAGTCGCCGCCACCCTCGGAGCCCTCGCGCTCATCGCCGGGAGCCTGTTCACCACGACGCTCGGCGCGACCACCGCCAACGCCGCCACGAACGGCCCCTGCGACACCTACGGCAGCGCCGGCACCTCGTGTGTCGCCGCGTACAGCTCCACCAGGGCGCTGTACTCCTCCTACAACGGACCGCTCTACCAGGTGCGCCGAGCCTCGGACGGCGCGACCACCGACGTCGGGCTGCTCGCCGCCGGCGGGTACGCGAACGCCGCGACGCAGGACGCGTTCTGCTCCGGCACGACGTGCACCATCCCGAAGATCTACGACCAGTCGGCGAACCACAACGACCTGACCGTGGCACCCGCGGGCGACGCGGGACCGGCGAACGTCGCCGCGAACGCCACGGCGCTGCCGATCACGGTCGCCGGGCACAGGGCGTACGGCGTCTTCATGCCGCCGGGGGTCGCCTACCGGATCTCGAGCACGCTGGCGAAGGGCACTGCCCGCGGCGCCAGCCCCGAGTCGATGTACGAGGTCGCCAGCGGGACGAACGTCAACCACGGCTGCTGTTCGGACTTCGGCAACGTCGAGACGCAGGAGAAGGACACCGGTAAGGGGCACATGGACGCGCTCAACCTGTCGATGCTCAACGGCACGGGCAGCGCCGGACGCGGCCCGTGGGTGCAGGCCGACCTCGAGAACGGCGTCTACGAGGGGAAGACCGCGATCAACACCGCGAACACCGGCAACTCGTCGAAGTTCGTCACGGCGCTGCTCAAGAACGACGGCGTCGCGAACTTCGCGCTGAAGGGCGGCAACGCGCAGTCCGGGTCGTTGTCGAAGTGGTACGAGGGGGCGCTGCCGACGGACAAGGACGGTGACGGCCAGGGGTACACGCCGATGAAGCTCGAGGGCTCGATCGTGCTCGGCGCCGGGGGAGACAACTCGAACCGCGGTACGGAGTCGTTCTTCGAGGGCGTGATGACCACGGGGTACTCCACCGACGCGGCCGACAACGCCGTGCAGTCGAACGTGGTGGCGCAGAACTACCAGGGCGTCTCGACGGGCGGCGGCCCTGGTGCGGCGATCACCGGGCCCGGCGGCAAGTGCGTCGACGTCGACGGCGACGACACGGGTGGGAACACGGCGGTGGTGCAGCTGTGGGACTGCCAGGCCCTCGCCGCAGACCAGCACTGGCTCGGCAGCGTCTACGGCGCACACACGCTGAGCACCCTCGGCCGGTGCCTCGACATCAACGGCAACGGCACGGCGAACGGCACCCACGTCGAGCTCTACGACTGCAACGGTGTCGGCGGGCAGCAGTGGATCGTCCAGCCGGACGGTTCGATCAAGAACCCGCAGTCCGGCCGGTGCCTCGACGACCCGTCGGGCAACACCGCCAACGGCACGGCGCTGCAGATCTACGACTGCAACGGCAACCAGGCGCAGAAGTTCGTCGCAGCGGTCCCGATCAAGACCATCGGGTCCAAGTGCGTCGACGTGGCAGGAAACGACCTGCAGCAGAACGGGCAGCAGGTCCAGGTCTACGACTGCCAGACGCTGCTCACGGACGAGCAGACGACGGACCAGCAGTGGGCCTACAACGCGGCTGACCACACGATCCGGACGCTCGGCCGCTGCCTGGATGTCGACGGCAACGCGACGGCGAACGGCTCGCACCTGGAGCTGTACACGTGCAACGGCGTCGGTGGACAGCAGTGGGTGCCGCAGGCGAACGGTTCCGTGCTGAACCCGCAGTCCGGCCGCTGCCTCGACGTGCCGTCGGGCAACACCGCCAACACCACGCCGCTGCAGCTCTACGACTGCAACAGTCAGGCGCCGCAGGTGTTCAGCTTCAACTGAACCAGGTGACGGACTGGAGGCGCGGGGGCCGCTGGGCCCCCGCCGCCAG
>Ga0308170_10003396_pt1 | contig 13050 bp, 18 predicted proteins | sample PhyBR2_2_FD_202136 | JGI IMG/M metagenome (GOLD analysis project Ga0308170, IMG submission 202136) | Phyllosphere microbial communities from UC Gill Tract Community Farm, Albany, California, United States - DLSLSB.R2 | ecosystem: Host-associated > Plants > Phyllosphere > Unclassified | place... | reverse complement strand
CGGAATTCGGAAATCGTGTTGAATTGCCGGCGAAGTTCCTGTTCAATCAACGAGCCGATGAGCTACCGGACAAGTCTTTCGATAAGATAGTCGGAGACTCACCTCTTCGAGTTCTCCATTTCGTTGACGGAATCGATCTCGCTGAGAAGTGATGATGGGTAGAATCGAAGTTTCTGCTGAACTTGTGAAAGGTTGAGCTGCTGGTGGTGCAGAAGGTTCTTGTCCCTGTATCGTGTTCCTTTGGGTCAGTTTCGAGCTTGAAAAGCAGGAGACTCTGATCGAGAGCGAAGACCTACCTTCTTTCCAAACTGCAAACTCGCTAACGGATCTTCCCTCGCTGCAACTTGCACAGATCCAGGATTCTTAGAGTCGTTGATTCTCAGGAGATCGTTCTCGAGTCGATCGTTGAGACTTCGCTGGTCGTCGAATCGAGAGGAAAGGTTCTCGTAATCGTGTTGAATAGATTGATGTCCGATCGCTAGCTCGTCGTGAGCAACCTATAGAATGCACAACATCGGATCTACCCGATCTAGGCGTGGAGAATGAGATAGACATACCCTCAAAGCGGTCAATTCATCCTGTAATTTCCTATTCTTCGCCATCAACAAGTTCTCCAACGGTTTCCCTCGTTGCTGATTGAGCTTGTCCGCGTTTGGATCTGGCATTCTGACCAAGTCCGCAACTGAATCTCCAGCTTCTCCAACCACTTCATCCAAATTCATTCCCGCAAATTCGACGTACTATCGGATTCTCAATATCGTTAGTTGAATGAACTCGAATCGAGAACGATCATGAGTGCTCACCTTCATGATCTCCAACTCTCGTCTCAACTCATCGTAATCCCCAAACTGTTTCAATCGATCCCGACAACTCTCAATCTCCCGGTCTTTCTCCACCTGATCTTTCTCCAACGCTTCAATACGTTTCGATGACGAGGCGCGCTCGGTCTCAAGGAGCTCTTTCTGAGTGTCGAGGGAGCGGATGAGTCGAGATGCTTCGGTTTCGAGATCGGTGATTTGAGATTCGAGAACCGTTACTCTGTAGAAAGCGTCGAAAGAGACATGAGTGAAGCTCCGAAAGGAGCTGAGCACCCGAACTTACCGAACAGCGCTCTCACTGCCACTTCGCACAGTTTCAATCTCAGCTCTCAACTTCTCGTTCCTCCTCTCAACTTCAGCAACTCGACTATTGGCTCGCTCGAGATCTTGAGTGACCAGATCTGCTTCTGCTAGACGAGCGATAGTCTCTTGATCTATGGATGGAGTGTTACGCTTCAGCACGAGGATCGAGAGTGAGGAAGGAAGAAGAGTGAGGAGTCTTTACCTTGTCGCTGAGAATTGTCGAGGAGTCGAGCTTGTGATGTATCTGCAGTTGTTCGAAGCTCACGTAGTTGAGAGCGAGCGACGGTGACCTGGCGCTGTAGATCCTTCTCCCTGCGATACGACGAAAGAACGACTGGTCAATTTTCGATTGGAGAAACAGAGAGGAGACGATACGTGCTCACCTTTCGTCATAGTTTCGTAGCCTCTCGTCATAGGCAGCATGTAGCTCAGCTTCCTTAGCTCCTACCTTGTCTTGAATCATATCCTCCATCTGTATCAACGAGTCATTATGATCAATTCTCCAGTTTCTCGGATTTCGAAAGCGATCCTTGAAACTCACCTTGCTTTCCAACTTCTCCACCTTGTCTGCTAGCTTCTTTCTCTCCCTCTCGATCGATTGCGAGTCGGCCAATTGCTGTTTCAAGGAAGCGATTTCATCCTTTTGACGACCAATCTCAGATTCTAACATTCTCGCTTCGGATGCTTTCGCAGTTTGATCCTGTGAGCAAAGGACTACCGTTAGCTGATCTAATTCTACTACGTGTCAACTAAGGGTAAGGGGAAGCTCACGACTGCAGCATCGAGTAGGGGATAAGGATCTGGAGCTTCTGCCAATAGCTTGTAGACGCTCAAGAAAGCGCTCTCGGATACCTTTGATCTTCGAGTGAGGTTGTCGATTTCAGATTGGTACGCTGTCACGAAAGAGAGTCAGGACTAGAGCGGTTCAAGAGAGCGATGTGGGGCAGGAAGGGACGAAAGAGAGGGGAGGGGAACAAACCTTTCAACAACGTCTTGAATGCAGGACCTTTCTCATCATCTGGTACTTTCTTGAATTCTGTATACCCTCGATCAGGTCAGCGTGTTTCTCGAGAGTAAGGAAGAGAGGGGAAGGACTCACCTCTTGTCTGTTCAGCGAGTTTCTTCCTGCCTACTACGTTCTCCTTTTGGTTCTCTACTATCTCCAATCCTTGTGCATCCAATGTACGTTGTAGTTCATGCAAGTTGACCTCTGTTCAAAGCGAGAAGTGGCTTAATAGTTGGAGCATATTCCCGAACTGAATGATGAATGAAACGAGGGACGTACCCTTCCATACAGAGAGTGCAGCACTAAAGTTTGAAGCTACGGGTGCTTCTCCCATCTTGCCGTAAGAGCTGACCAGCTGGAGTTGTTGAGGTGTAGAGTGAGGTGTTGGTTGACGACAGACTTCCGAAAGTGTTCTCGCATTCCGTGGCTTGCTTCCCTTCTGTTCACTCCAAATATGCTTCTCACTCTCCTGAACCTGTTGCTCCGCTCTGAATGTCTCCCTGTCACGCTCTAAAAGATCCTTCGGACTCCGCGGCCCAATTTCGATTCGATTCCCGCTCTTCCTCTTCTCTCCTTCGACTCTCACCTTTAGCAGAGCATGCGTCGACTCATTGTCGCTGCAGATGGGACGTGGCAAGCTGCTCAATTTCAATCGGATCCTCGCAAACTCACCAACATTTCCAGACTCTTTACCGCAATCACTCGCCAAGATAAACGCCAGAATCCTCCAATTGAACAAGTCAAGCTATATGTAGCAGGTCCAGGGACAGGTCAAGAAATCGTCGCGGGCGTCATTTCCGTAAGTTAGGAACTTGGTTGTCTCCTTCTTCTCCGTGTCGAATGAATGCTGACGCGGAATACTGCACAGGGAGCACTCGGCGAAGGACTACTCGAGAAAGTGAGAGAAGCCTACTGTTGGTTGGCGCAGAACTATGAACAGGGGGACGAAGTACGCCCATTTCCAATCTCGTTTCGTTTCTCGTTTCGTCTCTCGTTTCGACTCTCTCTCCGATTGTGATCTGACTCGTTCTCCCGCTCTGCAGGTTTATCTCTACGGCTTCTCGCGAGGAGGATATCTCGCTCGACTGCTCTCGTCCCTCATCTGTCTCGTCGGATTCCTCGACCCTCTTTCGACCCTCAGTCAACTTCCCGAAATCTTCACATTACTCTGCTCAAATCGAGATGTCAGCAGCAAGACCGGACGGAGGAAGCATGACGAGCTGTACAAACTCCTCGACTCGGACGAGATCAAGCATAGGAGGGAAGATCAAGTCAGAGCGAGTGGAGGCTTCCTCGTTCAAGTTCTTGGTCTCTTCGAAGCAGTTCCCCTGTTCCACTTCCACGCACTATCCCCCGATAACGATCTTCTGCCCATTCACAACCCATTCTCCCTATCCGACTCCGATCTCGAACCAGAAATCCAATCCGCTTTCCAAGCTCTCGCCATCTCGGAGGATCGCCCTTCTTACGTCCCAGTGATTCTCAAGCACGATAACAAGAGCAAAGGTCAAGAACTACTTCAAGTGTGGTTCCCTGGGTGTCACACAGACGTCGGAGGAGGATTACCCGATCACGATTTGTCCGATTTATCGCTCAATTGGCTCGTCAGCCACGTCGCATCGCATCTCTCCCTCAATCTCAACTACATCAAAAATCTCTCTTCCCACGCTACAACACCCTGGGGAAGTCACAAACCCCACGAGTAAGCTCACTTTCCTCCCTCAATTTCGTGCCTCTCAGTGATCTGACTGGTTTCGATCGCCCCCTCTGTTTAGAGGTCTCGGACGCTCTCTGCATCATCGGCCGCGACACCTTCCACATGGTACAGACGAGACGACCTTCCAACATCTCCATTACTCCCTTCTCGAACAACTTCCAGAGGACGTTCCTGCTTCCATCCGACCTCTCCTCGAGATCTCTGATCATCCCATCTTCGTTCCCCTCACTCCCTTCGAAGAGAAACGTAAATCGACTTGGCCGATTCAACCATCTCGACCGATTCCCGCTCCTCTACCCATCTCCCAACCTAGTCCTCCACTCGATTCGCCTCGACTAATCAAAGAGAGTCCAACTGTCTTCTTCCCGCTTCATCGAAAGGAGGAGGATTCGGGCGAAACGAAACCTACTGTCACTCATTCACTCGCGACGGGTTTCGAACACCATCGACATTTGAGGAGAGGGTTCCAAGCACTCTTGAATGCGGAGAGGGGAGTCGTACAGACTTATGGAGTGTTGGTCGAGAAGGCGAGAGGTGCGGGAGACTTACCTTCTGAGGCGAGGAGTAGGTGAAAGGTTTCTTCGTATTTTCGTGTTTGATCTTTTGTTCCGCAAACACTTGTCTGTCTCGATGCTAGGTTTGCTATGGCCTGGTGCTGTCAACTGAGAGCTGACTCGAGCAAGACCTTCGGCGCTGCGAGATGAAAACGAAAGCTGAAACGTACTTTTGGGTTGCAAAACGAAGCAGGGAATGAAACGGAGGGCACAGATTTGTCTAGAAAGCTATAGTAGAAGGTCGATTTTGGGTGGAGACTAAGGAGGGAGGTTGCGAAATCTATCAAGAGAAGTAAAAATTGCGCTTGCGAGGAGAGAGCAAGTTGCGACGGTGAACGAGCGAGTGTGATGATGCAGCGGAGTGAGAGCGTGGCGCTAGATGAGCAATGTAGAATTCCTCGAGAACAGGGTGAAGAGGTGGCTGAGGGCATGCTCGGAACGAGTTAGCTCGGCAGCAGGCACTGATAGGAAAGCAGTACTTACAACCCAAAGGTATAGCAAGTCCTTTTTTACATGTTTAGTCCCGATGACACTCTGCAGAACTCTGTACACTACCTCGACCAGGTTGAGAGCGCGTTGCTGAACTCTCCGTAGCTCAGAACGGATCGCAGAGAGCGGCCCGAGTTCCTCCCAATTCGCGAGAAGCGTGTCAAAGATGCGCTCGAGTTGAGTCTTTTCAGAACGCGCTAGGTTGATCAAGCCTGCACATTCCTCCCTAAAGCGAGCCTGTAGGTCTATATGCGAGACACCTTCTTTGAGCAGGATTTCGTTTGCTTGCTGGAGTACGTGTTTCGCCTGTCGAGACACCATCAGCTCGGTGATCACTGCACATTAGGCAAGATTGACTCACGAGCGCATCTCTGAACCAAGAGTACTCTTCGCCTGTTGAGTTCGCCTCAGGAGGGTTCACGACTTCTAGATCGACTTGCTCGACGATTTCTTCGATAGGGGGCTGTCAATCGACGTGAAGAGTTAAGGCATACCTGTAGGAAGTGTGAAAACGATGTGGCTTACGATCCATCCTCCGAAAAGAGTCCTCGGTCCGTTTGGGTGACGTCCGTCGTGATGGAGTTCTTTGAATTCTTTGAGATGTTGAGCAAGGTATGCGTGCTTTCCTTTCAGAACGTGAAGAACGCCGTCTTTTGCTTCTTTGTCAAAGTGTCGCCAACCGCTGCTCAGAGGCACGATAACGCTCGTTCGCCAATTGAGGATATCGTCTGAAGCTTGTCCCCAGTCCATGATGTCGACTAGTTTGTCGACAGCGTCGAGGAGATTTAGCCATGTCGGCGGAGCTTGCCATCCAGCAGTAAGAAGTGATCCGTTGTGAAGTGGGTCGTGGTCGATTGGGGCCGACGGGGATCGTACGTTTCGAGACGGAGAGCTCAGACTCGACGCTGGCTCGTGAGAGTCGAGCCAAGCGCGAACAAGGACTTGAGTCGCTCTGTTGTCGGACATTGTGGTCAAGTAGAGCGAAGGAGAGAAACAAAGAAAGAAAGAGCAACGAACGTGCGAGACCGAGACGTACTCCTCCCGCGGATCCTCGAGCTCTCCTATCTTCAGGAGGTGGATCAGCGAGAATATCCGATATCGATGTGCGGTAAGAGACTGGAGAAAGTGGGACTCGACAATTGGCAACGACGCAAATTCGAGTGCAAGCGCTGAAGCTGTGACGAGAGGCAGATAGGTCAGCAGTGTTTGATAGTCGCGATTGGAAGAAAGGCGGCAGCTCACGAAGATTTGCGAATGTGCAGAAAGCTCGACATTTTCAGAGAGCGAGTGCAGACAGAAAGCCTTGTTCGATTCTGTCGTATTTCCATCTGATCCGAAATTAGTAATTCTTGGATGCTGCAGAGGCGAAACAGCGATATCCGAATCGAGAGGCGAAGAAAGAGTATCGCAAGATCGGTTCTCTTCGAGGCTGCCAACGATGAAGACCCTCGAAAGAGTAAATCATGGAATATCATGTGATAAATCAGAGACAACAAGAGCTACGACCAGCGCAAACATTAGAACTCTGCGGAAAGAAAAGTCAGAATCAGTTCCACAATTCCGAGATCTAGACGAGGTTGAGGAAAGGGAACTCACCGCCAAACCAAGATTGTTTGAGCTTGTACTTGTAAGGAATGTTCTTCCTCAGTCGATCCGCCATATCCCTCGGTCGTTCAAAAGCAGATTCACCGTTTCCCCATTCTCCTCGTCGACCCGCTTCCTTCACGTTCTTCCCAAATTTCGCCGCTTGTTCTCGAGCAAACTCGGCTCGATCCAACCTAGCTTGTTCTTCAGCAGAGACAGAGCTACTCGGTTCTGCCGGGTAGACCGAAGTCCAGCCCTTCGCTTTCGATCCAACTTTCGCACTTCCTCCTCCTCCTCCTCCTTCTCCATGTCCAACATGCTCCTCCAATTCCCGTTGACTCTCTTTCTCAATCTCGCTAGGCTCATCCGATAACCCGTTCAATTCGTTGAAGATGTGTTGTTGAACTTCTTCGGCGGTGACTTTCTCATCTGTAGGAATGTCGGGTTCTTCTCCTGTAAAGAGCGCTACTTTCTCATCTTCTTCAGCTTCAATCTGTTCGTGCGACATGAAGTGTTCGATGTCTGTCGTGAAAGTTCAATGAGTTCCCGATTAGCGAAAAGGAAAGAAGTGAGGAAAGGGAACGCACCTTCTGGATGAATGTAATCTTCTTCTCGTTGAGTTTCAGGAGTGTTGTGATATTGTTCTTCGTGACTACGAAGGGGAGACAAGTGGTCAGTAATCTGTCATCGAGGAATTGGGAAAGCGAGAGAGAATGTACTGCAAGAAGTATTCTCCCTCAGCATCTGTTCGTAGCGCAGCAAAGGAAGACCTGCGTCAGCTTGAAGGAAACGAGTAAGCAGGAAGTAACGAAAGACTTACCGTAATGATGACCCAAATGGTCGACTCCCTTGAAATTGGGTAATCCTCCGACACCTCCGGCAACAAACTCTCTCATCGTCAATACCCCATCTCCGTTCGTGTCCAACTTCTCCAATACAGCAGTAACGATCTCTTTCGCTTGATCGGTGTGTACTTCAAGGGATTTCGCTCCCTTCTTGCGCTTCTCGTGGTGAACTCCATAAACTGATTCAAGTTCGTTTCGATCCAATACTCCGTCCCTACTCCTCGTGTATCGTCAGTGATCATTAAAATAGCGCTGTGCGACGAGCCGAGACTTACCGGTTGAGATCGTGTAGATGGAAGAAGGCTTGAATATCGAAAGAATCCATATGATGCTATAAATCCTCACTCAATGATCAGCTACACATTCCACCTGCTCCCCAATCGAGTAATGAGCTTACCTCTTGTGCCATATGCAACTCTGCGTAAGTATGGTTGGGGTTCTCGTCGACTTCTGCATGATCGCCGTGGGCTCGAGCGAAAGCGACGAGGAGAGGCAGGAGGACTGCAGCGCGAGTTCCAGTCTTCATATTGAACTGTAGTGATCTGTGCTGGGTAGACGGGATAGCAGTCGAGGTTGTAGAGAGGTGACTATTCGAAGATTGAGATGAGAGGACGTGGGGCCTGGAATTGAGACTCTGGCGGCGTGTCTTGATCTAGCGAGAGGTTGCGTCGAAAGTTTCGGTTCTTTGGAGGACTAGATTTGTCGGCTTTGCTGCAAGAAATAGCGAGGTTGAAGGAGGAGAAAGGAAGAAGCGAGCCTCCTTTTCAGCCATCTACCACTCACCTCGGCATCGGTTGAGAAGCACGCTAGCGCTTCTGAGTACGCAGGATAAGCGCATAGCTCAGGCGAAGGAAGCTGATTTACTAGCCAGGTCCCCGTATCCGCTTCCTCTCTTCTCTCGTCCGATTTCTGGCTCGCTTCGACAGGGCTTTCGATTGAGTTCGCTTCCTAAGCGCAGAGCTGCTTCTGCGAATTGGAAGCTTCTCGCTCAGTGCTCTCAATCAGAGCGGTCAAGAGTTTTTGATAGGATGTCTCAATCTCCTCTCAATATCAAACAGCTGAGCGACAGGTCTCGAGCTGCTCGCGGAACAGCACTTTACCTCTCCGAAGACATGGGAGATTCTCGGCGGCGGAGAAGTACTCTAGTAAGTGGGAACTTTGAGGAACAGACTCGTTTCCCCTCTTTCGCTCTCTCCTCTTCCTCTCTTTCTCTCTCATCACCCTTTCTCTTTCGACACTCAGTTTCACCACACTATGACTCTCAAAGATAACGATCTCGCTGTTCCCAAAGGCTCTCTGGTTCTCGTGACCGTGAGTAGCTCTCCCTCTCCTCTTCTTTCGTTGTTGAATGATCACTGATGAAGAGTTTATGCGCGACAGGGCGCCAATGGTAGTTTAGAACCTTGATCAGTGTCTTGAAGAATATCCAAAGCTGAACCAAGTCGTCGTACGCAGGCTTTCTCGGATCTCACGTCGTCGAACAGTTCCTCCAGAACGGATTCAAAGTCAGAGGAACCGTTCGATCCCTCGACAAGCTTTCAAACCTCGAGCAACGTTGGAACAGCAAGTATCCTGGAATGTTCGAAGGTGTCGAAATTGCCGATCTCACGAAGGAAGGTTGTTACGAAAGAGCGATGAAAGGTAAGTCTAGTCATTCTCTCAGTCCATCCCTGCGCAAGAAGCTGATTCCACCGCGTGCAGACGTTGTCGCTTTCGCTCATACTGCTGCCGACGTTACCTTCGTTCCCGATTACGATCTTGTCATCAACGGTCTCGTCAAGTCAACTTTGAATGCTCTTCGCGCTGCTGCCGCAACTCCTTCGATCAAGCGTGTCGTTCTCACCTCGTCCTACATCTCTGCTGCTATGCCTCAAACTGGTCAAGATGGATCAAAGTTTGACGAGAACAGCTGGAATGATCAAATCGTCGAAATGGCGAAATCTGCTCCCGAAGGTCATCCTGCAAGAGGTTTCTTCATCTACATGGCGAGTAAGGTGTTGGGAGAGAAAGAAGCTTGGAAGTTTGTCAAGGAGGAGAAGGTGCGTCTTGTCTTTTTCACCTCGCAAACGTCTTGGAGGAGCTGACTTTAGTCTCGTTTACTCAGCCTTCGTTCGCTTTCAACGCTGTGGGTCACTTCTCACTCACCACCATCATCTATGTCCCGTACTAACTTACTCGTGACGTTCCTCTCAGGTTCTGCCTGGACTTTGCATCGGCGAATTATTCGATTCTGAGAAGCAAGCCGGGTCGACGAGCGGAATCGTTCGCGACGTCTTCCTGATGAAAACGAACGAGATCGCCAAGATGACTCCAGTTCGTGAGTTCAACCCTGTTCCTTTCGAAGGAGAGAAGGAGACGCTGAGCAAGACGCTGAGCTCTCATCTCAACATTTAGAAGCGATGTGTTCTGCGACCGATATCGCTCTTCTCCATGTTGGAGCTTGCGTCTTGAAAGGAGTCGAGAACAAACGTCTCTTTGGTACCTCTCACATCGCTACCTGGAACGACATTCTCTCGCACTTCCGCCGACTTTATCCGAATCAACAAGCATACGACGATTTCGATGAACGCCGCAAAGAGCTATCTCACTACGACGAGAACTCAAGTATGGAGGTGTTGAAGCAATTTGGTCAGGATGGTTGGAAATCGTTGGAAGACGCGATCAAGGAGAATATCGATCCCATCGCCGGGCGATGAATGTTGAAACTCGTCTACTTCGCTTGTTCCGTTTGCATTGACTGTACTTTGCTCTCTTTCTCCATCTCCATCTCGGTGTAACTCTGCTGTACATGTCTGTTCAATCTATACTTTACATCAATACTTCTCGACGACAACGATGAATTTAGCTATGTTGGCTTGTCTGGAGCAACGGAACCTGCCGCCGCATTTGAGGGAAGGTGAGGAGGATGGGGCGATGATGCTGTCGCGACGGAGAGTCGATTCTCGGAGCTCTTGACGATTGTCTGCTTGACGAGAGGAAGCGGATCCGGAGCGAACAGCGACAGAACGAGTCGAGCGGAGAGTATAGAGGTAAGAGTCACCGTCATTACGGCATTATTCGGCTTCTGGGTTTCGTCGCTTTCTGTGCAGCGAAACGGAAGTCAGCGAAGAAAATCCCAAGTTTTGCGAAATTTGGACTCACGTGCGAAGAAGCCGACATTGATTGCGTTCGACGTCGTAATCACACCGAAGTAGAACAAATGCTTCATGACAATCTTGCGAAGAATCGGGATGTCTCCTCCTCCCGTTCGATGTCGCAGGTCAAAGTAACGATAGATTGTCAAGGAGAGAATCAGCATGTCGAAGGTGAGCGGCGGCGTCCACAGGAAGACGAGCCAGTAGTTGTCTTTTCCGCTAGAGACATTGGACAGCTCGAGATCAGCTCATCGTCGAAAGTAGGGACAAAGCTCGAAATTTCGGCGCACGTTTTCGTCGAGAGGCAATTCGTGAAACCTGCCGCATCAGAGAGGAAGTCGGGAAGCACCAAACCTGGGAATGAGAAGTATGAGCGGTCCGGTACTGACTGTGGACGGAGCAAAATCGAGCTTACCAGCATGCTTCGTAGAAACCCCGATCATAATGCTCGCACACGCCGTCAACCAGAAGCAGAGTACAGCTAGTATACGTTTATCACAATTCCAGATTGCATAGACCCTGATGATTGAGATACATCCGCACATTCTGTACATCCGCACCGGAATTGAACGTCAGATTCGCGAATTCGAGAGCGTAGTTGAGCTAGACGCACGTGATGATGACTGTTGAGAACATGGGTTGCGCTTGACTGAGTCTCTGACATAGATCTATAGTGGACCGTGAACTGTCAGGGATAGTTGAAGAAGTCAAAAGTAGTGCGGAAAGACCTCACGAAGCGGTAGCTTTTCAAGAGTTAGATAAGCGTTACACCATCCTATCACTAGTGTCACGTAGCGGCTAGAAGACCACATCGATTCAAGTCAGTTCCTAACACCAGAGATGGGTCCTGGATGGCAGAGAGACTCACTTGAGCAGATAAAACGTTTTAATCAAAGTCCACTTGCTTCGCCAAACGTACTTGTATTCGAGCGGAAAGAGCGCCAACATATCCCAATAATAAAGCGCATCTACATGTACCCGTATCAGTAGAGCAAAAAAAATGCGTGAGAAGGGACTCACAAGCTGTAATAAGATTGATTCGACCCGCTGATAACGAATCGACGATCTTCTGGAAGGGAGGCGGAAGTGCAGACATCTCCTCGTAGACGAGACTACAGTGGCCAGTCGAAGGAGTAGGAGGAATGTCAAGGTTGGGGAGAAGGAGAGGAAGACTGCCTCGAGCCGCATCGGATGAGATATCGAATCGGACAATCAGAACACGAATGTTGAGTCACGAGCCGCCACGAGCGACTGATTCAATAACACCAAGCGATTGAAAGTCGACGAAAGCGGATTTGGAGAAAGTGTTCGGAGTGCTCCGGAAAGGCGAGAGGAATCGCAAGAAACAAAGCGAAGATTGAGCTTGAATGGTCGAATTTGCTGTAACATGGAGGATTGCAAGAGGGATCAACATACTATTGACAACACGATGGTACTGATGGGGAAAGGGAAATCCTGAACAAGAAACACCGCAACATTACTCCTCGTCACTATCGACGATCACCCTCCTCTTCTTCGCTTGCGATACACCTACTTCCTCTTCCTCCGCTTCGCTTAATCCTCCATCTACTCCAGGAGCTGCGGCCGACGAAGCCGAAGTGATGGACGCAGCACGTTTGCGAGATGTGCTTGTCGAAGTCGACGGTGAACTCGTAGCTGGTTGATCCTCCTCATTCTCAGCAGAGCCCGTCTTGTCCTTGGCTCGACGAAGCTTGTCGAGCATGGCATCGTCACCGTCGTCCTCGAGATCTGAAACTTCGTCTGCATCAAAGCTCGTCTTCTTCGGTTGTTTCCTCCCTCGGGCGTTCGTAGCAGCATCCTTCTTCTTCGACTTCTTTGGCGGAGCTTTCGACTTGCGTTTCTTCCCGGATTCAGAGGGTTCGACATCAGAGGAATCGGAGTTGTCGCCAGCAGCGGCTTTCGAAGCTTTCGCTTTTCCTTTCCTCTTCTTCGTTCCGTTATCGAGATGAACCGAGACTGCACCGGCGGCGAGCTTGTCACGAAGAGCGGCTTCAGCGGCGAAGAATCGGGCGTCTGCCTCCTCATCATCGTCAGAGTCTTCGATCTGTTCGAGAAGAGGAGACGGAGTCAGCTCTAAATTCTCGGTAGATGATGATAGGACCTGTGTAACATACGAATTGCGCACTCTTGTAAGCTGCCTCTTCCTCTTTTCGCTTCTTCAACCTCTTCTTCTTCTTCTCCTTGACGACAACTTCTCCATCCTCTCCCAACTCCATCTCATCATCACTTGCAAGCTTTCTCCTCTTTCGGACCGCCTTCTTGCGTTGTTTGCGAAGGAGGTCGGCAGCTGATTTACCGTTTTGAGGATCGATTGGATCGAGAAGGAAATCGTCGATAATCTTGAGATCGCTGTCGAGCTTCGAGGGTAGGAGAAGAGCGGGAATGGACCAAACGAGTTCGGCAGATTCAGGTGCTGCACATTTTCGTCGAGTCAGTAGTTGAGAGGATGACTCGTTGGAGATCTGCAAACTCACCTTCTGCACTTTCCCAACCCAGCAAACGCATCAATAGCTTGTAATGGGGATCCGCCGTCGCAGCTTCTTTTCGTTCAGAATCTTCACCGAAGTCGACGTTGTGAG
>Ga0308170_10003392_pt1 | contig 13059 bp, 10 predicted proteins | sample PhyBR2_2_FD_202136 | JGI IMG/M metagenome (GOLD analysis project Ga0308170, IMG submission 202136) | Phyllosphere microbial communities from UC Gill Tract Community Farm, Albany, California, United States - DLSLSB.R2 | ecosystem: Host-associated > Plants > Phyllosphere > Unclassified | place... | reverse complement strand
AATAAAAGGAAGCAAATGACTCGCTAGCACACTCTGGTACTTGCCACTGTCAATGCTTCCTTCTATGAATGTGATTTCTGATGCTCCAAAAAAATCAAAGCAGGCCCAGATCATTACTCCACCTCCATCCATGGCCCTACGAGAAAGAACAGGTGCATCTTCGCCAAGAGAATGCCAGTAATAGTCATACCCATCTGGCCCATCAAGATTGAATTTTTTCTCGTCGGACCAGATGACATATTTCCACTTTTCGCCAAGGTCCATATACCTCTTGGCAAAATCGATTCTCTTGGCTTTGTGAAGATCACTCAGCACAGGCTTCCGTTTTAACTTGAGTCTTTTAAGATCATAAATAGTTCTTAAAATTGTGTCCTTGGAAGATCCTATGCCGAGCTGAGCCTTGATCTGGTTTGCGGTTATGATTTTTTTTCGATCCTTAATAATAGCCTTGCTTTTCATAGGAGAAATAGTACAAGGGCGACCAGAGCGAGGTGCTGTACCATAATTGGTACCTTGTTTGAGGTAGGACGAAATCACTGCCCTAGATCTATCAATTTTTAGGGAAATATATGAAATTGACTTTCCCTCCCCAAACAAGGCTTCAACTTGCCCCTTCTCATACTCAGTGAGTGCTGTTCCTTTGCCCATTATAGGGTGTAATTCTGAAAGGACAAAACGTAATTTTTGCACGTATAGGCCTACCTGTCGTAAACTTTTGCAACACCTAAAAATGCAATTTTTTCAATTTTAAAATATTCAGGTAATAAGGATCACAAGTTATATATAAATTGAACAATTTTCGAAACGTCTTTTTTATTACTTAATTTATTTAATCAAAAATTCATCTTAAAAAGGCAAAAAAGGGGGTGTCTTAAACTTTTGCTTCGGAGTGTACGAAGACGGCGAACTATGCAAAGCTAAGAATTAAAATATTTCAAGTTTAAGATATTTAATTACTCATCTTCTTTCAAGATTGTTAATTTCAGAATCAAAATAGGGAAATATCTCTCTGTACTTTGTGAACACGTTCTGAAGAATTGCTCTGGCTGCATCTCTTCTATTTGCTACTTGGCCTTTGTCAAGGTAATGCAGAGAGAAGAAATAAGAAGTCAAAGATTGTAAATCAGCAATTGTGTCTTGACCAGCTTTATGCTTATTATAAGCTTCTTGCATAGATCCTATCAAAATTATGTACTCAGGCAATGTGCACAGATCAGTGACATTGCACAAGCAGATTTTAGAGATGAAAATCAGAATAAAAACAGACTTGAGCCTAATGTCTGCAAGGTCTTTTATCTGGTTTTTAGTGTCTGTGTCCATCAAGCATGACAGGATGTTCCTGGGATAGCCATTGACATACATAATACAGTTGTAGTCCACATCCTTACGTAAACAGTCAGCTACTAGATGCTTTTTAATTTTAAAAGCAAATCTCTCATAAAGTATCTTTTTGTTGAATTCCAGAGTCTTGCTGTTGTAGTCCTCACACAGTTTTTTATATCCAGGATTGTCACCGAACTCTTCATTGATTATCAGCTGTATGTTGTCATTTATCTCCTTTCTCATGAGATCAGCATTCTTGCAGAACAAGTCATACTTTTTAAAATGTCCTCCCGTCTGTGGTTTTTTAAAGTCAGTATAGCTAAAATTAGTCTGAGAATATATTGACTGCTCATATTTAGTTTTGATAGAAGGTACTTTTGGAAATGGTTTGAGCTTTCTGAGTTTCATTTTTTCTCTGACTTGGTCATTATGCATGTATGCCATCAAACGTGTATAAGTAATGACATTTATAAAGATCTTCTCTACAGCAGCCATGCGTCTAGGAACGCCGATCAGTCCAGTTTCGTAGAGGCTGTAGATCAAAAGATAATAGAATCCTTTGGTTCTCGCTGGATCAAGTGCCTTATTTAAGCTTGAATAAAGATTGCCATAAAAGTTAGGATGATCTTTACTAGTATGTTTAACTATCTCAACATATTTAGTAATAACTCTTTTAGCATAGACTTCTAATTTGTTAAAATTCTTCCCAATCATTTCGTCTAACTCACGAAAAACATCTGGATTTAAACTTTGAAATGGTCTTTGCTACAGAGCTCTTCAATAAAGACAGATCTATCAAATTCAAAAAGTAATCTGTATTCTTCTATTTTGAAGTCTTTTTTACTAGATAAAAAAAGACCTGACGGTCTATGGTCAAATTCGGCTATATGCCTAATTAAGTCTTCTTCTGAATAATTTGCTTGAATGTCTTGGTCCCTTTTTCTACGTTTTATTGAAGGCTGATTCTGTGTATTTTCATGATTAAGTTCTATGCTATGCTTTCTCTTTTCTGTCTTATATTCTGGCATGTTAAATGTGTGTTCTGCAGTTTGATTGTAGACATCCAACTCGACAAATTCTCCTGCACAGCCTTCTGATATATTTGTGAGATTAAAATTTCTAGATATGCTATTATCGCTATTTTGCTCATCATCTTCAACAAGATCAGAAAGAGTTTCGTTGAGGACAAAGTCCTTTAACGCCAACAAACCCTCTACTTTATCTTGCCAGGAGTTGATATCGTTTATAGTTGCTGGCATAGGCAATATACACAAGATGAGTATTTTAAGCAGAACACTTGCAATAAGTTCCATCTTTTTGGGTAAAATTTTTCAAAAAAAAAGTAAAAATTTTAAATGTCACGGAATAATAAACTGTTGCTGTAACAAGAATAAAACAAGTACAAATATCAATTTTAATCTGTGCTAATCAGAAAAGATAGCAGTTAAGACTTGTTAAAAATAGGACTTTTGAGAATAATCTTTTACTAAAATACACAGAATAACTTTCAGAGATTAATCTTTCGTTAAGTATGAAACTGCATCTTTTATTTAGTCTATTTAGCTTTGCTTGGTTCTAAGTTTAGAACAGATAAAAAGAGATAGAGATGTATTTAAAGTAATCAAGATCAGAACGATAAGCAAAATCGGCAATTTAAAATCACTGCTGAAGATAAAATTATCAGAGGGAATCAGCAATTTGTTAAAAGCATCACACGACTTAGAGTGGGTGCATTTACGTTGGATCAAAACTTAAGGCATGGGGAAAACTTAAACTTGAGTATAAGAATAAGTGTTAAAGCTATGGTCTTCGGATAGCATTATTAATAAAACATCTGCTGCTAGAATGCATGGGCTACAAAAGTAATAGAAAGAAAGCATTGAATTAGAACTCCAAGCAAATCAAAATATTTTACAGGATCAGTGGAAGAATGAAGCAATTGGAATGCTCCTTAACGAAAACTTGTTCGAAGAGTTAGCACAAAGCATCAAGGAAGAGATTAAACAAAAATGTCATAAATTTCTAAAGAAGTTTTCAAAGACAAAAACATACGTATCAGACGGGCCCTGATCTAAATAAAAGCCCCCAATCTGGTAACTGAGAAATCAAAAGCCACAAAAAATCAAAGCAGCTACACTGTAAGATTAGGCTAAAGCTTATGTAATATTTTTATTGCTCGAGGTGTAGAAGAGTTTTTCAGGCTTGCCTTTTCTCATCCATATCACATATGGCGTTTAAATAAGTGCATTTCTTCTCCTTATATTCAAGCAAAGGATATGCCAAAAATTTATAAATTTTATCTTAGTGTCTGTGCGATTGTGTTACAAGAGCAGTCTTTTAAAATCAAATTTGAACACCACTAATCGAGATAGCTCTTTTTTGTTTATAAATAAAGTTTATAATGTCCTAATGTTATTCTTTCTGCTATTTTCTACAGCAAATTACGGGGGAAAATTTTATCTATTTTGTTAAATACTGTTTTTTGTACTCTTGAAGAAAAGAAACAAAATACTGATAATTGTAAATATTTACTTTAAAAACAAAATTTTTACCAAATTCTATAGATGAACGTTATCTACAGAACTTTGTCACTTTTTGAAATTGTGTGGGCTATCGAGTATAAGTTTAAGCTTGAAGATATGACAGGAGAATCTTTACATGTAACAGGCCCAGCTTTTACCTCGATAAGTGATGATATAAAAAAATGCAGAGATTTAAAAAGATTGCGAATTAATAATACTAGTATAGCCTCATTACCTTCTTCTATAGGTGAGCTAAAAAATTTAGAAGAACTTATCATATTTGATAATAGTAAGCTTGAGTCATTGCCTGAAGAGCTATTCAATTGCTCAAAGTTAACATTGTTGAATCTTTCTAACAACAAGCTTATTTCGCTGTCAGACAAAATAGGGCAATTAGGAAATTTGAAAGGTCTAATTTTAGATTCAAACAATCTAAAATCTTTGCCTGCTGGGTTATGCAGATGCTCAAAACTGGATGAGCTTCGTGTTCGCCAAAACGAACTGACTTCTTTGCCAGACGAGATAGGAAATCTAGTAAATCTCAAAATTGTTAATCTTGGTCATAACAAATTGAAAACCCTACCTTATGGCATGAGAAAACTATCTTCAACTATAACGTCGTTTTATTTAAACGGGAATGAAATTGCAGTATCAGGAACTGTGGAAAAAACGCTAGGCAGAAAAGAACTGGAAAGTATTTTTCAAAGTCGTATTTACTTTGAGGATTGTTGGTAAACTTCTTTAGCTATCTAAATTTTTGTTCTTTTTTAGCAATAAATTTTTCATCTTCATAGATCTTTTTTACACATAAAATTATCCTTGCAAAAGTTTGATTGTCTTAGAACATAAGAATTTAAGTGTTCAAAACAATTATCTCTCTTATACACATTGTATGCTTAGCAATAAAAGTCTCCTTAGCAATATGCTAGGTTTTGTACTTTGCCAGCTAAGCAGACAAATTTGCATCTTTTATAAATTATATTTATAATATGATATGTTATGTTATGATGTGATTATGATTGTATCTTTGTGTTCAAGCTTTATGTTCATTTTTAAAGGATCTACTAAGCTCCTTTTTTCTTTCTATTTGCTGTTGTATTCTGAGTTAAGCTTATGTAAGCATTTACGCTCTATTACATGTTCGTCTATTTGCTGCATTGACCTTCAAAAGTTCTCAGTTATTTTTATGCACTCACTAATTTTTGTCCATGCTTTTGAGGACAAAGAATAAGCAGCTGACTAATGTTAACATTGTAACTCTTAAGAAGCTGGACAGAAGATATGAGGTTGCTATATATCCAAATAAGCTCTATGAGTACAGACACAACAACGCAATATCTCTGGACGGAATTATTCATTCTGACATAATTTATAAAAATATATCCACAGGAGACATCTGCTCAGAAACAGACTTGAATCTGCTGAGATCGGCAATTAACAGCTCCAACATAGAGAAGAGCCTGAGTGTGTCTGATAAAGACGAATTAATACGCTATATTTTAATGAATGGGCACGAGCAGAAGGCGCATGAAACAAGCATGCATGAACTAAGCAGCATTGAAAAGCAGATTGTAGAGATAGTCCAAAACAAGGTCACGTACAACGGAATATATGTGCCTAAGGAGATTCTGCTAGGATTTATAAAAAAAGTGTGGAATATAAAAAACACAGACCCAAAAAAGCAGGCCAGCAGCATTATTAAAAAGCTGGAAGAAATAGGATTTGAGAGGATCAGTTTTAAGGTGAAAGTGAGTCTTTTAGAGATTTCAGACTTCCTAGAATATGCCAAAGTTAGCTGCAAGATAAATGAAGCCTCATTGAGAAGCAGCATCTCGCAGGCAGATGACGGAGTCCTTGTTAAAAGTGATCTTCTGCCTGATTTTATAGAATATTGTGAAACTAAAGGCTTGAAGTATGTGCTGAGCAAGAATGAGGGGGTTGAAGAAGAGGAAATCTGTTAAGCTTAAGTAATTTTGTAATGCACTGCCAAATACAGCTTCTAAGATTGTGAATATACAGCATTATATATGTATGTGCTTTATTTTGAGTTGTACTTGACTGTATTTTTACAATACCTAAAAGTAAAACTTTTTTGACATTTGTCTTTAATTTACAACCTAAAATTTTTATTATGAAAAATTACTCAAATTTTACTTTGTAGCTAGCGCATTATCTTTGTATTTTGCATTATCTACAGTATATTATACTATTTTACACTATTAAACTCCGAGTCTGTAATAAACATTTTTCTGTTGCTTTAAGAAAATCAAAAAGTATAATTTGCAATTAAACTTTGTTTAATATTTAAATAAAAGATTCAATAATTGTGCAAAAGACTAAGCAAAGACGATGGTACTTCTAAAATATGAGCATTTTAATTCCAAGCTCAAATCAGAACTTAAAAACTTTTTTATAAAATTTTTAAACTTTGTTTCTGGCTTATGAAAACACAGCTGCCGTGTCTTTTGCAGCCAGAGGAGCACCCGCCTAAATTGCCTCTTTTGCAATAAATCTCCAATAAATGTGCACCCCTATGAAAATTCCTATTCCTTTGCAGAAGTCTCTCCAGATGACACCGGTGAAGAAGAGGAGCAGCATGTCGTCCTACAATGTCCCAAAAGTATCGGTAGCAGAAGAACTGTCCGAGGGTTCGTTCTACAAAATTTACTCAACTGAAAAAAACACAATTTTGAGGGTGGCAAAAAGAAACATTACAGATAAAGTAGAAATAGAAATACTAAAGATAGTGGATCATCCACACATCAACAGGATGCTTAGATGGTGGATTGATGAGGGCTTTCTGGTCTTTGAGATGGACAGGTGTGACATGTCCTTGACTGATGCAATACATCAAGGACTTTTTGAGAGATATGAAGCCTGTGCCAGCAATCAAAGGGCATACACTGATGATCACATCAATGACATACTTGACAGCAATGATAAAAATCATTTCTATCAAAATGATGCACTTGAAAGCAACAATACATTGAATGACAAATCCTATGTTTGCAGCAGTGAGTTAGATGATGCCGTCCTAAACACACTGTTCCCTTCTGGCAACACCAATGATTCGTGTTCTTTTGTGCTTGCCGACCCTTTCACCGATGAAAATGTAGAATACAACACTTCCCACATTTTGACAGATGACAGCTCATCCGAACAGAGCTTTGAGCAGATGGATGAAAGCCTGCTAGAAGACATAAGAACAGATGCTCCCAAATGGGTGCTTAGGATGATGCACCAGATAAGCAGTTCTCTTTCCTACATACACAAGAAAGGCATCATACACATGGACGTGAAGCCTGACAACATTCTCATCAAAGTCACGGATGGTGAAATTGTATTTCAGCTCTGTGATTTCAACATTTCCAGGTTCAAGGAAGGTAGTGTAGATTTGGACGGGGACAAGGTCTACATGGCCCCTGAAATACTAAAGAATAGATGCTTTTATAAAAGTGATGTCTTTTCGCTGGGTCTTGTTTATCTCAGTCTTCTCAACGGAGAGGATCTTCCCACGACTGGCGCTGAATACTCAAAGCTTAGAAAAAATGATTTTAGCGGATGGAAGATCGACAAGGCATGTAGGCGAATGCTGGAGAGGAACCACTCATTGCGATGGTCTTCAGAGGAGCTGGAGAAATATTTTAAGAGTTTTGTGTAGATTGAAATGGTTGGTGAAGAAGATAGCAAAGTGCATCCTAAATGTTATTTATTAGAACTTTTTGTTAGACTAGAAATAAACGATTTAACGTAATTTTTAATTGGCACATTTAAAAGATGAAATTATAAAATCTCAGCTTTGGGGGTTTTCCTTTGTATCCAAAGTCGTGATAAAAGAGCATTTGTCTTTGGAACTTTATGGATTGTTTAATTTAAATAGTTGTAAACTTAATCTATAACAATTCACAAATTAATCAATAAATCAATCAGATGAAATATAAAAAATTTACTTTTGCTACATTTGGGCAGTGTGCTGTCAATCTTGTTTCCAATTACAAAATAATACAAGATAAAATTGTTTTTTATTGGCATTCTGACTAGAATCTTGTATAATTTCTCCAACAGCACTTTTTTGCCCATCATCTTTTCTGTGTTCTCTACTTCTGCATTAGGATTTCCAATCAAGTTTATATTCAAAAATCTAGACATCTTTTTAATTTCCAAAAGTGTTTTTACAGATCTTTGTAATCAAGATTGGCTAGTTTTAATAGTTCTTTTAGGTTGTTTTGTTCACATTTAAAGCTTCCCAATTGATTCTGGTAACTGAAATAATTTGTGGGTTCCAAGATTGCATTTTGCAATTTAGCTGATCATTCTATTTTAATCAACAACTCAATGAAAACATTTTAAAAAAGTTTATGAAGAGAAATAATCTTAAAAAAACAAACGAAAAATTAGTTTAATAGTGGGGACCATCAAAAATTATAAATCTCTCATACTTCTCCATTAAATCTTTCTCACCTAAAGTTTCTCCCTGAGTTCCAACTGCTGAAAGGTAGTTTTTGCTTAAAAAGATTAAAAAATTACTGTTTTCTGAAAACAAATTTGTTATCGAATAAGGCAGAAACTTAAGCTCCTTGTTACCAAAAAGAAAAAGATGATTTAGTTTCGTCATTTTTTCGATCTCAGTTGGTAACTTTTCAAATTTATTGTAACTTAAATTGAGATGTTCTAGTTCAGTTTCAAATTCCTCAGTTCCAAATGATAAGTCCTCTAGATAATTATTGCTGAGATCAAGTTCTTCTAGATTTTTTAAATTGCCTATGCTAATTGATAACTTGGTGAATTGATTATGATTTAGATGTAGATGTTTTATTTCTTTCAACCCTTTTAACTCAGCTGGCAACTGAAACAATTGATTATTACTTAGATTTAAAAACTTGAGCCGAACTAAATTATTGAAATCTAAAGAAAGTCTTCGCAACTGGTTGTTTTTTAGATCAAGGTAAACAAGCTGTTGCAACTCTCCTATTTCAGCTGGGATTCGCTCAAGTGCGTTGTGACCAAGATGAAGACCCTGCAACTCTGACAATTGCTTTATTTCAACTGGAAAATTAATAAATTTATTATAATTCAAATTCAAATTTTCTAAATTTACCAATTCTTTGATTGATGATGGCACTTCTGTCAGTTCATTGTTGTCAAGAAAAAGCTTAGTTAGTTTAGAACAGCTGAGCAACTCAACAGGAAACTCTTTAAATTGGTTACTGCTTAGTGTAAGAACTTCTAAGTCTTTTAACTCTCCAATTTCTTTTGGCAATGTTGCAAGTTTGTTGCAACTGAGATCTAATGTTTTTACTTTTTTGCAATTTTTGATATCTGCACTCAGTGAAGTGATGTTCTTGTTTCTTAAATATATCTCAGTTTCTTGTTCGTATCCTTCAAAGCTATAATCCTCACACTGTGCTGCCTGCAGGCATATTAGAAGATCAAAGATAAAGCACATTTTGCAGGGGAGATAAAATTTTGTGTATTTATAAAAAAAATATTGAAAATGATAAAAAAGCTTATTAATGATTTTTACAAATAGAATTTAGAAATATGTATTTAAGAAAGATGATTGGATTTTGCCCCTTCAAATTTTCTTCTATAGAGATAAAATGAAGATAATAGTAATAGGTAAAATGATGAAATCTCTTGTAAAGTAAATACTTGCATTTTTAGTTAAAGTCTTAAATTTAGATTAAAGATTGCAGAATACATTTTAGAGAAGATAAAACATTACAGAAATGCGACAGAAAATATCTAAAATCCTTTCCTTCTTAACATACAAGGAAAGTCTATTATCAAAGGATAAACATGGATTAAATCAAAATATTCTTATCAAATCATTTTTTGTGCAAAATTTGGAGATTCTTTAAAATTGCTACTTAAACAAGTAAAAAGAATAAAAATGTATTGTAAAAATAAAAAAAGTTTATTGTAAAAATAAAAAAAGTGTATTGTAAAAATAAAAAAAGTGTATTGTAAAAATAAAAAAATATATTGTAAAAAGAATAAAAATTTATTGTAAATCGTCTATGGGTGTTTTCATGTTATTTACTTAACTTATCTGTAAGAATAAGGAATGTTCTGGTATTCAAATTCATCGTCGTTGTTGCTGCTACTGAAGTCTTTCCCTGCAGAATCTTGGGGAGCAGACTTCCGATCAAAACGGTTTGGAAAGTCTGATTGTGAAATAAAGCTTTCTCTGCTGGAATTTGCATCTTGATAAGATTGGTCTTGTCTTTGGAATCTATTTGACTCAAAAGCTGGCTGCTGCCTGCTATAGTTCTGAGAACTGAAAGAATTCTGTCTCTCAGGCCTGGAATTGTCAGAAAATTGCCGAGGCTGTCTAGAATAAGATTGTCCATAACTCTGATTTCTACTAAATTGGTCGAAGCCTTTTTGTTGAAACCGATTATAATTTTTTTGTTGTGGCTGATCAAAAGCTCTTTGCTGAGGTTGATCAAAAGTTCTTTGCTGTGGCTGATTGAAATTTCTCTGCCTGCCAAAAGAAGGATTGTCACTATTTTGCTGGTTGGAATAACCTTGTGAACTAGGATTTCTAAAGGAGTCGAATGATCTTCTATCTTGCTTCCAGGAGTTCTGCTGATTAGAAAATCTCTGCTGTCCAAAGTTCCTAGACTGGTCTCTAGACTGCTCAAAGCCCCTGAATGATGGCTGTCTCTGGCCGTACGATGGCCCCTGCTGGAATCGCTGCTCTTCAACACAGTTGAGCATACCACCACTTTTCAATTTTTCTACTTCGTTGAGAACATAGTCAGCATCAAATGGCGTACAAAAATAATCGGGAAATTCCACAATGTCAACAAGCTTGTCTCCTGGCCTCCTGCAGAACATGGCATAGTTCTCAAGCCAGACATTGTCAGCCTCGGCAGCCATCTGGCCATTGGCCATAACAGCCAGCCTAAGCTCGTCTGGATGTATTTCTATTCCTGGGCTAGTATAAATGTACATAGGATATTCTATGGGATGAGAAAATCTGCAATTTGGATTTAGACACTCACCATTCTTGTAGAATCTACAGACTTCCTTCATTTTGGGGATTCCTAAAAATATTTTTAAAGAGCGGCTAAAACATTGTGATAAAGCAGGAAACAGCCTGTTTTCACAAAGAACAGAATTTCCTATCAGAACAATATACAAAAATAATATTAAGAATGCTAAGATAATATAAAGAAAATAAAGTTATACAAAAATAGAATGTAAAATACAAAAATAAAATGTAAAAATAATACAATAAAACATATGATTTAATCATCAGAATCAGACTCTACATTATCCCCTTCTCCATTCTTTATCTTTTGAATATACATGTCAATTTCCCCAACTACATTATCCTTCATAGTCTGTAAATTAATTTCAATCTCATCGTTGTCTACGTACTCGTAAGCACAGTGTCTGTGGACAATCTTCGCCACATTCTCCAGCTGCGACTTATTCATTTGAATTATAAATCGGCCTATCCTCTCCCGATCCGTTAGAGAAAAGACTACCTTGCTAGACTGCTGTTCCAGCTGCTGCAACTCCTGTGTCAGAGCACTGATCTTCTTTCTTATGTCATTTATTCTGTATTCGAGATCTCTCACGCCCTTGTTGGAAGATCCTCCTGTTCCGGAGCATAAAACATTTATGAGCTTCTTGAATTCCACTCCGCACTTGAACACTTCACTCTCAGGCTGGTTGTACTTGAAGCAGTTGTCTACTATCAAATAAACATCATTGATAAAGTCCTGGGTACAGGAGTATCTCCTTCCGTCAAGCTTCGAGCGGACTGTGCTCAAGTCCATGGGACTGCTGATTATAGTAAAATACCCAGGAGCATCCTGCTCAGTCACAGGAAACAGAAAGGGCCAGCTGAACTTCCTGTGCTTGGTCTTCTCCAGCTCAGAGAGAATCTCAGAGCAGAAAGTAAAGTCATCAAGATTCATGCTTGTTTCGGGGCTCCGAAGTGTCCTCTTGGTTTTGACCAGTGGGGACAGGTCCCCCCTGATGGGCTCATTCTGCCTCTTGGATGGTGCATTGCCTCTTCCCTCATACAGCGCTTCATAGGTCTTTTGCAAATCCTTGCATATCCCGTAAACAGCACTTTCAGGATGGTTGTACGTGTAGCAGTTGTTGAACATCAGTGTAAAGTCGGAGTTGAACTCCTCAATGCTGCTGTACTGCTTGGAGTCCAGCTTGCTCTTGATTGTGGACAAGTCCATCGGATGCTTGATCTTGTCAAAATAGTCAGGAATGCCCAGAGCAATAGGATCCACGGGTTTTAAAAAGGGACCAGCATTGGGTGTTCTTTTTATTCTCTGAAGGAGGGTGGAACAGAACTTCTGTTCTGCCTCCGTGAATGTTCCTGGACTCCCGGATTCTGTGTGGCCTTCGGCAGGTGCTTCATTTGCTGTGCTATTCTGAATTTCCATGTGGGATTTAAAATTTTAAAAAATTTCAAGCAGAAGTTGTTGAAGCAAAATGCAAGTCTTAAAATGCAAAATTATGGGGGACAATGTAAAGTAAAGCACTTGTTTAGCATCTTCATTTTAACGTAGTTTACTTCACTGCACAATAAAATATTGTTGTTTTCTTTGAGAATCCCTTTGTTTTATGCCTGACTTCAAAGAGCTTAAGCCCAGTTTGGACAAGGAAAGATCCGTGCTGATAGCTTTGGTCTACAGAAGCAAAAACCAGCATAAATCATCTCTTGTTTTGAGGAAGATGATCCACCTGAAGAGACTGTTGAGAATCACTGGCTTGAGTGAAACAAAGAAGCAGGACATTATAAAATGCACCAAGAGTCTTTACATAGTCTCAAGCTCAGACTTGAGTATGGGGTTTTTCATACCCCTGAACCTTTGCGTGATGGGCATTTGTGCTAGAGTATTCTATTTGATTTCAAAATGCAAGGTAGATTCTGGTAGGAACAAGATTGATGAAATGTTTGCAGTTTTGGACTAGTGCTTCAGAGAAGTTCACATTTTGAAGCATTTGTCAGCTAATTGAAGTTTAAACACATCATAAAAGCTATTGCTATCAAAAGACCAGCATAAATTGTTTAAACTGTAACTTTAATATTTTAATTTAGTTTTTATTTAACTTATTATTATAGTAAGTGCTATTTGTCAAACAACCCATATTTTTTACTGTTAATTTTATATTTAGTTTTTGACTTGTTGAATCAAACAAGCTTGCCAAGGTTTTTTTTTGAAAATTAAAAGAA